>VFQP010000023.1_pt1 | contig 349838 bp, 306 predicted proteins | sample 3512351 | NCBI WGS metagenome assembly VFQP01 (sample SAMN10412372, study PRJNA504923) | tailings metagenome | isolation source: Relicate 1 Philex TSF1 revegetated site | place: Philippines: Tuba, Benguet | collected 2017-08-29
CCTTCACCCCAGCGGATTCCTCAAATCGACTGGTACGCGTTCTGGGGGCAGGTCACTATGCCGTGATCCTTGCACGGGCGCGTCACGGTCAAAGGGCTGCCCCAGACCACTCGTTCGCTTTTTGAGTTGGCAGCGGCTGCACCCGCTGCGCAGCGGCCACTGATACCGCGGAGCGTCGGCAGTTCCCGTCCTGTCCGCAAGGGCGTGGATCACGTCCCAGAAAGATGGATAACACCGACTGACTCGCGGTGAGTCACCTGATGCTCCAAGGATCCGTCAGGCCTCAAGAGAAACGGCTCCCTGCGGAGCCGTTGAACTTAAGACTTGCACCTGCGAAATGAACTTAAAACTTGCACCAGGTGCAAGTCAATGCTTCAAGTCGCAGCCCTTCTTGCATCCATCGAATCGGTGGTGGAGAGGAGGAGGATCGAACTCCCGACCTTCGCATTGCGAACGCGACGCTCTCCCAGCTGAGCTACCCCCCCACGCGAGCCGAAGACTGTAGCACAGCGCTTACAGCGACCGGCGCAGGACCGATCGGAGCCCGGGGCCTGGGTTAAGGTGCGCGCCATGCACGGACCGCTTCCTTTGATCGCCACCCTGGCCGTCGGCCTCGGCCTCGCGCTTGCCCTGGGCCTGCTGGCCCATCGCCTGCGCCTGCCGCCGCTGGTCGGCTACCTGCTCGCCGGCATCGTCATCGGTCCGCACACACCGGGTTTCGTCGGCGATCTGGCGCTCGCCGCCGAGCTCGCCGAGATCGGCGTGATGCTGCTGATGTTCGGCGTCGGCCTGCATTTCTCCTGGAAGGACCTGCTCGCGGTGCGCCGCGTGGCGGTTCCGGGCGCCGTTGTGCAGATGGCCGTGGCGACGGCCTGCGGCGCCGTGCTCAGCCATTTCTGGGGCTGGAGCTGGGGCAGCGCCGCGCTGTTCGGGCTGGCGCTGAGCGTTGCCAGCACGGTGGTGCTGCTGCGTGCGCTGGAAGCCCGTCACGAGCTGGTGACCAGCAACGGCCGGCTGGCGGTCGGCTGGCTGGTCGTCGAGGATCTGGCCATGGTGCTGGCCCTGGTGCTGCTGCCCGCACTCGCGCCGATGCTGGGCGCGCCGGCCAAGGCCGACGCGGCGCCCAGCGGCGACTGGGTCATGACCCTGCTAAGAACCATGGTCGCGGTGGCCGGCTTCGTGGTGCTGATGCTGGTCGTCGGTCGCCGCCTGCTGCCCTGGCTGCTGTGGCGGGTCACGCAAAGCGGTTCGCGCGAGCTGTTCACGCTGTCGGTGATCGCCGCCGCGGTCAGCCTGGCCTTCGGCGCCGCCTCGCTGTTCGGCGTCAGCTTTGCGCTCGGTGCCTTCCTGGCCGGCATGGTGTTGCGCGAGTCCAAGTTCAGCCACCGCGCGGCCGAGGAGTCGCTGCCGCTGCGCGATGCCTTCGCGGTGTTGTTCTTCGTCTCCGTCGGCATGCTGTTCGACCCCGCCATCCTGCTGCAGTCGCCGTTCAAGCTGCTGCTGGTGGTCGGCGTGGTGGTGTTCGCCAAATCGCTGGCGGCGGCGCTGCTCGTGCTGGCCATGGGCCTGCCGCTGCGCACCGCGCTGACCGTCGCCACCAGCCTGGCGCAGATCGGCGAGTTCAGCTTCATCCTGGCCACGCTGGGCGGCGGCCTGGGCCTGCTGGACCGCGAGGCCCAGTCGCTGATCGTCGCCGCCGCGCTGGTCTCGATCGCCGTCAACCCGGCCTTCTTCGCCACCATCGAGCCGATCGAAGCCTGGCTGACCAAGCGCTACGGCTGGGCGCGCCAGGCGGCAATGCGCGACGACCCGCTGGGCAGTCTGCCCGAGCACACCTCGACCGAGGCCCTGGGCCAGCCGGTGCTGCTGATCGGCGTCGGCCGCGTCGGCCGGCCGGTGCTGGAGGCGCTGAAGACCGCCGGCCAGCAGGTCATCGCCATCGACAGCGAGCGTGGCCGCATCGAGAAGATGCGTGAATCCGGCCAGGCCGCCGTCTGGGGCGATGCCACCGATCCGATGGTGCTGGTCCAGGCGCATCTGCACCGTGCCAGCCTGGTCGTGCTGGCCGCGCCCGACACCCTGGTCGCGCAGCGCGTCATCGACCAGGTGCGCGAGCTGCGCCCCGACGTGCCGGTGCTGATGCGTGCGCCGAACACCGAGGAAGCCGCGCTGTTCGCACGCCAGCCCGGCGTGCAGGCGGTCTCGGCCGAGCAGGCCCTGGGCCAAGCCCTGAGCCGCGCCGCCATTGCCGTCGCGGGAAAACCCCAGGCACACTGAAGCCCGCAATTTCTACACTTGTAGTACTACAGGTGTAGAAATGAACGACGAATCCACCGAACTCAGTGAGTTGCAGCTCTGCCTGATGCAGGTGCTGTGGCAGCGCGGCGAGGCCAGCACGGCCGAGGTCGCCGAGGCGCTGCGCCCCGAGCGCGAACTGGCCCACACCACGGTCGCCACCCTGCTCACCCGGCTGGAGAAACGCGGACTGCTGAGCAGCCGCCGCGACGGCCGCAGCCTGGTCTACCGCCCGCTGGTGCAGGCCGAGGCGGTGCAGCGCCAGCGCGTCGGTGAGCTGCTGGGCAGCCTGTTCGGCGGCCGGCCCAGCAGCCTGCTGGCGCATTTGCTCGGCCAGGGCCGCGTCAACGAGCAGGAGCTGCGCGCGATGCGCGAACTGCTCGACCGTGCCGACCGGCAGGAGCCGCAATGATCGACATCGCCGCCAATGCGCTGCTCAGCTACCTGCTGCATTCCAGCCTGCTGCTGGGCCTGGTGGCGCTGCTGGACCGCAGCGGCTGGCTGGCCCGCCGCGGCCTGGCCGAGCCCGCCTGGCGGGCCGCACTGCTCGGCGCCTGGCTGAGCACGCTGATCGCGCTGGCCCTGCCGCATCTGCCGGTCTGGTCCGCCCCGCCTGCCCCGCCGACACCCCTCGTGCAATCGCTGCCGGTCTCGGCGGCCGTCCAGCAAGCGGCGCCTGCAGCGGCCGCTGCGCCCGCTGCAGCCGAGACACTTGCAAACGATCAGGCCGCCCCCGGCAAGGCCAGGCCGACCGAGGAGTTCGCGCTGCCGCTGCTGCTGCTGACCCTGCTCTGGCTCGGCGGCGCCACCGTCGGCCTGCTGCGCCTGGGCCTGCAGGCCTTGCAACTGAACCGCCAGACCCGGCACCTACCCGACTGGCCCGACCACGAACTGCAACGCCGAGCCGCCGAACTCGCGGCGCCGCAGCCTGCGCCGCGCCTGCGCCTTGTGGCCGACGGCAGCCCCTGGGCCTGGGGGCGCAGCATCGGTCTGCCGGCCTGGGCCGCGCAGCAGCTCGATCCGGCACAGCGCGAAGCGGTGCTGGCCCACGAGCTGGCCCATGTGCTGCGCGGCGACGCCGGCTGGCGCGCACTGTGCCGGGCCGCCGCAGTGATTGGCTGGCTGCAGCCGCTGAACCGACTGGCACTGCGCCGCCTGGACCTGCTGATGGAAACCGCCTGCGACCGCTGGGCAGTGGCGCGCACCGGCGCTGCCCGCCCGCTGGCCGAAAGCCTGCTGCGCTGCGCCGAGCGGCAGCAGGGTGCACCACAGGCCGCCGCCGCCATGCTCGGCGGCAGCCCCCTGCTGACCCGTCTACGCCTGCTCATGGAGCCTCCCGCGATGTCCGTTTCCCCGCTTCGCCATGCCCGTTGGTGGCTGGCCGGCTGCCTGCTGCTGGCCGCCCTGATCGTTCCCGCCACGCTGCTGCCGCCCGGACGCCTGGCGGAAGCCGGCTCGCACTGGTTCCAGCAACTGCCGGCGGAGTTCAGCCAGCTCGTCGGGCCGCGCAGCACCCTGGTCCGCACTGGCGCCCCGGGGCTCAGCCAGGAGCTGCGCTGGCAGGGCCGGCTGCAGCTCAACGAGACCGAGGACGAGGTGCTGGCCGTTGAGGGCCTGCTGCGCTTCAGCGAAAAACGCGAGGGCCTGCAACGCGAGTGGCGGATGAGCCCGCAGGCCGATGGCGGCCTGCTGCGCGAGTACCGCGTCGACGGCGTCGTCCAGCCACTGGACGATGCGGGCCGGCGCTGGATCGGCGAGATGCTGAAGATCGCGCTGGATGCCACCGAGGCGCCTGTGCAGCGCGCCCGCCGCGTCTTCGAGCGCGCCGGCATCGACGGACTGCAGCGCTTCGTCGGTGAAGCCGCGCAGGACGGCCAGCGGCGCGCCCGCATCGAGGCAGTGCTGGAACTGCTGCCCCCCGGCCAGCGCGGCGGTGCGCTGCAGGCGCAGCTGCTGGCCAGCAGCGCGACGATCCGCGGCGCCTTCGATCAGCGCCATGCGTTGCAGGCGCTCGGTGAAGGTCTGGATGCGCCACCCTGGGCCGCGCTGCTGGCCCAGGCGGCGACGCTGGACAGCGATTTCGAGCGCGCCGAGCTGCTCGTGCAATGGGCCGGCAAGCTGCCCGCGCAGCCGGCGCTGGTCGAGGCCTGGGCCGGCGTGCTGGCCGGCGTGCATTCCGACTTCGAGCGGCGCCGCGTGCTCGAAGCCCAGTTGCGCGCCGGCGCCGTGGCCGACTGGCGCCTGCCGGTGCTGCACGCCGCCGCGAACCTCGGCGCGGCCTTCGAGCAGCGCCAGCTGCAGCAGGCCTGGCTGCGCACGCTGGAGTCACCCGCCAGCGCCGCGGTGCTGCCCGAACTGCTGGCGCTGGCCGAAGCCAGCAGGCGCATCGACAACGATTTCGAACGCCGCCAGTTGCTGGTCGGGCTGCTGCGGCATGCGCAGCTCGGCGAACCGGCCTTGCTGCAGGCGGTGCTGAAATCCGCCGCCGGCATTGGCAACGACTTCGAACGCCTGCAGGTGCTGCAGGCGCTGGCAACGCTGCTGCCGGCCGACGGCAGCCTGGATGCCGACTACCGCCGGCTCAGCCGCGGCTTCTCGCCGCACGAGCGCGGGCTGGCCGAGCAAGCGCTGGATCGCTAAGCAGCGCCGCCAGGCGCCTCTCCAGGCCGCGCGCGTCGGCCGGGTGCGCGACGGCGATGGCCTGGCGCAGGCCCTCGGCCGCGGCAGCCCCATCCCCGGCGCGCTCCGCGGCCCGCGCCAGGGCCGCCAGCGTGTGCGCACGCAAGGCCTGCGGCACCGCCGGCAGCAAGGCGCGCAGCAGGCGCTGCGCGGTCGCGGGTTCGCCGGCCTCGGCCAGCGCCACCGCGTGGCCCAGTCGCGGCGCCGCCGAATCGTCCAGGCCGAGCAGCAGCTCGTAGTAGCCGACGATGGCCGGCCAATCGGTGTCCTCGGGTCGTGCGGCGCGTGCATGCTCGGCGGCAATGCCGGCCTGGCAATGCCAGCGGCTGAGCCGGTCGCCGCGCTGCGAGCGCTGCAAGTGCGCGAAGCCGAGGCGGATCAAGCCGGCGTCCCAGCGCTCGCGCGGCTGGCCCGCCAGCGGCACCGGGGCGCCGGTCTCGTCGACCCGACCCGACAGCCGCGCCCCATGCAGCAGCAGCAGCGCGGCCAGCGCATCGGCCTCGGCCGCCGCCGTGGCCGGATGGGCCGCCAGCGCGCGTGCCAGCCGGATCGCCTCCCAACATGGCGCGAGCATGTCGCCCGGCTGCGGCGCCAGGCCGCTGCGCCCGGCAGCCAGCTGGCCCTGGTGAAACATCAGCGCCAGTGCGGCCAGCACCGCATCGCGGCGCGGCGCCAGCTCGGCGCCGGCCGGCAGCGCCAAGGAGGCTCCGGCGAGCTGCGCGCGAGCCCGCGCCATGCGCTGGGCCAGCGCGGCCGGCGTGCTGAACAGCAGCGGCGCCAGCGCGTCGAGCTCGAAACCGGCGATCGCGCGCAGCGCCAGCAGCAACTGGCTGGCCGGCGGTAGCGCCGGATGGCAGGCGGCGAACAACAGCGCGAGCTCATCGTCGTCGAGCTCGCCCTGCAGGCGCTGCGGCGCGGCGGGCGCCGGCGGCTCCTGCGCCGGCCAAGGCTCGAAGCGGGCCTCAATGCGCAGCTGGTCGATGGCGATGCGCTGCGCGACGCGGTACAGCCAGGCTGCCGGCCGATCCGGCAGGCCGTCGACCGGCCAGCGCTCCAGCGCGCGCAGGCAGGCGGTCTGCAGCGCATCCTCGGCGCTGCCCAGCCGGGCCAGACCCAGGCCGCGCACGAGCAGGGCGAGCAGGCGTCGCCGCTCGGCGCGCAGCAGCGCCTGGATCAGTTCGTCGGCTCGATGCGCCGCAGTTCGATCCATTGCCGCCCTTCCAGATGCGGGCATTCGAGCGCCAGGGCCTCGGCCGCGGCATCGTCGTCGGCCTCCAGCAGGTAGAAGCCGCCGACCACATCGTGCGCCTCGGCGTAGGGGCCGTCGCTGGCCACCGGCCGGCCGGCCTGCAGGCGCAGCTGGCGGCCACCGTCATCACTGAGCTTCTCGCCGCCGCGCAGCAGGCCGCGCTCGGCCAGCGCCTGCGCCCAGGCCTGGTGGCGGCCGATGATGTCCTCCATCTGGGCGGGACTGAGGGTGGCCGAATCGGCCGGGGTTTCGTGCAGCAACAGCAGATAGGTGGGCATGGGGACTCCGGTTCGAGCGGCCACGGGATTGTGGTCACGCTGGAACGCATGACGGCGCAGATCCGGCCTGCATGACGGGCACGGACTCCGGACAAACCCGAGGGCGCGGCACGGCGATCATCGGCAACCCCGAGATCCCAGCCGCCCCGGAGACCCCATGAGCCCCCTGCCCGCTTTCGAAACCCTGAGCCTGCGCCTGGACGGCGCGGTCGCCGTGCTCGGCCTGAACCGACCGGACAAGCGCAACGCGATGAACTGGGCGATGTGGCAGGAGCTGCGCGCCGCGATGCAATGGGCCGACCGTACGCCGGCGGTGCGCGTGCTGCTGCTGCGCGGCGAAGGCGCCTGCTTCAGCGCCGGCATCGACCTGGCGATGCTGGCCGGCCTGCAGTCGCAGATCGCCGACGACTGCGAGGCGCGGCTGCGCGAGAAGCTGCATGCGCTGATCCTGGAGCTGCAGGACTGCCTGAGCAGCCTGGAGCGCTGCCGCAAGCCGGTGCTGGCCGCCGTGCACGGGCTCTGCCTGGGCGGCGGCATCGACCTGATCGCCTGCGCCGACATGCGCTACGCCAGCGCGGACGCCAGCTTCGCGATCAAGGAGATCGACATCGGCATGGTCGCCGACGTCGGCACCCTGCAGCGCCTGCCTCGGCTGATCGGCAGCCAGGGCCTGGTTCGCGAGCTGGCCTACACCGGTCGCGCGCTGGATGCCGAGGAAGCGCTGCGCCTGGGCCTGGTCAACCGCGTGTACGCCGACGCCGCCGAACTGGAGGCCGGCGTGCTGGCGATCGCGCAACAGATCGCCGCGAAGTCGCCGCTGGCGATCCGCGGCAGCAAGCAGGCGCTCAACTACGCCCGCGACCACACGGTGGCCGATGGTCTGGCGCAGATCGCGAGCTGGAATGCGGCGATGCTGCTGTCCGAGGATCTGATGGCCGTGATGATGAAGGGCAAGGGCGGTGAACCGCCCCGCTTCCGCGATTGAAGCCTACTGGCCTTGCTGCGGCTGCGGCTGCGACAGATCGATGCCCTCGGTCTTCAAATGCGCGCTCGCCGCTTCCATGCGTTGCTGGATCTTCGGCTGCATCTGCTGCATCGACTGGAACATCGGCTGCAGCAGGCGCGGCAGCTCCTCGATGCTCAGCACGGTGGCTTTGCGCACCACCGGGCTGGCGTAGAAGGCCTGCAACTGCTCGATCTCGGCCAGCGTGAAGCGCTCGACGTACATCTGCGTCATCGCCGCGTAGACGCCAGGGATCAACTCATCCATGACCTCGCTCATCACGTCGGACATCGCCTGGCTGAGCACATCGGAAGCACGCTGGCGCTGCGCCGGCGTCAGACGCGGGTTCTGCGCCAATGCCTGGTCCATCGGCGCGCGCACCATCTCGCGCATGCTGGCCATCATGCGCTTCGGTCCGGTCAGATCGTCCATCAGCTTGACCAGTTGCTCGGCCGCAGCCTTGCGGGTCGCCGGACTGTCCGGCGCGGCCTGCACGGCGCTGGTGGACAAGGCCGCGGCCAGCATCAGGCTGGTCAGCGCGCCCAGGCGGAACGTCTTCTTCATGGGGAACTCCCTGGGGGTCAAAGCGGCGGAGGCTAACAGCTGGCACGGACCAGCTGACCAACGCCCAGCGCATGCGCGCCCCACCGCGGGCGGCGCGGACCGGATCGGCCGCCCACCAGGTCCGCAAGCGCTCCCGGGCGGCGGCGTCGAAAGGGCCGGTCGACCATTCGACGCGCGCCGCGAAGTGATCGAAGTCGGTGCAGCCCTTGAGCCGGCTGTCGGTGTCGATGAAACGCAGCTCGGGCAGGATGCCGCGCTGGCGCAGCATGCCCAGCAACAGATGCGGGTCGGGCAGCGGCTGCGACGGCAGGCCGAGCAACGCGACGATCTCGGCATCGATGAAGCCGCCGACCAGCACCGTCAGGTAAACGCGCAACCGGGCATGGCGGTTCAGCTTGTCGACGGCCGCCTCGAGGTCGTCGACCAGGGTCGAGCGCGACGCGATCGCGATGTCGCAGACCGGCACATCGCGCCAGTCCTGCTCCCAGGCGCGATGGATGCAGCGGATGTTGCGCAGGCCCTCGGCCTCGGCGCGCTGCTGCAATCGCTCCAGCATCGCGGGGCTGTAATCCAGCGCCACCACCTGGTCCAGCCGGCTCGCCAGCGGCAAGGCCAGCGCGCCGGGACCGCTGCCGACGTCGAGCAAGCTGCACGCGCCACGCAGATCGAGCGCGGCGAGGAAGGCGACGACATAGTCGCTCATGTCGCGGCCGTAGTCCTTGGCGCGGCCGTCCCAGGCTGCGGCCGGCTTGGGCAGCACGCGGTGGCGGCGCATGTGCTCGCGGTAGCGTTCGCCGTCGTCGGGCTCGGACTGCAGGCCGGGCAGGCTGCGGCGCAGCTCGGCGGCATCGACGCCGTAGAGCGCGGCCAGGTTCTCGGCACGCAGCACCTCGCGCGACGGGCCCAGCACCTGCAGGCGGCCGTCGCCCAGCAGGGCGACGCGGTCGGCGACGCGCGCCGCGTGCTCGGGCTGGTGGCTGCTCATCAGCACCGCCACGCCGCGCGCCTTCAGCGCCTCGATCTCCCGCAGCACGCGGCGCTGGTTGCCGAAGTCCAGGCTGGCGGTCGGCTCGTCCATCACCAGCACCGGGGTCTGCTGGGCCAGCGCGCGGGCGATCAGCACCAGCTGGCGCTCACCGCCGCTGAGCAGGGTGTAGGGCCGCGCGGCCAGATCGGCGATGCCCAGGCGCTGCAGGGCCTCCATGGCGGCCTCGCGGTCGGCGGCCGAGGGCAATGCGAACAGCGCCACCTGGCGCGCCCGGCCCATCAGCACCACGTCGAGCGCACGGTAGGCAAAGGCGCCCGCATGGGCTTGCGGTACATAGGCGAGCTGGGCGGCCAGCGCCGCGCGATCCTGCAGCGCCAGGGCCTGGCCAGCGACGCGCAGCTCGCCGCCCAGCGCCGGCAGCAGGCCCAGCAGCGTGCGCAGCAGCGTGGTCTTGCCGCAGCCATTGGGGCCGAGCAATGCCAGCACCTCGCCGCGCTGCAGGCTCAGAGTCAGCGGTTCGCCCAGCGCCCGGCCCTGGTGGCCGTAGCGCAGTGCGCGCAACTCCAGTACCGCCTCGCTCATGACAGGCTGCGCCGCCGACCCAGCAGCCACAGGAAAAAAGGCGCGCCGACGCCGGCGGTGAGCACCGACAGCGGCAGCTCGATGGGCGCGAGCGTGCGCGCCAGGGTGTCGGCCACGATCACGAAAGCGGCCCCCAGGGCCATCGCGACCGGCAGCAGACGGCTGAACTCCGGCCCGACGAGCAGTCGCGCCACATGCGGCACCACCAGGCCGACCCAGCCGACGATGCCCGACAGCGCCACCGCGGCCGCCGTCATCAAGGTGGCGCCGGCAACCACCGCACTGCGCAGGCGGCCGGTGGGCACCCCCAGCGCGGCCGCCTCGTCGTCGGGCAGCGAGAGCAGATTGATGCGCCAGCGCAGCAGCCAGAGCAGCAGCAAGCCCAGCGCCAGCCAGGGCGCGGCAAAGCGCAGATCGGCCGGCGTGACCGCGTTCAGGCCGCCGAGCAGCCAGAAGGTGATCGCCGGCAGCTGCACATTCGGATCGGCAAGCAGCTTGACCAGCGAAATGCCGGCGCCCAGCAAGGCGCCGACGGCGACGCCGGCGAGCACCAGCACCAGCACCGGTTCCTGGTCGCCGACGCGGCGCGCCACCAGCAGCACCAGGGCCACCGCGGCCAGGCCGCCGCCGAAGGCCAGGCCGGCGACCAGGCCCATCGGCAGGCCGAGCAGGATGGCCAGCGAGGCGCCCAGGCCGCAACCGGCCGAGACGCCGAGGATGTCGGGCGAGACCAGCGGGTTGCGGAACATCGATTGAAACGCCGCGCCGGCCGCACCCAGCGCCGCACCGACCCCGGCCGCAGCCAGCACGCGCGGACCGCGCACCTGCCAGATCACCGCCTCGGCGGCCGGCGGCAGCGGCGATGCGCTGCCGCCGAGCCGCGCCAGCAGCGACTGCCAGAGCTCGACCGGCAGCACCGTGAACTTGCCCGTCGCGAACGCGATCACCGTGGCCAGCGCCAGCAGCAACAGGGCCAGCCAGCCCCAGGGCCGGGCTTCGCGGGCCGGCTCAGCCACGCAACCAGCCCTGCACCTGCTCGCGCGACGGACCCTGGCCGTAGAACAGCGCGTGGAAGCGCAGCGCCTCGTCGACCGTCTGCGCGAACGACGCCCGGCCGCGCAGCTGCTCGGCCAGCCAGCGCAGGCCGAGCAGGCGGTTCACCGAGGGCGGGCCGTCCAGCCAGCCGAAGGGCAGCTCCGGCGCGAGCAGCAGCCGGCCCTCGCGCACGGCGGGCAGGCTGCGCCAGGCCGGATCCTGCAAAGCATGGCGGTGGAAGTTGCGATCCTGGGTCAGCACCCAGTCGGGCGCCCAGCCCAGCACCTGCTCCAGCGACACACGGGCCACGCCAGGGCGGCCGGTGTCGGCGACGTTGCGACCGCCGGCGGCTTCGATGATCTCGGCATTGATGGCGCCGGCGGTGGCCGTTTCCAGACCGTCGGCACCGCGCGCCAGGTAGACCGCGGGCCGGCTGCCGGCCGGCACCGTAGCGGGCACCGCAGCCAACGCGGCTTCGGCGTACGCGGCCAGGTCCTCGGCGCGCGACTGCAGGCCGAGCAAGGCGCCGAGCTCGCGCAGCTGCGTGGCGCTGCCGGCCAGGCTGCCGTCGAGCAGCGCGTAGGCAACGCCGGTCTGCGCGGCAACGCGCTCGGCGGTCGACACGTAGCTGCCGTTGACGGCGCCAGCGTCGAGGATCAGATCGGGCTGCAGCGCCAGCAGCGCCTCCAGGCTGACCGTGCTGCCCCGTCCGGCGAGACGGCCGAACACCGGCTTGTCGCGCAGCAGCGGCGGCAGCAAAGCCTTGGCGGTGTCACTGAGCGCCATCGGCCAGCCGAGCAGACGATCGGGCGCCAGACAGGCCAGCAGCACCGCGGCCGGCGGCCCGGCGGCGAAGATCCGCGTCGGCGTGGCGACCGGGCGGCCGAACAGGCGCAGCGCCGGTTGTGTGGCTGGCTGTGTGGCCGGTTGTGTGGCTTGTTGCGCCCCCAGCCGGCCGACGGCCAGCCAGGCGCCGAGAGCGAGCAGCCCGTCACGGCGGCGCATCAGCAAGCGCCTTGCTCCTGACCGTGTCGCTCGGGCAAAGCGCGCGCCAACCAAGCCAACACCGGTTCGCGCTCGGCGGGCAGCTCGGCAGCGCCGCCGCTGAACGCGCGCCAGGCTGGCAGATGCCGCGTGGCCACCACGGTGAGCAGCGGAATGCCGGCCGCCATCAGCAAGCCACGCACCGCATGACCGGCACGGCGCTGCGCGCAGGCCAGGCTGGCCAGCAGTGCGTCGGCGTCGCAGCGGCCATCGTCGACGATGGCGGCGAGGGGGGCGAGATCGGTGGCGCTGGAGCTCATGGTCAGAAGCGATAGCGGGCCTGGACGAAGCTGCTGCGGCCGGGCATCGGGAAGCCGGCCTCGTACTCGTAGAGCTGGTCGCCCAGGTTGTCGACACCGGCCTCCAGCGACAGCGCAGACAACAGCTGCCAGCCGAGCTTCAGACCGAGCAGGCTGTGCTCGCCCAGCGTCGCCGTGTTGCTGACCCAGCGCCTGCTGTTGTGGTCCAGGCTGAGCTGCACCGAGACCGTGGCCAGCGGGCGCAGCAGCGCGTAGGCGAACAGCTTGCGGTCGGGCACGCCGGTGACACGGGTCGCCGGATTGCTGAGGTTCTTCTGCGCCATCAGGCTGAAGTGGCCGCCGAGCTCCAGCCAGGCCCAGGGATGGGCGCGCAGGCCGAGCTCGAGGCCGCGCACCCGGGTCTCGCCGACATTGCGCATCTGGCAGGGCGTGGCCGGGCTGCAGCTGCTGCCGCTGCCCACGAAGACCGACTGGATGCGGTCGTCGGCGCGGCTTTCGAACAGCGCGCCTTCCAGCTGCAGGCCCGCGAAACGGCCCTGGACGCCGAACTCGGCGGTCAGCGAGCGCTCCGGGCCCAGGCCGGGGTTCTCGACGTAATTACCGAGGCGCTGCGAGTAGCGGTCCTTCAGGGTCGGCAGCCGGGTCTTGCGCGACAGCGTGGCGTAGACGCGCTGCCCGGCATCGAGTTCATGGAACAGCCCGGCCTGCAGATTGGTGGCGCTGGACGCCTGCGGCAGTGCATAGGCACTGCTGGTGCTGAAAACCTGGCGGGGCGTCAGCCGGTGACGGGCGGCGCCCAGCGACAGCTGCCAGCGCGCGGCCAGATCGATCCAGTCCTCCACGCCGAAGGACTGCACGCGGTCCTGCTGGCGGGTCTGGACCGCGGCATTGGCGTCGACCTCCTCATGGCGGTCGGCCTTGTGCTGCAGCACCGCGCGCAGCAGATGGCCGTCGAAGCGGCGCGACTCCAGTTCCAGCGCACCGCCTTCGCTGCGATCGTGGTAGATGCTGCGGCCGGTGGCCACACTGCCCTGCCCGCTGGTGCGAAGCGTGGTGTAGCTCGCGTCGGTGTAGCTCGTCACCTCGTTGTCGAAGCGGTCGGCATAGAGGCGCAGCTTCAGGGTTTCCTTCTCGCCCAGGCCGGTGCTGGACACGAAGTACAGGCTCTCCTTGTCCCAGAAGGGCCAGCGCCAGTAACGGATGGCGCTGCTGCCGGTGGTCGGCGGCTGGCCCTTGACGCCGTCCTGCCGCGTGTAGGCCAGCGTGTACTCGTCGCTGCCGCCCGGCGTCAGGCCGATCTTGAACGAGAGCTTGCGGTCCTCGCGGTCGCTGTTGTTGCGCAGACCGCCGTCCTCGGTGGGCGTGGGCTTGAAATCCGAGGCCATGCGCCAGCCATCGGCCTCGTGCTGCGAAAGGCCCAGCTGCGCGTACCAGATGCCCTGCCGGGTGCCCAGGTTCAGACTGGCCTTGCGCTCGCCGCCGCTGCCGGCACCGACGAAGGCGTCGCCCTCCAGCGCCTGGCTGGGCTTGCGCGAGACCAGATTGATTGCTCCGCCCAGCGCGTTCGGCCCGTAGGCGATCGAGCTAAAGCCCTTGGCGACCTGGATGGCGGCGATGTCGTAGGTGGTGAAGCGCTTGAAGTCCACATAGCCGTCATAGGGCACATAGACCGGCACGCCGTCGATGAACAGCGGCACCTGGCGCGGGTCGTAGCCGCGCAGATAGACCAGCAGCTCGTTGCGCGCGCCGTTGGACAAGGTGACGCCGGGCAGCAGCGCCAGCGCGTCGCCGACGGTCTCGCGCTTGAACTGCTGCAGCTGCGCCTGGGTGAGCAGCGAACCGGCCTGGTCGCTGGGCATCTCACCCACCGCAGCGCGCAGGCCGCTGACGGTCACGGTGCCGAGACGGAAGGCCTCGCCGGCATCGGCGCTCGGCACCTGAAGGAGCAGCAAGGCCGCGAGAGCCAGAGGAGAAGGCAGGAAGCGGGGCATCGTGCGGATTCGGCCTGAGCTCGTCGATCGAAATATTCGAGTGAATATATCGCAAGCCGAAACGGCCCTCATGCAGGCCACCGGCCAGCAGGCTCAGCGCGCGAGCAGCTTGAGCAGGGTCCGGATGTCCGCGGCGCAGGCCTGCTCGGCCGTGGCTTCGATGCGGCGGTACAGCGCGATCACCTGGTGTCCGGTCTCGGTCAGCAAGCTGCCGCCGCCGGTGCTGCCGCCCTTGGAGGACTCGACGGCCGGACGCTTCAGGGCCCGGTTCATCTCGTCGAGCAGCAGCCAGGCGCGCCGGTAGGACATGTCCAGCTGTTTGGCCGCTGCGGTCAGCGAGCCGCTCTGCTCGATGGCTTCGAGCAATGCGATCTTGCCCGGTCCGATGGCGATCACATCGCCCACGGTGACCCGGGTGCGAAAGCGGAGCTTGCCCCGCGGGCCGGCGGTCTGCGATGCCATAGGGAATGAAGCGGAGTCCAGATCCGCCCAGCATACGGGCCGTCGAGGAACGATAGGCCTCGGCAGCAGGCGATTCCTGCAGGCGACGAGATGGCGTCGCAAGGCTCAGGTCTCCTTCCGGAATACCGTCATATAGTTGGAAACATAACGAAGGACAGGCATGCCGTACTCCCGAACCCTCCGCACTCTTGTCGCCGCGCTGAGCTGGGCCTGCGCGATCGCGGCACAGGCCGGCGAAATCACGGTCTCGGCGGCAGCCAGCCTGACGAACGCGCTGCGCGACATCGCGCCGCTGTTCGAGGCCCGCCATGCGGGCAGCAAGGTCTATCTGAACTTCGGCGCCTCGGGCGCGCTGCTGGCGCAGATCGCCAAGGGCGCGCCGGCCGACGTGTTCGTCAGCGCCGACCAGGAAACCATGGATCAGGCGCAGGCCCAGGGCTTGGTCAAGGCGGCGCAGCGACGGGATGTGGTCTCCAACCGCCTGGTGCTGATCGTGCCGGCCGCCAGCAGCCGAATGCCCGGCCAGGTCGGGGAGCTCGCCCAGGCGAGTTATGCGCGCATCGCCATCGGCCTGCCAGCCAGCGTGCCGGTCGGCCGCTACACCAAGGCGGTGCTGGAAGCCGGTGGCCTGTGGGCCGCGATCGAGCCCAAGATGATCGGCGCGAGCTCGGTCCGCCAGGCCCTGGACTACGTGGCACGCGCCGAAGTCGACGCGGGCTTCGTGTACGCGACCGATGCGGCCCTCATGACCGACAAGGTGAAGGTCGCGCTGACCGTGCCGACAGCCCAAGCCATCCTGTATCCGGCGGCCGCACTGGCGGCGGCGCCGAATGCCGCCGAGGCGGCGCAGTTTGTCGACTTCCTGCTCACGCCGGCAGCGCAGGCGGTGCTGGCCCGCTACGGCTTCGGCAAGCCCTGAGCCTTGCCCGGCATGGAGGGCGCCTGGATCGCGCTGGCCCTGACCCTGAAGGTCGCGGGCTGGGCAACGGCGATCAATCTGCTGCTCGGCGTCGGCGTGGGCTATGCGCTGGCGCGCTGGCGTTTTCCGGGCCGCGACCTGCTGGACGCGATGCTGACGCTGCCGATGGTGATGCCGCCGACGGTACTGGGCTACTACCTGCTGGTGCTGATCGGCAGCCAAGGGCCGATCGGCGCCTGGCTGCTGGAGCATTTCGGCATCCGCCTGATCTTCAGCTGGCAGGCGGCGGTGATCGCCGCCACCATCGTCGCCTTTCCGCTGGTCTTCAAGGCGGCGCGCGCCGCCTTCGAGAACGTCGAACCGCAGCTGGAAGACGCCGCGCGCACGCTGGGCGCCAGCGAGACGGCGATCTTCTTCCGCGTCTCGCTGCCGCTGGCCTGGCGCGGCGTCCTGGCCGGGCTGCTGCTCTCGTTCGCGCGAGCGCTGGGCGAGTTCGGCGCCACGCTGATGGTGGCCGGCAGCATCGCCGGCAAGACCCAGACCTTGTCGATCGCCGTCTACGAAGCGGTGCAGGCCGGTCAGGACGACAGCGCGAACTTCCTGGTCGCCGTGACCTCGATCGTCTGCATCGCGGTGCTGCTCAGCGCCGGGCGACTGGCGCCCGGCTACAAGGCGCAGCGTCGATGAGCATCTGGGACATCGCCCTGAGGAAGCGCCTGCAACAGGGGCCGAGCCGCTTCGAACTCGATGTGCGCTTTCGCAGCGACGCGCTGCGCCTGGTGCTGCACGGCCCCTCGGGCGCCGGCAAGACGCAGACCCTGCGCATGATTGCCGGCATGCTCAGGCCCGATGCCGGCCATGTGCGCATCGACGCGCATGCGCTGCTGGATACCGCTCGCGGCCTGGACCTGTCACCCCAGCGCCGCCGCCTGGGCTATGTGTTTCAGGATTACGCGCTGTTCCCGCATCTGGATGTGCGCCAGAACATCGGCTTCGCGCTGGCCGGCGGCTGGCTCAACCCGCGCCGGCGTGCTCGCGACCCGCGTGTCGAGGCCTGGCTGGAGCGCTTCGGACTCGGCGGCGTTGCCGGGCATCTGCCGCACCAGCTCTCCGGCGGCCAGCGGCAGCGCACCGCACTGGCCCGCGCCCTGGTCAACGAACCGCAGGCCCTGCTGCTCGATGAGCCTTTTGCCGCACTGGACAAGGCCTTGCGCCGGCAATTGCGCGGCGAGTTGCTGGCACTGCAGCAGTCGCTGCAACTGCCACTGCTGCTCATCACCCACGACGACGACGATGTCCGCGAACTGGCGCAGGACGTCGTGGAACTGGATGCCGGTCGCGTTCAGCCTGCCGCTGCGGGCGGTCCGCCCTGAGGCGTGCACAAGCAGCGCCAAGTGATCGCAACCCGGGGCTGAAGCGAAGCCTTCAGAGAAGTTGAATTCGCTACCGCGAAAGCAGGCGCCGAAAACACCAACGGCCTGCAACGTATTCGCTGCAAGCCGTTGATTTTCTTCTTATTTTGGTGGGCCCTGTAGGATTCGAACCTACGACCAACGGATTAAGAGTCCGCTGCTCTACCAACTGAGCTAAGAGCCCTGCAACCTGCTTCCGGCACAACTGGTGGGTCGTGCAGGATTCGAACCTGCGACCAACGGATTAAAAGTCCGCTGCTCTACCGACTGAGCTAACGACCCAGCCGTTGACGAACTGAAATCAAAAAGAATTTCTGTGCGTCGCTGGAAAGCCTAAGAGTATAGACATAAAAAACGCCGTCTACAAGTTTTTTGACGACAACAGCGATTCGACCAAGCTGGCCGCGGCGCTCAGCCCGAAGCTGGCGGTGACCATCACGCTGGAGCCATAGCCGGCGCAGTTCAGGCTGCCGTCCACCGCGCAGGCATCGCCCCCCTCCTGTTGCGGGCGGCGCACCGGCTCGTCGGCATAGACGCAGCGCAGGCCGATGCGACCCTGGCGCGGCGCGCCATGCTCGCGACGCAGGCGCGCGCGCAGGCTGGCCAGCAGCGGATCGTGGGTGGTTTCGGCGAGGTCGGCGACGCGCACCCGCTGGGGCTCGCGCTTGCCGCCGGCGGCGCCCACGCAGACCAGGGGCGTACCGCTGCGCCGGGCCCAGACGGCCATTGCCAGCTTGGCGCGCTGCGCATCGCAAGCGTCGATCCAGCCGTGCATCGCACGGCCTTCGATCAGCGCCGGCCAGTTGTCCGGCTCGACGAAGGCGTCGATCACCTCGACCGCGCAGCCCGGGTGGATCTCGGCGATGCGCTCGCGCAAGGCCTCGCCCTTGTGCTGACCCAGACTACGGCTCAAGGCCTGCACCTGACGGTTGATATTGGACTCGGCAATGTGATCGAGATCGATCAGGGTCAGCGCTGCGACCCCGCTGCGCGCCAGCGCCTCCACGGCCCAGGAGCCGACACCCCCCAGGCCGACCACGCCGATGCGCAGGCCGCGCAGACGCTGGTAGCCGGCCTCGCCGTACAAGCGACGCAGGCCACCGAAGCGCCGCTCCTCGTCGGCAGGCTCAATCACGCTCGGCACGCCAGAGCTGCCAGCGCAGCGCCAGCACCGCACCACCGACGATGCCGGCGACGGCGATGAAGCTGCCCAGACTCAGCGTCGACAGCCCGCTGAGACCCTGGCCAAAAGTGCAGCCCAGCGCAGTCACGCCGCCGACGCCCATCAGCGCTGCGCCGATCAGGTGCAGCGCCAGATCCTCGGTCTGCCGGAAGCCCTCCCAGCGGAACTCGCGGCGCTGCAGCGCCGACAGCGCGGCGCCGGCGATGACGCCGAGCACCGAGACCACGCCCAGGTTGAGCAGCTTGTTGCGATCGCTGAAGAACATCAGCCAATCGAGCAGACCAGCAGCTGGCGCGACGAAGGAGAACGACTCCGGACGGTTCTGCGCGCTGCCCAGATAGACCGCCTCCAAGGTCTCCGGGTGCTCGGCCACGAAGCCGTAGCGCCCGCTGAGCCACCACAGCGCGACGACCAGCAGGCCGGTGCCGACGCCGCCCAGCCAGAGCGCGGCGCCCCGCCCGCCGCGCAGCACGAAGACCAGCAGCAGCGCGGCCAGCACCGGCGCCGGCACCCAGGCCGGCAGTCCGAGCAGGCTGCCCAGATCCTGCGGGCCGGGCAGTTGCCAGACCAGGCGATCCACGCTGGCGTCGCGCCAGACCGCGGTCAATCCGCGCAGGGTCATGAAGGCGAAGAGCCCCATCACCAGCAGCACCACCAGCGCCTTCAGATTGCCGCCGCCAATGCGCACCAGCGTGCGCCCGCCACAACCCGATGCCAGCACCATGCCGACACCGAACAGCAGCCCGCCAAGCAGCAGCGAGGCCCAGCGCAGCTGGCTGCCGCCGTACAGGGTCTGCGCGGCCGGCAGGCCGAGCAAGGCAAAGCCCAGCATGGCCACCGCGACCGCCAGCGCCCATTGGCGGGCGCGGCCCCAGTCCTGCATCAGCACCGCGTCGGAGACCGCGCCCATCACGCAGAAATGCGTGCGCTGGGCCACCGCACCGAGCAGTGCGGAGAACAGAAAGGCCAGCCCCAGCACCTGATGCCGGAGGCTGGCCAGATCGGCGTCGCTCATCGTTTGCGGGTCAGCATCACTTCAAGCCGACCAGGCGCTCCTTGGCCGCCTGAGCGGCCTCGGTTCCCGGGTGGGCCTTGATCAGATCGTCCAGGGTACGGCGCGCCGCACGCGGGTCCTTCATCTCGATCTGGCAATTGGCCACCGCCAGCAGCGCCTCGGGAACGCGCGGATGCGTGGGGCTGCCGCTCGTGAACGCACGGAAGCTGGCGATCGCCTCGCGGTACTGGCGCAGGCCGTACTGCGCGTTGCCGAGCCAGAAGCGCACCGAATCGGTGTAGCCGCTGACGCTGAAGCGCCGCAGGAAGGTCTGGTAGGCCGAAGCCGCCTCGGCGAACTCGCCGCGCCGCAGCAGACCCATCGCCGCCTCGTACTGGCGCTGCTCCTCCGGCTCGACCTTGAAGCTCTTGCCGTCCAGGTCCACGGTCTGCGGCTCCAGCGGCTTGAGGCGACCGTCAAAGGACGACAGCTGATCACCCAGCCGGCGCTGCGTCTCGGAGAAATCCCGCGTCAGCTGCTCGTTGGCGCCGCGCAGCCGGGCGATCTCGGCGCGCAAGGCCTCGTTCTGGTTGACCAGCTCGCCCAGGCTGCGGCGCAACACCGCCAGCTGATCCTGCAGATCCTGGCTGGAGACCAGGCGTTTTTGCGCCTCCTCCAACTGGCCGACGCGGTTGCGCAGATCGATGATGGCCTTGCGCGCCTCGTCGTCGGCGAACAGCGCGTGAGCGGGGTTCGCCAGCGCCATCAGCGCGGTCAGGCCGATGACGCGCAGGGCCTGCCGCATCACTTGTCCTTCAGCTCGACGCGGCGGTTCTTCGCCCACACGGCTTCGCCGGTGCCTTGCACGGCCGGACGCTCCTTGCCGAAGCTGACCGGTTCGGCCTGGGCGGCCGACACGCCCGCCAGCTGCAGACGCTGGGCGACCGCCTCGGCGCGCTTCTGGCCGAGGGCCAGGTTGTACTCGCGGCTGCCGCGCTCGTCGGCATGGCCTTCCAGGCTCAGTTGCTGGGTCTTGATCTGGTTCAGGCGCTTGGCATGCGCGTCGATCAAGCCCACGTACTCGTCACGGACAACGAAGCTGTCGAAGTCGAAGTAGACGACGCGCTTGTCGGCCACGGCCTTGCTCAGCTCGGCGGCCAGGTCCACGGTGGCCACACGGCTCTCGGCAACCGGCGCGGCCGGCGCCGCGGGCGCAGGGGCAGCAGGCTGGGCCGGACGGGTCTCGACCGGCGCCTTCGGCGCCTCGTCGAGCTTGGTGGTGCTGCAGCCGGCCAGCACGGCGGCAGTCAGGGTGGCCAGGGCAAAGCGGGACAAGGTCTTCATGATGGTGCAGAGGTGGGTTTTTGGGGATTGCCAAACAGCCAAAGCCTGCGGCGCCAGGATTGTCCCCCATGCGCAAAGGCCTTTGCCCTCAGCAGCTTAAAAACACTGCGCATCAGCGGCCAAACGGGCCCCACGCGGGCTCGCGCACATCGGCATTGGTGACCAACAGCTTGGCCTTCACGCGGCCGTCCAGGGTCGAGGTGACCAGCACGTCTCGGCCCTGCGCGCGGGTGGCGTAGACCAGCAGCTTGCCGTTCGGCGCAAAGCTCGGCGACTCGTCCTCGCTGGTGTCGCTGATCACGCGCAGCTCGCCGCCGGGGCTCAAATCGAGCACACAGACCTTGAACGCGCCATCGATGCGCGCCACATAGGCCAGGCTGCGGCCGTCGGGGCTGACCGCAGGGCTGGTGCAATACGGTGCATTGAAGCTGATCCGCTCGGCGGAGCCGCCGGTCGCCGGCATGCGGTAGATCTGCGGACCGCCGCCCCGGTCGGAGACGAAGTAGATCTGCTGCCCATCGGGCGTGAAGCAGGGCTCGGTATCGATCGCCAGGCTGCGCGCCAGCCGGCGCAGGCCGGAGCCGTCGCGGTTCATCACGAAGAGCTGGGTGCCGCCGTCGCGGCTCAGCGCCAGCGCCAGTTGGCGGCCATCGGGCGAGAAGGCCGGCGAGCTGTTGGTGCCGCGGAAGTCGGCGATCGGTCGGCGATTGCCGGTGCTCAGGTCCTGCAGATAGACCACCGCCTTGCCCGTATGGAAGCTGACATAGGCCAGCGTGCGGCCGTCCGGCGCCCAGGCCGGAGAGATCAGCGGCTCAGGGCTGCTCACCGCTACCTGGCCGCCCTCGCCGTCGGCATCGGCGATGCGCAGCGTGTAGTTGCGGCCGGCCTTGGTGATGTAGGCCAGGCGGGTCGCGAACACACCGCGCTCGCCGGTCAGCTTTTCGTAGATCGCATCGGCGATGCGGTGCGCGGCCAGGCGCAGATCGTCGGGTGCGACCTGCTGGCTCTGGCCGCCGAGGTCCTTGCCGCCGACGACATCCCAAAGACGATGGCGCACATCCCAGCGGCCATCGGCGAGCCGGGCCAGCGATCCACCGGCCAGCGCGTCGGCCTGGCGGCTGCGCCAGTCGCCCCACGCCGGAGTGTCGAGTTCGGACAGCGGCGCGCTGCCGCCGTCGATCAACTTGAAGCGCCCGCTGCGCTCCAGATCGGCCCGCACGATGGCAGAGACGGACTGCGGCGCGGCACCTTCGTCGCGAAAGCCGGCAATGGCGATGGGCAGCTGGGTGGCGCCGATGCCGGAGATCTCGACGCGGAACTGGGCGGAAGCGGCGAGCGGCGCGAGGCTGCTGGCCAGCAGGAGGCTGCGGCGGTTCATCATGGGTCGCGGATTGTGCCGACCTCCGCCGGATGCTGCCGACCACGATACCGATGCCTACGATTTGCCTGCGAGATCGACCGACTCGGGCCGGCTGAGACAATCGGCCGGCCCCGGTTCCGGGGTTTTGTCGTTTGTCCGTTGTCCCGATGCTTCCCTTGATCGCCGCCGGCCGCCGGCACCAGAGTCCCCGCCCCCATGGTTCCGCCGACGCGCTGCTGCTGGCCCGCTTCGCCACGCAGGCCGATCGCGTCTGCGCCATCGTCTGCGCCGAGCCGGGCGACGCGCAGCGGCTCGAAGCCGAGCTGGGCCTGTTCGCACCCGGCCTGCGCGTGGCCGTGTTTCCCGACTGGGAGACCCTGCCCTGGGACCGCTTCAGCCCGCACCAGGACCTGATCTCGGAGCGGCTGGCGACCTTGTGGCGATTGCTGCAGGCCAAGGACAAGCCGCGGGATCAACGCGACCTCGACGTGGTGCTGCTGCCAGCGAGCACCGCACTCACCCGGCTGGCGCCGCCGGCCTTCCTGGCCGCCACCACTTTCCACTTCAAAAAGGGCCAGCGGCTGGACGAGGCGGGTTTCCGCGCGCAGCTGGTGCTTGCCGGCTACCAGAATGTCAGCCAGGTCGTCAGCCCCGGCGAGTACGCGGTGCGCGGCAGCCTGATCGACCTCTACCCCATGGGTTCGCTGACGCCGTTCCGCGTGGATCTGTTCGGCGACGAGATCGACTCCATCCGCGTCTTCGACCCCGACACCCAGCGCAGCCTTTACCCGGTTCCCGAGGTGCGCCTGCTGCCGGGCCGCGAGTTCCCGATGGGCGACGAGGCACGCCAGGGCTTTCGCCGCCGATGGCGCGAGCAGATCGACGGCGACCCGAGCAAGGCGCGGCTCTACAAGGACATGGGCGAGGGCCTGGCCGGCGCCGGCATCGAGTACTTCCTGCCCCTGTTCTTCGACGAGACGGTCAGCTTCTTCGACTACCTGGGCGCGAACTCCGGCGTGGCCTTGCTGGGCGATGTCGATGAGAGCCTGCAGCGCTTCTGGGTCGACACCCGCGAGCGCCACAAGCTGCTGGTCACCGACCCGGAGCGCCCTGTGCTGCCGCCGGAGCAGATCTTCCTGCGCCCCGAGCAGTTCTTCAGCAGCACGGCGCCCTTCGCGGTGCTGGCAGTTCGCGGCAAAGAGGCGGTCGACTATGCGCGGCCGCTGCCCGATGTCAGCGTGGAGCGCAACGCGCAAGAGCCCTTGGCCCGCCTCGGCCGCCACCTGGACAGCACGCCCCACCGCGCGCTGCTGATGGCCGAAAGCGAAGGCCGTCGCGAGTCGCTGCTGGATCTTCTGCGCGACCACAAGCTGGACGCGCCCTCGGTCAAGTCGCTCGACGAGTTCCTGGCCGGCGACGAGAAGTTCGCGCTGCTGGCCGCGCCCCTGGCCGAAGGCTTCATCTGGATCGAGGACGGTCGGCCGCCGCTGCAGCTGATCACCGAGACCGAGCTGTTCGCCACCGCGCCCACCGCGCGCCGGCGCCGCCGGCAGGAGCAGGTCAGCAATGTCGATGCGCTGATCAAGGACCTCAGCGAGCTGAAAGTGGGCGACCCGGTCGTGCACATCAGCCATGGCATCGGCCGCTACCAGGGGCTCAAGCACATGGACCTGGGCCAGGGCAACTCCGAGTTCCTGCACCTGACCTATGCCGACGAGGCGGTGCTCTACGTGCCGGTGGCGCAACTGCATTTGATCCAGCGCTACACGGGCGTCAGCGCCGACGAGGCGCCGCTGCACAAGCTGGGCTCCGGCCAGTGGGAGAAGGCCAAGCGCAAGGCCGCCGAGCAGGTGCGCGACACCGCGGCCGAGCTCTTGAACCTGTACGCGCGACGGGCGGCCCGCGAGGGTTTCGCCTTCCGCTACTCGGCCCACGATTACGAGGCCTTCGCCGCCAGCTTCGGCTTCGAGGAAACGCCGGATCAGCGCGCCGCCATCCACGCGGTGGTACAGGACATGATCTCGCCCCGGCCCATGGACCGCCTGGTCTGCGGCGACGTCGGCTTCGGCAAGACCGAGGTGGCCTTGCGTGCCGCCTTTGTGGCCGTGATGGGTGGCAAGCAGGTCGCGCTGCTGGCGCCCACCACCCTGCTGGCCGAGCAGCATTACCAGAACATCGCCGACCGCTTCAGCCAGTGGCCGGTGAAGGTGGCGGAGATGAGCCGCTTTCGCACCGCCAAGGAGATCAAGGCGGCACAGGACGGGCTGGAAGACGGCACGATCGACATCGTCATCGGCACGCACAAGCTGCTGTCGCCCGACACCAAGTTCGCGCGCCTAGGCCTGGTCATCATCGACGAGGAGCATCGCTTCGGCGTGCGCCACAAGGAGGCGATGAAAGCATTGCGAAGCGAGGTCGACGTGCTGACGCTGACGGCGACGCCGATCCCGCGGACCTTGGGCATGGCCATGGAAGGCCTGCGTGATCTCTCGGTCATCGCCACCGCGCCGCAGCGCCGTCTGGCCATCAAGACCTTTGTGCGCAACGAGGACAAGGGCACGATCCGCGAGGCCGTGCTGCGCGAGCTCAAGCGCGGCGGCCAGGTCTATTTCCTGCACAACGAGGTCGAGACCATCGAGAACCGGCGCCAGGCGCTCGAGGCCCTGATCCCCGAAGCACGCATCGCCGTCGCCCACGGCCAGATGCCCGAGCGCGAGCTGGAGCGCGTGATGCGTGACTTCGTCGCCCAGCGCGCCAACCTGCTGCTCTGCTCGACCATCATCGAAACCGGCATCGACGTGCCGACGGCCAACACCATCGTGATGAGCCGCGCCGACAAATTCGGCCTCGCCCAGCTGCACCAGCTGCGCGGTCGCGTCGGTCGCAGCCACCACCAGGCCTATGCCTATCTGCTGGTGCCCGATGTGCAGGGCCTGACCAAGCAGGCGCAGCAGCGGCTCGAAGCCATCCAGGCCATGGAGGAGCTGGGCTCGGGCTTCTACCTGGCCATGCACGATCTGGAGATCCGCGGCGCCGGCGAGGTGCTGGGCGAGAAGCAGAGCGGCAACATGATCGAGATCGGCTACCAGCTTTATCACGACATGCTGAACGAGGCCGTGGCCGCGCTGAAAAGCGGGCGCGAGCCGGATCTGGCCAACCCGCTACCGGCCACCACCGAAATCAATCTGCACGCGCCCGCCCTGCTGCCCAACGACTACTGCGGCGATGTGCACACCCGGCTCAGCCTCTACAAGCGCCTGGCCAGCACCAGCAAGAACGAGCAGATCGACGCCATGCTGGAAGAGACCGTGGACCGTTTCGGCAGCCTGCCGGCGCAGGGCCAGGCCTTGTTCGACACCCACCGCCTGCGCGTGCTGGCCCAGCCCTATGGCGTGGCGCGCATCGACGCAGCGCCCGGCGTGATCAACATCCTCTTCAAGCCGAATCCGCCCATCGAGGCGATCCGCGTCATCCAGCTGGTGCAGAAGAACCCGTCCATCAAGCTGGTCGGCAACGACAAGCTGCGCATCGACAAAAGCCTCAAAGACCCCGCCGATCGCGCGCACTGCGTGCGCGAGGTGTTGCGCCTGATCGGTCCGCCGAAAGCCGACCCCATCTGAGGCTTGGCACTGGCTACGATGGCCAGGATCGAGCGCCCGCCACCCATCGGATGTCCATGCACCGTCGCCAAGCCCTGCAGGCACTGAGCCGCCCCGCAGCCCTTGCCCTGGCCGCCGGCCTGCTGGGCGCTTGCAACCGCCCTGCGCCGCTGCGTCTGGGCTTTCTCGGCGGCCTGTCGAGCAAGTTCGCCGACCTCGGCAGCGAGGTCCGCAACGCGGCGCTGTTGTGCATCGAGGACTTCAACTCGAGCACGCCGCTGGCCAGCGGCCCCGTGGAACTGGTCGACCGCGACGACGGCCAGGATGCCGAGAAGGCCAGGCGCTCGCTGCGGGAGCTGGCCGAACGCGGCGTGTTCGCGGTGATCGGGCCGGTTACCAGCTCGATGGGCACCGCGGTCGCGCCGCTGGCCGCGGAGCTCGGGCTGCTGCTGGTCTCGCCCACCATCACCACCGCGCGGCTCAAGGGCATCGACGATGCCTTCGTGCGGGTCTGCGGCGACACCGCAGCGAATGGCGCCGCTGCCGCCCGTATCCACGCACGAAACTGGCAGGCCAGACGCTACGCGCTGATCTGGGACGCGGCCAATGCCGACTACAGCCAGAGCTGGACCGAAGCCTATGCGGCGGCGGCCGAGACGGCCGGCCTGCAGGCTCTGACGCAGCTGCGCATCGACTCGCGGCAGCCGGTCGACCACGCGCAGCTCGCCGCGCAGCTGCTGGACCCGCGCCCCGATCTGGTCGTGCTCTGCTGCAGCTCGGTGGATGCCGCGGGCTTGATCCAGCGCCTGCGCCAGCAGGACGCCACGGTGCGCATCGCGACCTCGGCCTGGGCCTCGACCTCGCGCACGCTGGAGCTGGCTGGCCGTGCCGCCGACGGCGCGCTGTTCGAGCAGCTCTACGACCCGGGCGGCCGACAGCCCGCCTATCTGCGCTTCGTGCAGACCTACGAAGAGCGCTTCGGGCAGAGCCCCTCGTTCCCGGGCGTGCTGAGCCATGACGCCACCCAACTGCTGCTGGAGGCGGCACGCAGCGGCGTGCCGCGCAGCAGCCTGAAGTCGGCGCTGGTGCAGCACGAGCACACCGGCCTGCAAGGCCGCTACCGAATCGACGCGCAAGGCGATGTGCAGCGCCCGGCACACCATTTGTTCATCCGCGACGGCCGCTATGTGGCCAGCGGCTGGACCGGCGAGCCGGTCTGAGGCCGCGACGCTCTTGACCGCCCTGCCGCCCCCCTCCCACCCCGCGCGCCGCTCGCTGCGGCGCGTGCTGACCCTGCGCCTGGCCACGCTGATCGCGCTGCAGGGCGTGCTGGCCGCGCTGGGCCTGTTCTATGTGCTGATCCCGGCGCTGGAGCGCAACGCACATCTGGCCATGGCGGCCACCGGCGAAGCCGTGGCGCGGCGCGTTGGCGACCTGGTGCAGCGCGCCGACGACGCAGTGCGCGCCAGCGCCGCCCTGCTCGACGCCCAGGGCGAGCTGTCGCCGGGCGGCCTGCAGCGCCTGCTCGCCGAACCGGGACTGCTGTCGCCGGAGATCCTGGTCAGCTACTGGGTCGACGCGCAGGGCTATGTGCGGCATCTGGCCGGCAGCGCCTCCGCGCCGGCCCTCGATGCGCGCACCCGGCTCGGCCTCGACGTCTCGCGCAGCCCGGTGCTGGAGCGCGCGCAGGCGGGTCGTCCGGGCTTCACCGAGCCTTTTCTGTCGCCGGTCACCGAGGGCCTGATGGTCGGCGTGACCTACCCGGTCGGCTCGCGCGGCTGGCTGGTCGGCGAGATCGGCATGGACAGCCTGTCGCGAGAGCTGCAGCGCCTGGTCAGCGCCGAGGGCTTCTCGGCCATGGTCATCGATCCGCAAGGCCGTGTGCTCGCGCACCCCGACAGCGAGCGCTCGCGGCAGGCCGGCCAGCTCAGCCGCGAGGCGCTGCGCAAGCTGAGCGAGGCCCCGGCGGGCACGGCCATCCTGCAATTCGACGAGCAGGAATGGGCGACCCTGTCGCGGCCGATCGCCGCCCAAGGCATGGACTGGCAGGTGCTGGTGATGCGCCCCCAGGCCGAGGTCGTCGCGCCGGTGCGCCGCCTGCAGCTCGGCCTGCTCCTCTTCGTGCTGCTGCTGATGGTCAGCAGCTTCGCGATGGCCCTGCTGCTGAGCAACCGCCTGGCTCGGCGGGTGCGCCAGGTCGCCGCGCATGCGCAGGCGCTGGCCGGCGGCGGTCCGGAGCGCCTGCCGGTGCAGGCCGACATCGCCGAGATCGCCGCGCTCGACGACAGCCTGAACCAGCTTGCCGCCGCGGTGGCCGAGCGCGAGGCCCGCTTGCGCGCGCTCAATGCCGAACTCGAGGACCAGGTGCGCGAGCGCACCCTGCACCTGGAGCGCAGCAATGCCGAGTTGGCGCAGACCGTGGAGGCGCTGCGGCGCACGCAGTCGGAGCTGATCCAGTCGGAGAAGCTGGCCGCGCTCGGCGGCCTGGTGGCCAGCGTCGCGCACGAAATGAACACCCCGATCGGCAACGCGCTGATGGCCTGCACCTCGCTGGCCGAGCAGGGCCGCCATCTGCGCGAAGCCTCGGCCAAGGGCGCGCTGACCCGGCGCCAGTTCGATGACGGCCTGCGCGCGATGGAAGAGGCGGCCAGCCTGGCCGAGCGCAGCGCGCGGCGTGCCGCCGAGCTGGTCAGCTCCTTCAAGCGCGTCGCTGTCGACCAGACCTCGGAGGTCTACCGCAGCTTCGAGCTGCGCGAGCTGTGCACCGAGATCAGCACCCTGCTGACGCCGACCCTGCGCCGCCAGGGCGCCACCGTGGTCCTCGAACTGCCCGAGGAGCTGGAGCTGTCCGGCTACCCGGGCCCGCTGGGCCAGGTGCTGACGAATCTGATCGAGAACGCCGCGCTGCACGGCCTGCGCGGCGGCGAGGGCCGCATCCAGCTGCAGGCCCGGGCGGTCGAGCCCGATAGCGTGCGCCTGGAGGTCTCCGACAGCGGCCAGGGCATGTCCGCCGAGGTCCAGGCGCGCATCTTCGAGCCCTTCTTCACGACGCGGCGCGGCCAGGGCGGCACCGGCCTGGGCCTGACCATCGTGCACAACCTGGTGACCGGCACGCTGAAGGGCCAGCTGTCCTTGCGCAGCAGCCCCGGGGCGGGCAGTTGCTTCAGCCTGCTGCTGCCCCGCCACCTGCCGCCGCCCACCAGCCCGCAGGGGCTTTGAGCGCGCCGACAATCGGGCCTAGTACACGCCGCCCCCGCCCTGTTCAAGCCCCGTCCCGATGAAGCCGCTGCCCCCCCCTGCCCTGCTGCTGGCCCTGCTGGTCGCACCGGCCGCGCAGGCCAAGCCCCTGGTGGTCGCCAACGACGCCTGGCGCGCCACCGCGTTGGCCGAACTGGCGCCCATGCTGCGCGCCTGCGTGCCCAAGCCCGAGCAGCAGGGCCTGCCCCGGCTGCCGGCAGCCAAGGGGCCGACCGAGGACCTCGACACCCGCCAATTGCTGCAGGAGCCCGCGACGATCGGCCAGGGCCACTGGTACCGCCTGGGCTGGCGGGCCAAGGACGGCACGGTATTCATCGTCGCGCTGCGCAGCCCGGACGGGCAGCGCAGCGTGTTCGGACCGATCGACGGCAGCTGGACCTGCCTGCCCGCCGAAATCCGCAAGGAGCTCGGCGGGCGCTGATCGATCAGCTTTTGCGGCGCTTCAGGGCCAAGGCCAGCAGGCCGCCACCGAGCAGCAGCGCGCTGGCCGGCTCGGGCACCGGGGTGGTGACGATCTCGAAATCGCCCACGCCGCGGCCCAGCGCGTCGCCGCCGGTGACCAGGGGCACCAGACCGCCCTCCAGCAGGATCAGCGCCTTCAGCGCTGAGGTGCCGGTGTCCTTGTCCCAGTTCGCCATGTCGGCGATCGCCGCCTTGTAGCCCTCGGCCGTCAGGCCGGTGGTCGGTCCGATGTACCACTCGGTGCGCTGCACCACGCCGTCGCCACTGCCGCCGTTCGCGGCCGTGTAGTTCAGGTTCTGGATGAAGGACAGGCCGCTGGTCAGCGGGTTGTCGCTGCTGCTGGCCGGCGGCGCGACGAAGCTGTTCATCGCCGCGATGAAGCTGCCGCCCTGCAGCACATAGAGCACCTCGCCGCTGCTGCTGAAGTCGAACTGATAGGCCAGGCCGTCGGCGGTCGGTGCGGCGCTGATCGTGCCGCTGCTCGCCAGCTTGCCGCCCTGCCCGCCGCTGGAACCGCTGAGCGCGCTGGTGCCCAGGTTGTAGCTGCCGCTGTAGACCACCACCTGGGTGCCGGCGGCCAGGTCGCTGGTCGCCGTCCAGGTCCAGGTGTTCTCCTTCTGCGCGCTGGTCTTGAAGCCGCCGGCGGGGTTCAGATTGAGGTCGCTGAAGGTCAGCGTGGTGCCGGCCTGGATGTCGACGAAGCTGACGAAGGACCAGCCGCCATAGGCCGACTCGCGGGCCATGCCGGTGAACCAGAGGTCGCCGGGCTGCAAGGTGGTGGCGGCCTGGGCGGCGGTGCAGCCGAGCAGCGCGGCGATCAGGGTGTGCTTGAAGAATTTCATGGAAGTCTCCGGGTTCAACGGGGGGGGCGACGGCGCAGCAGCGCGCCAGCCAGCAGGCCGCCGGCCAGCAGCAGGGCCGCCGGCGGCTCCGGCACGACGCTGCCGACCACCAGGTTGTCGATTGCGATGCCGTAGTAGCTGTCGCGGTGGTAGAGCGAGAAGCCGGCGATGTCGGCGACATGACCGTCGCGGGCGAACGCATAGCGGCCGTTCGCCAGGCTGCCGAGCGAGATGCGCTGGATCAGGCTGCCGTCGTCCCGGTAGAGCGCCAGCCAGCCCTCGCCGCCATCGGCCTCGCGAACTTCAAAGCCGAGCGCCGACTGCGGGGCGTCGAAACGCACCGAGATCGCACCGAAGCCGAAGTGCTCCTCGTTGCTCGCCCCCGGGCCGATGCCGGCCAGCGCCTTGCCGCCGGCATCGCCATAGTCGTAGACACCGAGGTTGGCGCCGGCCGCGCCGGCCAGCAGTTGCAGCCCGGGCGATGGCAGGCCGAAGCGCAGGTCGTCGAAACGGTCCTGCTCGAGCGGATTGCCAGGACGCGGCACGATGGCCACGGCCAATTCCTGGCCGGCGAAACGCTCGCCGAACTGCAGGCCGCCGAGCACCAGCACGCCGTCGATCAGGCTGCCCAGCGGGTCGCCGACGACCAGGGACTCGAAGCTCTGCACGGGGCCCTGGATCTGCGTCCAGGCCACCGCCTGGGTCTGGGCCTGCGCGCCGCAGGCGAGCGCCAGCGCACCCAGGCCGGCCACAAATTGCTTGTTCATCGGATTCCCCTTGCGGCCTGTCCGCCGCCCACGATGCTGACGTTGTCGAACCAGGCGCTGACCAGGCTGTTGTTCTGCCCCGAGGACAGGGCCAGGCCGACCTGCAGCGCCGAACTGCTCACCGAGACATTGGTCCGCTCGCTCCAGTTGACGCCGTCGCTGGAAGCCGCCGAGTACAGCGCGTTGCCGCGGCGCTCGACGCGCACCCAGACCGGCAGCGTGGAGCTGCTGTAGCCGGGCAGCGAGGCCTTCGCATTGCCGTTGACGGCGGCACGGATCTCGCCGGTGCTGGCATAGCGCGCCGTCCAGGCGTAGAGCGGCGTGCCGCTCAGGCCCTCGATGGCGACGATGCCGGCACGCGCCGCATTGCTGTCGCCGCCCTGCACCAGCAGGCGGGCGCTGAACACGAAGTCGCCGGTCAGCGTCAGGTACTTGAAGTTGAAGTTGTAGCTGTTCGCGTTCTCCATCTTGCCGGCGCCCTGCAGCAGGTAGGTGCCGGTCTCCGGGTCGTAGGTGGCCGGCGGCACCGGCACGCTGATCTGGCTGCCCAGCGACAGCTCGCCGGCGTTGCCTCCGCAGGGCAGCTGCACGGTGCAGCCGTCGCCGGTTGGTGGGTTCTCGGGAATCGGTGCCGGCGCGGGAGGCGGCGGCGGCGGGGTCGGCGTGGGGGATGGCGCGGGCGGCGTGGGCACCGGCGCGGGCGGCGGTCCGGGGATGGCGAACAGGCCCAGACGGCCGGCCCCGGCGCTCGCCTTGATGCCGTCGCGCAGGTTGTCGGCGCCGCGCAGCAGGTAGGCATAGGGCGGCGACCAGTTCTTCGCCACCGGCAGGCCCTCGCAGCCCTGCAACTGCACATCGATGACGCCGGCCATCGCCTTGCCGTCGTCGTCCTTGTCACTGATGAAACGATGGCCGCTGGAGCGGAACGAGATCGCGTCCTTGCCGCCGGCCAGCTTGCCGCAGACCTCCCGGGGCTTGAGGCCGGTGAACTCGTAGAAATTGTTCTCGGAGATCACATCGGCCTGGTAGCGCACGTCCAGGGCCTGGGCGAACTTCAGGTCCTTGTCGCTGGTCGTCGTCGAGCCGCTGACCAGGTTGTTGTAGAGGTGGACCTGGCCGAAGCGCACCAGCGGTTGGCGGCTGCCGATGTGGTCCCACCAGTTGCCGGTGAAGGTCACGTGCAGGCGGCCGGCGTCGCTCCAGGCGCGGCCCGAGTCGCCGTTGCCCACCAGGGTCAGCTTGGCATGCTTGGTGAAGCGGCTGTTGGAGACCGTGACGTAGTCGGAGCCGCGCACGATGTCCAGGCCGCCGTCGTGGCGGGTGTCGCTGGCCAGCGAGTCCGGCGTGTCGCCGTCGCTGATCGTCACGCCGTCGATCCAGATCTGCTGGCCGCGCGTGATCGTGATGCCGTCCATGTAGGCGTTCGCGCTGTCCTCCGGGTTCACGTCCCAGGGCGTGTCGATCGCCAGATTGCGGAGGATGATGTTGCGCGTCCAGGTCGGGTAGAGCTCCGGGTCGTTGCCGGCCGCCACCCAGGCCTTGAAGTCGGCCTCGGGGCTGCCGCCCGGGTTCAAGGCCATCTCCTTGCCGATCAGGATCTGCGTGCCGGTGATGCGCGCCGGCCGGCCCTGGGCGTCGTTGATGCCGACCAGCGTGGTGTTCGACGGGATGGACAGCGAACCGCCCTGGTTCTGGTCGGTGAAGCTGGTGTACTCCTCGAACACCGTGTTGCCGTCGCGCCAGCGGAAGTCGATATGACCGACGACGCGGATGATCTTCGGCTGCTGCTTGGCCTCGCGCAGCGCGGCCAGCAGTTGCTCCTTGTTGAACACCGTGTAGACGCGCTCGGGCGGCGCCGAGGAACCGCCGGTGACCGCCACTGCGCCCCTGCGCGACTGGCTGTGCCAGCCATGCGCGGGCGCGACCTCGCGTTCGAACGTCAGTTGGCCGGCGGTCGGGTCGGCGTTGGCGAACTGCCATTGCGGCAGCACCGGCGCCGGCCGGTAGTTGTTCGGGTTGTGCTTGCCGTTGATGGTCACCGGCGCCGTGTAGGTGCGGGTGCCCATGTCGAACATCAGGTCGGCACCGGGCTGGGTCAGGCTCAGCGCGTCGATCGGCGGGGCCGGAGGCGGAATCACCGGCTTGGGCACGCGCCCGGTGATCACGCCGCTGCCGACCGTGGCCTCGCCACGGTCCACCGCAGCCTGGCTGCTGCGCACCTGGGGCGCTTCGTCGGCAGGGGGCTGGCCGCCGCCGCAGGCGAGCAGGCCGGTGGCAATCGAGGCAGCCAGCAGGCTGCGCCGGGGACGGTGCATGGACTTCATCGTCATCTCCTGGGCCGGCCCGGGGGGTGGCCGGCCCTGTCTTGCGGGCGGGGGGAGCCATGCGGCGGCCGGACCCGGCGCGCACAGGGCGGCGGGCGGGGCGGCAAGGCGTTGCGGGGGGGAGCCGGCAGGGGCCGGTCGACGCTCAGACCCGGCTGCGGAGGCGCCGGGCTTGGGCCCGGACCCGGCTGCGTCAGGCAGGCTGGGGTCCGGCGTTCGGTGGCTGCAGCGCACCGAACTTCGAAACAGTGTTCCAAAAATGTCTCCAGGACGTCCATGCAGGGAATCCCGAAGCTGCCGCCTCCGCGTCCGTCACGCCCCGCCGCCGGCACTGGTGACAATGCGCGCCCCGCCGAACCGCTCTGCCGATGACCTCCGCCCTGCCCACCGAGATCCAGCCCGGCCTGCTGCTGCGCGGCAGCCGCCCGCGGCTCGCCGACTTCCGCTTCGCCGCCTTCGACATGGACTCGACGCTAATCGCCATCGAGTGCATCGATGAAATGGCCGCGCTGGCCGGCCAGGGCGAGGCCGTCGCGGCGATCACCGAGGCGGCGATGCGCGGCGAGATCAGCGACTTCCGCGACTCGCTGTCGCGGCGTCTGGCCCTGCTCGCCGGCCAGCCGGCCAGCCTGCTGCAGCGCGTGCTCGACGAACGCCTGCGCCTGAACCCCGGTGCGATCGAACTCTGCACGGCACTGCGCGCCGCCGGCCTGGAGCTCGGCCTGGTCTCCGGCGGCTTCACGGTCTTTGCCCAGGCGGTGGCCGAGCGCCTCGGCATCGAAGTCTGGCGCGCGAATGCGCTGGAGTTGCAGGACGGCCGGCTCAGCGGCCGCGTGCTGCAGCAGGACTGGGGCGATGTGGTCGATGCCGAGGCCAAGCGCCGCTTCCTGCAGGAGCAATGCGAGCGCCTGGGCTGCAGCACGGCGCAGGCCATCGCCGTCGGCGACGGCGCCAACGACCTGCTGATGATGGAGGCCGCCGGCCTGTCGGTGGCCTATTGCGCCAAGCCCAAGGTCCGCGAACGCGCCACCGTCGCCATCGAACACGGCGGCCTGGACCGCCTGCTTGAGGCCCTGGACTGATGCCCAGCCTGCGGACGCGGCTGCAGGCCCTGGGCGCCGCGCTGCTGCTCGGCGCGGTGCTGCCGGGTGCCGCAACGGCGGGCGAGCCGCTGGTCTTCATCGCCGCGACCAACCATGCCGAGCCGCTGTCGCGCTTCGAGAACGGCCAGTTGGTCGGCGGCATCGTCAAGGAGCTCGGCGACCGCCTGGCCCAGCAATTGGGCCGCGAGGCCCGCTACCTGAGCCTGCCGGCCAAGCGCGCCCCGCAAGGCCTGCGCGAGGGCCTGGGCGAGCTGATCTGCTACAGCCGGCCGGAGTGGATCGGTCGCCAGGGCCTGCACTGGACGCCGATGTTCATCCCCAACGCCGAGGTGGTCGCCGCACAGGCCGACGCCCCGGCGCTGCAGCGCCTGGAGGACCTGGCCGGCCAGCGCGTCGGCACCGTGCTGGGCTACCACTACGGCGAGGTCGAGAACCAGGGCCGCTTCCTGCGCGACGACGCGCCGGACATGGCCGCCAATCTGCGCAAACTGGCGGCCGGCCGCACGCGTTATGCACTGACCGAGGCGATCAGCTTGCAGGCCGCACAACTCCAGTTCCCGGCATTGCGCGAGGGCCTGCGTCTGCAGCCCTTCGTCGCCGGCTGCGCGCTGTCGTTGCGTTCCCGCCTGCGCCCGGCCGAGCTCGATGCCGCCGTGCAGGCCCTGGTGCGCAGCGGCGAGATCGAACGCCTGCTCGCGCGCTACCGCTGATCCCGCAGTTGCCGCCCCGGCCCCCGCACTTCGTCGCCGGCGGCAGGCCGGACCGGCGGCCGCTGGCTAGCATGCCTGCCATGTCACCTGACAGTCCCGCCCCCCCCGCCCGCATCTGGCTCGGCTACGCGCTGCTCGCGCTGCTGTGCTGGGTGCTGTATGCAGCGGCCGGCACCGACTGGGTGCGCGGCACGCGGACGATCTGGGACGGCCTGTACGACGCCACCTGGAACCTCGGGCCGCCGCTGCTGATGGGTCCGCTGGTGCTGCCCTGGATGAAGCGGGTGCAGCGCTGGCGATTGCTGCGGCGCCTCGGCCTGCACCTGCTGGGCGCGCTGGCCTTCGCGGCCGTCTGGCTGCTGCTGGACTACAGCGTCGCGCTCTGGTTCTTCGGCCCCCTGCATGCGCAGGCGAGCCTGGAGCAAGGCCTGGTGCTGCGCGTCGCCTGGGGCGTGCTGATTTATTCGGCGCTGGTGTTCGGCTTCGGCGGCGTGCTGCATGCCCGCGCGGCCCAGGCGGCCGCGCTGCGCGCCGCGCAGGCCGAGGCGGCCCGCGTGCAGGCCGAGCTGGCAGCGGTCAGCAGCAAGCTGAACCCGCACTTCCTGTTCAACACCCTGAACTCGCTGCTGCTGCTGACGCGCAAGGACCCCGGCGCCGCGGAGGCCGCCCTGCTCGCCTTTGCCCGGCTGATGCGCTATGCGCTGGAAGCGACCCGGCAGACCCGCGTCTCGCTGCGCGAGGAACTTGACTTCGTGCGCGACTACCTGCAGCTGGAGGCACTGCGTCTCGGCGATCGACTGCGCCAGGACTGGCAGATCGACGAAACCCTGCTCGACGAGGAACTGCCGCCCTTGAGCCTGCAGCCGCTGGTGGAGAACGCGGTGCTGCATGGCATTGCGCCACAGGTAGGCGGCGGCTGCCTGCGCATCAGCGCCGCCCGCGGCAGCGGGCAGTTGCTGCTGCGCGTCGCCGACGACGGCCCCGGCTGCAACTGGCCGCCCGAGGCCGCCGCGGCGCCAAGCGGCAGGAAGCCGCGCGGCATCGGCCTGTCGGCGCTGCAACGCCGCTTCGAACTGGACTACGAAGGCCGGGCACGGCTGGAAGTCCACACCCGCCCCGGCGCCGGATTCGCCGTCCATCTCAGCATTCCCCTGACATGAGAACCCTCATTGCCGAAGACGAACCCCTGGCCCGCGAAGGCCTGGTGGACTGGGTGCGCGAGATGCCGCAGCTGCAATTGCTCGATGCCGTCGGCGATGGCGAGCGCGCGCTGCAGGCGATCCGCGAGCAGCAGCCCGAGCTGGTGCTGATGGACATCCAGATGCCCGGCCTGACCGGATTGCAGGTGCTGCGCGCGCTCGGCCAGACCCAGCAGCCGCTGCCGGCGGTGATCTTCACGACGGCCTACGACGAGCACGCGCTTGCCGCCTTCGAGCTGCATGCGGTGGATTACCTGCTCAAGCCCTTCTCCAAGGAGCGCTTCCAGGAGGCGGTCCAGCATGTGCTGACCCAGGGCGGCGCCGGCGAACGCCCGCTGCAGGCGCTGGAACAGGCGTTGGAGACGGAGCAGCGGTCCGACGCGCCGCTGAGCCGCCTGCTGGTGCGCGACATGGGCAAGATCATCCCGCTGCAGGTCGACCGCATCGAGCACCTGCGCGCCGACACCAAGTACACCGCCATCGTCGCCGGCGGCCGCACCTACCTCGTGCGCCTGCCGATCACGCATTTCGCGCAGCGCCTCGATGCCGAGCGTTTCCTGAAGGTCAATCGCAGCTGCATCGTCAACCTCGACCATGTCGAATCCATGACCCCCGACGAGAGCTCGCAGCTCGTCGTGCAGCTGAAGGACGGCAGCCGCTTCACGGCCAGCCGCGAGGTGTCCAAGCAACTGAGGGCCGACTCGCTATGAAAACGCGCCAACTTTCCGTTCGCCTGTCGCTGATCGTGACCGCGCTGCTGCTGGGACCTCTGCCGGCCGCGGCGCAGACGGCGCCGCCACCGAGCAAGACCTACAGCCCCGGCAGCTTCGACCGCCTGCAGCTCGGCGGTTCGGTGGTCGTGCGCTACCGCCAGGGCGAGCGCGACGAGCTGGTGGTCGAAGGCGACGAGTCCGTGCAGCGCCAGGTCGATGTCCGGCTGCACGGCAGCCGGCTGGAAGTGCGCACGCCCGGCGGCTGGCTGGTCTGGATGCGCCCACGCGTGCACCTGCAGGTGGTGTCGCGGGAGCTCCGCGAGCTCGGCATTTCCGGAGCCGCCGATTTCGTCGCCCCCGATCCGGTGCAGCTCGAGGAGCTTCGGGTCGGCATCTCCGGCTCCGGGCTGGCACGTTTCGACCAGCTGAAGGTCGGCCAGTTGCGCTTCACCGTCTCCGGCGCCGGCGACGGCCATTTCGCCGGCCAGGCCCAGGAATTGCGCATCGGCATCTCCGGCAAGGGCGAGGTGCTGGCCGAACAACTGGCCGCCGAGCGCGTACAGATCGGCATCTCCGGCCTGGGTAAGGCCAAGGTCTGGGCGCTGAAGGACCTCAGCATCAGCGCCTCGGGCATCGGCACCGTGGAGTACTGGGGCTCGCCGGAGGTGCGACGCAGCAACAGCGGCATCTCGACCATCAATGCCCTGGGGCCGAAGGCGGCGCCGGTATCGCCTATGGCTCCGGCTGCCCCCGCTGCCCCGGTGCCCCCTGCCACACCGGTCACCAGCCCCTGAGCGCGGGCCTCAGGCGTCCGGCAGGCGCCACATCCAGACGGCCACGCCGAGGCAGATCAGCACGGCCAGCGCCGCGGCCCAGGCCGGTGCGCGCCAGGCGGCGATCGCACAGGACAGGCTCATCATCGACCAGGCCAGCAGCTTGGCGCGACGCGGCACCGCACGGCGCGCGCGCCAGTCCTGCACCATCGGTCCCCAGCGCGGGTGCGCCAGCAGCCAGGCCTCCCATCGCGCGCTGCCCTTGCTGAAGCACCAGGCGGCCAGCAGCACGAAGGGCACGGTGGGCAGCACCGGCGTGACCACGCCGACCAGGCCCAGACCCAAGGCCAGGAGGCCCGCCAGCAACCAGAGCAGGCGCCAGGGTTTGCGGGCGATCGAAGGCTGATCGACGTCGGGCAACATGCGTGGCATCTTCCCATCGACTCGATAGGTTCCGCGCATGCCCGTGATCACCTGCGTCGAAGACCTGCGCCGCCTGGCCCAAGCCCGCGTGCCGCGCATGTTCTACGACTACGCCGACTCCGGCTCCTGGACCGAGTCGACCTACCGCGCCAACCAGTCCGACTTCGCCGACATCAAGCTGCGCCAGCGCGTCGCCGTGAACCTGGAGAACCGCTCCACCGCCACCACCATGGTCGGTGTGCCGGTCACCATGCCGGTGGCCCTGGCCCCCACCGGCCTGACCGGCATGCAGCATGCCGACGGCGAGATGCTCGCCGCCCATGCCGCCGAGCGCTTTGGCGTGCCCTTCACGCTCTCGACCATGAGCATCTGCTCGATCGAGGATGTGCGCTCGGTGACCACCAAGCCCTTCTGGTTCCAGCTCTATGTGATGAAGGACCGCGCCTTCATCGAGGCCTTGATCGAGCGCGCCCGCGCCGCCCAGTGTGGGGCGCTGGTGCTGACCCTGGACCTGCAGATTCTCGGCCAGCGCCACAAGGACCTGAAGAACGGGCTCTCCGCGCCCCCGAAGCCGACGCTGGCGAACCTGATCAATCTGGCGACGAAACCGCGCTGGTGCTGGAACATGTTGCAGACGCCGCGGCGCAGCTTCGGCAACATCGTCGGCCATGCCAAGGGCGTGGGCGATCTGTCCAGCCTGAGCTCCTGGACGGCCGAGCAGTTCGACCCGGCCTTGAGTTGGGACGATGTGGCGTGGATCAAGCAGCGCTGGGGCGGCAAGCTGATCCTCAAGGGCATCCTGGATGAAGAGGACGCGCGACTGGCGGTGAACTCGGGGGCCGATGCGCTGATCGTGAGCAACCACGGCGGGCGGCAGCTGGATGGGGCGGAGAGCTCGATTGCGGTGCTGCCGCGCATCGTCGAGGCGGTGGGCCGGGACATCGAGGTGCACCTGGATGGCGGCATCCGCTCGGGCCAGGATGTGCTCAAGGCCTGGGCGCTTGGAGCGAAAGGTACCTACATCGGCCGGGCGTTTCTGTACGGCCTGGGCGCGATGGGCGAGGCCGGCGTGACCAAGACCCTGGAGATCCTCCGCAAGGAGCTCGACCTCACCATGGCGTTCTGCGGCAAGACGCGCATCCAGGACATCACGGCCGAGGTGCTGGTGAAGCGCTGATCCGCGTCCGCTCAGGGTCGCAAGGCCGGGGTCTCCACCGCCATGCCGGCGGCGCGCTGCTTCAGATAGGCCTCCAGCTGCACCCAGGCCGGATCGTCGGCGGCAAAGGGCTCGGCGCGCACCCCCGTCAGGCAGCCGCGCATTCGGCGCTGCAGCGAACCCATGCCCTGCCACTCCAGGCGGTAGATCGGGTAGCCGGTCGGGTGGCCCTGCGGAATCAGGCTGCCGGCCAGACGGCGGCCGGCGAGCTGGTCATGGCATTGCGCGCAGGACAGTGCCAGCTGGCCGAGCGGCTTTCGGAACCAATCTTCACCGGCCTGCTGGGCGGCCTGCAACTGCGGGCTCTGCCGCGGCTGGATGGCCTGGCCCTGTGCCAGCCGACCCAGATAGGCCGTCAGCGCCAGCATGGTCTCGCTGTCCTCGGCCAGCGGCGGCGCCGGCGCGCGGCAGCGATTGACGCGCTGGGCCAGATTGATCACCGTGCCGGCGCCGCGGTCGAAGGCCGGGTAGCGCGCCGCCGCGTTGCGCAGCTGCGCGGCGCTGTGGCAAGCGGCGCAATCGGCGGCGAAGCGCTCGGCGCCCTGCTCCACCCAGAGCATGCCGGGGTGCTGGCTGTCGTCGCGCTGCATGGCTTGCAGCGCTGGGCTCATGTCGTCCAGGCTGCTGCGGCGACCGTCGGTGCCGGCCAGCAGCAGCAGGGCCAGCAACCAGGCCTTCACAGGCGCAGCGAGGCCTGCTGGCGATGCTCGAAGCCGCCGTCGCCGCGCCAGAGCACGAGCAGCTCGGCGGGCGCATCGATGCGCAGCCACAGCGCCAGATAGGGATTGGCGGCAATCGCCGGGTTCAGGCGCGCCCGCCAGACGCGCTGGCCGTCCAGCTGGACCTCGACCTCGGTGACGATGTCGCGCGGCAGCGGCCGGCCGTCGGCATCGACGCGGTGCCCGCTCTCCATCGGATGCTGCAGCAGCAGGCGCAGCTCGAAGTCCTCGCCGGCACGCAGGCGCTCGGGCAGGTGCAGGCGAGAACGCACCGGGTTGTTCATGGCACCTCCGTCGCCGGGCCGCCCCTAAGGCGGAGGCAGCCCCCTTGGGGGGTGGCGAGCACGCGCAGCGGCGCAGCCTGGAGCCTCATCACGCGCCTTCGATGCAGGCGGCCAGGGTCACGATGACCTCGACGGCCTGCTGGCGGCAGCTGCCGTCGGCGAGCTCGGCCAGCGCGAGCAGGCGCTGCGAGCTGGCCAGCCGGATGCGCGTGGACAGCTCGGCGCGGTGGCAGGCCTCGCCGAGCTCGCACTCGATGACCTCGGGCAGCGGATTGCCTTCGGCCAGCAGGGCCAGGCGGCGCACGCGCGACGCGCCTTCAAACCAGAGCCGCACCGGCACCGCGTTGCCGTTCTCCACCAGCGGAGAGATCTCCAGCCGCAGCCCGCCCTCGGTCAGCGGCCGGTCGCCGACGAAGTGCTGCCGCGCCTGTTCCAGGGCCTGCGGCGTCGCCCAGGCCACCGGAGCCTCCAGCAGCAGCAGCGACAGCATCAGCTCGCGCCGCCTCATCGCAGGGTGCGCAGAAAGGCCACCACGTCCTCGACCTCCTGGGCATCGAGGAGGGGCCGGCCGGCCTGGGCCGGCGCGACCCGCGCCGCGTCGGGAATGCGGTGGAAGGAAGGCATCGGCGAGTCCGGGTTCAGCCGGCGCATATCGGCCACGCGCAGGCGCAGCTGGGCCTCGCTCCAGCGGCTGCCCACGCCATCCAGGCTGGCCGCCACGGTGCCCGGCGTGCGCTCCTCGGGGAACGGGCCGCTGTGGCAGAGCAGGCAGAGCCCGCGCTGCCGGCTGACGACGATGGCCCGCCCGCGCGCTGCATCGCCCGGCGTTGCGCTCAGCGCCGCCGGGATGCCGTCGCCAAGCACCGCGAGTTGCAGCCCGAGGGCCAGCGCCAGCATCAGGCCTTGACTCCCATCGCTTGGCGCAGCTGCTCGCGCAGCGGCAGCTCGCGGATGCGGTGGCCGGTGGCGGCGGCGATCGCGTTGAGCACCGCCGGCGCCGCCACCGCGATGGTCGGCTCGCCGACACCGCCCCAGAAGCCACCGCTGGGCAGCACCAGGGTCTCAACCGGCGGCATCTCGGCCAGGCGCATCACCGGATAGTCGTGGAAATTCGTCTGCTCGATCGCGCCGTCCTTGACCGTGCAGGCGCCGTGCAGCGCCGCCGACAGGCCGTAGACGAAGGATCCCTCGACCTGGGCCTGGATCTGCTGCGGATTGACCGCGTGCCCGCAGTCGGTGGCGGCGACGATGCGCAGGATCTTCAGCCCGCCGTCGCGGCTGACCGCGACCTCGGCGCAGGCCGCCACATAGCTGCCGAAGCCATGGCATTGGGCCAGGCCGCGGCCCAGCTTCATGTCCTTCAGCGGCGCCATCGCCTTGCCCCAGCCGGCGCGCTCGGCCACCGCCTCCAGCACCGCCAGGTGCTTGGGGTGCTGCGCCATCAGCTCGCGGCGCAGCTGCAGCGGGTCCTTGCCAGTGGCCAGCGCGATCTCGTCGAGGAAGCACTCCAGGTAGAGCGTGTTCTGGTTCAGGTTCACGCCGCGCCAGAAGCCGGGCCGGATGTGCGTGTTGCGCATCGCGTGGTCGACCAGCAGGTGCGGCAGGCTGTAGCCGATCATGGCCTCGCCGCCGCCGGCGTTCAGACCCTGGAACACGGCGGGGTCCATGCCGTCGCGCAGCGCCTGCGGCAGGATGCCGGCGAGGATGGACTGGCCGGAGATGCGCAGATGCAGGGCCTGCAGGCCGCCCTGCGCATCCAGGCCGGCGCGCAGCCGGGCCATGGTCGTCGGGTGGTAGAGCCCGTGCTGCATGTCCTCTTCGCGGCTCCACAGCAGCTTGACCGGCACGCCAGGCAGCTCGCGGGCGATGGCCACCGCCTGGCGCACCCAGTCGTGCACCGCGCCGCGCCGGCCGAAGCCGCCGCCCAGGTGCAGCTTGTAGACCTCGCATTGCGCCGGCGGCAGGCCGGCAGCCTCGGCGGTGGCGGCCAGCGCCGCCTCGCCGTTCTGCGTCGGCGTCCAGACCTCGCAGCGCTCCGGCGTCCAGCGCGCCGTGGCGTTCATCGGCTCCATCGTCGCGTGGTTCTGGAACGGGTAGCTGTAGACCGCCTCGATCTGCCGTGCCGCCTTGGCAAGCTCGGCCTTGGCGTCGCCGTTGCGGTTGCCGACGAAGGCCTGCTCGGCCGTCAGACCCTCGCGCAACCGGGCGTCGATATCGGCCTGCTGCACGCCGGCGTTCGGTCCGAGATCCCATTCGATGGGCAGCGCATCCAATGCCTTCTTCGCGCGCCACCAGGTGTCGGCCACCACCGCAACGGTGCTGGCGTCGACCCGGACGACCTTCTTCACGCCGCGCAGCGACTCGACGGCCTTGGCATCGAGGCTGCGGATCGTGCCGCCGGGCACCGGGCAGCCCTTGATCGCCGCGTTCAGCATGCCGGGCAGGCGCAGGTCAGCGCCATAGACCAGCGCGCCATTGGTTTTCTCGACGGTATCCAGCCGGGCCAGCGGCTTGCCGGCCAGGGTCCAGTCCTTGGGCTCCTTGAGCGCCACCTCGGCGGGCGGCGTGAGCTGCGCGGCGGCAGCAGCCAGCTCGCCGTAGCGGGCGCTGCGCCGGCTGGCCTCATGCAGCACGCGGCTCTTTCGCGCCGTGCACTCGGCCGCCGGCACGCCCCAGCGCGTGGCGGCCGCCTGGATCAGCATCGCACGGGCCTGCGCGCCCCCCTTGCGCATGGCGGCCTGCGACTCGCGCACGCCGCGGCTGCCGCCGGTGGAGAAGGCCCCCCAGGGCCGGTTGCGCTTCAGGCTCTCGCCCGGCGTCGGGTACTCAGTGCTGACGCGGGTCCAGTCGGCATCCATCTCCTCGGCGACCAGCTGAGCCAGACCGGTCAGGGTGCCCTGCCCCATCTCGCTGCGCGCGATACGGACGATGATGCGGTCGTCCGGCTGCAGCACCACCCAGGCGGTGAGCTCGGGGCCGGCAGCGCCGGCCACAGCGGCGACCCCGGGCACGGCGAGCACCAGCGAGCCGGCGGCAACGCTGCCCAGGAAGGCGCGGCGGTCCATCGTGGTCGCGCTCATGCTGCGCTCCCCTCGCCGGCCAGGTGCGTGACCTGGATGCCGGTGGCCGGCACACCGGCGGCCTGCAGGATGCCGGCGCGCACGCGGTTGTAGGTGCCGCAGCGGCAGATGTTGCCGATCGCCTCGTCGATCTCGGCCGCGGTCGGCCGGGGCTTGTCCTTCAGCAGCGCGGCGGCCGTCATGATCATGCCGCTCTGGCAGTAGCCGCATTGCGGCACGTCGAGCTGCGCCCAGGCCTTCTGCAGCGGGTGATCGCCCTTGGCGGAAAGGCCTTCGATGGTCACCACCTTCTGCTCCGGTTGCACCGCGGCGCAGGGCATCACGCAGGAGCGCACCGGCGCGCCGTCAATGTGCACGGTGCAGGCCCCGCACTGCGCCACACCGCAACCGTACTTGGTGCCGGTCAGGCCCAGTTGCTCGCGCAGGACCCAGAGCAGCGGGGTGTCGGCTTCGGCGTCGTGTTCGCGACGCTTGCCATTGACATGCAGGGTGGCCATCCTCATCTCCGACTGATTGGGAGCGGCGACTGTAGCCAGCACCGAAACCCCGACCAAGCGCATCAAGTAAATTCGGACCCATGCTGAAGTCGCTCGCCGCCGTGAAATGGCCGCTGGCCCGCCCGGGCAAGCCGGCAGAAGCGGAGCAGGCCAACCCCGCTTCCTTCGACATCCTCGCCCCCCAACTCGCCTACCTGAGCAAGGCCGAGGTGAAGCGCGTGCGCGACGCCTTCAAGTTTGCCGACGAGGCGCACCTCGGGCAGCGCCGCAAGAGCGGGGAACCCTACATCACCCATCCGCTGGCGGTGGCCGGCATCTGCGCCGGCTGGCGCCTGGACGTGCAGGCGCTGCAGGCCGCGCTGATGCACGATGCGATGGAGGACTGCGGCATCACCAAGGCCGAGCTGATCGAAAAGTTCGAGGCGCCGACCGCCGAGCTCGTCGACGGCCTGACCAAGCTGGACAAGCTGCAGTTCAGCTCCAAGGAGGAGTCGCAGGCCGAGAGCTTCCGCAAGATGCTGCTGGCGATGTCCCGCGACGTGCGGGTCGTGCTGATCAAGATCGCCGACCGCCTGCACAACATGCGCACGATGGACGCGATGGCGATGGACAAGCAGCGTCGCATCGCCCAGGAAACGCTGGACATCTACGCGCCGATCGCCCACCGCCTGGGCCTGAACCAGAGCTACCGGGAGTTGCAGGAGCTGAGCTTCCGCTACATCCACCCGTGGCGGCATGGGGCCTTGGAAAAGGCCGTCGCGCGCGCTCGCGGCAATCGCCGCGACCTCGTCGCCCGCATCGAACAGGACGTGCGCAGTTCTTTCGAGCGGTGGGGCTTGGCAGTGAAGATCCAGGGCCGCGAGAAGACCCTGTACTCGATCTTCCAGAAGATGCGCGACAAGCACCTGAGCTTCGCGAAGGTCAGCGATGTCTTCGGCTTCCGCATCATCGTCGACGAGCTGCCGCAGTGTTACTTGGCGCTGGGCGTGCTGCACCAGATCTACAAGCCGCAGGACGGCCGCTTCAAGGACTACATCGCGCTGCCCAAGCCGAACGGCTACCAGTCGCTGCACACCACCCTGGTCAGCCCGCTGGGCACGACGGTGGAGTTCCAGATCCGCACCGAAGGCATGCACCTGATCGCCGAACAGGGCGTGGCCGCGCACTGGCAGTACAAACTCAAGAGCCAGGAGGGCAGCGAGGACGCGCAGCGCCTGGGCTCGCGCCTGCTGCAGTCCCTGCTCGACATCCAGGCCGACACGCGTGACTCCGGCGAGTTCCTGGAGCATGTGCGCATCGATCTGTTCCCCGACTCGATCTTCGTGTTCACGCCGAAGTCGCGCATCGTCAACCTGCCCAAGGGCGCGACGCCGGTGGACTTCGCCTACGCGATCCACTCCGATGTCGGCGACCACTGCGTGGCCGCGCAGGTCAACGGCGAGATGGTGCCGCTGCGACACGAGCTCAAGAGCGGCGATGTGGTGGAGATCGTCACTGCCCAGCATGCGCGGCCCAACCCGGCCTGGCTGGGCTTCGTGCGCACCGGCCGCGCGCGCAGCAAGATCCGCCACCACCTGCGCACCCTGGCCCACGAGGAAGCCCGCGAGCTTGGCCAGAAGATGCTCGCCCAGGCGCTGCGTGCCGAGGGCCTGGCACTGCCCGGCCGCGACGACGAGACACAGGCGGCGCTCTGGCAGCAATTGGCCCGCTGGGCCGGCCTGCGCAATGCCGACGAACTGCTGACCGAGATCGGCGTCGGACGCAAGATCGCCGGCATCGTCGCCAAGCAGTTGGCGCGCATGCTGCTGGAGGCCGGCGCCAGGCCGGATGCGGTGCTGCTCAGCATGGGGCGTTTCGCCAGCGACGACAGCGCCAGCCAGGGCCTGGTGCTGCTCGACGGCAGCGAAGGCGCCTCGGTGCGTTACGCGCCCTGCTGCCACCCGATCCCGGGCGACGACATCCGCGGCTACCTGGGCCGCGGCGAAGGCCTGCTGGTGCACACCGCCGACTGCGCGACCGGCCGCAAGCTGTACCAGCGCGACAGCGAGCACTGGATCGGCGTCGCCTGGGCCGACGAGCCGGACCGGCCCTTCGAGGCCGAGATCGGCCTGCTGCTCACGCACGCGAAAGGCGTGCTGGCCCAGGTCGCGGCGGCGGTCAGCAGCGCCGAGGCCGACATCAACCACGTGGAGATGGACAAGGAATCGGCGGTCGATCGCGAGACCGCCGAGATGCGCATGCTGATCGCGGTCAAGGACCGCCACCACCTGGCCGACGCGCTGCGCGGCATCAAGCGCCTGGGTGCGGTGCGCCGGGTCTGGCGCGTCAAGCCCTGATCAGACCCGGGGCGGATAGCTCACCGCAAGAATCTCCAGGCTGTCATCGCCGGCCGGGGTACGCAGTCGCACCTCGTCGCCCACCCTCGCCTTCAGCAAGGCGCGGGCCACCGGCGCGATCCAGCTGATTTCGCCTTTCAGCTGATCGACTTCGTCGACGCCCTTGATGGTCACCGTGCGCTCGTCACCGCGGGAGTCGGCGTAGCTCACGGTGGCGCCGAAGAAGACCTGATCGGCACCATGATGCACCGACGGGTCGACGACCTCGGCGCGCTCCAGGCGCTTGGTCAGGAAGCGGGTACGGCGGTCGATCTCGCGCAGTCGCTTCTTGCCGTACAGGTAGTCGCCGTTCTCGCTGCGGTCGCCATTGCTGGCCGCCCAGTGGACGATCTCGACGATCTTCGGCCGCTCGACATCGAGCAGGTTCAGCAGCTCGGCACGCAACGCCGCATAGCCGGCCGGCGTCATGTAGTTCTTCGTGCCCGCGGGCAGCGGCGCGACACCGGATTCCAGCTCCTCGTCGTCGTCGCTCTCGACTTCCTTGGTGAAGGCCTTGCTCATCGCGCGCATTGTCAGCGCCATCGCTGTCCCGAGTCGCCAAAGAAAAACCGGCTTGATCCTCGACGGATCAAGCCGGTTTTCAGTATTGGTGCGGCTGGCAGGATTCGAACCCACGACCCCTTGGTTCGTAGCCAAGTACTCTATCCAACTGAGCTACAGCCGCATCGCTTCAGGACGATGTCCCTGGCGAAAGGTCTTTGCTTTGGCGCGGCTGGCAGGATTCGAACCCACGACCCCTTGGTTCGTAGCCAAGTACTCTATCCAACTGAGCTACAGCCGCGCAGCAAAGACTGAAAGTATAGCAGTAGTTTTCAGGGCAGCCGCGCGGCCTCCTCCAAGGCTTCGATGCGCGACGCGTTGTCGCCCGATTGCGCGGCCATTTCCGCCAGGCGCAACCAGCTGCGCCGGCGCCAAGCCGACGACAGGCGCCCATCGGCCGCGCAATTGCTCAGCAACTGCTGCGCCTTGCCCCAGAGCTGCAGCTCGGCCAACGCCTGCCCCATCACCAGCGGCATCATCGGATCGCGAGGCAGCGCCTGCAGCGCGGACTCCAGGCGCGGCAACCAGTCGGCACCCAGGCCGGCCAGCGCCTGCAGCGAGGCCTCGGCCACCGCCGCCCGCTCCTCGTCGCCGAGCTTGGCAATATCGTCCCAATGCGGGCGGAGCCATTGCCGCGCTTCGGCAGCCAAACCCAGCGCCGCCATGCGCTGCGCGGCGTGCGCGGCAACGAAAGGATCCCGACGCTCGCCAGCCTCCAACTGCGTCCAGGCGCCGCGCAGTTGATCGGCATCGCGCGCGCCGTCGAGCAACTCGAAAGCCAGCGCACGCAACAGGCTTTGCGCGACATCGGGGGCGAAGCCCTGGTGCTTGGCCAGCAGGCGGGTGGTGCGCATGGCTTCCAAGGGCTGCTGCGCCAGCCGTGCCGCCTGCAGGCGCAGGCGCAGCGCCTGCGTGCGCCGGGCGGTGCCCGGCGGCAGCTCGGCCAGCAGGGCCAGCGCGCGGTTCGCATCGCGGTCGTCCAGCGCCCAGCCGACGGCGCGCAGACGCGCCGCATCGAGCTGCTCGCGTGGCGCGGCCTGGCTCAGCGCGGCCTCGAACTGCGCCTGGCGCAACCGACGGTCCTGAAGTCGATGGGCGGCCTCGGCGGACAGCAGATGGGCGAGCAGCAGCGCGCCGGCGTCGTCCTGAAGTTCCGGGGTGCGCTGCTGCAGCTGCATCAGGCGCTGCACGGCCTTCTGCGCCCGCGCGTAGCGGCCGCCCCAGAGCTGGATCAGCGCCTCGCGCAGCATCAGCTGCGCGCCGCGATCGCGCTGCTGGGTGCGCCAAGCACGCGCCCGGCGCGGCAGGCTGAGCAGTTGCTGCAGCGCGTTCAGCGCCGCGAACAGTAGCAGGCAACTGCCGAGCAGCAGCAGCAGGAAGAAGTTCAGCGAGAGATCGACCCGCCAGCCGCCCCAGAACAGGCTGACCAGGCCGTCGTTGCGCCCGAGCGTGAGCGCGGCGACCACCGCCGCCGCGAACAACAAAGTGAGCCAGACGATGCCGCGCATGCCGGCCCCTCAGCGCAAGGACACGCCGGTCGCCGTGCTCAGCGCGGCCAGACTGTCGTCCGGTCGCGGCCATTGCACCGGCTTGGCCTGGGCTTGGACCTGACGCAGCAGTTCCAGCGCAGTCTGCACGCGGCGCTGGCGGCGATCCGCATGGCGCTCGATGGCGGCCAGCGCAGCACCCAGATCATGCTGGGCAGTGTCGTACTGGCGACTGAGCAGAGCGAGGCGCGCATTGAGCAGGCGCAGCTTCAGGGTCTCGCGCAGGAAAAAGGCCTGCTCCGGCGCCAGCAGCATGGCCTGGGCGTCGTCGACGCGGCTGATGCGCAGCAGGCCCCTGGCCTCGCTCCAGATCTGCTCGACCAGGGCCAGGCTGCCGGCCCGCCAGCGTGCCCAGCCTTCGGCGGGCAACGGCGGCCGAGCCGCATCGGCCTCGGCCTGCGCCTGCTGGCGCTGCGGCTCGCTGACCAGCGGCAGTTCGTCGACCATGCGCGCCACCTCGTCCAGGCGCAGCGCCAGCGTGCCGGGATCGGTGTTGGCAATCGCGCGCACGCGCTCCAGGTCGCGCTGAACCGCACGGCGTACGCTCTCCAGCCGCGCCTGCTTGAGGCGCTGCAGACGCTCGTCGGCCTGGCGCAGCGCGGCGATCAGCGGCTCGGCGTTGCCGACCAGCGCGGTCTGCTGCGCTGCCAGGCGCAGGCTGGATTCCAGATCGGCCAGGATGTTCTCGTCGCGCGATCGGTTGACCGACTGCAGCAACTCCTCGACCTGGCTGCGCTGCACCACCAGCTCGGCCACGCGGGCCTCGGCCAGGGCCAGCTTGGCCGACTGCTCGCGCAACTGTTCAGCATTGCTCTTGGCCGCTTGGCGCGCTTCCTGCGCCAGGCTGTTGCTGCTGGACTGGCGGCGCACCAGCTCCTGCTCCAGATCGCGGACGCGGCGGTCCGACTGCCAGGCCAGGCCCAGCGCGACCAGCGCGAGCAGGCCGGCTCCAGCCAGCCAGGGCCAGGGGCTGAGACCACCGACAGCCGGGCTGGCAGCGGTGTTCGCAGCGGCAGTTGCGGGAGCGGACGCAGTCGGCGCAGCGGGAGCGGGCGCTTCTGCGGGTGGCGGGGCCAGGGGCTCGGTCATGCCAGCATTCTAGGAAGCGGCCCCCGCCCTCCAGGCCTGCCAGGCCGTCGCCACGGCCGGGGGTTGCGGCGCGACCACGGTGCAGCGCCAGCCCAGGGCCTCGGCCTTCTCGGCAATGCGCGGATGGGTGACCAGGGCCTGGTGGCGCACCCGCTCGATCTGTGGCGCGATCTGCTGCAGATGCGTCAGCGCCTCGCTGCTGCTGAACAGCCACAGCGCGCGCGGCAGGCCCAGGGCCTCCGCCAGCAGCTCCGATGCCGGCGCCGGCCACACGCGACGGTAGACGGGCAGCAGTTCGACATCGGCACCCGCCTCGCGCAGGCGCTGGATCAGCCAGTCGCGCCCGCCCTCGCCGCAGAGCCAGAGCATGCGCCGCGCCGGCCAGGGCCCGGCGGTCCGCAGCAGCGGCCAGAGGTGCTCGGAATCGAACTGCGCGGCATCCGGCGGCGGGCTGAGCAGGGCTTGTGCAGGCACTCCGGCGGCCTGCAGCGCGGCGGCCGTTCCCGGCCCCACGCAGCAGGCGCGCAGACCAGCCGGCCAGCGCCAGGGCAGGCCACCTTCGAACAGCGCGGAAACCGCCGCCGGGCTGGTGAAGAAGGCCCAGTCGCTGGCCTCGGCCCGCGTTCGGGCCACGGCCTGCGCACCGTCCAGTGCCAGGGTATCGATCAGCGGCAGGCTGCGCGTGGCCACGCCCAGCGGCGCCAGGCTTTGCGCCCAGGCCTGCGCCTGCAGCGGCGGCCGGGTCAGGATCAGCGGCTCAGCCGGCACCCTGGGCTCGCAAAGCGTCGGCGACACGCTGGCCCAGGGCCTCGGCGGCGGGCAGATCGTCGAGCGCCGCCGAGGCCTCGGCCCGCAGCAGGCCGGCCGGTACCCCGAAGGCAGCGCGCAGTTGCAAGCGCCCCTCTTGCCAGACTGCGTGGGCGGCCAGCGGCACCGAGCAGCTGCCGCCCAACGCGCGCGAAACGGCGCGCTCGGCCGCGCAGGCCAGCCAGCTGTCGCGATGGCCGAGCGTGGCCAGGGCCTCGATCAGTTCGCGGTGCTCGGCCAGGCATTCGATGCCCAGTGCCCCCTGCCCGGCGCAGGGGATCAGCTGCGGCAGCGGCTGGCGGATGCGCTCGCCCAAGCCGAGGCGCAGCAGGCCGGCGCTGGCCAGCACGATGGCATCGAACTCGCCCTCGTCAAGCTTGCGCAGCCGCGTCTGCAGATTCCCGCGCAGCGGCTCCAGTTGCAGATCGGGACGCAGCGCGCGCAACTGCGCTTGGCGCCGCAGGCTGCTGGTGCCGACGCGAGCCCCCTCGGGCAGTGCCTCCAGAGCGGCATGGCGCGGGCTCACGAAGGCATCGCTGGCTTCCTCGCGCTCGAGCACCGCGGCCAGCACGAAACCCTCGGGCAGCTCCATCGGCACGTCCTTCAGCGAGTGCACGGCGAGATCGGCCTGACCCTGTTCGAGCGCGACTTCCAGCTCCTTCACGAACAGGCCCTTGCCGCCGATCTTGGAGAGGCTGCGGTCCAGCACCTCGTCGCCGCGGGTGGACAGCGGCAGCAGGCGCACCGTGGCACCCAATTCGTTGCGCAGGCGAGCGGCCACATGCTCGGCCTGCCACAGGGCCAGCGGGCTTTGCCGCGTGGCGATCGTCAATTCAAGGCTCATGGTCGCCCACTCTAGCCCTGCGACGAAGGCAGACCGCCGCCGCAGAAGAAACTCAGATCAAGAAAACCCTGTAACCCGATTACATTTGTGCATCGAGTCATGCTTCGCCGTACTGCCATGCCACGCTCTGCCAGCCCCAAGGACCAAGCCACCAAGGACCAGCCGCTGCGCGACGACATCCGCCTGCTCGGACGCCTGCTCGGCGAGGTGATCCGCGATCAGGAGGGTCGCGAGGCCTACGAGCTGGTCGAGCGCATCCGCCAGCTCAGCGTGGCCTGGCGGCGCGCGCAGGACCAGGCCGCCGGCAAGCAGATCGACAAGCTGCTCAAGAGCCTGTCCGCCGACCAGGCGGTGATGGTGATCCGCGCGTTCAGCTATTTCTCGCACCTGGCGAACATCGCCGAGGACCGCCACCACGTGCGGCGCCGTGAACATCATGAGCTGGAAGGCCATCGCCAGCAGCCCGGTTCCCTGGCGCACAGTTTCGACCGGCTGCACGAGGCTGGCGTGCGTCCGGCCGAGGTCGCCGCACTGCTGGAGCGCGCCTACGTGGCCCCGGTGCTCACCGCCCACCCGACCGAAGTACAGAGGAAGAGCATCCTCGATGCCGAGCGCGCGGTGGCCGAACTCATCGGCGCGCGCGATGGTCTGCAGCTGGAGCGCGACCGCCGCCGCAACGAGGAGCTGCTGCGCGCGCGCATCACCCAGCTGTGGCAGACACGCATGGTGCGCTACTCCAAGCTGACGGTGGCCGACGAAGTCGAGAACGCCCTCTCCTACTACCCGGCCACCTTTCTGCGCGAGATCCCGCGCGTCTACGAGGAGCTCGAGGCCATGCTGCCCAGCGAGTCGGGCGCCAAGCTGCCGGCCTTCCTGCGCATGGGGCACTGGATCGGTGGCGACCGCGACGGCAATCCGAACGTCGGCGCCGGCACGCTGCGCCACGCGCTGCGCCGCCAGGCCGAGGTCGCGCTGCGCCATTACCTGACCGAGCTGCACGAGCTGGGCGCCGAGCTGAGCATCTCGGCACGGTTGGCACAGATCACACCGGCCATGCAGCAGTTGGCCGAGCGCAGTCCCGACCAGAACGCGCACCGCCTGGACGAGCCCTACCGGCGCGCGCTGACCGGCATGTACGCACGCCTGGCCGCCACGCTGCAGGCGCTGACTGGCACCGCGGCACTGCGCCATGCCGTCGCGCCGCAGGACCCCTACGCGAACCCCGGGGAGCTGCTGGCCGATCTGCGCGTCATCGAGGCCTCGCTGCGTCACCACCATGCGCAAGCACTGATCCCGCAGCGCCTGGCGCCGCTGATCCGGGCCCTGCAGGTCTTCGGCTTCCACCTCGCCACCCTGGACCTGCGCCAGAGCAGCGACCAGCACGAGGCGGTGGTCGCCGAGCTGCTCGCCGTGGCGCGCATCGACGCCGCCTATGGCGAGCTGGACGAGATGGCCAAGCGCGCACTGTTGCTGCGCCTGCTGCAGGAGGCCCGACCGCTGCGCGTCGTCGGCCATGCCTACAGCGAGAAAGCACAAGGCGAGCTGGCGGTGTTCGTGGCCGCCCGCGAGGCCTTGGACCGCTACGGCCGCGAGGCGATCCGCCACTACATCATTTCGCACACCGAGTCGGTGTCCGACCTGCTCGAGGTGCTGTTGCTGGCCAAGGAGGCCGGGCTGCTGAAGGGCCAGCTGGGCCACCACGCGGTCTGCGACCTGATCGTCAGTCCGCTGTTCGAAACCATCGGCGACCTGCGCGAGGCCGCGCCCATCATGCGCGCTTTCTACGCGCTGCCCGGCGTGCAGGAGATGGTGCAAGCCAGCGGCAACGAGCAGGACATCATGCTCGGCTACTCCGACTCGAACAAGGATGGCGGCGTCTTCACCAGCAACTGGGAGCTGTACCGCGCCGAGATCGCCTTGGTCGAACTGTTCGACGATCTCAAGCAACGCCATGGCGGGCCGCTCTTGCGCCTCTTTCATGGCCGCGGCGGCACCGTGGGCCGAGGCGGTGGCCCCAGCTACCAGGCCATCCTGGCCCAGCCCCCGGGCACGGTGAACGGGCAGATCCGCCTGACCGAGCAAGGCGAGGTGATCGCCTCCAAGTACGCGAACCCCGACATCGGCCGGCGCAATCTGGAGACCCTGGTCGCCGCAACGCTGGAGGCCAGCCTGCTGCACCCGACGCAACCGGCGCCCAAAGCCTTCCTGGACGCCGCCCAGCAGCTCAGCGACGCCAGCTTTGCCGCCTACCGCGAACTGGTCTACGAGACCCCCGGCTTTGCCGACTACTTCTTCGCCGCCACGCCGATCCGCGAGATCGCCGAGCTGAACATCGGCTCGCGCCCGGCCAAGCGCCCCGGCAGCGGCGGGGGCGCCAAAGCCATCGAAGGCCTGCGCGCGATCCCCTGGGGCTTCAGTTGGGGCCAAAGCCGCGTCGCCCTGCCCGGCTGGTGCGGCTTTGGCAGCGGCGTGCACGCCTTCCTGGCCGAAAACGGCGCCAAGCGCCTGGCCCTGCTGCGCAAGATGCACCGGCAATGGCCCTTCTTCCGCACGCTGCTGTCCAACCTGGACATGGTGCTGGCCAAGACCGATCTCAGTCTGGCGGCGCGCTATGTCGACCTGGTCGAGGACCGGAAGCTGGGCAAGAAGATCTTTGCCGCGGTGCGCGCCGAGTACGAGGCGACGCTGGAGGCGCTGGCGCTGATCACCGGCGAGCGTGAACGCCTGTCCGGCAATCCGTCGCTGGCGCGCTCGATCGCCCACCGCTTCCCCTACATCGAGCCGCTCAACCATCTGCAGGTCGAGCTGATGCGCCGCTACCGCGCGCTGCCGGCGGGCGAGCGCAGCGAGAAGCTGGAGCGCCTGCAGCGCGGCATCCACCTGTCCATCAACGGCATCGCTGCCGGCTTGAGGAACACCGGCTGAGGCCGTCGAGCCCAGGGGCCGCGAAGGCCGCTCCCGGATTCAGCAAGACCCGGGGTGGCGCGACGTGAGGGGCTCGAACCCCCGACCTGCGGTTTAGAAGACCGCTGCTCTATCCAGCTGAGCTAACGTCGCTGCGCCGCGGATGGGGTCCGCGGATCAAAAAAGGCCCGCAGCGCGGGCCTTGCTCATTGTGCCGTGGCCGCTCAGGCCAGCACCACATTGAGGATGGCGTTGCCGATGCCCATCAGCGCCGCACCGGCGATCAGACCGGCACAGATCGGCTCCAGGCCCTCGACCCAGACGCGATGGCCCTTGGTGCCGGCGGCCTTGTGCTTGCGGCCCATGAACCAGAACAGCAGCGCACCCACCCACATCGTGAAGGTGTACTCGGGCGGCAGCACCACGCCCAGGCCGATGGCCACGGCGGACAGCGGGAACTTGCCCTTGAACTTCACGCGCAGCAGTTCGATCACCACCGCGGCCACGGCGGCCACGGCCATGCTGATCAGTGCCGAAGCCGGCAGCTTGGACAGGCCGTTGGCGATCAGGTCGGCCACACCCTTCCACTGCAAGGCCGCCGGCATCGCGAACTGGTCGGTGAAGATGGTCGCGGTGCTGCGCACGCCATTGCCGTCCTGCGGCAGGAAGAGCAGGAAGAACAGCGGCACGCAGAAGGCGATGCCGGCCACGTTGCCGATCACATGGCCGATGGCCTGATGGCGCGGCTTGCCGCCCAGCATGTAGCCAGGCTTGATGTCCGACAGCAGGTGGGCGGTGTTCTGCGCGATCTCCGCGGTCATCGCCGCCGTCATCAGATTGCTGGCCGGGTTGGCACGGTCGATGGCACCCATCGAGAACTGCGTGATCTTGGACATCGCGCCGGTCGGCACCCAGGAGGTCAGCGCCATCGAGTTGGTGCCGATCAGCGTCAGGATGAAGATCAGCGGCAGCGAGATCAGCGCGATCCAGAACGGTACACCGAAGAAGGCGTGGGTGACCCAGGCACCGAGCAGGCTGGTGATCGGCACGCCGATGTAGCTGACCCAGAGCGGCACCTCGATGTGCTTGAGCACGTCCTCGCCCTGCTGCGCAGCCTTCTTGCCGCGCTTGAACATGTTCTTGAACAGCTCGGGCTTGGCGAGCAGGCCGACCAAGGCGCCGACGACCATCATCGTCACGCCCCACCACAGCGACCATTGATTGACGATCTCGGCACGGTTGATGGGGATGACGCTGCCATCGGCCGCGGTGCGCGGCACGATGTCGCCCAGCTGGATCATCAGCGGCGCGAGCACGCCGAAGTTGATCAGGCCGCCGATCAGGCAGCTGGTGGCCACGGCGATGCCCATCAGGCCGCCGACGCCGATCATCGCCACGTCCAGGGTCAGGCGCATGCCGAGCTGGCGCACGTCGGTGCCCAGCAGGGTCGGGATCCAGCCGTCGGCCTTGGCGGCCCACATGTAGTAGTAGTCGTCGAGGCGCTCGCGGAAATGCCAGACCTCGGTCACGCCGGCCCATTTGTCGAGCATCAGCACCTTCATCTGGATCAGCTTCATCCAGCCGGTGCTGATCAGCGCCTGGTAAACCGCCGCGCCGGCCGCCACATAGCCCAGCAGGCGGGCCTTGAACATGCCTTCGCCGGCGTTGCCGGTGTACAGCGAGTCCAGCACCACGCCGCAGGCCCGGCCCTCGGGGAACGGCGCCTGGTCCTCGTTGATGAACTTGCGCTTCAGCGGGAAGGCCAGCATCACGCCGATCAGCGACACGACGAAGAGCCAGATCATCAGCTGCCACCAGGGAATGATGGTGCCGGTGACGACCATCACCGCGGCCAGGCTGGAGTACAGCGGACCGACCACATAGCCGGAGGCGGTGGCGATCGACTGCGTGCAGTTGTTCTCCAGGATCGTGAAGTCCTTGACCGCGCCGCTATTGGCCAGCGCGCGGTACAGCGCGAAGGCCAGGATCACCGAGGTCAGGCCGACGCCGACGCCGATGCCGGTCTTGGCGCCGATGTACAGGCCGGTGGCCGACAGGATGCCGCCGAGCAGGAAACCCGTCAGGGCCGAGCGCAGGGTCAGCTGCGCCATATCGCCCTTGTAGACGTTCTCCAGCCACCAGCGGTCCTTCTGCTCGCGACTCCAGGTCTGGACTTGCTCGTCCGTGAGGTGCAACAACGCCATCGTTTCGGCTCCAGATGCGGCAAGGGGGCCTTGTGGGCCCCCGAGCTTGGGAATGGACTTGGAACTTGAAATGGTCGGGGCGAGACGATTCGAACGTCCGACCCTCTGCTCCCAAAGCAGATGCGCTACCAGGCTGCGCTACGCCCCGACGAAAACCGCGCATTGTAGGCATAGACGGGACAGGGGCTTCCACGCACGGTCGCACGGCAGCCCTTGTGCAAGAATCCTTAGCCCTCACCTGCGGGGCCCGGCTTCTTTCAGAAGCCTTGTCTACCGGCCGTCGCGGCCGCCTCTATGCCAGGATCTCCATGAGCAGCGAACTGATCAAACATGTGTCCGACGCCTCCTTCGAAGGCGACGTGATGAAGTCCAGCACGCCGGTGCTGGTCGACTACTGGGCCGAGTGGTGTGGTCCCTGCAAGATGATTGCCCCGATCCTCGACGACGTCGCCGCGGACTACCAGGGCAAGCTGCAGATCGCCAAGATGAACGTCGACGAGAACCGCGAAGTGCCGGCGAAGTTCGGAATCCGCGGCATCCCGACCCTGATGCTCTTCAAGGACGGCCAACTGGCCGCCACCAAGGTCGGCGCGCTGTCCAAGGCGCAGCTGCAGCAGTTCCTCGACGCAAACCTGTAAACTGCGCGTCCGCCGGGCCCTCCGTTCTGGAGGCCCGGCCCGCCGGCCCGCCACCGTTTCTTCCGGCGGGCGCCGGTCCCCTCCCCCAACGACTACACGCCCTGAGGCTTGCGGCCGCTTCGAGTCCGCAGCACCGGCGCAACCCCCATGCACCTGTCCGAACTGAAGGATCTGCACGTCTCGGCGCTCATCAAGATGGGCGAGGAGTTGGAGATCGAGAACTGCTCCCGCATGCGCAAGCAGGAGCTGATGTTCGCCATCATGAAGAAGCGAGCCAAGGCCGGCGAGCAGGTCTTCGGCGACGGCGTGCTGGAAGTGCTGCCCGACGGTTTCGGCTTCCTGCGCTCGCCGGACACCAGCTATATGGCGAGCACCGACGACATCTACCTCAGCCCCAGCCAGGTGCGCCGCTTCAACCTCCACACCGGCGACATGGTCGAAGGTGAAGTGCGCGTGCCCAAGGACGGCGAACGCTACTTCGCGCTGGTCAAGGTCGACCGCGTGAACGGCCTGGCGCCCGAGGAGAGCAAGAACAAGATCATGTTCGAGAACCTGACGCCCTTGTTCCCCAAGGAGCAGTTCAAGCTCGAGCGTGAAGGCCTGAAGGTCGACGGCAACATCAGCAGCCGCATCATCGACCTGGTGGCGCCGATCGGCAAAGGCCAGCGCGCGCTGCTGGTGGCCCAGCCCAAGACCGGCAAGACCATGCTGATGCAGCAGCTGGCGCATGCCATCGTGGCCAACCACCCGGATGTGCACCTGATCGTGCTGCTCGTCGACGAGCGCCCGGAAGAAGTGACCGAGATGCTGCGCACCGTGCGCGGCGAAGTCATCAGCTCGACCTTCGACGAACCGGCCGCCCGCCACGTGCAAGTCGCCGAGATGGTCATCGAGCGCGCCAAGCGCCTGGTCGAACTGAAGAAGGACGTGGTGATCCTGCTCGACTCCATCACCCGTCTGGCCCGCGCCTACAACAACGTGCTGCCCTCCAGCGGCAAGGTGCTGACCGGCGGCGTGGACGCCAACGCGCTGCAACGCCCCAAGCGCTTCTTCGGTGCCGCGCGCAATGTCGAGGAAGGTGGCTCGCTGACCATCATCGGCACCGCGCTGATCGACACTGGCTCGAAGATGGACGAGGTCATCTACGAGGAGTTCAAGGGAACCGGCAACTGCGAGATCCACCTGGACCGTCGCATGGCCGAGAAGCGTGTCTACCCCTCGATCCTCATCAATCGCAGCGGCACGCGCCGTGAGGAGCTGCTGCTGAAGCCGGAAATCCTGCAAAAGAGCTGGATCCTGCGCAAGCTGCTCTACCCGATGGACGAGATCGAGGCGATGGAGTTCCTGCTCGAGAAGATGAAGGCGACGAAGAACAACCACGACTTCTTCGACCTGATGCGCAAGGGTGGCTGAGGTCGGACCGAGGACAGTCCTGAGGACTGTCCGACGCCGACCGAAGGACGGCGCGCATCTAGCGCGCGCCGGCTGGCCAGCTGATGGCAGTATCGAACCACGCCTTTCAGCTATACTCATCGGCTTTTCGACCCAACCTGGGCAAGTACCGCGTAGATCAAGCGCGCGGCGGCTACCCAAGCAACACCCGAGGTTTCCCATGAAAGAAGGCATCCACCCGAACTACCGCGAAGTCTGCTTCGTGGACCTGTCCAACGGTTTCAAGTTCGTCACCCGCTCGACCTTGACGACCAAGGAAACCATCAAGATGGACGACGGCCGCGAACTGCCGCTGGTCAAGCTGGAAACCACCAGCGAGTCGCACCCCTTCTACACGGGCACGCAGAAGAGCGTGGACAACCTGGGCGGTCGCGTCGAGAAGTTCCGCAACAAGTTTGCGCACCTGAAGAAGTAAGTCGCGGCGCAGCCGCAAGGGCTTGTGTCCTTGGGCAGCCGCAAGGGCTTGCGCCCCCTGGGGTCCGCCCCAAGCAAAAGCAGCCTACGGGCTGCTTTTTTATTGCCATCATGCGCCCCGTGACGCGTCCCAATCCCGCCATCGTCTCCCAGGCCGGCGCCCGGCCGCTGGCCCGCTGGGCACTGCTGTTGCTCTGTGCCGCCTACCTGCTGCCCGGCCAGTTCGGCCGCGATGCCTGGCGCCATGCCGATCTGGCCGCCTACGGCTTCATGAGCGCGCTGGCCGAGGGCCGCAGCAACTGGCTGCAACCACTGCTGGCCGGCCTGCCGACGCCCGACGGCGCGCTGCTGCCGTATTGGCTGGGCGCCGCCGCCATCCGTGCGCTGCCCTTCCTGGAGCCAGCGTTGGCCGCGCGCCTGCCCTTCATCGCGGTATTGGCTCTGGTGCTGGCCCTGGTCTGGTACGCCTGCTACCACCTGGCGCGCACCGAGGCGGCGCAGCCGGTCAGCTTTGCCTTCGGTGGCGAGGCGCAGACCCAGGACTACGCCCGCGCGCTGGCCGATGGCGCCGTGCTCGCACTGATCGCCAGCCTGGGCCTGCTCGCGCTCGGTCACGAGACGACACCCGAACTGCTGCAATTGCTCGGCGTCTCGCTGTGGATGTATGCGCTGGCCAGCAGCCCGTTCCGGGGCCTGCGCGCGCAACTGCTCGCGGCCGGCTCGTTGCTCGTGCTGGGTCTGAGCGGCGCCGCGCAATTCGCACTGCTGCTCGGCGCCGCCGGCCTGCTGGTCTGCCAGTACTCGCGCTTCGAGGGCGCGCGCCAGCTCCGCGTCGGGCTGGCGCTGGGCATGCTCGGCGTGCTGCTGCTGGCCTTTGCGCTTGGACTCTGGCGACTGCGTCTGGCCGCCCCGGAGCCGGGCAGCCTGGGCCGGCTGCTGCTCTGGTTCACCTGGCCAACCGCCGGATTGGCCGCCTGGACCCTGTGGCGCTGGCGCGCCTACCTGACCCGCCGCCATGTCGCCGTGCCGCTGAGCCTGGGCCTGGCGGGCCTGCTCGCCTGCCTGGGCCTGGGCGGCAGCGACCGCGCGCTGCTGCTCGCGCTGCCGGCGCTGGCGGTGCTGGCCAGCTTCGCGCTGCCGACCCTGAACCGCAGCCTGTCGGCCATGGTCGACTGGTTCTCGGTGTTCTTCTTCAGCGCCGCCGCGCTGTTCGTCTGGGCCTACTACCTGGCGCTGCACACGGACTGGTTCCCGCGCCTGACCGCGAACGCGGCGCGCCGGCTCTCCGGCGAACTGCCGAGCGATCTGGACCCGCTGTCGCTGGCCCTGGCGCTGGGCGCCAGCGTCGCCTGGTTGCTGCTCGTGCGCTGGCGTACCAGCCGCCAGCGCAGCGCACTGTGGCGCAGCATGGTGCTGCCGGCCGGCGGCACGGCCACGGTCTGGCTGCTGGTGATGACGCTCTGGCTGGCGCCGCTGGACCTGGCGCGCAGCAATCGCATGCTGCTGGGCAGCCTGCGCCTGGCGCTGCCCGAGACCCCCAATTGCATCGCGCTGCCAGAGTCCAATCTGTCGCTGGCGGCCAGCCTGGAAGCCGCCGGAGGCTGGCAGGTGCGCGCCGGCCTCGATGCCGATGCCAGCGGCTGCGACTGGGCCTTGCGCGTTCGCCCTGCCGCCTCGGTGCAGCAGACGCCACCAGGCTGGACACTGCAGGCCAGCCTGATGCGCCCGACCGAGCGCGACAACCGCTACGAGTTGCTGAATCGGCGCTGAGTCAGCGCCGCGCCCACAGCGCCGGCGCCGCCTCGTCGCCCAGCGCCTGCGCATCACCGCCGCGGGCCGCCCGCGTACGCAAGGCCGGCCAGACCAGCGTGAAGCAGGAACCGCGCCCCGGCTCGCTCTCGATGCGCAGCTGCCCGCCATGGCGCTGCGCGATGTGCTTGACGATGGCCAGGCCCAGGCCAGTGCCCCCCGACTCCCGCGAACGGCTCGCCTCGACGCGGTAGAAGCGCTCGGTCAGACGCGGCAGGTGCTCGGCAGCGATGCCCGGCCCACTGTCGGCGACCACCAGCAGCACCCCGCCGTCGCGCGATTCGCAGCGCAGCTCCACCCGCCCCCCTTCGGGCGTGTAGCGGATCGCATTGCTGAGCAGGTTCGCCAGCGCGCTGTGCAGCTCAGACTCGCTGCCGGCCAGCTCCAGATCGCCGCGCGCCGGCCAGACGAAGCGGTGCCGGCCCGCCGACAGCGCAAGGGCCTCGGCGCACGCGCGCCCGATCACCGCGTCCAGCGAGAACCACAGATCGGTGGGTGGCCTCGCGCCGCCCTCCAGCCGGGCCAGCGTCAGCAGATCGTCAACCAGCGCGCCCATGCGCTGCGCCTGCTGCTGCATCAGCTCGAGCACGCGAGCGCGCTCGGCTGGCGCGAGCTCCAGCGTGCGCAGGCTCTCGACAAAGCCGCCCAGCGCGGCCAGCGGCGTACGGATCTCGTGCGACGCATTGGCGACGAAATCTCGGCGCATGGCCTCGGCCCGCTCGCGATCGCTGACGTCCTGGCTGAGCAGCAGGCGGGCGCCATCGCCATAGGGGCGCACGGTGATCGCCAGATGCCGGCCATCGCGCAGCGGCAGCGCGAGCGGCTGACTGAACAGGCCCTCCTGCAGGTACTGCACGAAGGCCGGCTGGCGGACCAGATTGGTGATGCGCTGGCGCAGATCGCGCTGCGGATGCAGGTCGAAATGCTCGGCGGCCGGCGTGTTCAGCCAGGCGATCTGCTCCTGGGCGTCGAGCAGCAGCACGCCGTTCGGCGAGGCCTCGATGGCGGAGAGGAAGTCGCCGAGCTGCTTGCGCTCGGCCTCCAGTTCGCGGCGCCGGGCCTCGAGCTGGCGCTCGATGCGATAGGCCAGATCGCCCCAGGCGCCCTGTACCAGCGGCGCCGCGCTGCCGCCCGGCGCACGCAGCCAGGCCAGCAGCTTGCGCAGGCGCCAGGCCTCGCGCAGGCCGAGTACCAGGGCAACCAGCGCCGCAGCGACGAGGGCCGCCAGCAGGCTGTTCTGCCGCAGCGGCGGCAGACTGAGCACAATGCCGGCGGCCGCGATCACCAGGACCAGCGCGGCGCCAATGCGCATGCTGGCTCGCGCGTCAGCCGGCCTGCACCGCAGCGGCCAGGCGCTCGGCGCTGCTGCGCGCCAGATCCGCGTCGACCGCCTCGACCATCACGCGCAGCAGGGGTTCGGTGCCCGAAGGACGGATCAGCACGCGGCCGCGCTCGCCCAACTCGTCCTGCACCGTGGCCTGGGTGCTGCTCAGCAGCGCGTTGCGCTTCCAGTCCTGGCCCGGCTGCAGGCGCACATTGATCAGGGTCTGCGGGAACAGGCTGACCGCTTCCAACTGCTCGGCCAGGCTGCGGCCGCTGCGCACCGCCGCCTGCAGCACCAGCAGCGCGGACACAATGCCGTCGCCGGTGGTGTGCTTGTCCAGCGCCAGCAAATGGCCTGAACCTTCGCCACCCAGTTGCCAGCCGCGCGCGACCAGCTCCTCCAGCACATAGCGGTCACCGACCTTGGCCCGCACAAAGCCGATGCCCTGGCGCTTGAGCGCGACCTCGACGGCCATGTTCGTCATCAGCGTGCCCACAGCCCCCGGCACCGCCTGCCCCTGGGCCCGACGGTCCTGCACCATCAGGTAAAGCAGCTCGTCGCCGTTGTAGAGCCGCCCGGCGGCGTCAACGATCTGCAGGCGGTCCGCGTCGCCGTCCAGCGCCACGCCGTAGTGCGCGCCCTGCTGGCGCACCGCGGCTTGAAGCGCCGCCGGCGCGGTCGCGCCGACACCGTCGTTGATGTTGTAGCCGTCGGGACTGCAGCCGATCGCAATGACCTCGGCACCCAGCTCATGGAAGACCGCCGGCGCGACCTGGTAGGCGGCGCCATGCGCGCCGTCGACGACGATCTTCAGGCCGCGCAGCGTCAGGTCGGCACCGAAACAGGCCTTGCAGAACTCGATGTAGCGGCCGCGCGCGTCCTCGATCTTGCGCGCCTTGCCCAACTGCCGGCTGTCCACGTAAAGCGGCGCCTCGTTCAGCGCCGCCTCGACTTCCAACTCCCAGGCATCCGGCAGCTTCTCGCCCTTGGCCGAGAAGAACTTGATGCCGTTGTCCTGAAAGGGGTTGTGGCTGGCGCTGATGACCACGCCGAGATCCTGGCGCAGGGCGCGGGTCAAGTAGGCGACACCGGGGGTCGGCAGCGGGCCGGTGAGCTGCACATCGACACCGACCGAAACCAGCCCAGCCTCCAACGCCGACTCCAACATGTAGCCGGAGATCCGCGTGTCCTTGCCGATCAGCACGCTGGGCTTCGCCTGAGTGCGCTTGAGCACACGGCCCACGGCCTGGCCCAGACGCATCGCGAAATCGGCAGTGATCGGTGCCTCGCCCACGGTGCCGCGAATGCCATCGGTGCCAAAGAACTGTCGGCTCATCTTCTTGTCTCCACCCCGGTTGCTTCAATGCGCAGCATTGTCTGCCAAGCCCATCGCCTGCCAGGTGCGCAGGGCCTGCACGGTGGCCGCCACGTCGTGCACGCGCAGCACGCGGGCCCCGGCCTGCACCGCCGCCAGCGCTGCGGCCAGGCTCGCCGGCAGGCGCTCGGCCGTGGACGCGCCGGTGATCCAGCCCAGCGTGGACTTGCGCGACCAGCCCGCCAGCCAGTGCCGCGCCGGCGGCCGCGCCGCCCAGTGGCGCTGCAGCGCCAGGTTCTGCGCCGCAGTCTTCGCAAAGCCGAAGCCGGGATCGAACAGCAGGCGCGATGCGTCGGCACCGCGCGCCGCCCAGGCCTCGGCGCGCCGATCCAGGAAGGCCGTGACCTCGGTACCGAGTTCGGCGTAATCGGTCAGGCCCTGCATCGACGCAGGCTCGCCGCGCATATGCATCAGCACCACGCCGGCCTGCGGATGCCCGACCAGCAGATCCAGCGCCCCCGGCGCCTGCAAGGCCTGGATGTCGTTGACGATGTCCACACCCAGCGCCAGCGCGCGCGCCATCACCTCGGTCTTGCAACTGTCCACCGACAAGGGCACGCCGAAGCGCAGTGCCGGGCCAAGCACCGGCGCCAGACGGCGCCACTCCTCCTCGGCGGACACCGGCGGTGCGCCCGGCCGGCTGGATTCGGCGCCGAAGTCGAGGATGTCGGCACCTTCGCGCAGCAACTGCTCCGCATGCCGCAGCGCCGCCGAGGCCTCGGACCAGCGGCCGCCGTCGGAGAAGGAGTCCGGGGTCAGATTGACGATGCCCATCACCCGGGGCTGTTCGAGTTCGATGCGAAAGCGGGTCGTCGTCCAGTGCATGAAAGCAAAACGGGGCGCGAAGGCCCCGTTCCTTGGATTACTCGAGGGTTCAGGCGGTCGCCGTGGCGCTGTCGCTGCTCACCTCGGGGCTGCTGCCACCACCGCCGCTCGGACCGCCGCTGCTGCTGGAGATCTCTTTCGGCGGGCGCGGCGGCCGGCCCTGCATGATGTCCTCGACCTGCTCGCCGTCGATGGTTTCCCATTCCAGCAGGGCCTTGGCCATCGCGTGCATCTTGTCGCTGTGGTCCTCGATCAGCTTGCGGGCAATCGCGTACTGCTCGTCGATGATGCGGCGCACCTCGGCGTCGACCTTGCGCATGGTCTCCTCGGAGATGTTCTTGGTCTGCGTGACCGAGCGGCCCAGGAAGACCTCGCCCTCGTTCTCCGCATAGACCATCGGGCCGAGTTCGTCGCTCATGCCGTAGCGCATCACCATGTCGCGGGCGATCTGCGTGGCGCGCTCGAAGTCGTTGCTGGCACCGGTGGTCATCTGGTCCATGAACACCTCCTCGGCAATGCGGCCGCCGAAGAGCATCGCAATCATGCTCAGCATGCGCACCTTGTCGGTGCTGTAGCGGTCTTTCTCCGGCAGGCTGACGGTGACGCCCAGCGCGCGGCCGCGCGGGATGATGGTCACCTTGTGCACCGGGTCCAGCTTGGGCAGCAGGCGACCGATCAGTGCATGGCCGCTCTCGTGGTAAGCGGTGTTCTTGCGCTCTTCCTCGTCCATGACCATGGACTTGCGCTCAGCGCCCATCATGATCTTGTCCTTGGCGCGCTCGAAGTCGATCGCCTCCACGGTACGGCCGTTGCGGCGCGCGGCGAACAGGGCCGCCTCGTTGACGAGGTTAGCAAGGTCGGCGCCCGAGAAGCCAGGCGTGCCGCGGGCAATGATCTCAGCCTTCACGTCGGAACCGATGGGCACCTTGCGCATGTGCACATTGAGGATCTGCTCGCGGCCGCGGATGTCCGGCAGGGTCACATAGACCTGGCGGTCGAAACGGCCGGGGCGCAGCAGGGCCGGGTCCAGGATGTCCGGCCGGTTGGTTGCAGCCATCACGATGACGCCGAGATTGGTCTCGAAACCGTCCATCTCGACCAGCATCTGGTTCAGAGTCTGCTCGCGCTCGTCGTTGCCGCCGCCCAGGCCGGCACCGCGGTGGCGACCGACGGCGTCGATTTCGTCGATGAAGATGATGCAGGGCGCGTTCTTCTTGGCCTGCTCGAACATGTCGCGCACACGGGCCGCGCCGACGCCGACGAACATCTCCACGAAGTCGGAACCCGAGATTGTGAAGAAGGGCACCTTGGCCTCGCCGGCAATGGCCTTGGCCAGCAGGGTCTTGCCGGTGCCCGGGGGGCCGACCAGCAGCACACCGCGCGGGATGCGACCACCCAGCTTCTGGAATTTCTGCGGGTCCTTCAGGAAGTCGACGAGTTCCTTGACCTCTTCCTTGGCCTCGTCGCAGCCGGCGACATCGGCGAAGGTGGTCGAGTTGTTGTTCTCGTCCAGCATGCGCGCCTTGCTCTTGCCGAAGCTGAAGGCGCCACCCTTGCCGCCGCCCTGCATCTGGCGCATGAAGTAGATCCAGACGCCGATCAGCAGCAGCATCGGGCCCCAGCTGATCAGGATGCTCATCAGCAGCGAGGGCTCCTCGCGCTTCTTCACCTCGAACTTCACGCCGTAGCGGTCCAGATCGCCGATCAGGCCACGGTCCAGATAGGTGCCGGAGGTGGTGACCGTCTTGCCGTCGCTGGTCGTCGCGGTGATGTCAGGCCCGGCCGGACCCTCCTGGATCTTCACGTTCGTGATGCGACCCGACTTGATCTCGGCGAGCAATTCGGAATAGCTGATGGCGTCGGCGCGGGTTGCCACGCGGTCGAATTGCTTGAAGACCGTGAACATCACGAGCAGGATCACTGCCCAGACGGCGATCTTCGAAAACCAGGGGTTGTTCACAAGGGTTCCTTCCTCATCCGGCCCTCGGGGGCACGGCTACTGCGCGGCATCTGGAGCCGATTCTAGGGAGTTCAAGCTTTCCCGCCGGTTTTCAGCCGCATGCCGACCAGGAAGGTCTCTGCGGACTTGTCGCGGCTGGCCTTGGGTTTGATCGGCTTGACGACCTGGAACGCGGTCTTGAAGCGGTCGACCAAGCCGTTGTAGCCGCTGCCGTGGAAGACCTTGCAGACCAGGGTGCCGGAGCGCTTCATATGGGCCTGCGCGAATTCGATGGCCAGTTCGATCAGGTGATCGATGCGCGCCGCGTCGGTGACCTCGATGCCCGACAGGTTCGGTGCCATGTCGGACACCACCACGTCGACCACCGCATCGCCGAGCCTTTCGGCCAGGCGATCGGCCACCTCCTGCTCGCGGAAATCGCCCTGCAGGAACTCGACCCCCTCGATCGCCTCCATCTCCAGCAGGTCCAGGGCCAGGATGCGCCCCTGAAGCTCGCCAACCGCCGCCCCGCCCTGCCCTGCGGACTTCGGCGCGAACTTGCGCCGCAGGTACTGGCTCCAGGCGCCTGGGGCGGCGCCCAGGTCGACGACGATCTGGCCCGGCTTGATCAGGCCGAGCTGCTCGTCAATCTCCTTGAGCTTGTAGGCCGCGCGCGAGCGGTAGCCCTCCTTCTGCGCTTGGCGCACATAGGGGTCGTGGACATGCTCGTTGAGCCAGGCCTTGTTGAGCTTTTTGCTCTTTGTGTCAGTCTTCATGAAGGGGAAACGATAATCCGGGAATGACTGCACTGACGATCAATGCCGCCCAGCGCCGCGAGTTGCGCGCCCAAGCCCATCATCTGGCCCCCGTGGTGATGATTGGCGCCGAGGGCCTGAGCGCCGCCGTGGCCAAGGAAACCGACGTGGCGCTGAACGCCCATGGCTTGATCAAGGTGCGCGCCGCCATTGACGACCGGGCCGCCCGCGACGCCGCCTTCGTGGAACTCTGCCATCAGCTCGGCGCCGCGCCGGTGCAGCACATCGGCAAGCTGTTCGTGATCTGGCGCCCGGTGCCGGAGAAAAAGGTCGAGCGCGCCGAGGACGCCAAGCCAATGCCGCGCCTGGTGAAGATCGTCAAGGCCTCGAAGAACAAGATGAATCGCCCGCAGGTCAAGACCATCAAGCTGCTGGGCAACCAGCGCGTGACGCCGGGCGGCATCGTCAAGCGCGCCAAGCCGAAGCAGAAGAGCGCGAAGCGCTGACCCAGGCCAGCGCCAGGACGCAGAGCGTCTTGGCCGCGAAGGCCGCCATCGACAGCCCGTGCAGCAGGCCGAACTGCGGTCCGCCACGGGCTTGCTCCATCAGCGGCCGCAGCACCTCGTGACCCAGTACGGTCAGGAAGACCGCCGCCAGCGGCAGCAGCAAGGCCGCGCCGAAACGCAGCCGGCCCGGTGTGGCCTGGCGCTGCAGACGCTGCTCGAAAAGCACCAGCAGCAGGCCCAGGCCCAGGCTGACGCGGGCATCGATCTGGAACAGCCGCGCCACATAGGCGCCCGCCTCGGGCCGCGCGAGCGTGGCAAAAGCGTTCGGCGCCGCCAGCAGCGCCACGGTCAGCAACTGGCCGGCCCAGAGCGCGGCCAGCAAAGCCCTGAACTTAGACGTAGCGGACCTCGACCACTTCGTAGCTGCGCACGCCGCCCGGAGCCTGGTAGCTGGCCACATCGCCGGCTTCCTTGCCAATCAGGGCACGGGCGATGGGCGAGCTGATGGAGATGCGACCCAGCTTCAGATCGGCCTCGTCGTCGCCGACGATCTGGTAGGTCACCTCGTTGCCATTGCTTTCGTCGGACAGCACGACGGTGGCGCCAAACACCACCTTGCCGCCAGCGTCCAGTTCCTTCGGGTCGATGACCTTGGCGGCGGCCAGCTTGCCTTCCAGCTCCTGGATGCGGCCCTCGATGAAGCCCTGCTTGTCCTTGGCCGCGTCGTACTCGGCGTTCTCGCTCAGATCGCCCTGGGCACGCGCCTCGGCAATGGCCTGGATCACGGCATGGCGCTCCACGGTCTTCAGGCGGTGGAGTTCTTCGCGCAGCAGCTCGGCGCCGCGCTTGGTGAGCGGGATGGTGTTCATATTGGTTCTCTCAAAGAGAAGCCGCCGCCCCGGCAGCACCGGGAGCGGCGGCAATCGTCTGATGCGCGGATTTTAGGCGAGCTCGGCGTGCAGTTCCTGCAGGGAACGCACGAGCAGGCCGTCCTGGTGCTTCATGCCCTCGACCGCGGCCTCGCAGCCGGCCATCGTCGTGTAGTAGGTGACGCGGTTGGCCAGCGCCGCCTGGCGGATGTAGCGGCTGTCGGCGATCGCCGTGCGCGTCTCGTCCACCGTCGTGAAGACCAACTGGATCTCACCGCCCTTGATCGCATCGACGATGTTCGGGCGGCCTTCCTTGATCTTGTTGATGCGCGTCACCGGCACGCCGGCCGCCTCGATCGCGTCGGCCGTGCCGCGGGTCGCGTAGACGCCGAAGCCAAGCTGGTGCAAGGCCTTCGCACAGGCCACGGCCCGCGCCTTGTCGCCGTTCTTGATGGTGATCAGCACATTGCCGCTGCGCGGCAGGCGCGAGCCGGCGCCGATCTGGCTCTTCAGCATGGCCTCGCCGAAGGTCCTGGCCGCGCCCATCACCTCGCCGGTCGAACGCATCTCCGGGCTGAGGATGGGGTCGACACCCGGGAACTTGTTGAACGGGAAGACGGCTTCCTTCACGCTGAAGTACGGCGGCGTGATCTCGCGCGGCTGCATGCCGCCAAGACCCTTCTGGTCCTTCAGCTTCACCCCCGCCATGCAACGCGCGGCAATCTTGGCCAGTTGCTGGCCGGTGGCCTTGGACACGAAGGGCACGGTGCGCGACGCCCGCGGGTTCACTTCCAGCACATAGACCGCGCAGGCGGCCAGACCCTTGGCGACGTCGCCCGTGATGGCGAACTGCACGTTCATCAGGCCGACGACCTTCAGCGCCTTGGCCATCGCCGAGGTCTGGCGGCGCAGCTCGTCCTGCAGATCGGCCGCCAGCGTGTAGGGCGGCAGCGAGCAGGCCGAGTCGCCGCTGTGGATGCCGGCGGCTTCGATGTGTTCCATGATGCCGCCGATCAAGGTGTCTTCGCCGTCGCTGATGCAATCGACGTCGACCTCGACCGCGTCCTCCAGAAAGCGGTCGAGCAGCACCGGCGACTTGTCGCTCACGCGGACCGCCTCGCGCATGTAGCGCTCGAGGTCCTTGTCGCCATGCACGATCTCCATCGCGCGGCCGCCCAGCACATAGCTGGGGCGCACGACCAGCGGGTAGCCGATCTCGTTGGCCAGTTGCAGCGCGGCGTCTTCAGTGCGCGCCGTGCGGTTCGGCGGCTGCTTCAGGCCCAGCGCGTGCAGCAGTTGCTGGAAGCGCTCGCGGTCCTCGGCGATGTCGATGCTGTCCGGCGTGGTGCCGATGATGGGCACGCCGGCGCGTTCCAGGTCCAGCGCCAGCTTCAGCGGCGTCTGGCCGCCGTACTGCACGATGACGCCGACCGGCTTTTCCTTGGCGACGATCTCCAGCACGTCCTCCAGGGTCACCGGCTCGAAGTAGAGGCGGTCGCTGGTGTCGTAGTCGGTCGAGACGGTCTCCGGATTGCAGTTGACCATGATGGTCTCGTAGCCGTCCTCGCGCATCGCCATCGCCGCGTGCACGCAGCAGTAGTCGAACTCGATGCCCTGGCCGATGCGGTTCGGACCGCCGCCCAACACCATGATCTTCTTCTTGTCGCTCGGTTCGGCCTCGCACTCCTCGTCGTAGGTCGAGTAAAGGTAGGCGGTCTCGGTGGCGAATTCGGCGGCGCAGGTGTCGACGCGTTTGTAGACCGGGCGGATGGCCAGCTCGTGACGGCGCTCGCGCACCGCGTGCTGGTTGGTGCCCAGGAGCGCCGCCAGACGCTTGTCGCTGAAGCCCATCTGCTTGTAGGCGCGCAGTTCATCCTTGCTCAGGCTGAACAGCGCTCTGCCCTGCAGCGCCTGCTCGGCCTCGATGATCTCGGCGATCTCGCGCAGGAACCAGGGGTCGATGGCGGTCTCGCGCTGGATCACCTCGAAGGGGATGCCGACGCGGAACGCATCGGCCAGGAACAGGATGCGGTCGGGGCGTGCCTCGCCGATCTGTTCAAGGATCTCGTCGCGGTCGGTGCTCTTGGGGCTCAAGCCGTCGATGCCGGTCTCCAGGCCACGCAAGGCCTTCTGGAAACTCTCCTGGAAGCTGCGGCCCATGGCCATGACCTCGCCGACCGACTTCATCTGCGTCGTCAGACGGGTGTCGGCCATCGGGAACTTCTCGAAGGCGAAACGCGGGATCTTCGTGACCACGTAGTCAATCGACGGCTCGAAGGAGGCCGGCGTCGCGCCGCCGGTGATGTCGTTCTTCAGCTCGTCAAGCAGGTAGCCGACCGCCAGCTTGGCGGCGATCTTGGCGATCGGGAAACCGGTCGCCTTGGACGCCAGCGCCGACGAGCGGCTGACGCGCGGGTTCATCTCGATCACCGTCATGCGGCCATTGGCCGGGTTGATCGAGAACTGCACGTTCGAGCCACCGGTGTCCACGCCGATCTCGCGCAGGATCGCGATCGACGCATTGCGCAGGCGCTGGTATTCCTTGTCGGAAAGCGTCTGGGCCGGGGCCACGGTGATCGAGTCGCCGGTGTGGATGCCCATCGGATCCAGGTTCTCGATCGAGCAGACGATGATGCAGTTGTCCGCCTTGTCGCGGACCACTTCCATCTCGTACTCCTTCCAGCCGAGCAGCGACTCCTCGATCAGCAGTTCCTTGGTCGGCGAGAGGTCCAGACCGCGCTTGCAGATCTCCTCGAACTCCTCGGGGTTGTAGGCAATGCCGCCGCCGGTACCGCCCAGCGTGAAACTGGGGCGGATGACCATCGGAAAGCCCGAGCCCCCGATCTCGCTCTGGATGCGGCGCTGGACGGCCCAAGCTTCTTCCAGCGAATGCGCGATGCCCGACTTGGCCGACTCCAGGCCGATCTTGGTCATCGCGTCCTTGAACTTCTGGCGGTCCTCGGCCTTCTCGATCGCCACCTCGTTGGCGCCGATCATCTCCACGCCGTACTTCGCCAGCACGCCCTCGCGGTGCAGGTCCAGTGCGCAGTTCAGCGCGGTCTGGCCACCCATGGTCGGCAGCACGGCGTCGGGCCGTTCCTTGGCGATGATCTTCTCGACCACCTGCCAGGTGATGGGTTCGATGTAGGTCGCATCGGCCGTCTCCGGGTCCGTCATGATGGTCGCCGGGTTGCTGTTGACCAAGATGACGCGGTAGCCCTCCTCGCGCAGCGCCTTGCAGGCCTGGGCGCCGGAGTAATCGAATTCGCAGGCCTGACCGATGACGATGGGGCCGGCGCCGATGATCAGGATGCTCTTCAGGTCTTGGCGCTTAGGCATTGTTCTTTTTCTCCATCAGAGCGGTAAAACGGTCAAACAAATAGCCGATGTCATGCGGCCCCGGGCTGGCTTCCGGATGGCCCTGGAAGCTGAATGCGGGGCAATCGGTCAGCTCGATGCCTTGCAGGCTGTTGTCGAACAGGCTGATGTGAGTGGCACGCATATTTGCCGGCAGGCTGTCTGCATCCACCGCAAAGCCATGGTTCTGGCTGGTGATGCTGACCCGGCCGCTGTCCAGGTCCTTCACCGGATGGTTGCCGCCGTGGTGGCCGAACTTCATCTTGTAGGTCTTAGCGCCGCTAGCCAGCGCGAGGATCTGGTGGCCCAAGCAGATGCCGAAAGTCGGCAGGCCGCGAGCAATGAACTCTTTCGTCGCCGCGATCGCGTAATCGCAAGGCTCCGGGTCGCCGGGGCCGTTGGACAGGAAGACGCCGTCGGGCTGCAGTTCGAACACGCGGCTGGCGGGGGTCTGTGCGGGAACCACGGTGACCTTGCAGCCGCGGCTGGCCAGCATGCGCAGGATGTTGCGCTTCACGCCGAAGTCGTAGGCAACGACATGGAAGCGCTTCTGCTCGGGTTGGGTGAAGCCTTTGCCCAGGTCCCACTCGCCTTCAAGCCACTCGGTCTCGGCAGTCTGGCTGACCACCTGGGCCAGATCCTGACCGACCATGCTGGGCGCCGCCCTCGCAGCCGCCAGCGCCTGCTCCCAATGCGCATCGGTGACCGCCTCACCGGCGCTCAGCGCCAGCAGGCAGGCGTTCTGCGCGCCAGTGGTGCGCAGGATGCGGGTCAGGCGACGCGTGTCGATGCCGGCGATGCCGACGCAGCCCTGGGTTGACAGATAGTCCTGCAGACGCTGCGTCGAACGGAAGTTGCTCGGCTGCGCGGGCACCTGCCGCACCACCAGGCCGGCCGCCTGCACCTTGCCCGACTCCAGGTCCTCGTCGCTGATGCCATAGTTCCCGATGTGCGGGTAGGTCAGCGTGACGATCTGCCGGCAGTAACTCGGGTCGGTGAGGATCTCCTGGTAGCCGGTCAGCGCGGTGTTGAACACCAGTTCACCGACGGACTGGCCGCTGGCGCCGATCGAGTGACCGAGGAATCGTGAACCGTCTGCGAGCACCAGCAAGCAGGCCGGCGCGAGGGATGAGGGTAAAGACAAATGGCGGCTCCGTCGTGAGCGCGCCCCGCCTGCCTCGGCAACCCATAAAACTGCGGCCTGATGCTGGGGATTCGAAAGGTGTTCGGTTCGAGGCGCGCTGGTATAGGGTAAACCTGAGGAGTATAGCCTGCCGCCCCCGGGGCGCCCCGAGCAATCCCACTTGAAATGCGTCGGCAGCGCCATCATTTGGCGAAGGCATCCCTAGAATGCGCCCGTTCCTTCACCAACCCACAGGAGTTCCTGGATGAACCAACCGATGCACGCTCCGTACGGTGGCGCCTCCGTCAACGCCGCGCAACGCAATCGCGTGCTGCGCAACACCTACGCGCTGCTCGCGGTCTCTCTGCTGCCCACCGTGGCCGGGGCCTGGCTGGGCGTCGAAACCGGCATCGTTGCCAATCTCGGCATGGGCATGAGCCTGCTGCTGTTCTTCGGCGGCGCGTTCGCGCTGATGTGGGGCATCGAGAAAAACAAGAACAGCTCGACCGGTGTCTACCTGCTGCTGGCCTTCACCTTCTTCATGGGCCTGATGCTGTCGCGCCTGGTTGGCCGGGTTCTCGGCCTGTCCAACGGCGGCACGCTGATCATGACCGCCTTCGGCGGCACGGCCGCAGTGTTCTGCACGATGGCCATGCTGGCGACCAGCATCAAGCGCGACCTGTCCAGCATGGGCAAGTTCCTGACCGTGGGCGCGGTGATCCTGATCGTCGCGATGGTCGCCAACATCTTCCTGCAGAGCAGCGCGCTGATGCTGACCTTGCTGGTGGCGATGCTTGGCCTGTTCAGCGCCTTCCTGCTGTACGACATCAAGCGCGTGCTGGACGGTGGCGAAACCAACTACGTGTCGGCCACGCTGGCGATCTACCTGGATCTGTACAACATCTTCCAGAGCCTGCTGTCCCTACTCGGTATCTTCGGCGGCGAGCGCGAATAAGACGCGCCTCAAGCCCCCATCAAAAGGCCCCTAGCGGGCCTTTTTTCTTGCCCTAGCATCACGGCACTTTTCTCCGGAGTACCCCGTCGATGAAGTCTCTCCTCAGCGTGCTGGCCCTGGCCAGCGCCCTCTCCTGCCTGAGTTCGCCAGTCCAGGCCCAGACCCTGCGCTGGGCGGCGCAGAACGACACCCTGACGCTGGACCCACACAGCCAGAACCACAGCACCACGAGCGCGATCCTGCAGCATGTCTACGAAGGCCTGACGCGCTACACCCGCGACTACCAGATCGAAGGCGCGCTGGCCACCGAGTGGAAGCAGATCACGCCGACCCAGGTGCGCTTCAGCCTGCGCAAGGGCGTCAAGTTCCAGGACGGCAGCCCGTTCACCGCCGACGACGTGGTGTTCAGCTTCCAGCGCGTGAACAGCCCGCACAGCAATCTGAAGCCCTTCGTGGCCGGCGTCAATGAGGTGCGCAAGGTCGACAGCCACACGGTGGACTTCCTGCTCGCCGCGCCCAACCCCATCCTGACGCGCACCATCGTCGAATTCCGCATCATCAGCAAGGCCTGGGCCGAGAAGAACAAGGCGCTCACCCCGCCCAATGTGGCCGGCAAGGAAGAGACCTTCGCGACGCGCAACGCGATGGGCACCGGCCCCTACCGCATCACCGCCTGGCAGCCCGAGCAGCGCATCACCATGGTCGCCAATCCGGACTGGTGGGATGCGAAGAACGCGGCCAACCAGGGCATGCCCAAGGACGTGATCTACACGCCGATCAAGAGCGACCAGACCCGCGTCGCCGCGCTGCTCTCCGGCGAGCTGGATCTGGTCACCGACCTGCCCACGCAGGACGTCGGCAAACTGCGCAGCAACGCCAAGCTCAAGCTGCTCGAAGGCAGCGAGGTCCGCGCGATCTTCCTCGCGTTGGACCAGGGCAGCGACGAGCTGCGCTCAAGCAATGTCAAGGGCAATCCGTACAAGGACCGCCGCGTGCGCGAAGCGATGTCGGTCGCCATCGACCGCGCCGGCATCCAGCGCGCCATCATGCGCGGGCTCTCGGTTCCGGCCGGGCTGATCGTGCCGCCAGGCGTCAACGGCTACAACAAGGAACTGGACCGCGTGCCCGCGACCGACGCCGAGCGCGCCCGCAGGCTGCTGGCCGAGGCCGGCTACCCGCAGGGCTTCGAAACCACGCTGAACTGCCCCAACAACCGTTACGTGAACGACGAGGAGGTCTGCCAGGCCATCGTCAGCATGTGGGCCCGTGTCGGCATCAAGGCCAAGCTGCAGACCGAGAGCTTTTCCACCTTCAGCCCGAAGGTGCAGGGCTTCCAGTTCCAGACCTTCCTCTACGGCTGGGGCGTGCCCACCTACGACGCGCTGTACTCGCTGCAGGCCCTGGTGCGCACGCGAACGGCCGGTGCCGACGGCAACGGCAATTACTGGAAGCTCAGCGACCCGCGCCTGGACGCGCTGATCGACGACATCAAGGTCGAGCTCGACGCCACCAAGCGCAACGCGCTGATCAACGCCGTGCTGACCCGGGTGCGCGACGAACACCTGCTGCTGCCCATCCACTACCAGGTGCGGCCCTGGGCGATGAAGCAGAACGTCAGCACCGTGCACCGCAGCGACGACAAGCCGGTGGCTTGGTGGGTGCGCATGCGCTGAAGGCGTCGGCATGCGCGCCGGCCGTCCACGGCCGGCGCGCCCAGCCGCTGGCGCGACAATCACCGCCATGAGCGAAACGACCTCTCCCAACCCGCCCCCGCTGCCCGACCGCCTGTCCGTCGACCCGCGCAGCCCCCATCACGACGCCGCCGTCTGCGAGCACGACATCGGCATCCGCTTCAACGGCAAGGAACGCCAGGACGTCGAGGAATACTGCCTCAGCGAAGGCTGGATCAAGGTGCCCGCCGGTCGCAGCGTGGACCGCAAGGGCCGGCCCCTGTGCATCAAGCTCAAGGGCCAGGTCGAGGCCTTCTACCGCTGATCAGCGGCGGCGGCCATGCCGCCAGAACTGCATCAGCAGGTAGGCGCCCAGCATGCCGCCAAGATGCGCGAAGTGGGCCACGCCACCGCCGCCGGTCAAGCCGAAGACCAGCTCCAGGCAACCGAACACGGCGACGAAATACTTGGCCTTCATCGGGATCGGCGGGAACAGCGGCATGATGACCCGGTCCGGGAACAGCAGGCCGTAGGACAGCAGCAAACCGAATAGCGCGCCCGAGGCTCCCACCGTCGGGCGCGGCGGCGCACCCATCGTCGAGGTCAGCAGCAGCTGCACCAGGGCCGCCGCCAGCACCGAGGCGAGCAGCAGCTGCGTGTAGCGCTTCGAGCCCCAGACCCGTTCCAGTTCGCTGCCGAACATCCACAGGCCGAACATATTGAAGAACAGGTGCAGCACATCGGCATGCAGGAAGGCGTAGCTGAGCAGCTGCCAGGGCATGAACAGCCCCGAGAACAGCGGCCATAGCGCAAGTTGCAGGTGCAGCAGCGGCGTCGTCAGCTGACTGACGCAGAACATGCCCACGCAGACCAGCAAAAAAGCCTTGGTGACGGGCGGCATCGGAGGCATGGGGCAGCGTGAGAGGCAAAAGCCGCTGAGTGTAGGCGGCGCTGCGCTGCACGCTGGTGCCCGGGGTCGGACTCGAACCGACACGCCTTGCGGCGGGGGATTTTGAGTCCCCTGCGTCTACCGATTTCGCCACCCGGGCCGGAGTGTCTGCAGGGCGCAGGCCCTGCTCGGAAGGGGGCGGATTGTGCCATGCCAATCCGCGAAGAATCGCCTGGGCACAATGCAGGCATGAGTTCCACCCCTCGCTACAAGACCCTGGAAGAAACCATCGGCGCCACGCCCCTGGTGCGCCTGCAACGCCTGCCGCAGTCGCTGATCGCCGACTTCGAGGCGCGCGGCAACGTGATCCTGGGCAAGCTGGAGGGCAACAACCCGGCCGGCTCGGTGAAGGACAGGCCGGCGATCAGCATGATCCGCCGCGCCGAGGAACGCGGCGAGATCCGTCCCGGCGACGTGCTGATCGAGGCGACCAGCGGCAACACCGGCATCGCGCTGGCGATGGCCGCGGCGATGCGCGGCTACCGGCTCGTGCTGATCATGCCGGAGGACCTCAGCATCGAGCGGGCGCAGACCATGAAGGCCTTCGGCGCGGAGCTGATCCTCACGCCGCGCAGCGGCGGCATGGAGTACGCCCGCGACCTCGCCGAGCAGATGCAGCAGCAGGGCAAGGGCAAGGTGCTGGACCAGTTCGCCAACCCCGACAACCCACGCATCCATTACGAAACCACCGGGCCGGAGATCTGGAACGACACCGCGGGGCGCATCACCCATTTCGTGTCGGCGATGGGCACCACCGGCACCATCACCGGCGTCAGCCGCTACCTGAAGGAGATGAACCCCGCCGTGCGCATCGTCGGCGCGCAGCCGCAGGAAGGTTCACGCATCCCCGGCATCCGCCGCTGGCCCGAGGCCTATCTGCCGAAGATCTACGAACCGGCCCGCGTCGACGAGCTGGTGCTCGTCAGCCAGGCCGATGCCGAGGACATGGCGCGCCGCCTGGCCCGCGAGGAAGGCCTGTTCGGCGGCATCTCGGCGGCCGGCGCCTGCTGCGTCGCGCTGTCGATCGCGCGCACGGTGCGCGACGCGACCATCGTCTTCGTGGTCTGCGACCGCGGCGACCGCTACCTCTCGACCGGCGTGTTCCCGGCGTGAGGACTCACCCCCTACCGGCTGCGCCGGCCCCCTCAAGAGGGCGCCGCCAATGGCCTGGCAAAGCCAGCTCCACGGCGGCCGCCTTGATCGAGGCGCTCCTGCCACCGCCATTGTGGGATTTGCATGAAGTACTGCCCTGACTGCAGGACGGCATTGGCCGACATCGAGCAGGTCGAGGACGGCGGGCCGAAAACGCGCCTGCGCTGCCCGGCCTGCAACTGGACCCACTGGAACAACCCGACGCCGGTGCTCGCCGCCGTCGTCGAATGCATGGACCAGGGCGGCCAGCTGCTGCTGGCCCGCAATGCCGCCTGGCCGGGGCGCTTCTTCGGCCTGATCACCGGCTTCATGGAAGCCGGCGAGACGCCCGAGGACGGCATCGCCCGCGAGGTGCTGGAGGAAACCGGCCTGCAGGTGCTCGGCCGGCCACAGCTGATCGGCGTCTGGGACTTCCAGAAGAAGAACCAGCTCATCGTGGCCTACCATGTGCAGGCGCAGGGCGACATCCGCCTCAGCCCGGAGCTGGCCGAAGCCCGGCTCTGGCCTCCCGAAGAAGTGCGTTGCTGGCCGCAGGGAACGGGCCAGGCGCTCGCCACCTGGCTGCGCGGCCGGGGTATCGAACCGAAGTTTCTGGAATGAGCAATGTGGATCGCGAACTCGATGTGCGTGGGCTGAACTGCCCGATGCCCATCCTGAAGACCAAGAAGGTGCTGGCCGAGGTGGCCAGCGGCCAGCTGCTGCGCGTGATCGCCACCGATCCCGGCTCGCTGCGCGATTTCCAGGCCTTCGCCCGGCAGACCGGGCACGAACTGGTCGAACAGTCGCACGACAACGTGGAGTTCGTCCACGTGCTGCGCAAGAAGTAGCCCGCCGGCTACCAGCCCATTTCGGGCAGCGGGTAGCGCAGGCGCAGGCCCAGCTCGGCCTTCAGGCGCCGGTTCGACAGGCGCCGGCTCTCGGACAGAAAACTCATCTGCAGCGGGCTGAGCCGCTCGGCCAGCTCGGCGCGCGGCAGGCGCGGCGCGCGCGGCAGGCCCAGGCGCTCGGCGGCCAGGTCGAAGTGCTCGCCCATGCGGCGCTCGCTGTCGTCCACCACGTTGTAGGCGCGCAGCGGGGCACCGCGGAGCAGCGCCTGCCAGCAGGCGCGCGCCAAGTCGTCGGCCTGGATGTGGTTGGTGAACACATCGTCCTCGGGTGCCAGCAGCGGCCGGCCGGCCAGCAGGCGCTCGCGCGGATGGCCTTCGCGGTCGGCCGCATAGATGCCCGGTGCGCGCAGGATCGCCAGTTGCACGCCGCTGCGCCGCGCCCAGTCGCGCAGGCAGTGCTCGGCATCGACACGGCGCAGCGCCCGCGGCGTCTGCGCCCGGCAGGCCGCCGTCTCGTCGATGCGTGCGCCGCCCCAGTCGCCGTAGACGCCGGTCGTCGACACATAGACAAAGCGTCGCGGCGGCCGGCCACGTTGCAGCGCGGCGATCAATGCCCGGGTACGGCGGTCCTCATTGCCCTCCGCCTGCGGCGGCGCCAGATGCAGGACCGCATCGGCCACACCGCCCAATCGCCACAGGCCGGCCGGCTCGTCGAGGTCGCCGGGCAGCACGCGAGCGCCCAGCTCCGGCCGCGGACGGCGGCTGAGCACCAGGGGGCGGAGGGTGGCGGGCAGCAGGCCCAGCAGGCGGCGGCCGACGTCTCCGCAGCCGACAATGAGCAGGCGCATGGCAGAACAGGGATGCAAGGGGCGCGCAGTATCCCGCCCGGGGCTCACAGTGGGATCGGCATCACCCCGTTCTTGCGCTCGTCGCTGACGCTGATGATCTGGAAGCGTGGATCGTTCTTCAGTTCACGCCACTCTGCAAACTGCGCTTGCCCCGCGGCAATAGCCTTCTCAAAAGGCTCTTGGCCAATCAGCACAGTCTCAAGCACCATGAAGTTTTTCAGAATCGGCTCGGGCGCGCGCAGATAGCCCACCATCGCGTGTCCCGGGCCGATGACGATGTAGCTCTCAATCCCAATACGCCGCAGGATGGAAGCCACGAGCACCGTGCCATCCACACAGTTCGCCTGCGACACCCGTATAGATTGGCTGGGCATGCGCACGGTCTGGCTACCCACGTGATCGACCGAGCCCGCCTTGGCGGTGATGCTGGAGTACTTGACGCCACGCTTCTTTAGCGCTTCGTAGATGACGGACACCTGCCAGTCCACATCTTTGGCATCCCCTTGATAGCCAATCGGCCCGCTGCGATAGGTAGCGAAGGCCTCCTTCAGAAAAGCGTCGATCCAAGGCGCCTCCTCGGTCACGAAGGCGGCGAACACCCAACCCATGATCTCGCGGCCGCGCACGCCGTCGAGTCGGAACGGTGCGTCCTGGATCGCGCGCAACTGCGCAGTGCGCTCCTGCACGCCCAGACTCTGGCCGTTGACCCAGAGCTGCCAGCGCAGGTGCACAGGCCGCGGCTGCTGGTTCTCCTTCAGGCGCTCGTAGCGGTAGCGCAGCTTGGGGTAGAGCGCGTACTCGCCGGGCGCGCCCAGCTCGAACTCGGTCTCGGTCGGCTCGGTCAGCTCCTCGGCCTCGATGCGCAGGCGCACGCGCTGGCCCGGCTGCTGCGCCGTGTAGCGCACGCCGACCAGGCCCCAGGCGTCGCCGAGGTAGGTCACATTGGCATGCGCGCTGATGTGCCGCGACTTGGCCGGCCCGGCCGGCGGCTCCAGCGGCGGGATGAAGGGACCGCGGGAGCGCGCGGTGTCGGCAACGCTGCGCGATGCCGCCGCCTTGGGCTGGGCCCGAGTCGCCGTCGCAAACAGGTAGGAGGGGAACAGGTCCTGGAAGTCCAGCGTGGCCTGCCAGGCGCCGCCGGCCACAACACCCGGCGTCGGCGAGGCCGGTGTCACCGGGGACGGGTTGCCACCACCGGTCGCAGCTTGCAGGCGGCCGTCCGCCGCCAGACTGACCGACATCGGCGCCTGACCCACGCGCTGCAACCGCCCCACGCCGCTGAGCTTGTTGTCGCGGAACTCGCCCTCCAGCAGGTCGCCGTTCGCGTAGTAGAAGCGCGCCGTGCCGCTGATGCGGCCGGCGATGAACTGACCCTCGAAGCGGCGGCCGTCCTGGAACTGGTAGACGCCCTGGCCATGCGGCTGGCCCTGCTGGAACTGGCCCTGGTAGCGGTCGCTGCCCTGGGCCGCGCCCTGGCCATGGGCCAGGCCGTTCAGGCATTCACCCTGGTAGCTCTGCTGCAGCGTGGGGGTGAGCACCCGGCAGGGCGACTGCGCCAGTGCGGCGCCGCAGCTCAGAGCTGCAAGGCATAGCCCCGCCCACCGTAGGCGAATAGCGGTGTCTGCTGCTGACATTGACGGTTCTCCTGACAGATCTTGCGGCTGCGATCCAGCACCACCCGCTGCACGCGCTCCGCGAACAGCTGGCCGATGGGCATCTGGCCCTTGGTGGCCTGCACGGCCTTGAAGAAGGTGGAGGTGAACACCCCGCCGTCGCCCTCCTCCCACGAGAGCTCGTGCGCGGCGGCGGCGGTGATGATCGCGAAGTCCTTGCCCGGCTCGCCGCTGCGCGCGACGGTGCGTGCATCCGGCCCGCGCACCGTGCCCTGGAAGCCGACGCCGCGCGACGACACGACGACCGATTTCACATGCTCGGCAGCGCCGCCGGAGTGGCAGGTGTCGTTGATCCAGGCGACCCGGCAATCCAGGTTCTTGATCAGGCTCTGCAGCTCCCAGAAGTCGAGCAGGCCGGGATCGTTGGCGCGGTAGTCGGCCAGCACCGGCATGCCGAAGCCGGAGGCGCTGTACTGCCGGTCGCCGCCATGGCCGGAGATGAAGAGCACGAACTGGTCATCCGGGCCGAGTTCGGCACGCAGGCGCTTGAGCTGGCCGCGCAGCGCCGTGCCGGTGGCCTCGGCGTCGCGCAGCACCGTGAGCCGGTCGCCGCGGTAGCCGACCTGGCGCAGGGTCTCGAGCACCAGGTCGGTGTCGCGGCGCACGCCTTCCAGATCGCTGATCTGCAGGCCCTGGCGGCGCACCGCCTCGTAGCTGGACATGCCGATGACCAGCGCATGGCGGTTGCGCGGCGCACCCAGGGCTTCCAGCCGCAGCGGCGGCGCGCTGCTGCCCGGGCTGGCCGCCTGGCCGGCCGAGGACAAGGGGGGCGGCGCCTCCGGCACCGCCGGCAGCGGCGCAGTGCCCAATCCGGGCGGCGCCTCGGGAATGCCAACCATCGCCACCTGCACCGGCGGGGCTGGCGGAAGCGACGAAGCTGGCACGCCGGACGGGCCGGGCGGTGCCAGCTCGCTGCGCGTGCTGTCGGTGGCCACAGCGCCGACCATGCGCGCCAGGTCCTCGGGCTTGAGCGCGCGCAGCCGGCGCTCCGCCTTGTCGGCGAGCTCGGCAGCCGCCTTGCGCGCCGCGACCTCGGTGGCGCGGCGTTCGCCGAACTCGCGCACCGCAACCTCCAGGCGCGTGAACATCTGGCCGCGCCCTTCGTCGGCGATCAGGATGTGGCGGCCGACGAAGACCCGCGCCTGCAGGCGCACCTCGGCAATGCCGGCCTCCTGGCCCGGCACCGGCCGCAGATCGCGGTAGGCCGAGAAGACCAGCGAGAAGCCGGCGTCGTCGGCAAAAGTGACGATCAGCTCCGGCCCCTGGTCCATCAGCCGGTAGACCTCGGGCGTCGGCTGCAGCACCATGAAGCGGCGCTTGATGAACTCCTCCTCGAGCGCCGCGGTGGCCGCTGCGACGGCCGGGTCGAGGCGGTTCGGTGCGCGTTCCGACTCGCGCCGGTAGAGCACAGTGATGCGGTCGGTCGGCACGCTGGCCGTGGCGGGCAGCGACAAGGTCAGCGAGGTGGGCAGCGCGCCCGCGGCGAGCAGGCCCAGGGTCTGGCGGCGGTCCATCATTCCACCCTCACTTCGCGGTCGGACGCATCGGAAAGCACGGCGTAGTCGCCCTCTTTGGGCGGCCAGTTCTTCGGGTCGCGACGGATCACCTGGCATTGGCTGGACAGGGTGCCGACGCCGTCGCAACGCGCCACCGCGACCGGTCTCGCGAACGCGATCACCTCGGTGTCGCCGACGCGCTGCGTGGTCGCGCGGAACACCACCAGCTCGTCGCCGCCCTGCAGGCCATGCACCGAACCGCCGATGAAGCCGATCTGCTCATCCTCGGCCGCAACCACGCGGGCCAGTGGCCGCAGCACCTTGAGGATGCGCAGGCTGGCCTCGTCGAAGGCACGCTGCAGCGCGCGCTCGTAGTCCACCGCCAAGCGGCGCTGCACCGCAGGATCGTCCTCGCGCTCATTGGGCTGCAGCACCACGCGGTCGCCTGTCGCGCGCCCGGTCTGACCCAGCACCTCGACAGCCGCCGGGAACAGATTGCGGCCGCTGTAGCGGTCCTTCATCTGCAGCGACAGGCGCACCCGGGTCACCGACACGCGCACGCCGCCCTCGATCGGCATCAGCTCCTGCGTGGTGCCGGTGACCATGCCGTCGATGACGATGTCGCTGGCCTCGGCGGTCACCGTCGAGCTGGCGTCGTAGATCTCGAAGCGGCGGCTGCGCGCCAGGGTGTCGGAGAAGCGGCGCTGCATCTGCCGCGTCGTCACGCCGACGGCCTGCGCGACCGCCGGCGGGAACAGCAGCTTCTCGTTGGCAGGGTCGCCGATGCCGACCATCTCCGCATAGACCTTGGTCATGCGGCCCTGGTCCAGCAGGCGCACGCGGTCCAGGTCCACGCCCGAGGGCATGCGGATCGCGCCCTCGGTCACCGCGCCGGCGGTCGGCGCGTGCTTGTCGGGTTCCTTGGGCTTGTCGCGCTTCCAGAACTGCGCCTGCGCGCCGCCCAGGACCAGCAGCAGCGCGGTGGCAACGATGAATGGCTTCATGGTGTTCCTTTCTTGGCCGCGGCCGGTGCCTTGGGCGGCGTCGGCACGGATCGGGGCTGGGTCTGCGCCGGCACCTGGGGCTTGCGCACCGCCGGCGGCGCCTTGCGCGCTTCCGGCGTCAACCGCCGCGCGCCAGCGGCCTGGCCGCGGCAGCCGTCGACCAGGGACTCGTAGACATAGATCGACTGCATGTTCGGCACCGGGCGCAGGCGCACGTCGCCCAGCTGCAAGGTGGCATGCGCGGCCTGGCCCTCGCGGTTGGCGAAGACCAGGCGCAGCAGCTGCTCGTCGCCCCAGCTCGCATAGCCCTTGGTGGTCGCCTGCTGCAGCGCAGAGAAGCTGCGCGTGCCCTCGTCCGTGCTGCGGCGATGGTCGCGGCGCAGCAGCTCGTCGCCCAGCTCCTGCTCGCGCGTGTTGCCGGTGCGCGGCGTCTCGAAGGTATTGGCAAACGAAAAGCGCGGGTCCGGCGCCGACAGGTAGGCGCTGGCAAAGCGTTCGCGCTCGGCGCTGGGCACCGCGGTGTCGATCAGCCGGCCGGCCTCCAGGCGGTCGCACTGGTAGAGCCGGTAAATCAGGCCGGGCGCGCCGTTGCGGAACAGGGACTCGTCGAACAGCTGGCGGGCGTCGCCACGGCGGCCCAGCTGCTTGAAGACGTCCTCGGCATCGCCGTACTCGTCGACCTTGCCGTTCGCATCGACCAGACGGAAGCGCTTGCTGGAGCTGAGCATGACCTCGGCGCCCTGGCTGCCGGCCTCGATGACATGCCGCACGATCGGCGGCGCCGCGCTGGCGAACTCGAAGGCCATCGGCATCAGGCCGAGGATCTCGCCGGCCTGCTTGTCCTTGGCCACTGCGACCACCGACTGCGAGAAGTTCACCAGCATCGCACCGAAGGCCAGCGCGCCGCTGCTGGTGCGCAGCAGGCCCTTGGTGCGGGCGGTCAGCCCATCGGCCTGTGCCTGGTAGCTCTGGAACGAGCTCGGGTTGCTGCGACGCAGATGCTCGAGCGCGAGGTTCTGCGTGCCCAGGTCGTTGGCGAACTCCTGCAGGCTCATGCGCTGCAGGTTGTCGCGCAGATAGTCCAGGTCGCCGCCGCTGAAGCCGGTCCCGGCACCTGGGCCGGAAAGCGCCTGGTACAGCAGACGGGCCGCCTCCTCGCGGCGCTGGATCAGCGCGCCGTACTCGGTTTCCAGGCTGGCGAAATCAGCCTTGGCCTGTTTCAGCACATTGGCCGTGACCCGCGCCGCCACCACCAAGGCCGCCATGGTGGCGCCGCGCTGCAGCTGGCGCGGGTTCAGACCCTGGGCCGAGGGCAGGCTGATGCGCTCGCTGCCCAGCAGCTTCGGGTCTTCGATCAGGAAACCGAGGTAGTCGTCCAGCGCCTGGTAGCCGATCGCCTGGCTTTGCTGGGCGACCAGGGCCTCGACCATCTTCAGCGCGCTGTCGCCGACCAGCCGGCCGAGATTCGGCGCCAGGCGGCCGGCGGCCAGTTGGCTCTTGCCGGCCTCCATCGAGCCCATGAACTGCGTGACCGCCATCGCCGAGCGCTTTTCCTTCATCGCCTTGCGCACCGCCACCAGTTCGTCGATCAGCTCGCGACCGTTGACGTTCTGCTTCTGGTACAGGCGCTGCAGGCTGGCGGCGTTGCGGGTGTTCAGCGGCGCGGTGCCGGGCGCCGCGATCAGCGGCTGGATGGGGGGCGGCAGGTCCTCGGGTTTGACCATGCGAAAGCCATCCGGCTGGCCTGGCGTCTCGTGCACGCTGATGCCCAGCGGCGCCACCGCGGTGGCGATCATCGCCTTGGTGCTGGGCGACATCTGGTCGGCCGCGCAGCCGCAGAGCAGCAGGGTCAGCAAACTCAGGCGCCAAGGCCCGCGAACTCCGCAGTGCATCAAAGATCCTCCCGTTTGACTCGGCCGCCCGAAGGCTATTCGCATCCACTTACAACTCCATGCCAAAAGGCCCCCGGGGAAACGCGTAGAGCCGCGGCGCCGCCCTGCATCCTGGGGGGATGGTTGGGGGGACTGCGAGAATCCGCGCCCCTCCCCATCCGCCGACCGCCAAGCACCGTCCGCCATGAGTCTCCAAGTCACCGTCCAGCCCGCCGGCCGCAGCTTCAGCGTGGAGCGCGATGGCACCCTGCTCGCGGCCGCCATCGCCCAGGGCATCGGCCTGCCCTATGGCTGCAAGGACGGCGCCTGCGGCTCCTGCAAGAGCCGGCTGGTCGAAGGCCGTGTCGTGCATGGCGCGCACCAGAGCAAGGCCCTGTCCGCCGACGAGGAGGCCGCCGGCTTCATCCTGACCTGCTGCGCGGTGCCGCAGACCGATTGCGTGATCGAGTCGCGCAGCGTGCCTGCCGAGGGCGTGCACCCGGTCATCAAGATGCCGGTGCGCGTGCAGGCGCTGGAGCAGCTTGCCCCCGACGTGATGCGCGTCCGCCTGCAGCTGCCGGCCACGCAGAACTTCCGCTACCACGCCGGCCAGTACCTGGAGTTCATCCTGCGCGACGGCTCGCGCCGCGCCTACTCGATGGGCAATGCGCCGCACACACTGCGCAGTGCCGCCCCAAGCAGCGCGAGCCCCCTCGGGGGGCAGGCGCCGCAAGGCGACGTGGGGGCAGGCAGTGCTGGTGATCCGCCGGTGGCCGAGCTGCACATCCGCCACATGCCCGGCGGCAAGTTCACCGACCATGTGTTCGGCGGGCTCAAGGAGCGCGACATCCTGCGCGCCGAAGGGCCTTTCGGCAGCTTCTTCCTGCGCGATGGCGACGAACCCATGGTGCTGCTGGCCAGCGGCACCGGTTTCGCGCCGATCAAGGCGCTGATCGAGCAGTTGGAGCAGCAGGGCAATACCCGATCGGTGACCCTGTACTGGGGCGGCCGCCGCCCGCAGGACCTCTACCTTCATGACTGGGTACTCGCCGCCGCCGGGCGCCTGCCCTGGCTGCGCTATGTGCCGGTGGTCAGCGACGCGCTGCCCGAGGACGGCTGGACCGGGCGCAGCGGCTTCGTGCATCAGGCCGTGCTGGACGATCTGCCCGACCTGAGCCAGCACAGCGTCTACGCCTGTGGCGCGCCGATCGTCGTGGAAAGCGCGCAGCGCGACTTCGTGCAGCTCGCCGGCCTCGATCCCGAGCGCTTCTTCGCCGACGCCTTCACCTCCGAGGCAGACAAGCATTGAGCTCCAAATCTCCTTTCAGTCGCCACTCCCCAGGGGGTTGGCGAGGCACGGCCCGGCGAGCGCGCATCGCATGAGCTTCGCCCCTCCGTTCTGCGCGCCCTCTGCGGCGGACGAAACCCTGGTCGAACAAGGCTATGCGGTGCTGGACCCCGCCGCCACCTTGAGTTATCTCGGCCAGCCCCTGGCCGCATTGCAGGCCCTGCCGCCCTTCTGGGACGACCTGCCGCCCGATCCGCACCTGAAGGACGGCGGCCGCTACCGCCGCCGCCGGCATGGCTGCTGGCGCCTGGAGGCCGGTCAGGCCGAGCTGCAGCCGCACCGCGCGCACTGGCAAAGCCTGGACTACAACGCGCTGCATGGCGGCATCGAGCGCTGGTTCGAGCCGATCGCGCCGGCAATGAGCGCCCTGCCCGCCTGGAACGCGCTGCTGCTGCGTCTGGCGCAATCGGCCGAGCAGTTGCCGAACCGCCCGCGCGGACCTCGCCCCTGGTACGCCGAGGCCCACCCGTTCCGCATCGACACCACCGATGGCATCGGCCGGCCCACGCCCGAGGGCGCGCACCGCGACGGCGTCGACCTGGTCGCCGTCTTCCTGCTCGGCCGCCAGGGCATCAAGGGCGGCGAGACCCGCGTGTTCGACATCGACGGCCCGCGCGGCCAGCGCTTCACCTTGACCGAACCGTGGTCGCTGCTGCTGCTCGACGACGCCCGCGTGATCCACGAGGCAACGCCGATCCAGCCGCTGGACAGCAGCACCGGCGGGCACCGCGACACCCTGGTCGTCACCCTGCGCGGCGAAGGCTTCCAGGGGCCTTGAGCGAAGGCAGCAGGACGGACAATGCGGGGCGGACGCCACAAGCGTCCGCCCCTTTTGTTTCGCACTCCCACAAGGAATCCCATGCCCTCGTTTTTCGGTCTTCCCCATCAGGCCCCGCACGAACGCGTGCTGATCGCCGCCGACGCGGCCACCGGCCTGCGCACCCTGATCGCGGTGCACAGTAGCTCGCGCGGCCCGGCTTTCGGCGGCTGCCGCTTCTGGGCCTACGAGAACGACCTGGCGGCGCACCACGACGCGCTGCGCCTCTCCCAGGGCATGAGCTTCAAGAACGCGCTGGCCGGCCTGCCCTTCGGCGGCGGCAAGGCGGTGATCGTCAAGCCCAAGGCCGAGTTCGACCGGGAGCAGCTGTTCGCCGCCTTCGCGCGTGCCGTCGACAGCCTGCAGGGTCTCTACATCACCGCCGAGGACGTCGGCACCACCACCGCCGACATGCGCGTGGTGCAGCAGCACACGAAGTTCGTCAGCGGCATCCCGCGCGACGGCGCCTTCGGCGGCGACCCCAGCCCGAAGACCGCCTGGGGCGTGTTCGTCTCCATCCAGGCCGGCGCCCGCGCCGTGCTGGGCCGCAACGATCTGCAGGGCCTGAAGGTCGCCATCCAGGGCCTGGGCGCGGTCGGCTGGCATCTGGCCGAGTTCCTGCACCAGGCCGGCGCCCAGCTCGTCGTCGCCGACATCGACAGCGCCAAGACCAGCCGTGCCCGCGAGCAGTTCGGCGCCACGGTGCTGGCGGTCGACCAGATCCTGTCCGCCGACTGCGAGGTGCTGGCGCCCTGCGCGCTGGGCGCCTCGCTGAACGCGCAGAGCATCCCGGCGCTGCGCGCGAAGATCGTCTGCGGTGCGGCGAACAACCAGCTCGCGCTGCCCAGCGACGGCGAGCTGCTGGCCAACCGCGGCATCGCCTACCTGCCCGACTACCTGGTGAACGCCGGCGGCATCATCTCGGTGGCCCGCGAGTACCGCGGCGAGGGCGAGGAGCAGGCCGTGATGGCCGAGGTCTCGCGCATCGGCGAACGCGTCGTCGAGCTGCTGGAGCGCGTCAAGGCCTCGGGCCGCACGCCGGCGGCCGAGGCCGATGCCTGGGCGCAAAGCCTGCTCTGATCGCCGATAACCACCGGGCATGCGCTGCGCCCAACTGGGCATGCGCACCCCGGTGCGCTCCCAAGCCGATCGCCATGGGTTTTCTGTCAGCATGCGGCTGCCCATGGAACTGATCACCGAAACCCAGGTCGCCGCCGCGCTCACGCCGGCTCTTGTTCGACACAGCCTGCGCCAGGCCTTCGAGGACCTCGGCGCCGGTCGCGCCGCGGTGCTGGAACGATCGCGCGCCGGCGATCCGCAGACCGGCATGGTCAGCAGCATGGGCGCCGTGCTGCCCGGCCTGGACTGTCTGGGCACCAAGGTCTACTCGACGCGGCGCGGCCAGTTCCAGTTCCTCGTCAATCTGTTCCGCCTGTCCGACGGCGCGCCGCTGGCCTGCCTGGAGGCCAATGAGCTGACCCGGCTGCGCACCGCGGCAAGCACGGCGCTGGCCGTCGAGCTGCTGGCACGGCCGCAGTCACGTTCGCTGGCGGTGTTCGGCACCGGCGTGCAGGCACGGGCGCATATCGACGCGCTGTGGCCGCTGCGCCCTTTCGAAGAGCTGCGCCTCTGCGGCCGCTCCGGCGCCGAGGCCCTGGCCGCCGAGCTGCGCGAGCGCGGCCTGCCGGCCGTGGCGGTGGATGCCGCCCGCGCCGCCACGGCGGATCTCGTCGTCACCTGCACGCGCTCCAGCGAGCCATTGTTCGACGGCGCGTGGGTGCAACCCGGCGCGCTGGTCGCTGCGGTCGGCTCCAGCAAGCCGGTGGCCCGCGAGCTCGACGACGGCTTGCTGTCGCGCGCCGCATTGATCGCCGTCGAGTGGAAGCCGGCGGCGCTGAAGGAGGCCGGCGAATTCGTGCGCGCGGCGCCCGGCAGCGTCGACCCGGCGCGCATCGTGGAACTCGGCGCGCTCTGCCAGCCGGAGGGCGGGCCTGCGCTGCCCGAGGACGCGATCCGCGTCTACAAATCCGTCGGCATCGGCCTGGAGGACGTGGCCCTGGCCGCCGCCGTCTGGCAAAGCCTGCAAACCGCCAAGGTGCAGGCCGCATGAGGGCCGCCCTGGGTGTTCTGGCCAGCCTGCTGCTGGCCGGCTGCGCAGGCCTGGCGCCGCAGACCGCGGACCTCCCCGCCCCGGTGCGCGCCGAGCTGGCCCGCCAAGGCCTGCCGGAGCAGTCGCTGGCCTTTGTCGCCCTCCCCGCCGATGGCGGCCCCGGCCTGGCCTGGCAGGCCGATCGCCCGATGAGCCCCGCCTCGACGATGAAGGTGCTGACCGGCATCGTCGCCCTCGACCGCCTGGGCCCGAACTGGCGCGGCAGCACCGAGTTGCTGGCCGCCGGCCCGCTGCAGGACGGCGTGCTCGACGGCCCACTGGTGCTGCGCGGCGGCGCCAGCGCCAGCTTCGACTGGGGCGCGCTGGCTGGCCTGCTGCGCGAGGCCCGCGAGGCCGGCGTGCAGACCGTGCGCGGCGGCCTGATCCTCGACCGCAGCGCCTTCAGCCCCAGCCGCGAGGACATCGGCCTACCGCCCTTCGACGAGGCGCCCGAGTTCCCCTACAACACGATTCCCGACGCGCTGCACCTGAACGGCGGCCTGCTGACCCTGGTGCTGGAAGCCAATGGCGAGGCGCTGCGCGCACGCTGGAGTCCGGCCTGGCCCGGCATCGAAGCCGACACCCGCGGCATGCAGCTCGTCGACGCGCCCTGCAAGGACTGGGAACGCGGCTGGCAGCTGCCCGCCGTGCAGGCCGATGCCGGCGGGGTGCGCGTGATGCTGGCCGGCAGCTTTCCGCGCCACTGCACGCAGCGCCAGGCGCTGAACCTGGTCGATCGCGATGCGCTGGCCGCGCAGGCGGTGCGCCAGCTCTGGCAGGAACTCGGCGGCCGGCTCGATGGCGAGGTGCGCGAGGCGGCCACGCCGGCCGAGGCGCGCTTGCTCGCCACGCACTGGGCGCCGCCGATGGCCGAATGGCTGCGCGGCGCGATGAAGCGCAGCGACAACGTGCTGACCCGCCTGGCGTTTCTAGCCCTGGGCAGCCGCCACCCGCAGGCGGCCGGCTTCGCCAGCACGCGGGCGGCCGCTGAAGCCCAGGTGCGCGACTGGCTGCGCGAGCAGCGCATCGCCGATGCCAGCCTGGTGCTGGACAACGGCTCCGGCCTGTCGCGCCGCGAGCGCCTGAGCCCCGCCCTGCTGGCCGGCATGCTGCGCGCCGCGCTGGACAAACCCTATGCACCTGAGCTCACCGCCGGCCTGCCGCTGGCCGGCGTCGACGGCACGATGAGTCGCCGCCTGAAGGGCACGCCGGCCGAGGCGAATGCGCGGCTGAAGACCGGTACGCTGCGCGACGCCGTCGGCCTGGCCGGCTACCTGAAGGACGCGCGCGGCCGGCTCTGGGTCGTCGCCGCGCTGCTCAACCACGAACAAGCCTCGGCCAAGGGCCGCCCGGCGCTCGACGCGCTGATCGCCCACCTCGCCGCACAACGCTGAAGATGCTGAACACCGAATCCCCCAACGCATTGCACACCGAACTGGACCGCTACCCCAGCGAGCAGCTGGTGCGCGCCTTCGCCGACGACCAGCTCAATGCGGTGGCCGCCGTGCAGGCGGCGGCGCCGGCGATCGCCCGCGCGGTCGATCTCGCGGTGCCGCGGCTGCAGGCCGGCGGCCGCCTGCTCTACCTGGGGGCCGGCACCTCGGGCCGCCTGGGCCTGCTGGACTCGGTCGAGCTGCTGCCCACCTTCAGCTGGCCCAGCCGACGCGCCGTCGCCCGCCTGGCCGGTGGCGAGCAGGCGATGTTCGTCGCCGTCGAAGGCGCCGAGGACGACGCGGCGCAGGGTGCGGTGGACCTGCAACAGCTGCAACCGGGCGCCGATGACGTGGTGATCCTGATCGCCGCCAGCGGCGCCACGCCCTATGTGATGGGCGCGCTGCGCGCGGCCCGCGCCGCCGGCTGCCTGACGATCGGCCTGGCCAACAACCCGGGCGCGCCGGTGGCCAGCGAGGCCGAGGTCGGCATCCTGCTGGACACCGGGCCGGAGCTGATCAGCGGCAGCACGCGGCTGAAGGCTGGCACCGCGCAGAAGATCGCACTGAACACCCTGAGCAGCTCAATCATGGTGCGCCTGCACAAGGTCTACGGCAATCTGATGGTCGACGTGAAGGCCACCAATGCCAAGCTGCGCCGGCGCTCGGTGGCGCTCACGCAGCGCGCCACCGACTGCGGCGAAGCCGAGGCCCAAGCCGCGCTGGACGCCGCGGGCGGCAGCGTCAAGCAGGCCGTGCTGATGCTGCGCGCCGGCCTGGATGCCGACACCGCGCGGCGCAAGCTGGAAGCCGTGCAGGGCAGCCTGCGCGAGGCCCTGGGCGAATGAGCACCCCGCACGACGCGCCTGCGGCCGAGGGGCATCGCTCGCCGTGGAGCTGGATCCCCACGCTCTACCTGCTGCAAGGCCTGCCCTATGTGGTGGTGATGACGCTCAGCGTCGTCATGTACAAGAACCTGGGCGTCAGCAATACCGACATCGCGCTCTACACCAGTTGGCTCTACCTGCCCTGGGTCATCAAGCCGCTGTGGAGCCCGCTGATCGAGCTGCTGGGCACCAAGCGGCGCTGGATCTGGGCGCTGCAGTTCCTCGTCGGCGCGCTGCTGGCATCGGTGGCGCTGACGCTGCCGCTGAGCAACGCGTTCCAGATGAGCCTGGCGGTGCTCTGGCTGATGGCCTTCGCCTCGGCCAGCCACGACATCGCGGCCGACGGCTACTACATGCTGGCCCTGCCCACGCACCAGCAGGCGGCCTTCGTCGGCGTGCGCTCGACCTTCTACCGCATCGCCAACATCGCCGGTCAGGGCGGTCTGGTCTACCTGGCCGGCGAGCTGTCCGAGCGCAGCTCGGTGGTGACGGCCTGGCAGACCGTGATGGCGCTGCTCGCCGGGGTGTTCGCCATCGTCGCGGTCTGGCATCTGTTCATGCTGCCCAGGCCCGAGGCCGACCGCCCGGCGCCGCGCAGCCAGAACCTGTTCGGCGACTTCTTCGCGGTGTTCGCCGAATTCTTCAAGAAGCCGGCGATCCTCGTCATCGTCGGCTACCTGCTGCTCTACCGCTTCCCCGAGGCACAGCTGCTGAAGCTGGCCACGCCTTTCCTGCTCGACCCGATCGACCAGGGCGGCCTGGGCCTCTCCACCAAGGAAGTCGGCATCGCCTACGGCACCGTGGGCCTGATTGCGCTGACCCTGGGCGGCATCGCCGGCGGCTTGGTGATCTCGAAGATCGGCCTCAAGAAAGCGCTGTGGCCGCTGATCCTGGCCATGCATGTGCCCAATGTGGTCTTCCTCGCCATGGCCATGCTGCACCCGGGCAGCCTGTGGATCATCTCGGCCGCGCTGGCCGTCGAGCAGTTCGGCTACGGCCTGGGATTCACCGCCTACCTGATGGTGATGATCCTGGTCGCCGACGGCCCGCACAAGACCGCGCATTACGCGATCTGCACCGGCTTCATGGCCCTGGGCATGATGCTGCCCGGCATGTGGAGCGGCTGGCTGCAGGACCAGATCGGCTATGTGAACTTCTTCATCTGGGTGCTGGTGGCGACGGTGCCGTCCTTCGTGATGACGGCCTTGATCAAGGTTCCCGATGGCTTCGGGAAAAAGGCAGATTGAGCCGATGAAAGGCCGCCTGCTCAGCCTTGACGCGTTCCGCGGCTTCACGATCGCCGCGATGCTGCTCGTCAACAACCCGGGCGACTGGGGAAATGTCTACGCGCCGCTGCTGCACGCGGCCTGGCATGGCTGGACCTTCACCGACTGGATCTTTCCCTTCTTCGTCTTCATCTCCGGCATCTCGATGACGATGAGCCTGTCCCGCCGCGCCCAGGCCGGCGACGACAGGCTCAAGCTGACGCTGACGACGATGAAGCGCGGCGCCCTGATCATCCTCATCGGCCTGCTGCTGAACTGGATTCCCAGCTTCGATTTCGACACCCTGCGCTGGCCCGGCGTGCTGCAACGCCTGGGCCTGATCACCATCGTGGCGGCGCCGCTGGCGGTCTATCTGAACTGGCGCCAGCAGGCCTGGGTCGGCTTGGGCCTGCTGCTCGCCTACACGCTGCTGATGCTCTGCGTGCCGGTGCTCGGTGCCGACGGCGTGCTGCGCACCGGCTCGCTGGAAAAAGGCCAGGACCTGGGCTCGGCCATCGACCGCCTGCTGATGGACGGCCACCTCTGGTCGCAGGCCAAGACCTGGGACCCGGAAGGCCTGCTGAGCACGATGCCGGCCGTCGCCAGCCAGATCGCCGGCCTGCTCGCCGGGCATTGGCTGGCGCAGCGCGAGCGCACGGCGGCCGAGAAGGCGAGCTGGTTCTTCGTCGCCGGCTTGGCGGCCGCCTGGGCCGGCGAGCTGCTGGGCGCCTGGTCCCTGCCCATCAACAAGGCGCTGTGGACGCCGGCCTATGTGCTGTCCACGGCCGGCTGGGCCTGTCTGGTGTTCGGCGCTTGCTTTTGGCTGCTCGACGCCCAGCCCTCGCAGGCGGCGCGCGCGCACTGCGCCCGCTGGGCCGCGCCGCTGGTGCATTACGGCATGAACGCGCTCTTCCTGTTCGTGCTCAGCGGCCTGGTCGCCAAGCTGCTCTACACGCTCAAGTTCGGCGACGGCGTCTCGCTGAAGGCCTGGATCTACGGCGGCCTGCAGTCCCTGGGTTTCGCACCGATCAACAGCTCGCTGCTGTTCGCGATCGGCTTCGTGCTGCTGTTCTACGGCATCGCCCTCTTCATGTTCCGCAAGCAATGGTTCATCAAAGTCTGAATCGCCGGCATTCGCTGCTCGCCCTCGCAGCCCTGAGCGCCTGCGCAGTCGCGCCGCTACCGCTGGCCCGGCTGCGCGAAGCGCCGGCCTTGGTCAACGCCGCACCGCAGGCCGACCGCGAGTTCCGCGCCGCCTGGGTGGCCACGGTGGCGAACATCGATTGGCCGAGCAAGAAGGGCCTGTCGGCGCAGCAGCAGCAGGCCGAGGTGCGCGCCATCGTCGAGCGCGCCGTGGAACTGGGCCTGAACGCGCTGATCCTGCAAGTGCGCACCAGTGCCGATGCGCTCTACGCGAGCCGCCTGGAGCCCTGGAGCGAGTACCTCAGCGGCACCCAAGGGGAGGACCCGGGCTACGACCCGCTGGCCTACTGGCTGGAGCAGGCACATGGCGCCGGCCTGGAGCTGCATGCCTGGTTCAACCCCTACCGCGCCCGCCAGAGCAACGCCCAATCCGCCGAGGCGGCCAGCCATCTGCTGCACACCCGGCCGGAATGGGTCAAGCGCTACGGCAAGCAGCTGTGGATCGACCCCGGCGAGCCCGGCGCCGCCGCGCATTCGCTGGCGGTGTTCCGCGACGTGCTGACGCGCTACGAGGTGGACGGCATCCACATTGACGACTACTTCTACCCCTACCCGGAGAAGGACGAGGCCGGCAACGAGGTGGACTTCCCCGACGAGCCGAGCTGGCAGGCCCATGGCCTGGCCAGCGGCCTGTCGCGGGCCGACTGGCGCCGCCGCAATGTCGACGAGCTGGTCAAGGCCATGTACGCGCTGGTGCGTGAGGTCCGCCCCACCGCGCGGCTGGGCATCAGCCCCTTCGGCCTGATGAAACCGGCCCAGCGCCCGCCGGGCATCCAGGGCTTCAGCCAGTACGACCAGCTGTACGCCGATGTCGAGCGCTGGCTGGCCGAGGGCTGGCTGGACTACCTGGTGCCCCAGCTCTACTGGCCGCGCGCTCAGGCCCCCCAGGCCTTCGGCACGCTGCTGCAGGGCTGGCTGCGCCTGAACCCGCACAACCGGCCGATCTGGGCCGGCCTGTTCACCAGCCGCATCAACGACGACGAGGCCAAGACCTGGCAGCCCGAGGAGATCAGCGGGCAGATCGCGCTGACCCGGCAACTCAACCCGGGCAGCGGGCATGTGCACTTCAGCATGGCGGCGCTCGCGCAGGACCGCCGCGGCCTCAAGGCCCATCTGCTCGCGCAAAGCTACCAGGCACCGGCGCTGCCGCCGGCGCTGAGCTGGCTGGGCGAGGCGGCGCCGGGCGCGCTGAGCCTGGTGCATGCGCAGGCCATCGGCGGCCCGGACCGCTGGCGCCTGCAAGGCGGCAAGGGCGCGCGCCGCCTGATGCTGTGGTGGCGGGTGGGCGGCAACTGGCGCGGGCAGGTCATCGGCCCGCGGCAGGAATTCGCCTGGATCGAAGGGGCCGACGCGCTGGTCGCCAGCGCGGTGTCGAGTACCGGTATTGAAGGCCCGCGCGCGGCCTGGAGCTTTTGAACATGAGAACTTTCCACAAGACCCTTGGCGTGCTGGCCATGGCGCTGCTCGCCGGCTGCCAGACCGGCGTCAAGATCGACAAGAGCTACACCAGCGAGAACCAGGACAGCCGCGCGCTGTTCCTGGTGCTGCACTACACGGTGGGCAATTTCCAGTCCTCGCTGCAGCAGCTGACCAAGCCGTCGAACCGGCCGGTGAGCAGCCACTACCTGGTCACCCAGACCCCGGTGCGCAGCTATCTGCTGGTCGACGAGAACCGCCGCGCCTGGCATGCCGGGCCGAGCTACTGGAAGGGCCATACGCAGCTCAATGCCAGCTCGATCGGCATCGAGATCGTGCACCCTGGCCGGGTCAAAAACGCCGATGGCAGCGAGACCTATGTGCCTTACGACGAGGCGCAGATGGACGAGGTGCTGGCCTTGTCGCGGGAGATCGTGCAGCGCCACCAGATCCGCCCCGAACGCATCGTCGGCCATGCCGAGATCCAGCCGCGCACCAAGCAGGACCCGGGACCGCAGTTCCCCTGGAAGCGATTCCATGAGGCCGGCCTGATCCCCTGGCCCGACGAGGCCCTGGTGGCGAGCAAGAAGGCGGAGTTCGAGCTGGCCCTGCCCGACACCGCCTGGTTCCAGGCCCGGCTGGCCGAGCATGGCTTTGCGGCCGCCACCAGCGGCGAGTTCGATGCCTACACACGCGACTGCCTGGCCGCCTTCCAGATGCGCTACCGGCCCGGGATCTACGACGGCCGCATGGACGCCGAGACGGCCGCGCTGCTGTTCGCCGTCACCGCGCCGAACGGCATGAAGATGAAGGCGCCGCCACCCGAGACCAAGCCCTACACCTCGCGCTGGTAAGCCGCGCATGCTGAAGCTGCTCGCCGCCAAGCTGCTCGCGCTGATCCCCACGCTGCTGGGTGTCACGCTGGTGGCCTTCGGCCTGATCCGTCTGGTACCCGGCGACCCGATCGAGATCATGATGGGCGAGCGCGAGCTGCCGCCCGAGCAGCACGCGGCGCTGATGCAGCGCATGGGCCTGGACCAGCCGCTGCACCTCCAGTACCTGGACTACCTGGGCAAGCTGCTGCAGGGCGATCTGGGCCAGAGCCTGGTGACGCGCGAGCCGGTCAGCGCCGAATTCATGGCCCGCTACCCGGCGACGCTGGAACTGGCCTTCATGGCCCTGCTGTTCGCCGTCAGCATGGGCCTGCTGCTGGGTCTCACGGCGGCGCTCCGGCGCGGCTCGCTGATCGACCAGGCGGTGATGGGTCTGGCGACCCTGGGCCATTCGATGCCGGTGTTCTGGTGGGGCCTGCTGCTCATCATGGCGTTCTCGGTGGGCCTGGGCTGGACGCCGATCAGCGGCCGCCTGGCGATCGAGTACGACATCGCGCGAGACACCGGCTTCATGCTGATCGACAGCTGGCGCTCGGGCGAGCCGGGCGCTTTCCTCTCCGCGCTGCGCCATCTGGCGCTGCCAGCGGTGGTGCTGGGCACCGCCAGCATGGCCGTGGTGGCGCGCATGACGCGCTCCTCCATGCTGGAGGTGCTGCGCGAGGACTACGTACGCACCGCGCGGGCCAAGGGGCTTTCTCCCTTGCGCGTGGTGGTGGTGCACGCGCTGAGGAACGCGCTGATCCCGGTGATCACCGTGGTCGGCCTGCAAGCCGGCTCGCTGCTCGCCGGCGCCGTGCTGACCGAGACCATCTTCTCCTGGCCGGGTATCGGCAAATGGCTGATCGACGCGATCGGCCGCCGCGACTATCCGGTGGTGCAGGCGGGTATCCTGATTTCGGCCCTGACCTTCATTGCGATCAATCTGGTGGTGGATCTGCTCTATGGGGTGGTGAATCCGCGGATGCGGGGCGGACGGGGGCATTGATGGAAAGGCTGTTGCCCTTCCAAGAGCCCGCCGGGATTTCGCCCCGGCAGGCGAGTTCCTTTCTTTGCTGCGCCAAAGAAAGGAACCAAAGAAAGGCGCTCAATGCGTCCCTTGGCCTAGGGCCATCGGGACAGGCCACGGTTGCTCACAGGGGACGGAGAGCCCGTACCGTTGCGTGCCGAGTCTCGGGAGCTAAGCGCCGGCCGGAAATACCGGCCGGACTCGGCACCGCGAACCATCGGCGCCAAGCTGCGAAACAAGGCCGCAGCCTGTTCGTCGCAGAAAGGCCCTGGCACCGCTCGCTGGTATGTCGGGCCGGTACCCCGGCCCGCTTAGCTCTCCCGGTCTTCGCACAGATCCATACGGGCTGCTTGCAGTCTGAACAGCACACCGCCTCTCCGGCCGGCCCTAGGCCGCCGGAGGCATTCAGCGCCTTTCTTTTGCCCACTTTTCTTTGGCGCAGCAAAGAAAAGTGGGTCGCCAGCGGGGGCGAAATCCCCGCGGGCTCCCCCGCATGACACCCATCTCCATGACGGCAGCCAGTCTTCAAGCTACCGGCGCCGCCCCCCCTTCCCCGCTCGCCGAGTTCTGGCAGGGCTTTTCCGCCAACAAGGGCGCGCTGATCGCGCTGATCGTCTTCGCGCTGCTGGTCGCGAGCAGCCTGCTCGCGCCCTGGATCAGCCCGCACAGTCCGATCGAGCAGAACCGCCTGCTGCTGCTGGCCCCGCCGGTCTGGCAGGACGGCGGCAGCTGGGCCCATCCGCTGGGCACCGACGAACTCGGTCGCGACATGCTGTCGCGCCTGCTGCACGGCGGCCGCATCAGCCTGGGCATCGGCCTGGCTTCGGTGCTGCTGTCTCTGATTCCCGGCGTGCTGCTCGGCCTGCTCTCGGCCTTCTATGCACGGCATGTCGGCGTCGTCGTGATGCGCGTGATGGACGTGATGCTGGCCCTGCCCGGTCTGCTGCTGGCCATCTGCGTGATCACCGTGCTCGGCCCCGGCCTGCTCAATACCGTGATCGCCATCGCCATCGGCTCGCTGCCCAGCTACACGCGGCTGGCGCGCGCCGCGGCACTGGCCGAGCTGCCCAAGGACTATGTGACGGCCAGCCGGGTCGCCGGCGCCGGCGCCCTGCGCCTGATGTTCGTGGTCGTGCTGCCCAACTGCCTGGCGCCGCTGATCGTCAAGGCCAGCCTGGCCTTCTCCGGCGCGATCCTGGAGGCCGCCGGCCTGGGCTTTCTCGGCCTGGGCGTGCAGGCGCCGACGCCCGAGTGGGGTGCGATGCTGGCCAGCAGCCGCGACTACATCGAGCGCGCGCCCTGGGTCGTGACCCTGCCCGGCCTCGCCATCCTGACCGCCGTGCTATCGGTGAACCTGATGGGCGACGGCCTGCGCGACGCGCTCGACCCCAAACTGAAGCGAGTCAGCTGATGGCGCTTCTCGAGATCGAAAACCTCAGCGTGCGCTTCGGCGCCTTCTCCGCCGTCGAAGGCGTGAGCCTGCAGGTCAAAGCCGGCGAGGTGCTGGGCGTGGTCGGCGAATCGGGCTCCGGCAAGTCGGTCAGCATGATGGCCTTGATGGGCCTGATCGGCGCGCCCGGCGTGGTCAGCGCAGACCGCCTGCAGTTCGACGGCGCCGATCTGCTCAAGGCCAGCGGCGCCGCGCGCCGCCGCCTGATCGGCCGCGAGATGGCGATGGTCTTCCAGGACGCGCTCTCGGCCCTGAACCCCAGCTACCCGGTGGGCGACCAGATCGAGGAGGTGCTGCGCGCCCATCTCGGCCTGCGTGGCGCGGCGGCCAAGGCTCGGGTCATCGAGTTGCTGGAGCAGGTCGAGATCCCCGACGCCAAGAACCGCGCCAAGGCCTATCCGCACGAGATGAGCGGTGGCATGAACCAGCGCGTGATGATCGCCATGGCCATCGCCTGCGGCCCCAAGCTGCTGATCGCCGACGAGCCGACCACCGCGCTGGACGTGACCATCCAGGCGCAGATCGTCGACCTGCTGCTGCGCCTGCAGCGCGAGCAGGGCATGGCGCTGGTGATGATCACGCACGACCTCGCCGTGGTGGCCGAAATGGCGCAGCGCGTGGCCGTGATGTACGCCGGCCAGGTGGTCGAAACCGGGGCCGTTGACCGCGTGTTCGAACAGCCCCGCCACCCCTACACCACCGCGCTGCTGGCCGCGCTGCCCGAACACAACCGCGGCGCTCGCCGCCTGCAGGCCCTGGCCGGCATCGTGCCGGGCGCGCTGGACCGGCCGACGGGCTGCCTGCTCGCGCCCCGCTGCGCCTATGTGCAGCCCGCCTGCCAGCAGGCCCGCCCGCCGCTCGTTGACGGCGTTCGCTGCCTCTTTCCCCTATGAGTCAAGTCGTACTCCAGGCCGACGACCTCGCCCGCCATTACGCGCTCAAGCGCGGCTGGTTCTCGCCCACGGCCACGGTGAAGGCGCTCGACGGCGTGAGCTTCCAGCTGGCCGCCGGCCAGACCCTGGCCGTGGTCGGTGAATCGGGCTGCGGCAAGAGCACCCTGGCCCGCCAGCTCACCTTGATCGAGCCGCCCACGCGCGGCCGACTGCTGCTCGAGGGCCAGGATGCCGCGTCGGCCAGCCCCGCGCAGATCAAAGCCCTGCGCCAGCGCGTGCAGATGGTGTTCCAGAATCCCTTCGCCTCGCTGAACCCGAGGCACAGCATCGAGGGCACCCTGGCCGAGCCCCTGCTCATCAACCGCCCGCAGCTGGGCAAGGCCGAGCGCAAGGAGCGCGTTGCCGCGATGCTGGACCGCGTCGGCCTGCGCCCCGAGCACGCGCGCCGCTACCCGCATATGTTCAGTGGCGGCCAGCGCCAGCGCATCGCCATTGCGCGGGCCATGATGCTGGAGCCGCGCATCGTCGTGGCGGATGAGCCGGTCTCGGCGCTGGACGTCTCCATCCAGGCGCAGATCCTCAATCTCTTCCTGGACCTGCAGGAGAGCACGGGAACGGCCTACGTCTTCATCAGCCACAACCTCAGCGTGGTCGAGCATGTGGCCGATCAGCTCATGGTCATGTACCTGGGCCGCGCGGTCGAGGTCGGCGACAAGGCCGCCGTCTTCGCCCAGCCGCTGCATCCCTACACGCAGGCGCTGATGAGCGCAACGCCGCAGCTCAGGCCCAGCGAACGGCGCACGCGCATCCGCATCCAGGGTGAGCTGCCCAGCCCCTTGAATCCGCCCAGCGGCTGCGCCTTCCACAAGCGCTGCCCGCTGGCGCAGGCGCGTTGCAGCCATCAGGCACCGCAGCTGCGCGAGCTGGGCGGCCGGCAGATCGCCTGCCATGTCGTCGAGGCCTGAGCGCGCACCGGTCCGGGCCGTCGACCGGAGCAAAAAGCTGAACTGCAGTTCCAGATCCCGTGGAACCAGAGCAGCAAAGTGTGACGGTCTGCGCAGCATCCGGTCTCGCATCGGCCGCTGACGCCCGCACAATGCGCGCGCCCATGCACACCTCCTACCGCCCCGGCACCCCGCACGACGAACTGCTCGGTCGCATGCGCAGCGTGCTGATCTGGCTCGGTCTCGGTCTGACGGTACTCGCGCTGGCCTATCTGTTCACGCAGCGCTGGCTGGTCGCCGGCCTGCTGGGCCTGACCCTGCTGCTGCTGCTGCCTTCGCTGCTGCTGATGCGCAAGGGCCGCTACATCGTCGCCACCGACTGGATGCTGGGCATGATGACGGTGGCCTGCGCCGGCCTGGCGATGACCGGCTTCGGGCTGCGCGACACCGCGCTGCTCGCCTACCCCGGCCTGCTGGTCTTCGCCGGCATGATGCGCAGCCGCCAGGTGCTGCTGACCGTGCTGGGCGGTCAGATCAGTCTCGTGCTGGCCATGGGCGTGCTGTACCACAGCGGCCTGATCGAGCTGCCCGGCTACGAGCCGCGCGTGCTCGACGTGCTGAACATCGTCGTCGTGCTCGGCCTGACCGCGTTCGCGGTCTGGTTGCTGGCCATGGACCTGCGCCGCGCGCTGGACCGCGCCAGCCAGGAAAGCGAGCGCGCGATCACCTCGCTGCAGGCGCTGGAGGCGAACGCACGCAAGGACCAGCTGACCGGCCTGCCCAACCGCCTGGCGGCCAAGGAAGGCCTGGGCCTGCGCCTGAGTCTGATGCCGGCCGGCCGGCGCCTGGAGGCGGCGCTGCTCAATCTGGACGGCTTCAGCACCCTGAACGAAGCCTTCGGCTCGCATGTCGGCGACGAGCTGCTCAGCACCTTGGCCGCACGCCTGCGCAGCGCGCTGCCCGAGGAGCAGTCGGTCTACCGCCTCGGCGGCGACGAGTTCCTGGCCGCGCGTGCGCCGGCCGAGGGCGACGAAAGCGCCGAAGACTGGGCGCTGCGCATGGCCCGCCTGCTCGAGGCGCCGATCGCCATCGGTGGTATCGAGCTGCATTGCAGCGCCAGCATCGGCCTGACGCATGCGGAACGCGGCGAGCGCTACGAGGACCTGGTGCGCCACGCCGACTTGGCCATGCGCGCCTCGCGGCAGCGCGGCCGCGGCGGCATCCAGCGCTTCTCGCCGGAAATGCGCGTCGATCAGGCCCGCCATCTCAGCCTGCTGGCGGCCATGCGCCGCAGCCTCTACGGCTCCGGCTTCGCGCTGCACTACCAACCCAAGGTCGAGCTGGCCACCGGCCGCGTGGTTGCCGCCGAGGCGCTGCTGCGCTGGGACGCGCCCGGCATCGGCCAGGTCGGACCGGCGCAGTTCATCCCGCTGGCCGAGCAAAGCGGCCTGATCGTCGAACTCGGCAGCTGGGTGCTGCGCGAGGCCTGCGCGCAGGCGGCGGCCTGGCGTCGCGCCGGCTGGCAGGACTTCCGCGTGGCCGTCAACGTCTCCGCGGTGCAGCTGCGCCGCGAGGACTTCGCCGACCTCGTGCTGGGCACCCTGCAGGCCAGCGGCCTGGACGGCAAGGCCCTGGTGCTGGAGCTCACCGAGTCGGTGTTCACCAGCGGCAGCGCCGGCGAGTCGGAGCAGCTGCGTCGCATCGGCGCCGCTGGCGTGAACCTGGCGATCGACGACTTCGGCACCGGCTATTCCAACCTCGGCTACCTGTCGCGGCTGGCCGTGCAGCAGCTGAAGATCGACCAGAGCTTCGTGCGCAACCTCGATCGCTCGCCGGCCGACCGCAGCATCGTCGAGACCGTCATCGGCCTGGCCCGCCGCCTGCACATCCAGACCGTCGCCGAGGGCATCGAGGAACCGCGCTGGGCCGAGATGCTGCGCCAGATGGGCTGCGAGCTCGGCCAGGGCTACCACTGGTCCAAGCCGCTGCCGGCCGCAATGTTCTGGGAGCGCTACGGAACTGCGCAAACGCCACAGACGCCACAGACGCCGCCCACCCCGGCCGGCGACGCGGCAAGTGCGTAACGGCGTTCCAGCGCAGCGGCCTCAGGCGGCCGAGTCGCCGGAGACCTGCAGGAACAAGGCCTCGTAGCGCCGCCGCATCATCGGCAGCCCGTACTCGCTCAGCGCCTGTTCGCGCGCCGCCTGCGCGAGGCGCTCGGCCAGCTCGGGCTCGGTGAGCAGGCGCTGGATCGCCGCGGCCAGCGCCGGCGGGTCGCCCGGGGGCACCAGCAGCCCGGTGCGATCGTGCTCCAGCACCCCCTCGACGCCGGGAACCAGGCTGGCCACGCAGGCACAGCCGGCCGCCATCGCCTCGACCAGGGCCAGCGGCATGCCCTCCCAGCGCGTGCTGAGCACGAAGATCTGCTTGCGCTTGAGCAGTTCGGCGACGCGCGGCTCGTAGCCCAGGAAACGCACGCGATCGGCCAGCTTCAGGCGCTGGGCCAGTTGCTGCGCCTCGCGCTGGTAACCGGCCTTGCCGCTGCCGGCCAGGTGCAGGACGGGCGTCAGCCCGTGTTCGTCGCGCAGCAGCGCCATCGCGCGGATCAGGCTCAGGTGATCCTTCTGCCGCGAGAAGCGGGCGCTCATCACCAGCTCTGGCTCGCGCATGCTCAGCGCCGGCACCGCGGTCAGGCGACCGAGCTCGATGCCGCTGGGGATGCAGTGCGTGCGCTGCGGCGGCAGGCCCTGGCGCAGCAAGGCCTGTTCAACGCCCAGGCTGACCCCGACGATCGCGCTGCTGCGCCGCGCCAGCCAGCGCGTCTGCCAGCGCTGCCAGCGCGAGTACGGTTCGCGCGCATAGTGCTCGACCTGGATGCGCTGCGGCACCCCGGCCAGCAGGGCCACCCAGCGGCCCAACAGGTGCTCGGGAAAGCCATGCGCCACCAGCAGTTGCGGGCGGAACTGACGGCAGACACGCCATAGGGCCCAGGCAGTGCGCAACGCGCTCCAGCCCGGCAACAGCTCGACGCGCAGGCCGGCATCGCGCAGGCCCTGCACGCGCTCGGCGCTGGTGCTGGGCTTGCGCCGCAGCACCAGCAACGGCTGAAAGCGCTCGCCGCCCTGTTGGGCCAGCGCCAGGTCGGCGGCGATCTGCAGGCTGCTGCCGGAGCCGCCGGCCACGTAATGCAGCACCCGGATCGGCAGATCCTCAGACGACATGCAGGGCACCTCGCAGGGCAAGCTGTTCGCGGTAAAAGGCCTCGATGGCCGCCGCGCGGCCGTCGATGGCATAGGGCTGCAGATCGTAGGCTTGGCGGGGCGGGCGCTTCGCGATGGCCTCGCGCAGCGCCGCCTGCAAGGCCCGCGCATCGTCGCAGGGCAACAGGGTCCAGCCATGGCGCGGGCCCAGGTGCAGCGCGCCGGCGGTCTGCGTGGCGACGATGGGCAGGCCGGCAGCCATGGCTTCCAGAAAGACCAGGCCGAAGGGTTCGCTGTGCGCGGCGCTCACGAACAGGTCGAAGGCCGCCAGACAGGCCGCCGGGTCGTCGCTGAAGCCCGGCATGACGACCCGCGGGTCGGCGCGCCGACGCACGCGCTGCCAGTCGCGCCCCTGGCCGACGATGGCCAGGCGCACGCCGCCTTCGGCGAGCAGCGGCGTGGCGGCTTCGAGCAGCAGCTCATGGCCCTTGCTCTGCTCGACGCGGCCCAGGGTGCCGATCAGGAAGGCGTCTTCCGGCACCCCCCAGGCCTGGCGCAGGGCCTCGCGCCGGCCGGGTGCAGCCGCACGCGCCAGGGTCCAGTTGTCGACCTGCAGGCTGTGCGAGCGCAGGGGCTCGGGAATGTCCTGCAGCTGAGACGGCGTGAGCGCAACCAACGCATCGAGCCGCGCATGCTGCTGCGGCTTGTAGTGGATGTGCAGGCTGGCCACGCGCAGGCAGTTGCTGCCACGCAGCTTGGCCAGCGCGCGGCAGCCGCCGCTCAGATGCGCATGGGCGACATCCGGCTGCAGGGCCTGCACCGCCTGGCGCGCCGCGCGGATGGCCAGCGGCCCCCAGCCGCCAACCACTTGCAGGCGCACCCGCGGGTCCAAACGATGCGCCAGGGCCTGGCTGCGGTCCTCGGCGGCGCGACGGTGCAGCACCATGCTGACCTCGTGGCGCCGGGCCTGCGCGTTGGCCAGCTCGATCGCATAGCGCTCGCTGCCGGCAAAGCTGTGCGTGAGGATCAGGTGGACGATTTTCATCGGCGCCTAGCGTAGCCGAGCCGCCCCAGGCGGACGCCGGCCTGCACGAGAATCCGCCCGCCCATGTCCGATACCCCCACCACGGCCACCCCGCTCAAGCAGACCGCCCGCCGCCTGCTCGGCTTCGTCAGCCCGCACCGCCGCGGCTTCTTTGCCGCCGTGCTGGCCTATGTGGCAGCAGCCTGCACCGAGCCGCTGATCCCCAAGCTGCTGCAGATCGCGCTGGACGAGGGCTTTGCCAAGCAGGATGCATTCCCCCTGTGGCTGGTGCCGGCGGTGCTGATCGGCCTGTTCGCGGCGCGCGGCCTGTTCAGCTTCCTCGGCCAGTACCTGCTGCACTGGACCATCGGCCGCACCGTGCAGGATCTGCGCCAGGCGCTGATGGACGCGCTGCTGCGCGCCGATGCGGCGATCTACACCCGGATGGCCGGCGGCACCGCAGTGACCAAGGTGGTCAGCGACCCGCTGCAGGCGGTGCATCTGCTCGGCACCGCCAGCATCACCGTGCTGCGCGACGGCCTGCCGGCGATCGCCATGCTGGGCTATCTGCTCTGGACCAATTGGCGACTGACCCTGCTGACCCTGATCACGCTGCCCGTGATGGCCTGGGTGCTCAAGCATGTGAACCGCCGCGTGCGCCAGACCGGTTCCAAGGCCTACGACGCGCAGATGCAGCTGTCCGGCGTGACCGACGACCTGACGCGCGCCTGGAAGCTGATCCGCAGCTTCAATGCCACCGCCTTCGAGCGCCACCGCTTCCACGAGGCGGCCCAGGCGGTGCGCCAGAACACGCTGAAGCAGACCGCCGCCAACGCGCTCGCGCAGCCGCTGTCGCAGATGATCAGCGCGGTCGGCCTGTCGGTGATCGTCAGCATGGCTTTGCTGCAGGGCCGCGAGAGCGGCACCACGCCGGGCGAGTTCGTCAGCTTCATCGGCGGCCTGCTGCTGCTGATGAGCCGCGCCCGCCATCTGGCCGACGTGGCGCAGCCGATCACCAATGGCCTGATCGTCGCGCGCGGCTGCATGGAGCTGCTGGACACGCCGGCCGAGCGCGACACGGGCCGCGGCGACATTGGCCGTGCCAAAGGCGCCATCCGTTTCGAGGGCGTGCGCCTGCAGTACCCGGGCGCTACCGGTCCGGCGCTGGATGGCCTGGACCTGGAGATCCGGGCCGGGCAGACCGTCGCCCTGGTCGGTCCCTCCGGGGCCGGCAAGAGCAGCGTGGTGCATCTGCTGCAGGGCTTCGCGCCGCCGGACGGCGGGACCATCCGCCTGGATGGGCAGGATGTCGCCGGGCTCAGCCGTGCGGCGCTGCGCGCGCAGTTCGCCGTGGTCAGCCAGGACATCGTGCTGTTCGACGACTCGGTGCTGGCGAACGTGGCCTATGCGCAAGAGCAGCCCGATCGCGCCCGCGCCGAAGCGGCATTGCGCGACGCCGCGCTCTGGGACTTCGTGCAGGCCCTGCCGGAGGGCCTGGAGACGCGCATCGGCAGCAATGGCAGCACACTCTCGGGCGGCCAGCGCCAGCGCCTGGCCATCGCCCGCGCGCTCTACCGCGACGCACCGATCTGGATCTTCGACGAGGCCACCTCGGCCCTGGACACCGAGAGCGAACGCGCGGTGCAGGAGGCGCTGGCGCGCCAGCAGGGCCGGCGCACGCTGATCCTGATCGCGCACCGGCTGTCGACGGTGCGCGGCGCCGACAGCATTCAGGTGCTGCAGTCCGGCCGTTGCGTGGAGCGCGGCACGCATGCCGAGCTGTTGGCGGCGGGTGGGGTCTACGCGGGCTTGGTGCAGCTCAGCGAGCTGGAATGACTCAAGGCAGAAGCTGGCGCAGTTGCTCGCGCAGGGCAGGCAGTTGCTTCTCCACCACGCCCCAGACGATGGCGTCGTCAACCTCGGCGTAGGCATGGATCAGCACGTTGCGCAGGGCCACAGCCCGGTGCAGATCAGGGATGCCCGCGGCAAGTGTCGGATCGACCTTGCGCGGTTGCCCAAGCGCCTCGCCAAGGATCTCAAACTGCCGCTCGATCGCCGAGCGCAGCATCTCGTCGGCCCGGTAGTCGTCGAAGTCATGCCCGTCGCAGAAGCGGCCGAACTTCTCGGCCGCCTGGAGCGCGTCCCAGAGCAGCTTGGGTGCGTCAACTTCCATAAAGAGCGAGTTGCTCGGCTTCGACGCGTTCACGCAGGTAGGGGTTGCGCAGACTGCGTTCGGTGAGCAAGTCGACGGGGCGCTCAAACAGTCCTTCCAGACCCTGCTTCAGCTCGAAGTAGGCTTCTGAATAGGCAGACGGTGGCAGGTCTTCGAACGCCACCAGAAAATCGAGATCGCTCCGTGCAGGATCGAACTGCCCCCGAGACGCTGAGCCGAACAGGGCAAGTCGCCGGGTACACGTACGCCGGCACAGTGCTGCCAGTTGAGGCTGACGGTCTGCAAGAAAGGGCAACATTGCGATGTCCATCGGGGTATTGTGCTGCCTTGCGTACGGCGACGAATCCAGCGCTGGAGAGGCACTCAGGGCTGCAGCAAGACCACGAGAAGTTCGGCTGCGACCGCCTCGGCAGGTCGGACGTCCGCATCGATGCAAACCGATCGCTCGCGCAGATAGGGCAAGGCGGCCTCGTACTCGTCGTGCAAGGCGCGCAGGATGGTCGGCTGCTTGCTGGCCACGCGACCCGGATCGGTATCCGCCATCACCCGCGCCGACACGGTCTTGAAAGAGGCGTGCAGAGAGACGAAGCAACGGCGAATTCCGGGGCTGGGTTGCAGGTCGTGCAAGTCGTCCGCAACCAAGAGGCCCCCCTCGACGATGACCACCTCCACCTGGGTTTGCAGGAATTTCTCAGCCAGCAGCAAAGCACTTTGCCGAGCGAGCTGCCAAGTCGCTGCGGAGCCAAAGCCCTCCTCCTGCCGCGCCATGACATAGAGCTGATCCAGATCCACGCAGGCGGTGCCGATGCCCTGCGCGCGCAATAGTCTGGCAGCGACCTGTGCGGTGCTGCTCTTGCCCACGCCGACCGGGCCGGTCAGCAAGAGCAGGGTCTTGCCGGGGAGTGGCGGACTCACAGCGCCAACCTCGCCCGCGCCGCGCGGTACTCGCGCTCCAGTCGGTCCACCAGCGCTGCAGTCGGCAGCACTTGCTTCACGCTGGCAATGCCCTGCCCACAGCCCCAGATGTCCTTCCAGGCCTTGGCCGCGGCGCCGCCGCCGAAGTTCATCTTGCTGGGGTCCGACTCGGGCAGGTTTTCCGGATCCAGGCCGGCAGCTTCGATGCTGCCACGCAGGTAGTTGCCGTGCACGCCGGTGAACAGATTCGTGTAGACGATGTCGTCGCTGGAGCCGTCGACGATGGCCTGCTTGTAGCCCTCTGCCGCCCTCGCCTCTTCGGTGGCGATGAAGATCGAGCCGATGTAGGCGAGGTCGGCCCCGCAGGCCTGAGCGGCAAGGATGCCGTCCCCTGTGCCGATGGCGCCGCTGAGCAGCAGCGGACCATCGAACCACTCGCGAATCTCCTGCACCAGCGCGAACGGGTGCTTGATGCCCGCGTGGCCGCCGGCCCCGGTGGCGACCGCGATCAGCCCGTCGGCGCCCTTCTCGATGGCCTTCTTGGCGAACTTGTTGTTGATGATGTCGTGCAGCACGATGCCGCCCCAGGCGTGCACGGCGGCATTGATGTCCTCGCGCGCGCCCAGACTGGTGATGACGATGGGCACCTTGTACTTGGCGCAGACCGCCATGTCGTGCTCCAGGCGGTCATTGCTCTTGTGGACGATCTGGTTGATCGCATAGGGCGCCGCAGGCCGGTCGGGGTGCGCCGCGTTGTGCGCTTTGAGCCCGGCCTCGATCTCGGCCAGCCATTCGTCCAGCAGTTCGGCCGGCCTGGCGTTCAGCGCCGGCATGGAGCCGACGATGCCGCTGGTGCACTGCGCGATGAGCTGCTTGGGGTTGCTGACGATGAACATCGGCGAGGCCACCACGGGCAGCCTCAGGTTCTGCAGGAGTGGCGGAAGCGCCATCAGAAGGCCTCCAGCGGCAGCGCCAGGGCCGAACCGGCACCGCCGATGACGGCGTCGCGCAGGGCCGCGGTGCGCGGCAGGATGTGCTCGGCGTAGAAGCGCGCGGTGGCGATCTTGGCCTGCGCGAAAGCCGGATCACTGGCCTTCAGGTTCTCGGCGGCGAGCAAGCCGCGCGCTAGGCTGTAGCCGGCCATCAGATTGCCGGCCAGCATCAGATAGGGCACCGAGCCGGCGAACACCGCGTTGACATCACCCTTGCCTTGCGAGGTCAGGAAGTCGACCACCGCCTCGTAGGCCTGGCGCGCATGGCTGAGGTGGGCGCGTACCGCATGGGCGTCGGGGTCGCCGCCGGCGAGGTCCATCTCCAGGGCCTCGACGCGGCCGGCCACGCTGCGGGCGAACTGGCCGCCGTCGCGCAGGGTCTTGCGACCGACCAGGTCATTGGCCTGGATCGCGGTCGTGCCCTCGTAGATCGTCAGGATCTTCGCGTCGCGGTAGTGCTGGGCGGCTCCGGTCTCCTCGATGAAGCCCATGCCGCCATGCACCTGTACGCCCAGCGCCGTGACCTCGTGCGAGATCTCGGTGCTGTAGCCCTTCACCAGCGGCACCAGGAACTCGTAGAAGGCCTCGTCCTCGGGACGGTCGTGCGCCCCGGCGGCCAGCATGGCGAGCGCGCGGCTGCCTTCCGTCAGCGCGCGCATGGTCATCAGCATGCGGCGCACATCCGGGTGGTGAATGATGGGCGCGGCCCCGCGGGCCGAGCCGTCGACCGGGCGGCTCTGCACGCGGTCGCGGGCATAGGCCACCGCCTGCTGGTAGGCGCGCTCCGCAAGGCCCACGCCCTGTAGACCCACGCCGTAGCGGGCCGCGTTCATCATGATGAACATGTACTCGAGGCCGCGGTTTTCCTCGCCAATCAGTTCACCGACGGCGCCGCCGTGGTCGCCGAATTGCAGCACGCAGGTCGGGCTGGCCTTGATGCCCAGCTTGTGCTCGATGGACACGCAGTGCGCGTCGTTGCGCGCGCCCAAGGTTCCAGCGGCATTCACCAGGAATTTCGGCACCAGGAACAGGCTGATGCCCTTGACGCCGGCCGGCGCGTCCGGCGTGCGCGCCAGCACCAAGTGGACGATGTTGTCCGCCATGTCGTGCTCGCCGTAGGTGATGAAGATCTTGGTGCCGAAGATCTTGAAAGTCCCGTCGCCCTGCGGCTCGGCGCGGGTGCGCACCGCCGCCAGGTCGGAGCCGGCCTGCGGCTCGGTCAGGTTCATCGTGCCGGTCCAGCTGCCGTCGATGAGCTTGGGGATGTAGAGCTGCTTCTGCGCGTCCGTCCCGGCGGTCAGCAGGGCCTCGATCGCGCCATCGGTCAGCAGCGGGCAGAGCGCGAAGCTGAGGTTGGCGCCTTGGGTGATCTCCATGCAAGCGGCCGCCACGCTCTTCGGCAGGCCTTGGCCGCCGAAATCCGTCGGATGCGCCAGGCCTTGCCAGCCGCCGTCCACATACTGGCGGAAGGCCTGCTTGAAGCCCGGTGTGGTCGTGACCTTGCCCTCGGCAAAGCTCGACGGGTTCCTGTCGCCCTCGTGGTTCAGCGGCGCGATCACGCCCTCGGCCAGCTTCGCGCACTCCTCGACCACCGCCTGCGCGGTGTCCAGGCCGTAGTCGGCGAATTGCGGCTGGGCCTCGGTCAGTGCGTCCAGCTGCGCCAGATGCTCGATATTGAACAGCAGGTCCTTGACGGGGGCGGTGTAGCTCATGAGGTCGCTTCTTTCGGAAATGAAAAGGGCGCCGGCACCTGAGGGTGGCGGCGCCCTGGAACAGCTTTAGAGGATCAGAGTGCGTTGACCAGTTCCGGCACGGCCGTGAACAGATCCGCCTCCAGGCCGTAGTCGGCCACGCTGAAGATCGGCGCCTCGGGATCCTTGTTGATCGCGACGATCACCTTGGAGTCCTTCATGCCGGCCAGATGCTGGATCGCGCCGGAGATACCGGCAGCGATATAGAGCTGGGGCGCGACGATCTTTCCGGTCTGGCCGACTTGCCAGTCGTTCGGCGCGTAGCCGGCGTCCACCGCGGCGCGGCTGGCGCCGAGGGCGGCGTTCAGCTTGTCGGCCAGCGGCGTCAGCACCTCGTTGAACTTGTCGCTGCTGCCCAGCGCGCGACCACCGGAAACGATGATCTTCGCGGCGGTCAGTTCGGGGCGGTCGCTCTTGGTCTGCTCGCGGCCGACGAAGCTGCTCTTGCCGGAATCGGCAGCTGCAGCGATCGTCTCGACGGCGGCGCTGCCGCCGGTCGAGGCCGCGGCGTCGAAGCCTGTAGCGCGCACGGTGACGACCTTGACGGCGTCGGCGCTCTGCACGGTGGCGATCGCGTTGCCGGCATAGATCGGGCGCTCGAAGGTGTCGGCGCTGATGACCTTGGTGATGTCGCTGATCTGCGCGACGTCAAGCAAGGCGGCAACGCGCGGGGCAGCGTTCTTGCCGGCGGCGGTGGCGGGGAACAGGATGTGCGTGTAACCCGAGGCGATGGCCACGACCTGGGCCGCGACGTTCTCCGCCAAGCCTTCGGCCAGCGAGGCGCCGTCGGCATGCAGCACCTTGGCAACGCCAGCGATTTGCGCGGCAGCAGCAGCGGCAGCACCGGCGTTATGGCCGGCGACCAGCACATGCACATCGCCACCACAGGCGGCAGCGGCGGTGACCGTGTTCAGCGTGGCACCCTTCAGGCTGCCGTGATCGTGTTCAGCAATGACAAGAACAGTCATCTAAAACTCCATTGCGCTCCTGCGCATCTGCTGGCAGTGAGCCAGTCCATCCAGGGGCCGCCGTGGAGCCGGCTTTGCCGGGCCACTGGCGGCGCCCCCTTGAGGGGGCCGGCGAAGCCGGTACGGGGTGGGCGTCGGCCCTCAGATCACCTTCGCTTCGTTCTTCAGCTTCGCAACCAGGGTCGCGACATCGGGGACCTTGATGCCAGCGCTGCGCTTGGCCGGCTCAACGACCTTCAGGGTCTTGATGCGCGGCGTCACGTCGACGCCGAGGTCGGCCGGCTTGACAACGTCAAGCTGCTTCTTCTTCGCCTTCATGATGTTGGGCAGGGTCACATAGCGCGGCTCGTTCAGGCGCAGGTCGGTGGTGATGACGGCCGGCAGGCTGAGCTTGACCGTCTCCAGGCCGCCGTCGACCTCGCGGGTGACGTTGACACCGCCGTCCACGGCCTCGACCTTGGAGGCGAAGGTGCCCTGCGGCATGCCGCTCAGCGCGGCCAACATCTGGCCGGTTTGGTTGCAATCGTCATCGATGGCCTGCTTGCCGAGGATGACCAGTTGCGGCGCTTCCTTGTCGACCAGGGCCTTGAGGATCTTCGCCACCGCCAGGGGCTGCAGCTCGGCATCGGTCTCCACCAGGATCGCGCGGTCGGCGCCGATCGCCATCGCCGTGCGCAGGGTCTCCTGGCACTGCGTGACGCCGCAGGACACGGCGATGATCTCTGTGACGACACCCTTCTCCTTCAGGCGCACGGCTTCTTCGACGGCAATTTCATCGAAGGGGTTCATCGACATCTTCACGTTCGCGATGTCCACGCCCGAGCCATCGGCCTTGACGCGCACCTTCACGTTGTAATCCACCACCCGCTTCACGGGGACGAGCACCTTCATCGGGGTCTCCAAGGCTTGAAAAACTGAAATCGATTCTAGGGGCCGACCCTAGGGGGTACAGCCGGTTTCAGGGCATCCCCTGGCACAAAATAGAACGATCGTTCTATTTTTACCCGATTTGATCTCCAACCCTCACTGCATCGGCGTGTTCGATTCCGGCGTCGGCGGCCTCTCGGTGCTGGCCGCGCTGCGCGAGCAACTGCCCCAGGCGCCGCTGCGCTACATCGCCGACAGCGCGAACGCACCCTATGGCGAGCGCTCGGCCGATTTCGTCGTCGAGCGCTCGTTGGCACTGGCCGAGCAACTGGTCAGCGAAGGCGCGGCCCTGCTGGTGATCGCCTGCAACACCGCCACGGCGCTCGCCGCAGCCGCGGTGCGCGCGCGCTTTCCGCAGATCCCCGTGGTCGGCATCGAGCCCGGCATCAAGCCTGCGGCCCAGGCCAGCCGCAAGGGCCGGATTGGCGTGCTGGCCACCCGCGGCACCCTGGACAGCGAGCGCTTCGCGCAGCTGATCGCCCAGCATGGCGGTGCCGCACAGTTCACGCTGATCGCCTGCGACGGCGTCGCCGCGGCGATCGAGCGCGGCGAGTTGGACAGCGCCGAGCTGCGGGCGCTGGTCGAGCGCTACAGCGAACCGCTGCGCGATGCCGGGGTCGATGTCGCGCTGCTCGGCTGCACGCATTACCCGCTGATCCGCCCGCTATGGCAGGCGGCGCTACCGGATGTGACGCTGCTGCAGGTCGAGCCAGCGGTCGCCGCGCAGACAGCACGGCTGTGGTCTGGGGCGCCGCAGCCGGCAAGCCAGCTGTCCTTGCACAGCACAGGCAATCAAGCACTGCTGCGCCGGCTGGCACAGGCCATCGGCCTGCGCTAAACCGCTCATGCCGCCGCCCTCGCCTCCCCGCGCGCCACATCCACCCGCCGGAGCAGCCACCAACCGGCGACGAAAAACAGCCCGGTGCTCAGAATGCCCAGCCGATGGTTGCCGGCCGTCATCCAGACCACCAGCCCGTAGGTGATCGGCCCGAGGATGGCCGCGCCGCGTACCGCGAAGGTCCACAAACCGTAGAACTCGGCGAGTTGCGCGCGCGGCGCCAGGCTGCCGGCGAGGGCCCGGCCGCAGCTCTGGCTGGAGCCCATGCACAGGCCGGCGATGACCGCCGCGACCCAGAACAGCAGCGGTGCCGTGGCCAGGCCGGCCAGGGCAACCATCAGCATCCAGCCGACCAGGGTGATGGACAGCGCCCGGCGGTGGCCGACGCGGTCCTCGTAATGCCCGAAGCCGAAGGCCCCGATCGCCGACGCGATATTGACGAGGAAGATCAGCGCCATGGTCTGCGCCTGGCCAAAGCCCAGCACCTCCTGCGCATAGATCGCGGCCAGCGCGATGACCACCGCGATGCCGGCCTGGTAGGCCACCGCGCAGGCCAGCAGCGCGCGGAAGTCCGGGTAGTCGCGGGCGGTCCGCCAGGCGGCCTGCAGGCGCCCGAAGCCGCGTGCCGACGACTGCGGCAGGCCCGTCTGCGGCCGCTCGCGCAACAGCAGAAAGGTCGGCAGCGCGGCGAGCAGGTAGAGGCCAGCGGTGATCCACATCGTCACCGGCACGAACTGCGAGGCTTTCGCCCCGGCCGCCTGCGCGGCGAGCACATGGGCCAGGCAGAGCCCGAGCGCCAGCATGCCGCCGAAGTAGCCGAAGGCCCAGCCCCAACCAGACACCCGGCCCAGCGCGTGGCGCCGCGCCAGCTCCGGCAGGAAGGCGGCGATCAGGCCCTCGCTGCAGGCAAAGCCGAGGTTGGACAGCACCAGCGCCGCGGCGGCCAGACGCCAGTCGTCGGTCAAAGCCAGCATCACGGTGCCGCCCACGCACAGCGCGGTGGCCGCAGCCAGCCAGCGCTTCTTGCTGCCGCGGCGGTCGGCCTGCGCGCCGATCAGCGGCATCAGCGCCATCGCCAGCAGGTTCGACAGGCCGAGCAACAGGGTCCAGAGCAGGGTGCCGCTGGCCGGATCGGGCGCGATCGCCGCCACGAAATACGCGTTGTAGACCGCGGTGATGACCACCGTGGTGTAGCCGGAGTTGGCGAAGTCGTACATCGCCCAGCCGAACAGTTCGCGGCGGCGCACGCCGTCCTGGAGCAGGACTTGCATCAGGTGCCAGGCGTGAACAGGCGTTGGAATGCCGCGTCGCGCGGCAGGCCGGCGCTGCGCAGCAGCCGCGGCCGCCCGTCTGCCGGCGCATCGGCAAACCAGATCGCCTGACCATGGGCGGCCTGCAGCCAGGCGGCGGCACCGGCCAGGGCCAGACGCTCCATCAGGTCGGCCGTGCCGGCCAGACGGATCTCCACGCCTTCCGCCGGCGGCAGCGGCGGCAGACCCGGCACCTCGGGCTGCCCGGGCGGCATCAGCGGGCTCAGAGCCGCATCCAGGCGTTCGGCATCCCAGTCCTCATGCAGGGCGTCGGCAGCGATGTCGTCCAGCTCATGCAGCCAGCGCAGCAGCGGCTCGACCTGGACCGGCGGCCGATCGAGCCGCTGCAGGATGCTGAACGGGTAGTAGCGCCCGACGCGGTCCACTGAGGGCATCAGCACGCCGGCCCAGCAGCGCGCATCGAGCACGCCGGGCAGCAGCAGAAAGCGCCAGCTGGGCGCCGCCAGGTAGTCGTCCAGCCAGGTCTGCGGCGCCTCGTGGCGCAACCCGTCCAGGCCCTCGGCCAGCCATTGGTCCCAGCGCGCCACCACGGCTGGCTCCAGCCGGCGCGACGCGAAGTCGCCCAGCGACGGCAGCTTGCCATGCCAGCCCGGAGCCGCGCTCACATCGCCCCCGGACAGCGGAACTGCTGCAACTCGCGCAGCCGGAACGGATTGAAGACCGAGGTCGCGGTGACCTCCAACTGGGCCTTGCGGCCTTCCAGCTGCATCAGCACCGTGAAGCGCTCGGGCTGCGGCGCCGGCTGCAGCTCGAAGCGGTCGAACAGCCGGAACAGCGCCCAGGGGCCTTCGGTCTGCAGCGGCTGGGCCAGCGCCGGCTGGGTATTCAGCTTCAGCTGCGAGGCGACGCGCTGGCTGGGCCAGCTCAGCGTGACCGCCGGACCGCCGGGCGTCAGCTTGAGCACCTGGCCGTCGAGGTCGAGTTGCAGCTCCTTCAGGCCGCCGTCGACAGTGCCCAGGCGCAGGTCGATGCGAAAGCCCGGCGCACGCCCGCCGGCACGGAAGAAGACCTCGCGGATGCGCGACGCGCGCTGGAACTCGGCCAGCGCTGCCGGCGACGGCGGCCGCGTGCCATCGGGCAGCGGCTTGTAGGCCCAGACGCGCTGGCCGGTATCGACCAGCGACGCCAGACGACGCTGATAGAAGTCGTCCAGCATGCCGCCAGCGCCGAAGAGCTGGCCGAAGTCCTCCGGCATCACATCGGCCCGCGAACTCGGCGCGAACGGGTAGCGGTTGGCCACGGCACGCTGGCAGAACTCGGTGATCGGCTGCAGCTCGGCGGTCAGCACATCGCGCTCGGCGCCCCGGCTGCTCTTCGCACCGGCGTCGGCCAGCGCCTCCAGCATGCTGCGCACCGGCTCGGGCTGCTGACCGGCCGCGGCCTTGATGCGCTCGGCACCGCCACCGGGCGGCGGTGGCGACTTGCTCTTCTGCGCCGCATCGATGGCGAGCAGTTGCGTATTGATCTCCTCGAACAGCTTGCGCGTCTCGTCGCTTGCCGCGGCGGCGCGGCGCAGCGCCGCGAAATGCTCATCGACGATGCGCTCCGGTGGCCCGCCAGCGCCGCCGGCCGGTCCGGCCGGTCCCGCGTCCGCAAGACGGGCCGCGTCGTCGCGCGCCTTCTTGGCCGCCTCCGCCGCTGCGCCCAGCGCGCCGGTGGCCGGCGCTGCAGGCGCCTGCACCAGCGTGGTTTCCTCGGCGGCCCGACGCACAAAGGCGGACAAGGGCGAGTCGACGCCGGCCAGGATGCGCGAGATCTCGATCGAACGACCGAGGTCGCCCAGCGGCTGCACGCGCACATCCTGCAGCAGCGCGTCCCAGACCTGGATGTACTCCTCCAGGTAGAGCCGGCGCACGCGGTCGGCGACCTGGCTGCCCAGCATCAGGTCCTTCATCGCCGCGGCGTCGCGGCGCAGGCCCAGCACCCACCCCTCCTCGGCCGCCAGCTGCGTGCTCGCCGTGGCCACCGACTGCTGGAAGGTGCGCCGGTAGCCGTCACGCGTGAACAGGCCGGTCACCCCTTGGCTCAGCGGCCTGCCGCTGGTCCGCTGCAGCACCTGGGCAGCACGCGGGCCGGCGGCGCCGGCCACCGTGAAGTCCGGCAGATCCTGGCCGCGGCTGCTGCGCTTGAGGCGGTTGTAGACGCGGTGTTCGAGCGGGAAGGCGGCCAGCATCTCGCGCACGCCGGCGACCAGTTGTGCGTCCTGTGCGCGCAGCGCGGGCGGCGCGCCGAGCTTGAGCCAATCGTCGAGCTGGGCGTCGAGGCGGGCGCGCTGCTGCGGATCCAGCGCCGCGTACTGCTGATCCCAGTCGACACCGATCCAGGCGCGCAGGGCATCCGCGTCGAAATGCTCGGGCTGGTAGAGCATCAGGTAGCTCTTCAGCGCTTCGTAGGCGTTCTCGAGGTTGTCGCGGTTGGCGGCCCGCAGCCGGTCCTCCAGGCGCTGCGCGATGCGCGGCGCGAACGCGGTCTGCAGCGCATGCTCGTAGGCGATGCGTGCGCCTGCATCGAGCTTGTCGAACTGCGACAGGCCCAGACCGGTGCTCAGCGGCGGGTCCTCGGCACGCCAGGCCGTCGGCTGCGCAGCGGCGCGCAGCTCGCCCAGCGGCTGCAGCAGCAAGGACAGATCGCCGGCGGGCGCTGCCGGCAGCGCTTCGAGCTGCTGACGGATCTGCGGCAGGCGGGCGGCGACCTCCCGGGCATAGGCCTGGTTGCGCACATAGCTGGTCGCCCAGCCGCCCAGCAGCAGCAGGCTGATGAGGGCGATGGCCCCCAGGCCGCTCCAGCGCAGCAGCCGGCGGCGGCGCTCGGCGGCGGCGTTCCAGGCACCCAGGCCGCGCTCGGCGAAAACCACGTCGCGCAGCAGGCCCAGCAGGAAGAAGCTCTTGCCTTGGCCGCCGGCCAGCAAGCTCTGGCCGCTGCGATCCAGGCCGAAGGCACGACCCAGCTGACCCATCAGCCGATCGATCGGCGTGCCCTCTTGGGTGCCGCTGGAGAGGTACACGCCGCGCACCTGCGGCGTGCGCTCCAGGCCACCGCCAGCGGCAAAGATCGTCGCCAGGCTGTCGCGCAGCAAGGGGCGCAGCAGTGCAAGCTGCTGCGGGAAGCCAAAGGCCGCCGTGCGCTGCTCGGGCTGGCGCAGTTGCTGGAGGCGTTCGGGCAGGCCATCGGCCAGGCGCTGCTCCAGCTGACGGTAGGCGGCATCGAAGGCCGCCAACAGATCGGCCGGCGCCGTCGGTCCCGGATAGGGCAGCGTGAAACCCCAGACTTGGTCGCGCTGCTCGCGTGACCAGTCGCCGAAGCTCTCGTTGAATCCAGCCAGCAGATCGGTCTTGGTCAGCAGCACATAGACCGGCGGTGCCATGCCCAGCTCGGTCTGCAGCTCGGCCAGGCGGCTGCGCAGCTTGACGGCCTGAGCCTGGCGTTCGGCGCTGCTTTGCGTCAGCAGGTCCTGCACGCTGAGCGTGAGCAGCACGCCATTGAGCGGCTGGCGCGGCCGCGTGCGGCGCAACAGGCCGAGGAAGGCTTTCCAGGCGCTGGCATCGACCGCCGCATCGGACTCCTGCATCGCGTAGCGGCCGGCGGTGTCGATCAGCACCGCATCGCGGGTGAACCACCAGTCGCAATTGCGCGTACCGCCCACGCCGGCCACCGGTTTGCCCTGGGCCGCATCGTCGAGCAGGAACTGCAGGCCGGCATGCAGCAGCGCCGTGGTCTTGCCCGAACCCGGCGCCCCGATGAACATGTACCAGGGCAGCTCGTACAGATAGGCGGCCGGCGCCAGCAGCGAGCGCTTGCTCGCGGTGCGCAGCCGAGCCATCGCCTCATCGACGCGCTGGGCCAGCAACTTGGCCTCATGGTCGGCCGCGTTTGCATCGGCGCCCAGGCCCTGCACCAGGGCCTTGTGCAGCTGACGGCGGCGCCAGGCCAGCCAGGCGAGACGGGCGATCCACAGACCCCAGAGCAAGGCGAGGAGCAGCACGCGCACCCACGGTGGGGCCAGCGGCCTCGCGTCGCCAATGCCGATCAGCGGGCCGACCCACCAGATCAGCGCGCTGAGCGCTAGCAGTCCCAGGCTGCCGATGACCAGCGGCTGCAGCAGCCAGGCAATCACGCGCTTCATGCTGCACCTCCGGCCGTCAGCACGATTTCCACGCGGCGGTTCTTTGCCCGCCCGCCCGCCGTGCCGTTGTCGGCCACCGGCTCGCTATCGGCCCGGCCCTCGGTGCGCAGCCGGCGCCCGTCGACGCGTTCGCCCAGCAGCTGGCCGACGCTGCGCGCCCGTTCCTGCGACAGATGCCAGTTCGACGGGAAGCGCAGCGAGCGGATCGGCTGGCTGTCGCTATGGCCGTAGACGCCGACGGCGCCGGGCAACTGCGCCAGGGCCTCGGCGACGCGCCGCACCAGCGGCACCGCGGCGGCAGCCAGCTCGGCACTGCCGGGGGCAAACAACTCGTCGCCGGTGATGGTGACCACCGAGCGGTCGGCGAAGTCCTGCACGGCGAGCCGCCCCTGCTGGATCTCCGGCGCCAGCAGGCTGGTCAAGCGGGGCTGCGGCGCCGGTACCGGCGGCGGTGCGGTGGTCTGGCCCACCTTGGGTCGCAGGCCCTGAAGGGCCTGGAAGCTGGCGTCGGTCTGCGCGTGCAGGCCAACGCGCAGGCCGATGAAGATCAGCAGCAGCAAGCCACCGACGATGCTCGCCAGCACCCACAGCGGCAGGCCGTCGGCCAGCCGGCGCACCGGTGGCGCGACGCCCTGCCAGGCGGGCGACAGATCGGGCTGCAGCGGCCCCGCCTGCTGGCGCAGCAGGCCGGTGAGGCGTTCGCGCAGCGCACGCAGTTGCTCGCGACCTTCGGTCTGCACGCGGTAGCGCCCCTCGAAGCCCAGTGCCAGCACGGCGTTCAGCAGCTCCAGCAGCGGCCGGTGCTGGGCTGGGTTCTCGGCCAGGCGGCCGAGCAACTGGAAGACCTTCTCGCCGCCCCAGCTCTCGTTGTGGAAATGCACCAGCAGGCTGCGCGACGACCAGGCGCCGGAACCGCCCCAGGGCGTGCTGGCCGCGCATTCGTCGATGAAGCTGCAGACGATGTAGCGCCCGCCGACCACCTGCTCCTGCGGCAGGCCGGCGGCGCGCGCCTGGGACTCGAAGCGCTCGACCCCCGCCACCAGCGCATCGCGCAGCGCGGCGGGATTCGGATGCTGCGGCATGCTGCGCAGCCGGGCACCGGTGGCCAGCAGCGGCGCGGCGGCCTGCATCAGCGGGCTGAAGCCGGCCGCCGACGGCAACTGCGGCAAAGGCTCTGCCACGGGCGCCGCGGCGCCGATCTGCGTGGCCTGCGGCGACGGCTGGGGTGGGTAGTGCTGGGTGGTGCCCGGAGACCGCGCGGCCCCGCGCGCGCCGCCCGGCTTGATGATGGTGCGCTCCCCCTCGAAAGCCGAGAAAGGGTCCTGAGGATCGGGGGGATTGGTGGCCATCAGCGAATTGCCCAGAACTCGAGTTCAAGCCCCGGGAACTCGCCGGCGATGTGCATCGCCAGCCCGCCCGAGCTCTCCAGTTGCTTCCAGAGGTCGGAACCGCGGGTCTCCAGCTCGAAGTAATTGAAGCCGGCGTGGTACGGGATGCGCGAGGGCGCCACCGGCATGGGAGTGAGCGTGACACCCGGCAGTTGCAGATTGACGAGATCGCGGATGCGCTCGACCGGGCCGATCTTGACCTGGCCGGGAAAGCGCGCGCGCACCGCTTCGCCAGGCATCTGCGCATTGACCGCGAGCACGAAGCTGGCGTTGCGCTGCAACTCGAGGTCGGGAATCAGCGCCACACGCACGCCGTACTTGCGGTCCTGCAGCTCGATCGGGATCGCGCCCTGCTCCAGCACCATGGACAAGGCCTGGCGCAGCTCCAGCATCAGCGCGCGGAAGCAGCCGGCCAGATCGTCATGCGCATACGGCGGCAAGGGGTTGGGGCGACGCCGCTCGCTGAAGGTGGCCAGATCGCCCGCCAGCGCCATGCCCTGCTCGTAGAAGGTCTGCGGGTGCAGCAGGCCGAGGCGCTGCGCATGCGCGAACCAGGGCTGGAAGCGGTTCACCGTCTGCAGCAGCAGGAAGTCGGCGATCTCGCCGACACCGGCGCGGCCCGGCTGCGCCAGGCGCGCGGCCAGGGCCTCGCCACGCTGGTGCAGCAGACCCAGCACCTCGCGCAGATAGCTGTCCAGCTGCGCTTGCGCGCCGACATGCAGCATCGGCGGCACATAGCCCGGGTCGAGCAGCACACGGCCGTCGGCACGACGTTCGATGATGCGCGCCAGGCCCAGCGCCGACACGCCCTCGTTGGCGTCGCGGGCGAGCAGCAGGCGCAGGTTCAGGCGGCCGATCTGGATCGGCGCGTTGCGCAGCGACAGCGCGTGGGTGTCGGCGACCTCCAGTTCGGTGGCCCGGTAGCGCGGCGGCATCGCGGTGTCGCCGCCTTCGACATCGCTCTCCGGTACACCGGGTCGTGCCAGCGTGACGGCCAGCAGCACCAGTTCGTCGCGCGCGTCGGCAGGGACGGCCAGGGCCTGCGGCGCGGGGTCGCTCCCCGGCAGCTCGAAGGCCGTGCCGTCGGGCAGCACGCCGCTGGCGGCGGAAAGCTGCAACTGCCCCTGCAACAGCGCCGCCTCGTCGAGCTGCAGGCTGACGAAGCCGGCCGGGTGCGCAAAGCCGCCGCGCAGGCGGGCATCGAGCTGGCGCGCGGTGGCGCGGTCTTGCTGCTGGTAGTGCTGCGGCTGGAGGAACATGCCCTCGGTCCACATCACTTTGTCGTGCCAGGTCATCGCGGGCGGGTTCAGTCGCAGGGAGCTGAACGATACATGGGCGCGGCGCCCCCGGCCCTCAGGATGGCCCCTCCCCTGCGGCTCAGGGAATCATGTGCGTGACTTGGCCGGGATTGACGAACTCGATCACCCCGCCCCAGATGCACATCAGCTTCGAGCTGTTGTTCAGCGCCGGCGCGTTGCACAGCATCACCGTCGGCGCACCCGGCACCCAGGGTGCCGGCGTGTTGGGCACGCAGGGCATCGGCGTGAGCACGCCAAGCGCCGCCGCGGTGGCCGCCGCCACCGTGGGATTGGCCGGGCTCTGGCACATGCCGAAGGGCAGGATGTTGATGATCGGCTTGTTGTCGAGGATGTTGGCGGCCACCATATTGCTCGTCATCACCGTCTTGGGCGTCGGCATCAGCGTGCTGGGCGCCATGCCGAAGCTGCACTTCATCGTCGCGCCCATGCAGGTCTGCTGTGCCATTGCGACTCCTTAGTTCACCGCCGACAACCAGACGGTCAGCGCGCTGAAGTTATCGTGTCCGGACCGCGACTGCGTCGCGCCCGAGACCTCCCGCTCCAGCGCGGCCAGCCAGTCCTGAGGCCGCGCCGCCCGGGCCAGATGCTGCAGCATGCTGGATTCGTCCACATGCTCCCAGAGCCCGTCGGTGCACAGCAGGAAGACGTCGCCGGCCTGCAGCGAGGCCGGGCCGGTGGACGCGCTGACCGTCAGATCCTGCGCTTCGCACCCCAGCGCCGAATGCAGTTCGCTGCGCCGCGGGTGCCCGCGCTGGCTTTCGGCCGGCACGATGCCGGCGTCGATCAGCTGCTGCACCAAGCTGTGGTCGCGGGTGCGCTCGAGCATTGCGCCACCCCGGAACCAGTACAGCCGCGAGTCGCCCGCATGCGCCCAATGGGCCAGGTGATCGACAAAGTCGATGACCAGGCAAACCACGGTGGAGCGCATATCGGCGCGCGGCGTGCCGGGCTGCTGCTCGGCCAGCAGGCCGTCGTTGGCCTCCAGCAGCAGTTGGCCCAGCGCTGGTCCGTTGACCGCCGGCTGCAAGGCGAAACGGCCGATGACCTGCTCGACGGTCAGGCGCGAGGCAATATCGCCGCCGCCATGGCCGCCGGCGCCATCGGCCAGCACGCAACACAGGTGGCGCTGCGAATGCCAGTGCCCGCAGGCATCCTCGTTGACGCGACGCCCGCCGCGCTCGGACAGGATGGCGACCTCAAGCCCGAGCATCTGCACTCCCGTCGCGGCGCGCGCGGTCCAGGCGCTGCAGCTGCGCCTCGTAGGCCTGCAGGAAGGCGCGGCCGAAGAACTCCTGGAAGTCGTCGGCGGCTTCGTCGCGGATCGTCGCGTACTGCTGCTCGAACAGCTCCCACAGCCGGCTCTTGCGCGAACCGGCGAGCAGGCCACCCAGGCCGCCGCGCTTCTCGATGCGCGCATCCAGGCTGGCCGGATCGAAGCGTTTGAGCACCTCGTCCAGCGCCGCGCGCATGCCGGCCATCACCGCCAGCTCGTGGGCGCGCAGGTCGTCGAAAGCCTCGCGCATCGCCGTCTCGGCGTCGAGAAAGCCGGGCAGGCGCGGACCGAGCAGATGCAGCAGCGCGGTATCGGCACTGGGCGAGAACTTCAGCGGGTTGTTGCCGCGCGGCACGATGGCCGTCATCTCGGCGCGCACGCTGCGCTTTACCTCGGCGCGCGCCTGCAACAGCTCGACGCTGCCCTGGGTCGCCTCGCGCAGCAGGCCGCCGATGCGGCGCAGCAGTTCGGCATCCAGACGCAGCTGCGGAGGCGGCGCACAGCCCAGGCCGTGGAACAAAGCGGCCAGCAAGGCGTCGTCGCCGATTGCCGCCGGCTGCGCGGGCATCGGGGGTGGCAGCGGGACCGGCGCCCGCGGCTCGGCAGCCGGCATGGGCGGCAGCGTGACCACCTTGCCGTCGCGCGCCGAATTCGCCCAGCTGAACACCGCGCCAGCAGGTGGCTGACCACCGGGCACGATCACCGTCAATCCCTCCGGCACAGGCGGCGACGCCGGCGGCACCGGCTCGGCCACCGGGTTCCGCCAAGGCTGCTGCAGCTCGCCCCCCTCCAACGCCCGCGACGCGGGCGCAACGGGCGGTGCGCCGAGCAGGTCGCCAAGATCACCGAGGTCGTTCAGACCCTGGGCTGGCGGGCTTGGGCGATCCGCCGCGGGAGGCAGCGCCCGGCCCAGGGCTTGCAGAGGATCCACCGGCGCGGCAGCGCCCAGACCGAACAGATCGTCCAGCGAATGGTCGGCCGAGCGCGACCCGCCGAGCGCGGCCAGCGGATCGCCGCCGACCGGCAGGTCGAGCGCCGGCTGGGCACGCACATGCGGCGTGGTGTCAGGCACCTCGGGGGCCAGCGGATCCCAATCGACGGGAATCATCGAAGGTCCTGCCGAAGCGGCGGGCGCCGGCCAAGCCGGCGACGGGACCGAGGGTGGCCGCGGCATGGGCGCGGGCGGCGGTGCCCAGGCTCCGGGGGCGGCCGGGCGTGCCGGCGGTGCCGGGCTGACCGTGGGCGGCGCAAACAGATCGTCGAAGGGGGAGCTGGCGCGAGGCGCCTGGCCGGCGCGGACCTGCAGGGTGTAGCCGCCGATCTGCAGGCTGTCGCCGCCGTTGATCACCTGCTCGCGGCCATGACCGAGCTGGCGGCCGTTGACGCTGACCGGATTGCTGCCTCGATCGACCAGCGCATAGGCACCGTTGCGAAAGACGATCTGCGCGTGCACCCGTGACACGCTGCGCTCCGGGTCGGGCAGCACCAGTTGGTTGTCGGGGGCGCGGCCGATGGAGCCGCCCAGCTCGTCGAAGCTGGCTTCCAGGCGCTCGGCAGGGGCGCCGTTGTAATGGGTCACCGAGAGAACGATCATGGCCGCAGAGGATACGCGGCGCCTCGCCTCAGCGGAGCACGTAGAAGCGCGACTCGACGAATGCAAGGCGCAAGGGCCAGCTGACGGTGCTGCCGTCCGGGCGCGCACAGCGCAGTGCCGCCCCGCCGTCCGCGTGCCGGCATTCGATCAGCCGGCCGTCGGCCACCGCGCGCAGGCGCAGCTCGTCGGGCTGTGGCAGCGGCGCGCGCAACGCCTTCTGTGCGCTCAGCAACTGCACCCGGGAGCGCCAGCGCGCCAGTTCGGTGTCCAGCGGCCGCTGGTAGGCCAGCGCCAGCTCCTCGAAGCGCAGACGCGCGACCTGAAGAAAAGGCTCGGCATCCCCCTGTGCCAGCGCCAGCCCCTGCTCCTGCAGGAAACGCAGCAGCGGCAGCCTGAGCGCCTCCAGGTCCAGCACGGGAGGCGCGTCCAGCCAGCGCCAGCGCGGAAATTTGACCGGCAGCTCGACGCTCTTGTCGACGCGCTGCGGTGGCCGGAAGACCTCGCCAGCCGCGCAGCCCCAGGCCAGCTCGCCGAGGTTGCGGCTGCTTGCCGGGCTGGCCGGCTGACCGACCCGGGGCAGCAGCAGCTGCACCTGGGCCAGGGCGGGCTGGTCGGGCAGCAGGAGGGTCTCAGCCGGCGAGTCGGGCTCAATGATCAGGGTCAGCTGATTGGCGCCCGACAGCGTGAACTCGTGCACCGGCAGCAGGGCCAAGCCGCCGCCGCGCGGTGTGCGCGCCAGCGGCACGCCGTTCAACCAAGCTTCGGCGGCCACACCGTGGCTCTCAAGGCGCAGGACCAGCAGGCGTTCCATCAGTCGCTGCTCCAATCAACCAGAGTCTGCGCGGGCAGCAGGGCCAGATGCAGCTCGCTGTCGCCCAGCACCGGGTCGTACAAGCGCAGCGGCAGCGCCAGGGCCTCCAGCTCCAAGCGCAGGAACCAACACCAGCCACTGCCCTCGGCACGCGGGCGCAGCCCGGCCTCGCCGACCAGGCCACCGGTGGCCGGCCCGAGCTGGCTGATCAGCAGGCTGCCGTCGTCGGCGATCGGTTCGAAATCCAGCGACCAGGGCCAGCGCCATTGAGTCTTCAGCCGCGCCAGAGCGGCCGGAATGGCCTGGCGCCCCAATAGCTCCTCGCCGATGACCAGGTTCTGCTGGCCCTCGCAGCGCAGGCTCAGCCGCGTGCGCGCACCGCCCTGGGCGATCTCGCCCTCCAGATGCAGGCGTTGCGCGAACTGCAGATCGGCCTGTACCGCCAGGCGCAGCGGCGGCTCGGCCCGCAAGGCCGGTACACCGGGCACATGGCCCCAGGCGCAACCGGCACGACCGTCGAACCAGAGCGCCTGGGCCTGGGCATTGGCGGTCTCTACGGCCTGCTGCCAGGCCTGTTGCAGCGCAGCCAGGCCTGCCGCCCAGGCGGCGGGCAGCGCTTGCTCGAAGCGCTGCTGGGCGGCGCTCGTCAGCGCCGCCGGTCCGGGCTCGCCATCGTGCTCGATGCGCAGGCGCGTGCCGCCGGCCTCGGGCGGCTGCAGGCCATCGCGCCATTGCAGCGGCGCGCGGCGCTGCAGGCTCCACAGGCGCTGCTCGGCCGGGTAGGTCCAGAGCTGCAGCTTCTGCTCGCCCAGGGGCAGGCCGGTATCGCGCAGGCCGCAGCTGGGCAGTTCGAGGATGCTGATCTCGGGCGAGCTTTCCTCGCCAATCGCCGGACCGCTGGGGCGCGGGCCGTCGAGGTTCCAGCTCAGATCGCGGGCGACAGGGCCCTGCCACTGGCTGAGCCCATGCCGACCAACCCAGCGCGCGGCCGGGTGCAGGCCATGCCGGCATTGCCCATGCACGGCTTGGCGCAGCTGCAGGCGCAGCGCGGCGCCCTGCCCGGCCGCGGCGGCCAGCAGGTTCACGCGCGCCGGTGCCGGTTCGGCTGCGCTGACGCGCAGCGGCGCCGGCTCGCCTGCACCGGCGGAGCGCTGCCAGGACTCGCCCGACCAGCGATAGGGTGGCATGGGTTCGGCGTGACGCACGCGCAGCTCGAAGGCGTCGACATCGCAGGCCTGGCGCAGCACTTCGCCGGGCTGGGCCTCGTCTTCGGCCGCGTCGAGCAGGGCCTGATCGGCCAGGCCCAGGGTCTCGGCGGTCTGGGCCTGACCGGCACGGCGCAACTCGGCCGGCGCGCGATGGATCAGCTGGTGCAGGCGCACGGCGGGCGCCAGGCGCTCGTCCAGCAGCAAGGCCAGCGCCCATTCATGCTCCGGCCTGTCCTCGAAGCCGGGACCGAAGGCGCAGCAAAGATTCAGGTAACGGGCCTGCAGCAGCGGCTCGGCCAGGCCACGGCGCTGCGCCTGCTCGCGGGCGGCATCGACAAAAGCGGTACGGCGATCGCCCAGGCGTGCTGCCAGTTCGGGCCAGTGCTGCAGGGGCAAAAAAGCGTCGGGCATTGCGGCCGGACTCTACGTCGGCCGCCGGGCATCGCACCCTGGGACTGACCAGCCCGCACCACCCAGATGGAGGTGCAGCACTTGGGAGGATCAGCCGCCTTCGCTGCGCCGAACCTCGGCGGCAATGTCCATCATCTCGCGGCGCGGCGTCAGCTGCGACAGCAGATCCAGATGGACCTTGGCGTCGAGTCGCTGCAGGCGCTCCAGCGATGGATCACCGCCCAGCGCCAGCGCGGGAACAAAGCCGTACATGCTGTCGTGATCCAGCAGACCGAGTCGCTGCAACGCGCGTTCGAACAGGGGCTGGTCCTGCATGTCCGTCATGTCATAGGCAGCGCGGGACTGCGAGGCAAAGAACAGCTGGAGCGAGCGGTCCGGCCCATTCTCGGCAAACTCGGCATCGTCGAAGGACGGGTAGATCGTTCCCCAGGCCGGCACCAGCTTCAGCGACTGCCCGCTGCGCTCGCCCCAGAGGAAGAGTTCGCCAAAGGCGGTGCGCGCGATCACGTGATAGGCGTCGCGCTCCATGAATTTCGTTGCGCCTATCCAGGCCTCCAGCGCCGCGTCCCAGACCTCAGGGTCGACGGTCCAGAACAGACCCTTGGCATAGGCGCACCAGCCGTACTCGCGCCAATAGCTGAGCAATTGATCGGGCAGCTTGCCGCGGTAACGCGCCAAGCTGGCCTCAGGCACCGCGCGCGACTGGCTGGGCGAGCCGAAGCCTTCGTAGCCCAGGAAGTTGTCCATGAAGGGGTCTGCGGTGCTTTGCTTGGACATCTCAGATGCTCAGGTGAAGAAACGGCACTGCAGCTGGAACAACTCGGCCACCATCCAGTCGATCATCGAATCCTCGCTGGCGAAGTCCCACACCGCATAGGGCGTGGCATTGCGTTCGGGATCGAGCGGCAATAGACAGCGCCAGCTGCCGTCTTCCCCCTGCCCGGCGAAGGCCAGCAGATCGGCATGCCCCGCTTGCGCGTTCGGCGAGGCCTCGGCCAGAGGCCGGATGAGTCGCCGGTCCCAGCCATGCGCACGCACATGAGCCGCCAGTTCTGCCGGCGCGATGCTGAACACCTCGGAGAACAGCACTGACGATGCCGGAACGCCAGGCCCAAGGAATTTCTCATCCCTGCCATCAAGACCGGCGTGGTGGCCGGCCAGCAGGGCGGCGATCTGCCGCTCGACCGGGATGGGCAAGTTCATCGAATCCGCTTGCATGGATCCGAGCAGGGAATCCAGCGTCATTTGGTGAAACCGGCCACTGCCAAGGCCCCTGTCTTGGCATCAACGCGGTACTCGACGCCATTCCAGTTTCCAGCCAGCAACTCGCCCTGCTGGCTGACGCGAAGGGTCGTGAACGGCTTGTCGGCCTCAGTGCCGTGAGGGCTTTCGGCAATCTGCCAAAGCTGCCTGGCATCGGCGTCGAAGGCGAACACATTGCGGTTGAACAACTGGCCCGGCGCAGACTCCAGCCGCAGAACCCATAGCGAACCCAGCCTCAGTTGCTGCACAGGCTCATGAGGCAGTTCGATCATTCGTTCGCCGATCTGAACCCGGTGGCCTTGCACTTGAATCTCCATCGTCTTCTTCCCGCGCCAAGCCTCGGCAAGCCCCGAAACATCAGCGCCAATCGAAGCTGTACTTCCAGTCCAAGGCCTGCAGCGCTGCTTCGGTCAATTCAGGATGAAGCTCGCGCATCATCGCCGTCGCGACTTCGCTGCCACTGCGCAGATCGTGCCGGGACCAATCCACCGGCAACTGATGCATCTCGACGAGCAGTAGATCCAGGTGCGGTCTCATCGCTTGCGCCATCTGTCCGCCCCAGCGCGCCACCACGCGACTCAGGTCCAGATCCGGAGCACGCGCCATGCCCTTACCGATATGACCACCAGGGCCTGGCGGAGTCGCTCGTCCTTATCAATGGCTTGAGTCATCGGCTGAAGATCAGGCACTTTAGGGACACAGGCGCTGCAACAGCGCGGATCAATGAAACGCGCTGCGCGCCAAGGGCAACAGAACTGCTGGAAGCGATGCGCGGCCTTCATCAGCGCAACGGCAAGTTCCGGTTCGTCGTCGACCAACTCACGCACCGCCATCAGCTCGATATCGACAAAGGCCCGCGACTCTTTCCAGCGACCAGGTTCCGTCAGCACCTGGCGCATGGTTTCCAGCTGATCCCTGGCGTGCAGATAAACGCCGAACTGCGGCGCCTGCTTGAGTGCCTCGGCTACAAGCCGCGACGCATGGTGGACAGCCTGCAGTGCAGCATCGCTCGCGTTGCTCATCATTTCCTGGCTCAAGCAAATCTGCCCCTCTGCCGCTCAAACAAGGCGGCTACGACGGCGCTCACCATGGCGCGTTCGTCGTCAAAGCGTCGTTCGCTGAATCGCTCCGAATTCCGCTCCGGGTCAAAGGGTGACAGCAGACGCCAACTCCCATCGTCCGCGCGGCCGACGAAAGCGAATACGGCGACATCATCCTCTGGCAAGGACTGCGGAAGCTCATCGATGGGCTTGACGTAGCGTCGATCCCAGCCCTTCTGCAGCACGTGATCAACAACATCTTTCTCTGTCACCGAGAAAGCGTCGCCGAAACGAACATCGCGCGTGCGCACGCCCGCGCCGAGGTAGCGGTCACGCCAACCATCCGCCCCGATCAGGAATCCGGCCAGCAAGCCGGCGATCTGCGCTTCCCTTGGAATACCGAGTTTGCTCATCGACAGCTGCCGCCAGGTGGCGTCATGCCAGCCACGTCTTGCTTCAGATCCGTTCGAAGAGACCATCGAACGGCGGGTCAGGCCACACCAAACGCCAGACTTCGCCACTTGGCAGTTCGCGGAACCACGCTTCCCTAAAACCAGAGATGTCCATATACGGGCGAGCCACAGCTATCTCCTCAGCATGCCGCTCACGCACCTGGCTTTGAATCCATGCAACGAACCGTTCGAACTCAGGCCGGTTCCGGAATCCATCAATAGTCTCCCAAGTACTTTCTGTCATCGCATCACCCAGCTTGGATCTACTCTTGGAATTACCACCTGACTGCCACCTCCGACCAACGCACCTTGCGGTGCCGCAACACCCTCAAAGATTACTGTCCCCGGCGGCACCCGTATCGTCGTGACCTGGGTCATCGTATTGCCCCAACTTGGAAGCAGCGCGCTGTCAACCATCGCCTGGTACGGACCAGCCGGGGGCGTGCTGGTCCAGTACGGCCCAAGTTCACCAGCTTTACCACCCCACACGCGGTAAAGCGTCGTTGGTTCGGTGGTGGTTCGCTGCGTGTAGGTTCCGCTGCGAAACGTATTGGCGATCTTGGGACCTAGAGGCCCCGGGCCGTTCATACCGTTATAGGTGATCGACTCGATCACCGCCGGCTTCGGCGACGTCGCCGCTGATGCAACTGAAGGCTCCTGCGACGATGCCTTTCTTAGCTGCGACGGCGTCGCAGCCTCGCTGGTCGCCTGGGTGCCCTGAACCTGCCTGTGCATCTGCAGCTTGGGGTTGCGGATCAGTCGCGCCGAATTGGCCGCCACCCAGTCGGCGAAACCGGCGCCGAGCCGGCTTGAGCGCAACAGCGCAACCATCTCGTCGGCGCTGGCCGCCGCGCTGCGGCCGGCTGCCCCCGCCTGGCTCCAGGTCAGGCGCGCGACGATGGCCATCAGGATCAGCTTGAGCAGCAGGGCCACGGCGTCGGCCATGCCGTCGGCGGCGCGGTCAATGCGCGCCTCGCGATCGGTTTGGCCATGCGCGTCCCAGGCGATGCGCACCGCGTCCAGGCAGCGGCCGCCGAGCTCGACCAGGCCGCGACCGATCTCCACCGCCAGAAAACCCAGGCCCAGCCAGGTGAGCAGCCAGATGCCGACGCTGGCCCCGGCCTTCGCGCCGATCACCGCCCCCGGCGCGGCACCCACGCCGCCGGCAAGAAAACCAATCGCGGCGCCGGCCGCACCGCCGATGCCGACGCTGACGCCGAGCAGGGCGATCATCATCAAGAGCCCAGGCAGCAGGCCAGCGAGCAAGGCGTCCACCGCCTCGCCGGTCTCGCGCATCACGGCAGCCGGCACGCGGCCCTCGGCCCGCTCCGCCGCCTGCTTGACGCAGGCGGCGCGGCGCAGCAGGGTCCAGTTGTCGGCCACATCGGCCAGCGTGGCGATCGCGCCGCGAACGCTGCCCGGCACACCGCCGACGCGGCGCATCAGCGTGCCGTCATCGACGATGGCGTGCTGACGGCTGCCGTCGGCCGGACCGGGGAGGCGGAAGTCAGCCATATGGACTCAGCGCTTCTGCTTGAGCTGGTCGTCGATCGCCTTGACCTTGTCGCCCAGCGGCTTGGGCTTGTCCGGATCCTTGGGCTTCTTGGGCTTCTTGGGCTTGGCGCCGCTACCGGGCGAACCGGCGCCGCCGGAATTGACCAGCACCGTGGCGCCCTTGATCGACACCGGACCGCTGCCCTCGATATGGACCAGTGACCCCTTCAGCGTGAGCGTGCCACCGGCCTCGATGGTGACGTTGGCGCCGCCCTTGATGTGCACATTGGCACCCGCCTCCAGCCCCAAGTTCGCCCCGAACTTGAGGTCGCCGGCGGTGCCGACCGAGATCGACAGCGAGGCGCCGATGTTCTGGCTGGCGTCCTGGCCGACATCGAGGTTCAGCTTGTCGCCGAAGGCCCACGCGACTTCCTTGCCGACCGTCAGGTGCAACTCCTCGCCGATCGATTGGCTGAGGTTCTTGCCGATGCTCTGAGCGACGTTCTCGGCCACATCCTCGATGAGGTTCTTGCCAACCGTGCGGAACTGGTCGTTGCCGACCTGCAGATGCGCATCGTTGCGCACCACCTCGACGAGATCCTTCTGGGCGTGCAGGCGGATGTACTCGCTGCCCTTGTCGTCCTCCAGCGCGATCTCGTTGAAGTCGGCACGGGCGTTGCCCTTGCTGCTCTGGCTGCGCCAGGTCGAGACGGTCTTGCGCTCGGGCAGCGCGTAAGGCGTGATCTGCTCGGCGTTGTAGACGCTACCCAGAATGATGGGCTGGTCGGGATCGCCTTCGATAAAGCCGACCACGACCTCTTGGCCGATGCGGGGCAGCGCGATCATGCCAAAGCCCTTGCCGGCCATCGGCGTGGCCACGCGCAGCCAGCAGGAACTCTGCTCGTCCTTCTTGCCCTCGCGGTCCCAATGGAACTGCACCTTCACGCGGCCATATTGATCGGTATAGATCTCCTCGCCGCTGGGGCCGACGACCATCGCCGTCTGCGGCCCGGCAACGCTGGGCTTGGGCGTGCTGCGCTGCGGGCGGAACAGGCCGGCCTGCGGCATGGCGACGAAGCGGCAATCGAAGAGCAGTTGGTTCTGGCCGGATTCGTAGCCGCCGTACTGCGCCTCGATGTGCGTGGACAGCACCAGATGCTTGGCGTTCTCGCCGGCCACCGGATGCTCGGCCAAAGTGAACAGATGGCCGCAGGCGACACCGCGCGACAGGCTGTGGCCCTGGACGCGCGGCTGCCGGGACTCGATCTCCTCCATGCGCAGCTTCGCATAGCGCTCGCCGGCCGACTTGTCAGGATACTCGCCGGGCTGGTCGTAGATCTCCAGCATCGCCGGCAGACCGCTCTCCACCGTCGACGTCTGTGCCAGCAGCGAACTGCTGGGGGTCTCGAAGTTGTAGTCGTTCAGGCTCAGCTTGGCCGGCTGCAGCTCGACCTGGGTGCGCCATTCATCCACCACCTCCTCGAAACCCAGATTGCCGGCGGCACTGTCCCGAAACAAGAGCTTCTCGTGACCCGGGTAGGCCGCGTGCACCGCCATCTTGTGGGCGATCACCAGGGTGTGCTTGCCCTCCTGGTGGCGGAAGAAGTAGTACAGGCCTTCAGCCTCCATCAGTCGGCTGACGAAATTGAAATCGGTCTCGCGGTACTGCACGCAGTACTCGTAGGTCGGCAGGCCGCTGATCTGCTCGAAGGCCACTTCGCCACCATAGGGTTCGAAGACCTTCTTCAGGATCGCCTGCAGATCCATGTTCTGGAAGATGCGGGTGTCGGCGCGCCGCGTCAGCAGCCACAGCCAGGGGCGCAGGCTGAGGCGATAGACCGGCCGCTTGCCCAAATGGCCATCCAGGCCGCAGGCCGCGACCAGGCCGTTGAAATGACGCCACTTTCCCTCACCGGGCAGCGCCAGCGAGGCCGTGACCGGCTTGGCCAGCAGCTTGCGCAGATCGACCGGCTTGGCCGGATCGCCGATGGCCCGCACCTGGAACTCGAACAGCCTGGCCAACTCCTCGCTGGCCGACAGTCCGAGGAACTGCAAGGCATCCGGAGCCAGCGGCGTCTTCAGCTTGAACGGGGACGCGGGTGTCATGGCGACTCCAAGGGGTTCGGACGATGCTCGCCCAGCAGCACCGCTTGGGCAAGACCCTCATCGACAGGGCGCTGCGCAGCGACCAGCCATCCATCCACCGGCTTACCGCCCTCCTTGCGCAGCACCTCGCCGCGCAGCGCCTGCAGATGCAGGCCGGCCTGCGCGAGCGCCGAACGCAGATGACCGGGACTGTGCGCATAGCGACCGCTGGGCTGGATCTCGGCGCGGTCCTCCTCACCCTCCAGCGCTTCGACGCTGAACACCAGCCAGCCTCCGGGCATCAGGGCCGAATGCACGGCCTGCAGCAGCACCTGCAGCGAACCGAAGTAGCACAGGGTGTCAGCCGACACGATCAGCTGCCAATGCCCGGGGCTGGCGCCGAGGAACTCGGTCAGCTCGGCCTTGTAGAGGTCGGTGTAGACCCCCTTGGTCTGCGCCAGGTCCAGCATGCCGCGCGACAGATCGACGCCGCCAAGTTCGGCGGCCCAGGGTTTGAGCAAGGGGCCGCAAAGCCCGGTACCGCAGCCGGCATCGAGCACGCGAAGCCCCCCGCTGCCGGCCGGCAGCAGGTCGGTCACCAGGCTGGCGCAAAGCTGCGGCGCGCGGTAGTCCAGACGCTCGTTGAGCGTCTTCTCGAAACTGCTTGCGAAGCGGTCGAAGGTGTGCTCGATGTAATGATCGGGCGCGCGCTCCGGCACGCCGTGGCCACTGAGCGCCGACAGCATGTGCCGCGCCACCGGATGCTCGGGTTCGGCCTCATGCCATTGGCGGAACACCTCGGCCGCCTCCTCGTAGCGACGCAAGGTGTAGTAGGTTGTGCCGAGCAGGCTGCGCGCATCCTGGTTGCCCGGCATCAGCTCGATCGCGCGCAGATAGCAGCGCACCGCCTGTTCGAGCTCGCCGCGTGACGCATAGAGCAGGCCGAGGTTGTTGTTCGCGCGCAGATGGCTGCTGTCCAGCGCCAGCGCGCGGCGGTAGCAGACTTCGGCATCGTCCAGGCGCTGCGCCGCCTTGTAGAGCACACCGAGATTGTTGTGCCAGTCCGCCGAGCCTGGGCTCAGCGCAATCGCCCGCTCATAGGCCGCCGTCGCCTCGTCCAGGCGCCCCGCCAACGCATGGATATTGCCCAGGTTGTTGTGGAAGCCGGCGAAGCCAGGCTGTACGGCGACGGCTTCCTCGATGCGTTCCACGCCCTCGTCGCCGCGCCCCATGCCGTGCAGCGCCAGGCCCAGCAGGTGCAACGCATCCGGATGGCCGGGCGCAGCAGCCAGGATGCGCCGGCACAGATCCACGGCCGCCTCCAAGCGGCCTTCCTGCTGGAGCTCGACGACCAGGTTCAAGGCCTGCTCGAGGCTGACTTCTTTGCTTGTGGCTTCGGCCAAGGTGAGAGATTCCCGATCCAGACGTTGCGCTCAGTCGAACTGGTAGCTGAACTGCTGCTCGGCCACGCCGACCGTGACCCCTTTGATGGGTTCGCCGCGCATCAGTCGGTTGAGGAACTCGCGGCTGATGTCGGGCAGCATGGTGTTGGTCAGGATGGCGTCGATCATGCGGCCCCCGGATTCGCTTTCGGTACAGCGCGAGACGACCAGCTTGACGACCTCGTCGCCGAAGTTGAACGGGATCTTGTAGCGCGCCTCGACGCGCTTCTTGATGCGGTCCAGCTGCAGCTTGACGATGCGACCGAGCATTTCGTCGGACAGCGGGTAGTAGGGGATGCTGACGATGCGGCCGAGCAGCGCCGGCGGGAACACCTTGAGCAGGGGCTCGCGCAAGGCCTTGGCCATGCCCTCGGGATCCGGCATCAGCTCGGGGTCGGCGCAGAGCTTGGCGATCATCTCGGTGCCGGCATTGGTGGTCAGCAGGATGATGGTGTTCTTGAAGTCGATGAAGCGACCCTCGCCGTCTTCCATGAAGCCCTTGTCGAAGACCTGGAAGAAGATCTCGTGCACGTCCGGGTGGGCCTTCTCGACTTCGTCGAGCAGCACCACGCTATAGGGTTTGCGGCGCACCGCCTCGGTGAGCACGCCGCCTTCGCCATAGCCGACATAGCCCGGAGGGGCGCCCTTCAGCGTCGAGACCGTATGCGCCTCCTGGTACTCGCTCATGTTGATGGTGATGATGTTCTGCTCACCCCCATAGAGCGCCTCCGCCAGGGCCAGCGCGGTCTCGGTCTTGCCGACGCCCGAGGTGCCGGCAAGCATGAAGACACCGATCGGCTTGCTCGGGTTGTCGAGCCCGGCGCGTGCGGTCTGGATGCGCTTGGCGATCATCTCCATCGCATGGTCCTGGCCGATCACGCGCTGGCCGAGCAGGGTCGGCAGGCGCAGCACGGTGTCGATCTCGTTGCGCGCCATGCGACCGACCGGAATGCCGGTCCAGTCCGCCACCACGGCCGCCACCGCCTGGTAGTCGACGATGGGCAGGATCATCGGCGCCTCGCCCTGAAGCGCGGCGAGTTCGGCCTGCACGGTCTGCAGGCGGGCCATCAGTGCCTCGCGGTCCACCGTGGGGGTCGGCGCATCGGCCGCCGCTTCGGCTTCCAGGCTGCTGCCGGTGCCCTCGACCGGCTGGCTGCCCTCGCGCAGTTGCGCCCGCAGGGCGAGCAGCTCGTCGACCAGGACCTTCTCGCCCTGCCAGCGCGCTTCCAACTCGACCAACTGCGCACGCGCGGCAGCAAGCTGGACCTCGACTTCGGCACCGCGCTCGGCGGTGTTCAGGCCGATCGCTGCCTCGCGGCCCACGATGCCCCGCTCGACCTCCAGGGCCTCGATGCGCTTCCTGCAATCGTCAACCTCGGCCGGCACCGCGTGCAGGCTGACGGCGACGCGGGCGCAGGCGGTGTCCAGCAGGCTGACCGACTTGTCCGGCAACTGGCGCGCCGGGATGTAGCGGTGGCTGAGCTTGACGGCGGCCTCCAGCGCCTCATCGAGGATCTGCACGCGGTGGTGCTTCTCCATCGTGCTGGCAACGCCGCGCATCATCAGCACGGCCTTCTTCTCGTCCGGCTCGTCGACCTGCACATTCTGGAAGCGCCGCGTCAGCGCCGGATCCTTCTCGATGTGCTTTTTGTACTCGGCCCAGGTGGTCGCGCCGACGGTGCGCAGGGTGCCGCGGGCCAAGGCCGGCTTGAGCAGGTTCGCCGCGTCGCCGGTGCCGGCAGCGCCACCGGCGCCGACCAGGGTGTGCGTCTCATCCACGAACAGGATGATGGGCTGGGTGCTCGCCTGCACCTCCTCGATCACCGAGCGCAGACGCTGCTCGAACTCGCCCTTCATGCTCGCGCCGGCCTGCAGCAAGCCGACATCGAGCGCCAGCAGGCGCACGTCCTTGAGCTGCGGCGGCACGTCGCCGCGCGCGATGCGCTGCGCAAAGCCTTCGACGACCGCGGTCTTGCCGACGCCGGCCTCGCCGACCAGGATGGGGTTGTTCTGGCGCCGCCGCATCAGGATGTCAACGACCTGGCGGATCTCGTCGTCGCGGCCGACGATGGGGTCCATCTTGCCGCTGCGCGCCTGCTCGGTGAGGTCGGTGGTGAAGCGCTTCAGCGCCTCCTGCTTGCCCATCGCCGCCGGGGCGATCGCCCCGCTGGCCTCGCCGGGTTCGGCGCCGCCGCCGCTGCCGTCGTTGGCGGCGAGCCCGTCCTCGGCCGAGCCGTTGGTGGCCGTGCCGAAGTCATCGGACAAGACATCCGGCTTGACCTTGGCGAACTCCTTGCTGATCGCCAGCAGCGCGTTCCGCAGATAGCTGGTCTTCAGCATGCCGAGCAGCACATAGCCGCTGCGCACCGCGCGGTCGCCGAACATCAGCGAGCCATACAACCAGCCCTGGGTCACCGCATTGGTAATGTGCTCGGAAATGTCGGAGATGCTGGTCGCGCCGCGCGGCAGCCGGTCCAGCGCGTTCGTCATGTCCTTGGCGAGCACCGCGGCGTCCAGGCCAAAGTGCGCAACGATGCGCTGCCAATCGCTGCCATCGGTCTGCAGCAGTTGGGCGATCCAGTGCTCCAGTTCGACGAAGGGATTGCCGCGCAGCTTGCACATCACGGTCGCTCCCTCGACCGCCTTGTAGCTGGGGGCATTCAGTTTGCCGAATACGGCGACTCGGTTGATCTCAGCCATTGCAGCGCTCCTCAGTTTGCGAAGTTTGCGGGTACGGCGCACAACGCGCCAGACTGTGTTCTCCCAGGCGCACCCGTGCCTGTTGCCGTTTCGGGCGGCCAACCCAGCTCGACCAACCCAGGCGCCCATGGCGGCCCAAGCGGACCGGTGCCGCGGCCTCAGGCTCCAGTTGCAGGCTGAGATGCCAACCCCACTCGTCGCCGCTGTAAAAGCGCAGCAGCGCAACCAGTTCGGGCAGACGCCCGCCGTCCGGCAGCAGTTCGGCGAAGGCCCGTGCGTCCAGCGGTCCGAGCTCCAGGCGGATATGGTGCTGCCGATCCCAGACGGTACGACCCAGTACCGCACCCTGGCCCAAGCGGCTGGCGGCCGCCATGCGGCCGCGCGCGCGCCCGCCCAATCGGCTGCGCTCGCGCTCGCCCAGGGCCAGCCATTGGCCGGCATAGCACTCGACGCGGACCGGTCGACCCAGTTGCAGGGACAGCAGGTTCTCCAGACCCTCGGCATTGCGCGCCTCGCGCACCAGCAGGCCGGCGGCAAACAGCCGTGCGGCGTCGGGCGCAGCATCGCGCCGCCGCAGGCTTGGGGCACCGATGCCGATCAGGCTGCCAAGCTGTTCGCCAAAGGGGTCGTCGGCACGGTCCAGCGAAACCGTGGGCTGGGCCTGCGCCCACGCGCGCCAGAACAGCAGCAGCAGGCGGTGGTGGAACAGGTCCGCGAAGCGCGCAAAGCTTTCATCGCCCTGTTGGCGACGCTGACGTGCATGCTCGGTCAGGTGCAAGGGCAAGGGCCCGTTGGGCCCGAACAGACCGAAGAAGCGCACGTCCAGGCGAGGCGGCCTGCCCTGCTGCGATGGCGCCACGCCATGCAGTTCGGCCGGCGCAAAGCTCAGCTCGGGGGCCTGGCCCAGGCGCAACGGCTCATCCGACGGGCGGCGCGCACTGCCCAGGCGCGGCAGTTCCGGATGCCGGGCGTTGATCCGGCGCAGCAGCGCCAGAAAGCCGAAGGCCCAGGGCCTTCGGCCGACTTCGGCAAGCAGCTCCGCGGCCTTCATGCAAGTGCCCGGCTGCCCAGCCGCGGTTCGCCATCGAGGAGGAGCTGGCCCTGCAAGGAGCGCATCCGGGTCTCGGTAAACCCGTTGATCGAGACATGGCGCGCAAAGAAGCGCTCCAGCACGCAGCCCAGCAGGTAGGCCGAGCCCCCCTGGAAAGCCAGTTCGTCGACCTCGAGCTCGATCTGCAGGCCACGGCCGAAGGCGATTGGCCCTGGCAGCGGCAGACGGCGGGTGACGGCGCGGGTGCGCACCGAGCGCAGGCCTTCGATCTGTCTCAGCTGCGCCGTTTCGGCTTCCTGCACATAGAGGCGAAGCAGATCGCGCAGCGCGGCCGCCCCCTCCTCCGCCGAGCTGTCGAGCAGGGACAGGTGGTTCAGCGAAAGCTGGTTGACGAAGCGCCAGGCAATGCGCCCGTCGCGCAAGGCCGACAGCGGCCGGCTCGGCCCCTTGAGGATGTCGATGCGCTGCACCGGCACGCTGCCGTCGAGCTGCAAGTCGCCGGCCGGCAGACCGGTCGGCATGATCAGCGGCAGGTCGCGGTGGCTGCACAGCACACGGAGGCTGAGCTGCTGAAGCGCATCGGGGTAGGGAGCATCCTGCGCATCGACCAGGCTGACAAAGACCTCGGACCCGATGTAGGCCGAGGCACTGCCGGCACTGCGCAGACCGTCGCGCCGCTGATTGCTCGACGGCAGGCGGGGTTCGCGGCGTTGGGCGTAGAAGGCCTGCTGCTGGCCGGGTCGCTGATGCGAGGGCGCATACAGCGGCATGAAACTCCGTTCACTGTCCAGGCTGTCGCCATGGCCCTGCAGTTCCAGGATCTCCAGCACCTCGTGGTCCATCGGCCGGGTTCGGTCGACGACGACATGGAACTCGGCCAAGCCCGGCTGCACGGCGATGCGGTCGGCGCGCTGCTCAAGCAGATTGATGGCCGGCACGCAATGCAGTTGCAGCGCTTGCGCATCCAGCGCGCCGAGCAGGCTCGGGTCGCCACGTTCGAGCAAGAACACGATGTCCGCCTCGCCGGAGCCCGCTGGCAGGCGGCGCAACGCGTCGCCCAGGTCCGGCAGATCGATACCGAGAAAGCGTTGCGGAAAGGCAAAGTACTCCTGCAGCAGGCGGTAGCCATCGAAACCGCGCCGCACCTCGGGCAGCAGGGCTTCGTCGCGCTCGAAGCCCAACAGCCGGGTAAAGGGCTCAGCCAGCGGTACAGCCTGACTGCCCTGCTGAACATACGCACCGATGACTTGCGAGCCCAGCAGCGCATGGAGCTTGAAAGCCTGTTCGTCGCTGCCACCACAGAAGAGGCGCAGATCCTGCAGCGCCAGCTTGGCGAAGTCGACATCGCCCTGGCAGCGCAGGCGCACCCGCAGGCCGCCGCCATATTTGCGCCAACTCGGCGGCAATCCGGCCGGCAAACTGCCGGCATGGCTGAAATAGCTGGATTCGCCCAGTTGCAGCGGCCACAGCCATAGCGGCGACGCAGTGCGAAAGCTGGGCCGAGTACCCGCATGACCGGTCGGCGGCCCCAGCATCACGCTGCCGCGAGGCAGACAGATGCCCTGGGCCAGTGCCGGGTCACCAAACTGCGGCTGCACGCGAGCCAGAAGCATCGAGGGCGTGGGCGCCAGATAGCCGGGATACAGCACCTCCAGCAGATGCTGGGTGAAGCGAGGGAACTCGGCGTCCAGCTTGAGCTGTACGCGGGCCGTCAGGAAAGCCACGCCTTCGAGCAAACGCTCGACATAGGGGTCGGTGGTCTCCCCACCCTTCAGCGCCAGCCGTGCCGCGATCTTGGGGAACTGCTCGGCAAACTCGGCCCCCATCTCGCGCAGATGCTGGAGCTCCTGGTTGTAGGCGCGGAGAAGTCGAGCGTCCATATCAGTGGCCAGCAGCCATCCAAAGCCGCAAAAGGCTCTCGCGGACGTTCGCGAGCGACGGCGAGACAGCGTGTCGTTTCATCTCAGCGCCCTAGCTCGCGAACGACGACGCGGCCGGTTTCCAGGTCGATCTCGGTGCGCAGCTGCAGCTGCAATTGCAGCGACTCCAACTCGCCGTCGATGCGAAAGCTGATCAGATTGTGTCGTTCCTGGTGCTGGCTCTCGGCCAGCGCGACGACGCGCAGGCTGTGCGCGCTGATGCGCGGCTCGAAATCCAGAATCGCTTCCCGCACCTGGGCGGCCATCGCCTCGGGCTCGACGGCCGAGAGCGTCAAGCCGGAGAAAGTCGGCAAGCCGAAGTTCAGCACCGAACGCCGCACCAACGGCCAGGCTTCACCGGTGCGTTCGAAGCCCGCGCGGGTGGCATTGAACAACCAGTCCAGGTCACGCAGCACCGCGGTACGCAACTCGGCGCGCGAGGGCGGGCGGAGCTCCTCCTGGCGCCGCTCGGGCTCCGAATCAAACAGCCGGTCCAGCAGACTGGCACGGCCACGGTCCGCCGGGCGGACCGCGCTCATGCCGGCTTCAGTTCGATCTCGCGCAGGTCCATCAGCGCTAGATCCCCGACGTCGGTGGTCAGCATGCGCTGACCCAGGCCGATGTACTGTCCGCCCTCCCGCTCCAGCCACCGTGTCGCGCGGGCGAGTTGGAGTTCGGGCTCGGCAGCGGCACTGCCAGGGTAGCGCGTGGGCAACAGGGCCGCCACCTCACCGCCATTGCTGAACATCAGCTGGGCCGGCATCCAGACGCGGTCGCGGAGATCCGCCGGCGCTTCCAGGCGCACCGCCTGCAGGCGTGACCAAGGCACCCAGTAGTAGCGGCCGTTGATCAAGGCTTCGAGCAGCGGCCCCAGGCGCATGTCGGCGTCGGCAATCCACTCGAAGGCCTGACCGTCGGCTTGGCCGGCCGTGGCTGGTGCGAGTTCGAAGGCCCGCTCGCGCAGATGTTGCGCGTCGGCCGCCTGGCCCTGACCGTCCTTGAGCAGCGCCTCGACCAGCAGTGCGAGCCATTCTTCGGGCTCGCCGAACAGCAGCGGTACCTTGCGGCCGGCGAACACCGCGTCGCGCAGGCCTTCGCAATGGATGGCCTCGCGGTAGGCCTGCACCATGGGTAGAGCCGCAGCGTCGAGCTCGCCGATCACCTGCAGTTGCTGCATCGCGCGTTCCCAGCGGCCGAGCACGCAAAGCAACTGGAACAGGAAAACGCGCAGCTTGGCGTCCGCAGGGCGATTGCGGATCTCATCCTGCAAGGCCTTGAGGGCCGCCTCGGGCTGCGCTTCGCGCAGCAATTGCTCCGCCGGGTTCGCTAGGCTCATGGGTATCGATCAGGCGCTGGTGACGCGGGTTTCAAAGCTGCTGCGGCCCGTCTTGCCGCCGGCAACGGCCTGCACCATGTGGGTGACCTCGATGCGCTCGAAGCTGATGCTGACTTGCTCGACCAGCGCGGGGCTGTCGGGCGCGGCCGTGCCGACATCGATCGCCGTGATGCGCCCGTTCTCGATGCTGATGGTGAAGAAATCGACGGCTTCGACGCCGCCGACCTTGCGCACCGTCAGCAGCGCCTTCTTGATCTCGTCGTTGTTGCGCATCACGCTCATCAAGGCCGTGGTCGCGGAGTCCACGTTCTTGGTGATTCGCAACTCGGACAACGAACTCATCGCAGTGGGCGAGGCACCGCCGATTCCGCTGGCCGACTGCATGCCCCAGGACCAAGCCCGGACCTCAATCTCGCCAACATGACCCGGCGCGCTGGATTCGCCCTTGACGGCACCGGCCCGCTTGCTCTCCAGCTTGAGGAACATGTCGGCCTGAGCCATGGAAACTCCGCGAACGTGTTGATCGAAAGGGCCGGCTCGCGCTGCACGCGAAGCCGGCCCGAGGCGGGACTCAGCCGATCGGCTTGTTCGCCGGAATATCCCAGGCCGCCGTGCTGGTTGCGCCTGCGCCACCTTCCTTGGACTGGATGGTGTACTCGACCTTGAACTTCGCAAAGTTCAGCACGACGTTCTCGGTCAGGCGATCCTCGCCGCCGCTGCCGCCGGTCTGAACCGAGGACACCAGCACATCGCTCAAGGTGATCTTGATGTATTCCAGCGGCTTGTCGCCCGCCTTGCGCACCGTCAGCTTGGCTTCCTTCAGATGGGTGCCCTTGCAGGCGGCCATGATCAGTGCGGTCGACGAGGAGTCGACCCATTTGGTCAAGGACAGATCCTGGACGTTGACCTTGCCCGCACCGGCCCCCGTCCCAGAGTGGGCGGTACCGCTCTGGCTCAGACCCCAGCTCCAGGCCAGCACGTCGATGGAATCGGCATGCTTCTCGTCCTTCGACTCGCCCTTGATGTCACCAATCTTGATGAACATGTCCACGGCCATATCGGCTCTCCTTCCTCGCCCCACGGGGCATTGACGACGCTGCTTCCCTCACCCCTTGGGGTGCGCATCGCCGCAGCGGCGATGCGTACTCTCTAACACTGATAGCGATCAGCCGGCCTTGGCCGACGGCAGTTTGGACACCAGACGCAGCGACACCGTCAGCCCTTCGAGCTGGTAGTGCGGGCGCAGAAAAAAGCGGGACTGGTAGTAGCCGGGATTGGCCGGGTCTTCGGTGACCTCGACCTCGGCCGCCGCCAGCGGCCGCCGCGCCTTGGTGTCCTCCGAAGAGTGCGCCGGATCCCCATCGACGTAGTTCATGATCCAGTCCTGCAGCCAGCGCTGCACCTCAGCACGCTCCTTGAAGCTGCCGATCTTGTCGCGCACGATGCACTTCAGGTAGTGCGCGAAGCGGCATGTGGCAAACAGATAGGGCAGGCGCGCCGCCAGGTTGGCGTTGGCCGTCGCATCCGGATCGTCGTACTCGGCCGGCTTGTGCAGCGATTGCGCGCCAATGAAGGCGGCAAAGTCGCTGTTCTTGCGATGCACCAGCGGCATGAAGCCGTTCTTCGCCAGTTCGGCCTCGCGGCGATCGGAGATCGCGATCTCGGTCGGGCACTTCATGTCCATGCCGCCGTCGTCGGTCGGGAAGCTGTGCGTCGGCAGACCTTCGACCGCACCGCCGCTCTCGATGCCGCGGATGCGGGAGCACCAGCCGTACTCCTTGAACGAGCGGTTGATGTTGCGTGCCATCGCGTAGGCCGCGTTCGCCCAGGTGTACTTGCTGTGGTCGGCGGCGCCCGTGTCTTCCTCGAAGTCGAATTCCTCGACGGGATTGGTCTTCGCACCGTAGGGAATGCGGGCCAGGAAGCGCGGCATCGCCAGACCGAGGTACTTGCTGTCCTCGCTGTCCCGCAGCGAGCGCCAGGCGGCGTACTCGGGCGTGGTGAACAGCTTGGTGAGGTCGCGCGGATTGGCCAGCTCCTGCCAGCTGTCCATCTGCATCACGGTCGGCGATGCGCCGGTGATGAAGGGCGAGTGGGCGGCAGCGGCGACTTTCGCCATCTCGCCCAGCAATTCGACATCGGGCGCACTTTGATCGAAGTGGTAGTCACCGACGAGGCAGCCAAAAGGCTCGCCACCGAATTGACCGTACTCCTCTTCATAGAGCTTCTTGAACAGCGGGCTCTGATCCCAGTTCGTGCCCTTGTAGCGCTTCAACGTCTTGCCCAACTCCAACTTGGAGATGTTCATGACGCGGATCTTCAGCATCTCATCGGTCTCGGTGTTGTTCACCAAGTAATGCAGACCGCGCCACGCACCTTCGAGTTTCTGGAAATCCTCGTGATGCATGATCGCGTTGATCTGCTCCGAGAGCTTGCGATCGATCGCCGCGATCATCGCCTCGATCGATTTGACGACATCGCTGCCGATCAGCTTGGTCTGCCCCAGGGCCTGCTGGGCCAAGGTCTGGACGGCCGCTTCGACGGCGCTCTTGGCCTCATCGGTCTTGGGCTTGAACTCTTTGTTCAGCAGGGAAGCCAGGTCGTTGCCTTCGAGCTGGACCGAAGCCAGGGCCGAACTGCTTTGCGTATCTGCCATGCGTATTCCTCTTCAGCGGGTCTTGGGCTTTACTCGGCGGGCTTGCTGCTCGACGCCAGCGAGGCCAACAGCGCAGGATCGTTGAGCAGCTTCCCCACCAGTTCCTCGGCACCGCCCTTGCCGTCCATGTAGGTGACCAGATTGGCCAATTGCTGACGGGCCTCGAGCAGCTTGGCCAGCGGCTCCACCTTGCGGGCGATCGCCGCCGGGGAAAACTCGTCCATGCTGTCGAAGCTGAGGTCGATGCTCAGATTGCCTTCGCCTGTCAGGGTGTTGGGGACCTGGAACGCGACCCGCGGCTTCATCGACTTCATCCGCGAATCGAAGTTGTCGACATCGATCTCGAGGAACTTCCGATCGGCCACCGGCGCCAGCGGGTCGGCGGGTTTGCCGGACAGATCGGACAGCACCCCCATCACGAAAGGCAGTTGGACCTTCTTCTCCGCGCCGTAGAGCTCCACGTCGTACTCGATCTGCACACGCGGGGCACGGTTGCGCGCGATGAACTTCTGACTGCTTCCCATACAAGGCTCCGTTGAAAGGATTCGAGATCAAGGCCGATCAGACGAGGTCAGCGGACCGATTGTGGGCCCGCGCAACCCGTCTGCGTCAACCGTAGCTAGGGGGGCCGCCGACCTGATCGGGGTCGACCCCCATGATGCGAGCGACATCGGACAGGGAGCCCGGTGCGAGCTCCTTGACCAACTCGAGAAAGTTCAGCGCCAGCAGGCGCTCCGCGCGGCGGAGCAGAAGCTGGGCCGGGTTGGTGGGCTCGGTGCGCTCCAGATAGGCACACACTGCGTCGATGGCACGCAAGGCATCGGCACGTGACTGGATGCCGCCGCTGAGGCCGGCTGCCACCACCTGCGCCGCGCCCCCGCCCGTCTCCGCCGAGCCGTCGACACCACTCTGGACGATGTCGAGCGCTGACTTGGGCAACTGCAGCGACAAGGCATGCAACAACTGACGCGCAGGCCGCAGATCGGGCTGCGGATCCGCGTTCGGGCGTGCATCCAGCCACTCGCCCAAGGACTTCAGCAGGGCCTGCGCAGACTGCAGTTGCTCCCGGACATCGGCTCCTTGCGCCAGCGCGTCGCCCAGCATGCGCTGCAGCGCATCGGCCGAGTGGAGCGTCTCGGACTCGCCCGCCAGCGAGGGGTTCTGCGCCAACTCGAAATCCCGCAGTCGCAGCACGCCCACGCCACGGATCTGGGCCACCACGGCCACGCGCAAATCGCCCAGCAGACCGGTCGGATCGGCGAACAGCGACAGCGCATTCATCCGCGCGTACTCGTCGCCGTCCTCTGGCTTCGGATGGAGATCGTCCCCGAAGGCATCCAACAGGCCGACGCAAAGCGCCAAGCCCTGCACCAGACCCGAAAGCCCGTCGAGTTGAACAGCGCCGCGCGTCCACAGCAGGGCGACCCGCAGGTCGCGGGCCTGCTCCAGCAAGGCCTCGGCCGCAGAACGCACCGCGCGCCAGTCAGGTGGCTCTGCGGCCTGAAACTGGGTTTCCGGTTTGCCGGCAGCGGCCTGCTGGAGCGCCAGGAAGGCGTTGTCGTATTCCAAATCAGCGCCGCAGGGTGCCCCATCCCCGCTCAGGGGCTGGAGCCAGTTTTGCACTTGCTGATGGATTGCCACGCCTTCGCTCACCGGCCAGCTCCTTTCCGAACTGTGTTCATGCCGGGCGGCAGTGTGCCAGCGAGGGGCCCCTCCGGCGGCGCCGGGTAATCCCGGGGCGAGAGGAAAAAGGTCCGTCTGGAAAACGCGGAAAGTCTGGTGCCAGGAACGGGGATCGAACCCGTACGGCCCCGCGAGGGGCCGGCGGAGTTTAAGTCCGCTGCGTCTACCGATTTCGCCACCCTGGCGGCAGGCGACGCATTGTGAAGCTGGAGCGGGAAACGAGGCTCGAACTCGCGACCTCAACCTTGGCAAGGTTGCGCTCTACCAACTGAGCTATTCCCGCGCAGACGCCGTGGTCGCGGCGCCCTTGGAACCGCCCAGGGCATGCACCCTGGACAGCGTTTGTTGGAGCGGGAAACGAGGCTCGAACTCGCGACCTCAACCTTGGCAAGGTTGCGCTCTACCAACTGAGCTATTCCCGCACAAACTGTCTACCGATCACTTGGAGGCGCGGGGCGGAGTCGAACCGCCCTGGACGGATTTGCAATCCGCTGCATAACCGCTTTGCTACCGCGCCACCGTAACCGGCCCCTGCACTGCTTGGTGTTCAGTGGCAGGGATGAAAAAGGGAAGCTTGCGCTTCCCTCTTTCGAGAAAACCTGGAGCGGGAAACGAGGCTCGAACTCGCGACCTCAACCTTGGCAAGGTTGCGCTCTACCAACTGAGCTATTCCCGCGTCGCTGCACTTTCGTGCGCTTCACTTCACACAACAGATATTGCGATCAGCGAAGTCGCACATTCTATGCCATTTTTTCGGATGCGTTCAAGCCCTTTCAATGCTTGATCGCGTCGCCCTGCACGGCCGGCGCTTCGGCCGAAGGCTTGGCCGCGGCGGCAGCCAGCTCCTCCTCGGTCAAGGGCGTCGGCACGCGCTCCAGCGCCAGCTCCAACACCTTCTCGATCCAGCGCACCGGCAGGATCTCGATCTGCTCCTTGACGTTGTCCGGGATCTCCTGAAGGTCCTTGACGTTCTCTTCCGGAATCAGCACGGTCTTGATGCCGCCACGGTGCGCAGCGAGCAGCTTTTCCTTCAGGCCGCCGATCGCGGTGACCTCACCGCGCAGGGTGATCTCGCCCGTCATCGCCACCGTCGCCTTGACCGGAATGCCGGTCATCGCCGAGACCAACGCGGTGGCCATCGCCGCGCCGGCGCTCGGGCCATCCTTGGGCGTCGCACCATCGGGCACATGGATGTGCACATCGCGCTTTTCGAAGAGCTCGTCCTTGATGCCCAGCTGCGCGGCGCGCGAGCGCACCACGGTGCGCGCCGCCTCGACCGACTCCTTCATCACGTCGCCCAGCGAACCGGTGCGCGTGACCGCGCCCTTGCCCGGCATCAGCGCCGCTTCGATCGTCAGCAGATCGCCACCAACCTCGGTCCAGGCCAAGCCGACGACCTGACCGACCTGGTTGGTCTTCTCGGCACGGCCGAAATCGAACTTGCGCACCCCGAGGAACTCGTGGAGATTGTCCTCGTTGACGATCACCGGCGCCTGCATCTTCTTCAGTTGCAGGCCCTTGACCACCTTGCGGTTGATCTTGCCGACCTCGCGCTCCAGCGAGCGCACGCCGGCCTCGCGGGTGTAGTAGCGGATCACGCCGCGGATCGCGCTTTCATCGAGAACCAGTTCTGCCTCTTCCACGCCATTGTTCTTGCGCTGCTTGGGGATCAGGTAGTTCTGCGCAATGTGGACCTTCTCGTCCTCGGTGTAGCCCGAGAGGCGGATCACTTCGAGGCGATCGAGCAGGGCCGGTGGAATGTTCAGCGAGTTCGCGGTAGCGACGAACATCACGTCGCTGAGGTCGTAATCGACCTCGACGTAATGGTCGCTGAAGGTGTGGTTCTGCTCGGGATCCAGCACCTCGAGCAGCGCGCTGCTCGGATCGCCACGGAAGTCCTGGCCCAGCTTGTCGATCTCGTCGAGCAGGAACAGCGGGTTGCGCGTGCCGACCTTGGTCAGCGACTGCAGCACCTTGCCCGGCATCGCGCCGATGTAGGTGCGGCGATGGCCGCGGATCTCGGCCTCGTCGCGCACGCCGCCCAGCGCCATGCGCACGAACTTGCGGCCGGTGGCGCGGGCGATGCTCTGACCCAGCGAGGTCTTGCCGACACCCGGAGGGCCGACCAGGCAGAGGATGGGCGCCTTGACCTTGTCGACGCGCTGCTGCACCGCGAGGTACTCGAGGATGCGTTCCTTGACCTTGTCGAGGCCGAAGTGGTCCTCGTTCAGCACGTCCTCTGCAAGCGGCAGATCGTGCTTGATCTTGGTCTTCTTGCTCCAGGGCAGGCCGATCAGGGTGTCGAGGTAATTGCGCACCACCGTCGCCTCGGCCGACATCGGCGACATCAGGCGCAACTTCTTCAGCTCGGCATCGGCCTTGGCGCGGGCCTCCTTGGGCATCTTGGCGGCGAGGATGCGCTTTTCCAGCTCCTCGATGTCGGCACCGTCCTCGCCGTCGCCGAGTTCCTTCTGGATCGCCTTGACCTGCTCGTTCAGGTAGTACTCGCGCTGGCTCTTTTCCATCTGGCGCTTGACGCGGCCACGGATGCGCTTCTCGACCTGCAGGATGTCGACCTCGTGCTCGAGCAGCTCGAGCAGCTTCTCCAAACGCTTGGCAACATCGCTCAGGTCGAGCACCGACTGCTTGGCCTCGAGCTTGAGCTGCAGGTGCGCGGCCATGGTGTCGGCCAGGCGACCCGGATCGTCGATGCCGGCGATCGAGGTCAGGATCTCCGGCGGAATCTTGCGGTTCAGCTTCACGTACTGGTCGAAGTGCTGGACCACGGCGCGACGCAGCGCCTCGATCTCGGGCGCCTGCACCGCTTCCGGAACGATGGGCGTGACCTCGGCGACGAAATGCTCGCCCTCCTCGCGCACCTTGGCGGCGTTCGCGCGCTGCAGCCCCTCGACCAGCACCTTCACGGTGCCGTCGGGCAGCTTGAGCATCTGCAGGATGGTCGACACGCAGCCGATGTCGAACAGGTCATCGGGCTTGGGCTCGTCCTTGGCGGCGGCCTTTTGCGCGACCAGCATGATCTGCCGGCCGGATTCCATCGCCGCCTCCAGCGCCTTGATCGACTTGGGCCGACCGACGAAAAGCGGGATGACCATGTGCGGAAAGACCACCACATCGCGCAGCGGCAGCAGCGGCAACTGGAGGGCTTCGGCGGGCAGCAGGGGATGTCCTGACATAGCGATTCCTAAAAGACTTCCGGCCCATCTCGGGCCGGAATGCGCCGGCACAAGGGCCGGCGTGCAGAACCAAGCGGAGTTCCGGGGGTCAAGCGGAGGCCTTGGCCTCGCGGTAGACCAGCAAGGGCTTGGTGTTCTCGTCGATGTTGTGCTCGTCCAGCACGACCTTGGCGACGCCTTGCAGAGACGGCAGATCGAACATGGTGTCGATCAGCGAGGCTTCCATGATGGAGCGCAGGCCCCGGGCGCCGGTCTTGCGCTTGAGCGCCTTGCGGGCGATCGCGTTCAGCGCCGACGGCCGCACCTCCAGCTCGACACCGTCCAGCCCGAGCAGGTGCTGGTACTGCTTGACCAGCGCGTTCTTCGGCTCGACGAGGATCTTCACCAGCGCCTCTTCGCTCAGCTCGCCCAGCGTGGCGACGACCGGCAGACGACCAACCAACTCGGGGATCAGGCCGAACTTGACCAGATCCTCGGGCTCGATCTCGCGGAACAGCTCGGTGATGCGACGCTGGCTGGGCGACTGCACCGACGCACCGAAGCCGATGCCGCTCTTCTCGGAGCGGTCGCGGATGACCTTCTCCAGGCCGTCGAAGGCGCCGCCGCAGATGAACAGGATGTTCGTCGTGTCGATCTGCAGGAAGTCCTGGTTCGGGTGCTTGCGGCCACCCTGCGGCGGTACCGAGGCCATCGTGCCCTCGATCAGCTTCAGCAAGGCCTGCTGCACGCCCTCGCCCGACACGTCGCGGGTGATCGAGGGGTTGTCGGCCTTGCGCGAAATCTTGTCGATCTCGTCGATGTAGACGATGCCGCGCTGCGCCTTCTCGACGTCGTAATTGCAGTTCTGCAGCAGCTTCTGGATGATGTTCTCGACGTCCTCGCCGACATAGCCGGCCTCGGTCAGCGTGGTTGCGTCGGCAATCACGAAGGGGACGTTGAGCAGGCGTGCCAGGGTCTGCGCGAGCAAGGTCTTGCCGGAGCCGGTCGGGCCAATCAGCAGGATGTTGCTCTTGGCCAGTTCGACCTCGCCCTTGCCGGCCTCGGCCAGATGGCGCAGGCGCTTGTAGTGGTTGTAGACCGCGACGGCCAGCGTGCGCTTGGCCGGATCCTGGTCGATCACGTACTGGTCGAGGATGGACTTGATCTCGCTGGGCGCCGGCAGCTCGGATTTCGCGCTCTTCACACCCGCAGGCGCGGCCGCGACCTCGTCGCGGATGATGTCGTTGCACAGCTCAATGCACTCGTCGCAGATGAAGACCGAAGGGCCTGCGATAAGTTTCTTGACCTCGTGCTGGCTCTTGCCGCAGAAGGAGCAATACAGCACCTTCTCGTTGGAGCCGCCTTTCTTGTCTGCCATGGGGTATCTCTCGGAGGCGGCGGGTGCGGATCATGATAGACCAGCGCCCCCGCCCCCTTGTCAATGGGAAATGCGGCGTCAGCGGGCTTCAGCCACGCTTGTCGACCACCTTGTCGATGAGGCCGTAGTCCAGCGCCTCGTTCGGCGACATGTAGTAGTCGCGCTCCATGTCGGCGGAGATCTTCTCGAAGCTCTGGCCGGTGCGATCGGCGTAGATGCGGTTGAGCTGCTCGCGGGTCTTGAGGATCTCGCGGGCGGTGATCTCGATGTCGGTCGCCTGACCCTGCGCGCCACCGCTGGGCTGGTGGATCATGATCTTGCTGTTCGGCAGCGAGAAGCGCTTGCCCTTCGCGCCGGCCATCAGCAGGAACGACCCCATGCTCGCCGCCATGCCCATGCACAGGGTGCTGACATCGGGCTTGATGAAGTTCATGGTGTCGAAGATCGATAAACCCGCGCTCACCGAGCCGCCCGGCGAGTTGATGTAAAGCGAGATGTCCTTGTCCGGGTTCTCGCTTTCCAGAAACAGCAGTTGCGCGACGACCAGGTTCGCCGTTGCGTCGTTCACCGGCCCGACGAGGAACACGATGCGCTCGCGCAGCAGGCGGCTGTAGATGTCGTAGGCGCGTTCGCCGCGGCCCGATTGCTCGATGACGATGGGCACCATGCCCAGCGCCTGCGTGTCCAGTGCACTCATGGGGTGGAAATACTTCAGGAAAGATCGGTGGCGATTATGGTGGCGCAAACAAACAGGGCGCCGGCCCGAAGGCACGGCGCCCTGTGAGGGCATTCACCGAGGCGATCAGCCTTGCTGCTGGGCCATCAGTTCGTCGAAAGGCAGGGCCTTGTCGCTGACCTTGGCCTTGCCGAGCACGAATTCGGTGACGTTGTTCTCGATCACCACGGCCTCGACCTCCTGCATGCGTTGGCGGTCGCTCAGGTACCAGCGCATCACCTCGGCGGGCTTCTCGTAGCTCTGGCTGAGCTCCTCGATATGCGCTTGCAGTTGCTCCGGCTTGGCCTTCAGGTTCTCGGTGCGAACCAGCTCGCCGACGACCAGACCCAGGCGCACGCGACGCTCGGCCTGCGGCGTGAACATCTCGGCCTGCATCGGCATCTTGTCGGCGTCCTTCATGCCTTGCGACTTCAGGCGCTCGCGGAAGTCGGCGACCAGGCGCTCGGCCTCCTCGGCGACCAGGGCCTTGGGCAGGTCCAGTTCGGCCGCCTTCGCCAGCGCATCCATCGCCGCAGCCTTGTTGCGGGCCAGCACGCGGAACTTGACCTCGCGCTCGAGGTTCTTGCGCACGTCGGCGCGCAGGCCTTCGACGCTGGCTTCCTTGATGCCCAGGCTCTTCGCGAACGCGTCGTTGACCTCGGGCAGGTGCTGCGCCTCGATCTTCTTCACGGTGACCAGGAAGTCGGCTTCCTTGCCCGCCACGTCCTGGCCGTGATAGTCCTCGGGGAAGGTCAGCGGGAAGGTCTTGCTCTCGCCCGACTTCATGCCACGCACGGCCTTCTCGAAGGCTTCGAGCATCTGGCCTTCGCCGACGATGAACTGGAAGCCCTCGGCCTTGCCGCCCTGGAACGGCTCGCCATCGATCTTGCCTTCGAAGTCGATCGTCACACGATCGCCGTCAATGGCGGCATCGGCCGCGGCGCGCTGCGCGAAGCTGCGGCGCTGCTTGCGCAGGATCTCGACGGTGCGATCCACCGCCTCTTCGGTCACTTCGGAGCTGATGCGCTCGATCTCGACCGCAGCCAGATCGCCCAGCTTGATCTCCGGGTAGACCTCGAAGGTGGCGTCAAAGGCGATCTCGCCCTCGGCCGCCGCGTCCTTCTGCGCCAGCTTGGGCGCGCCGGCTACACGCAGCTCGGCCTCCTGGGCGGCCTTCGCAAAGGCCTCGCCCAGCTTGTCGGTGATCACTTCGTACTGCACCGAGCTGCCGTAGCGCTGGGCCACGAAGCTCATCGGCACCTTGCCGGGGCGGAAGCCATCGGCCTTGACGGTGCGCGCCAGCTTCTTCAGGCGGGTTTCGACTTCGGCGCCAACCAGGCTGGCCGGCAGGCTCAGCGTGATGCGGCGTTCGAGCTTTTCAAGGGTTTCAACGGTCACGGCCATGTCGGAACTCGGTAAGCCAAAAGGAAAGGAACGGTGGTGCGCGGGGCCGGACTCGAACCGGCACGCCGGTGAAGGCGTCAGGACCTAAACCTGGTGCGTCTACCAATTTCGCCACCCGCGCGGGTCGCCTGCTTGCTGCGACGCCGCAAGCAGGCCTGAATTCGGCGAACCTGGGATTCTAGCGGCTTGCGGCAGCGCCCCGCCCTGTGGATGGGGGGCCGGTCGCGCGCAACCGTCGCGGATGCGCGCAAAGCGCACTGTGCGACGCGCATGCTCAACAGCCCGACGCAATTGCGTGCAAATACACGCAAAGCTAGCATGCGCGCCATGCAAAGCTCCCAAGCCGTCCGCGGATGCACCTGCGCCAAGCTGCGCCGGCTCACGCGCCGCGTCACCGCCGTCTATGACCGCGTGATGGTGCCGCAGGGCATGACGGTCACCCAGTACGCGCTGCTGTCGCAGTTACGCCGACTCGATGGCCAGAGCCTGAGCCAGGTCGCCGAGCAACTGGACATGGACCGCAGCAGCCTCACGCGAACGCTCAAACCCCTGGTCGACGCCGGCTGGGTCCAGCTGCGCGCGCTGCCCCATGACGCCCGCGCCCGCGGCGTGCACCTGCTGCCTGCAGGCCTGGCCGCACGCGACCGCATGCAGCCGTATTGGCAAGCCGCCCAGCAGCAGGTCAACACGCTGCTGGGCGAGACCGAGACGGCGCGCCTGCACGACTGGATCGACGAACACCTGCCCCGCTTCCGCCCCGCCGAGGACGCATGAACACCGCCACACCCTCCGACACCCGAGCCGCCACCGCCGCCTTCTGGCCGCTGGTCCTGGTCGCCGCCGCGATCCTGATGATCACCATGGGCGCCCGCCAGTCCATGGGCCTGTTCATCGCTCCCATGCATGCCGACACCGGCCTGTCCATCGTGTCGATCAGTTTCGCGCTGGCCGTCGGCCAGTTCTTCTGGGGCGCCTCGCAACCGGTGTTCGGCATGCTGGCCGACCGCCACGGGCCGACCGCCGTGCTGGTCTGGGGCGGGCTGATGCTGGCCGCCGGCACCGCGCTGACGCCCTTCATGCGCAGCGAGTGGGGACTGGTCTTCAGCCTCGGTTTCCTGACCGCCGCCGGCGCGGGCGCCGGCAGCTTCTCGATCCTGATCGGCGCCGCCGCCCAGCGACTGGCGCCGGAACGCCGCGCCTTCGCCTCCGGCTTCATCAATGCCGGCGGCAGCTTCGGCCAGTTCGTGTTCGCACCGCTGAACCAGGCCCTGATCAGCCTGGTCGGCTGGGCGCAGGCGCTGTGGGCGCTGGCGGTGATCAGCCTGGCCACCCTCCCGCTGGCCTTCAAGCTCGGCGGCAAGCCGCCCGCGGCCGCGGGCGCCGACGGCATCGGCCTGAAGCAGCAATTGCGCGTCGCGTTCCAGGATCGCAGCTACTGGTGCCTGCACCTGGGCTTCTTCACCTGCGGCTTCCATATCGCCTTCCTGGTCACCCATTTGCCCGGCGAGGTCGGCCTGTGCGGACTCAGCGCCAACGTCGCCGCGACCTCGCTGGCGGTGATCGGCGTGGCCAATATCGTCGGCAGCCTGGCGGCCGGCGCCATGGGCAACCACTACCGGATGAAGTACATCCTGTTCTGGATGTACGCGACGCGGGCGCTGGCCATAGCCCTCTACCTGATCGCGCCGAAGACGCCGCTGACCTTCTATGTGTTCGCCGCGGTACTCGGCCTGACCTGGCTGGCCACGGTGCCGCCGACCGCCGGCCTGGTCGGCAAGCTGTTCGGCACCCGCTACCTCGCCACCCTGTTCGGCATGACCCTGCTGTCGCACCAGATCGGCGGCTTTCTCGGCGCCTGGCTGGGCGGCCTGGCCTTCGTGCACTGGGGCGGCTACGACAGCATGTGGTGGGCCGACATGGCCCTGGCCCTGGCCGCAGCGCTGATCAATCTGCCGATCCGCGAGGCCCGGCTGACGCCAAGGCTCGCCGCTCAATAGACGGGCGGGCGGCTCAATTCCTCGAAGAGTTCGAGGTAGATGCGGTAGCGGCTGGCGGCGATGTGACCCGCCGCCAGCGCCGCCAGCACCGCGCAGCCCGGCTCCTGTCGGTGCGTGCAGTTCGCAAAGCGGCATTGCGTCGCCGCCTCGGCGAAGTCCGGCATCAAGCCGGCCAGGCGCGCCGGCTCCAGATGCTGGATGCCGAAGGTCTGGAAGCCCGGCGAATCCAGCCAGGCCCCCTGGCCTGCCGGGCCATCGGCAAGGTCATACCACTGCGTGTGCGTGGTGGTGTGCTTGCCGCTGTTCAGCGCGGTGGAGATCTCGCCGACCTGGGCCTGGGCGTCGGGCACCAGCAGATTCGTCAAGGTGCTCTTGCCGGTACCGCTGGGACCGAGCACCAGCGTGGTCTTGCCCAGCAGCCAGGGCGAGAGCCGATCCAGCGACGGCCCCGGCTCGGCGGTGAGCGCCAGCTCCATCACCGCCACCCCCATCGCCGCATAGGGCGCCAGGCGCTCGCGGGCCAGACCCACACCCGGTAGATCGGTCTTGTTCAGCGCGATGCGCGCCTCGATACCGGCCTCGGCCGCGGCGAGCAGCGCGCGGCTGAGCAGCGACTCGCTGAACACCGGCTCGACGGCGACCAGGATCAGCAACTGGTCGACGTTCGCGGCAAAGCTCTTGCTGCGCCACTCGTCCTGCCGATAGAGCAGATTGCGCCGCGGCTCGATCGCCTCGATGACGCCCTCGCCCGGACTGGTCGGCAGCCAGCGCACGCGATCGCCGACGACGACCTCGCTCCTCTTGCCGCGCGGCACGCAGCTCAGGCGTTCGCCGTCCTCCAGCTGCACCAGGTAGTGGCGGCCATGGCCGCGCACCACCAGGCCGGTGTCGAGCGCGCTGTGATCACGCTCGCGCACCGGCGCGCGGTGTCCTCTCAAGGCCTGGCCTCGGGCAGATGGCTGACCTGGGCCGCGCAGATCACGTCGTTCATCGTCACCGCATGGCCGGCGCTGTGCGTGCTGAAACGGACCGTGGCGACGCGGTAGCTGAGGATCAGGTCCGGGTGGTGGTCCTGGCCCTCGGCGACCTCGGCCACCGCGTTCGCGAAATCCATCACCTCACGGAAGTTATCGAACGGGAACGTGGCCTGCAGCGCGCCCTGCTCGAGGGACCAACCGGGCAACTCGGCCAGATAGGCGGCGATGCCCGCCTCGTCCAGCGCGGGAGCGTTCGGGGTGCAGGCGGCGGTCAGCAGGTTCATGCGGCAGCAAGTTTGGCGTGGATGGCCCCGAGGCGTTCCAGCGCCGGCGGGTGGGAATAGGTCCAGCGCGCATACACCGGGTCCGGCGTCAGCGTGCTGGCGTTGTCCTCGTGCAGTTTCAGCAGGGCCGAAGCCAACGCGCGGCCATCGGCCTGCTCGACCGCGTAGGCATCGGCCTCGAACTCGTGCTTGCGCGAGCTGGCCGACATCAGCGGCCCCAGCGGATAGGCCAGCATCGGCACCGCCATCAGGAAAAGCAGCAGGGCCAGGGCCTCATTGCCACCGAGCAGATCGGGGCGCACGCCCAGGCCGGCATAGAAGGCCGGTTGCTGCGACAACCAGCCCAGCAGTGCGAAGCCGGCCAGCGAGATCAGCGCGAACGCGACGAGGCGCTTGGGCACATGGCGCAGCTTGAAATGGCCGAGCTCGTGCGCCAGCACCGCCTCGATCTCCGGCGGATCCAGACGCTGCAGCAGGGTGTCGAAGAAGACCACGCGCTTGGCGGCGCCGAGGCCGGTGAAATACGCATTGCCATGGGCCGAGCGCCGGCTGCCGTCCATCACGAACAGGCCCTTGGCGGAAAAGCCGGCGCGCTGGAACAGGGCCTGCACGCGCTGCACGATGCCCTCATCCTTCAGCGGCTCGAACTTGTTGAACAGCGGCGCGATCAGCAGCGGGTAGAGCAGCATGACCAGCAGCTGGAAGCCGATCCACAGGCCCCAGGCCCAGAGCCACCAGATCGGACCGGCCGAGCGCATCAGGGCCAGCATCGCCCAGACCAGCGGACCACCGATCACCAGGCCCACGGCCAGGCCCTTGATCGCATCGACCACATAGAGCTGCCAGCTCGTGCGGTTGAAGCCGAAGCGCTGCTCGACGCCGAAGGTTGCATAGAGCTCCAGCGGCAGGTCGAGCAACATGCCGATCAAGGCAAAGGCGCCGATCAGCAGCAGCGGCTGCGCGTAGCCGCCCCAGACCTCGGCACCGACCCAGCCCTGCACCCAGCCATTGAGCAGATCCAGGCCACCCAGCAAGGTCCAGGCGATCAGCAGCGCGGCGTTGAACAGCAGGCCGATGCCGCCCAGACGCCCCTTGGCCAGCGTGTAGTCGGCCGCCTTCTGATGGGCAGCCAGCGGCACGCTGGCCGCAAAGGCCTCGGGCACGGCACCGCGATGGCGGGCGACATGGCGCATCTGCCGCGTCAGCAGCCAGAGCTTGAGGCCGGTGGTGAGCAGCACGGCGGCAGCGAACACCAGGGTCACGACGAGGGAGGGCAGCACGGCGCAGGAGCTTACGGAAACAGGCTGAAAGTGTAGGTGCCGGGCACAATCCGGGCCCTTTCCCTGGAGGCATGACCATGGCGCTCGAACGCAGCGACAACAACCTGATCTGGATCGATTGCGAGATGAGCGGCCTGGAACCCGAGACCGACCGCATCCTCGAGGTTGCGGTGGTCGTCACCAGCCCGGATCTCGCCGAGCGCGTCGAAGGCCCGGTGTTCGCCATCCACCAGAGCGACGCCGTGCTCGACGGCATGGACGCCTGGAACAAGGGCACGCATGGCAAGAGCGGACTGATCGACCGCGTCAAGGCATCGACCGTCGACGAGGCCCAGGCCGCCGCCGAAACCATCGCCTTCCTGGAGCAGTACATCGGCAAGAACAAGAGCCCGATGTGCGGCAACTCGGTCTGCCAGGACCGCCGTTTCCTGGCCAAGACCATGCCCACGCTGGAAGCCTTCTTCCACTACCGCAATCTCGACGTGTCGACGCTGAAGGAGCTCGCCAAGCGCTGGAAGCCGGCCGCGCTGGAGGGCTTCAAAAAGGCCCAGGCGCACACCGCACTGGCCGACATCAACGAGTCCATCGACGAGCTCGCCCACTACCGGACCACGCTGCTGAACCTGGGTTGAGCTCGGAACTGTTCGCCGCCTTCGATTTCCCGCGCCACCCGCTGGCGCGCGAGGACGGCGAACGCCTGCGCGGTGCTTGGTCAGAACCGCCGTCGCGCTGGCTGCTGGCACGCGAACCCACCGAGCTCGCCCCGGTGCTCGACGCCGCCCACCAGGCGGCGCGCGGCGGCGCCTGGGTGCTGGGCGGCCTGCGCTACGAGGCCGCCGCGGCGCTGAACCCCGCGCTTGCCGCGCTGGCCACCGAAGGCCTGCTGGCGGCATTCGCCGTCTACGAGCAGGCGCCCGCGCCCTGGCCTGAGTCACCCGCGCCGCGCGAGCGCTGCTCGCCCTGGCAGCAGTCGCTGCGCGGGCCGGCAGCAGATGCCGCGGCAATCGAGCAGGTGCGCGAGCACATCCGTGCCGGCGACTGCTACCAGATCAACCTGACCACGCGCCTGGCGAGCCGCTTGCAGGTGCCGCTGTCCGAGCTCTTTCTCGCCTTGCATGCGGCGCAGCCGGGGGGGTTTTCGCTGTTCCTGCGAGAAGTCGGCGACGAGCCGGGCGTGGCCAGCGTCAGTCCCGAGCTGTTCTTCGACTGGCGCCCGCTGCCGGGCCATCCGAAGACCTGGCTGCTCGGTGCCCAGCCCATGAAGGGCACGGCGCCCCGCGGCGTCGATCGGGCCACCGACGAGGCGGCCCAGCAATACCTGCGCACCAGCGACAAGGAGCGCGCCGAGAACCTGATGATCGTCGACCTGCTGAGGAACGATCTCGGCCGCGTCGCCGTCACCGGCAGCGTGCGCGTGCCGCGGCTTTTCGAACTGCACGAACTGCCCTCGGTCTGGCAGATGACCAGCACGGTGACGGCGGTCAGCCGCCCCGGCAGTCGCCTGTCCGAGTTGTTCGCGGCGCTATTCCCCTGCGGCTCGGTGACCGGTGCGCCCAAGCGCCGCGCGATGCAACTCATTGCCGAACTGGAGGCCGCGCCGCGCGGTTGGTACTGCGGCGCGCTGGGCCTGATCCAGCCCGGTGGTGCGGCGACCTTCAATGTGCCGATCCGCACCGTCGAACAAGGAGCCGGCAGCGCACTGCGCGCTGGCGTCGGCTCCGGCATCACGCTGGACGCCGAGCCGGCGCCCGAACTGGCCGAATGGCGCGCCAAGACGCGCTTTCTGGAGCGCGCACGAGCGCCGGTTGCCGCGCTGGAGACCCTGCGCCTGGAGAACGGCCACTATCCGCGGCTTGCGGAGCATCTGGCCAGGCTGGCGCGCTGCACCCGGCACTTCGGACTGCCACCGAACGATGCACGCCCTGCACTGCTGCAACTCGCCAGCCAGCACCGGCAAGGCTGCTGGCGGGTCCGGCTGAACCTGGACGAGCAGGGACAGATCGAGACCCGCTGCGAACCGCTGGCCGACATTGCGGAACCGGTACGCCTGCAACTCGCACCGGAGGCCATCGCCAGCCGCGGTCCGCTGGCCGAGTTCATCCAGCACAAGACCAGCCGCCGCGAGCTCTACGACGCCTTTCTCGCCGGCAAGCCGGCCGGCATCTGGGACCTGATCCTGTTCAACGAGGACGGCGAGCTGACCGAGGGCTGCTTCGGCAACCTCGCGCTAGAGGTCGACGGCGACTGGCTGACGCCACGCCGCGAGGCCGGTCTGCTGCCCGGCGTGGGCCGCGCGCACTGGCTGCAGACCGGGCGCATCCGCGAGGCGCGGCTGGCCCTTGCCGATCTGCGCCGCGCGACGCGCATGGCCTGGTTCAACAGCCTGCGCGGCTGGCTTCAGGCCGAATGGGTGGACGAATCGGCAGACGACGGCACGACCGACCGCGCCGGGTAATCGGTATACCCCGCCGGCCCCGGTGTGTAGAGCAGATCGAAGTTCACCGGCGCCAAGGGCGCGTTGGAGCGCAGGCGTTCGACCAGGTCCGGATTGCTGATGAAAGGCTTGCCGAACACGATGGCATCGGCCTGACCGGTGGCCAGATCGACCTGCGCGCTATCGAGCTCGTAGCCGCCGTTGCGCAGGATCACGCCCTTGAAATGCTGGCGTGCGACGTGGGCGATGGCCTGCTCGGCCGGCAGGCGATGGTCGGCATGGCGAAGCTCCAGGAAGGCGATGCCACGGCGGTCCAGCTGCTCGGCAATATGGGCCACCAGGGCCTCGGGATCGCTGTCGGTCAAGTCGTTGAAACCGACCCGCGGCGAGATGCGCACCGAAACGCGGTCGGCACCGATTTCCTCGCTCGCCGCATCCACCACCTCGAGCAGCAGGCGCGTGCGGTTCTCGATCGAGCCGCCATAGGGGCCTTCGCGGTCGTTGACGCCGTCGCGCAGGAACTGGTCGATCAGATAGCCGTGGGCACCATGGATCTGCACACCATCGAAGCCGGCGGCTTTGGCACGGCGGGCGGCCAGCCGGAACTGCTCGACGATGCCGGGAATCTCGTCATCACGCAGGCGGCGCGGCGCCTCGTAGTCCTTGCGGCCCTCGGGAGTGCTGATCTGGCTGCCCTGGATCGCTCGATCGGTACTCGAAACCGGCTGCACGCCGCCGTCGAGCAGGCTGTGCGCAGCGCGGCCGGGGTGCCAGATCTGCAACTGGATGCGCCCGCCCTTGGCGTGCACGGCGGCCGTCACCTGCCTCCAGCCTTCCGCCGCCTCGTCACTATGGATGCCGGGCTCTCCGGTGAAGGCCGAGGCGGTCGGCGAAACCATCGTCGCCTCGGCGATCAGCAGGCCAGCCGAGGCACGCTGTGCGTAGTGCTCGGCGATCAGGGCATTGGCGATATGGCTGCGGCCGGCGCGGGCGCGGGTCAGCGGCGCCATGACGATGCGGTTGGGAAGCTCAAGCGCGCCAACGCGCAACGGTTCGAACAGATTCATGCGGAAGGCTCCGGGTCAACGAGAACCGGAACTGCGGTCATACGCGCCACTTTCAAGCCCTGCGCGCATCTGCCCATTTGTTCACACCCCTGGGCCGCCCGCCCCAATCAGGAGAAACCCGGATCCATGCTAGACTGCGTGCTTCGCGAGGTTTAAAGCCTCGTGTTTCGTTCATCTCCTCTGACTCCTCCTCGACCGCCGTTGCGGTCGCCTGCCGCGGCAGGGAATTGGTCGGCGGCGATGCCGTCGCACCGATCGGGCCTGGCCGACATGGACCAGACCGCGAGGAACACAGCGACCTGTTCGGGCCGGTTTGGCCCTGCGCACCCGACCCAGGAGGCCGGCGTGCTGCGTCTGTGTCAGAAGAAAGTTGTTCGATGTCCAGTTTTGATTCCCTCGGCCTGCCCGAATTCCTGCTCAACGCCGTCCGCGAGGCCGGCTACGAGAATGCCACCGAGGTGCAGGCACAAGCCGTGCCGCTCGGCATGCAGGGCAAGGACCTGATGGTCAGCAGCCGCACCGGCAGCGGCAAGACCGCCGCCTTCCTGCTGCCCATCCTCTGCCAGGTGCTGGCGCGCCGCGAGGCCAATCCCGATGTGCTGCCGGCCTTCGTGCCGCGCTTCCATCGCAGCGCGCCGCGCCATGCCGGCGGCGATCGCCGCGGCACCCGCGGTGCCGCCCGCAACCAGGCCGAGCCCTATCTCGCCCATGCCCTGGTGCTGGCGCCGACCCGCGAACTCGCCCAGCAGGTCGCCCAGGCCGCCCAGCAGCTCGGCCGCGGCATCAAGGGCCTCAGCGTTGCCACTGTCGTCGGCGGCATGCCCTACCCGGCCCAGTTGGAGCGCCTGCGCGGTGGCGCCGACCTGATCATCGCCACCCCGGGCCGTCTGCTCGACATCGCCGGCCAGCAGCCGGCCCTGCTGTCGGAAATCAAGACCCTGGTGCTGGACGAGGCCGACCGCATGCTCGACCTCGGCTTCATCGAGGACATCGAGCAGATCGCCGCGATGCTGCCCAAGCCGCGCCAGACGGTGATGTTCAGCGCCACCTTCGACGGTCGCGTCGGCGGCCTGGCCCGCGAGCTGCTCAACGAGCCGCAGCGCATCGAGGTCACCAACAGCGCCGAGCAGAAGCTGCAGATCGAGCAGCGCCTGCACTGGGCCGATCACCCGATGCACCGTGCCGCGCTGCTGGAGCATCTGCTCGCCGACGCCGCGGTCGACCAGGCCGTGGTCTTCGCCAGCACGCAGATCGAGGCCGAGCAGATGGCCGGCCAGCTGGCCGAACTCGGCCACGCGGTCGCCGCTTTGCACGGCGGCATGCCGCAGGGCAAGCGCAACCGCACCCTGATGGGCCTGCGCCGCCGCGAGCTGCGCGTGCTGGTCGCCACCGACGTCGCCGCGCGCGGCATCGACGTGCCAACGATCAGCCATGTCATCAACGTCGGCCTGCCGATGAAGGCCGAGGACTATGTGCACCGCATTGGCCGCACGGGCCGTGCCGGCCGCTCCGGCCTGGCCGTGACCCTGGCGCTGCGCGAGGATCTGCCCCGCCTTCGCCGTCTGCAGGCCTACACCAAGGAAGCTCTGGCGCCGACCCGCGTCGAAGGCCTGGAGCCGAAGAAGCCGGATCCGGTGATCTTCAGCGAGCGTGGCCCGCGCAACTTCGATGGCGGTGATCGTCGCCCGCAATGGGGTGATCGCAAGCCCTATGGTGACCGTGGTGGCGACCGCGGCGGCTATGGCGAGCGCAAGTCCTTCCACGGTGGCGACCGCCCGGCGTTCAACGATCGCAAGCCGTTCCAGCATTCGGATCGCCCGGCTTTCGGTGATCGCAAGCCCTTCCAAGGCGACCGTCCGGCTTTCGGCGACCGCAAGCCTTACCAAGGCGACCGCCCGGCCTTCGGCGACCGCAAGCCCTTCCAAGGCGACCGCCCGGCTTTCGGCGACCGCAAGCCCTTCCACGGTGACCGCCCGGCCTTCGGCGACCGCAAGCCCTTCCAAGGCGACCGCCCGGCCTTCGGTGACCGCAAGCCCTTCCATGGCGATCGCCCGGCTTTCGGCGACCGCAAGCCCTTCCATGGCGATCGCCCGGCCTTCGCTGACCGGGGTCCCCGCCATGAAGGTGGCGAGCGTCCGGCCCGCCGCGAAGGCGGCTTCGGCGGCCCGCGCCGCCGTGAAGAGTGATCCTGCGCTGACTTAACCTGCGCGCATGCAGCGCTCAGGAACCCGTTCCGCCCAGGCCCTTGGCCGCGTCTCGCAATGGGACGCCGCCAAGGGCCTGGGCTTTGTGCAGCCAGAAACCGGTGGCGAGCGCCTGCTGCTGCGCCGCGCCGACCTCAGCGGCCGACTGCGTTTCCGCGAGCCACAGGTCGGCGAGGCGGTGCACTTCCAGTTGGGCACCGACAAGCGCCGCGCCCTCCAGGTCGGAAGCCTGGCGCCGCCGCCCAAGCCCGCAGCGGCCCAGGCCGGCAAGACCGGCGCCGGCAGCGAACGCCTGCTCGTCATCCCCGCCTTCGCGCTGCTGCTCGGCCTGCTGCACCTGGCCTCACCGCTGCCCCGTCCGGTGCCCTTTCTCTACGGTGCGCTGTCGATGGCGGTATTCATCGTCTACGGCATGGACAAATGGGCGGCGCGGCGCGGCAAGGCCCGCGTCGCCGAGCTTTCGCTGCACCTGATCGCGCTGCTCGGCGGCTGGCCCGGCGCGCTGCTCGGCCAGCAGATCTTTCGTCACAAGACCGCCAAGCCCGGCTTTCAGCGCCTGAGCTGGGCCATGGTCGCGTTGAACATCAGCCTGTTGCTGGGCTTCTGGTGGCTATGGCGACAGCGTTGAACGATTTGGCCTGCCCCTGCGGCAGCACGCGGCGCTACTCCGGCTGCTGCGGTCTGCTGCACGCCCGCTTCGCCACCGACGGCTGGCTCGCCGCCGCCAACGCCGAGGCGCTGATGCGCAGCCGCTACAGCGCCTTCGTGCTCGATCTGCGCGACTACCTGCTGGCCAGCTGGCATCCGCGGACCCGGCCCGCTGCGCTCGATGCGCCGGAGCCCGGCCTGCACTGGCTGGGCCTCGAGGTGCAGGCCGCAGCGCAGCAGGATGCCGAGCACGCGACGGTGCGCTTCGTCGCGCGCAGCAAGCTCGGCGGCCGTGCGCACCGGCTGGCCGAGAGCAGCCGCTTCGAGCGCGTGGACGGCCAATGGCTGTACGTCGATGGCGACCTCGCCTGAGATCCTGTTCGAGGACGAGTCGCTGCTTGCGCTGCACAAGCCGGCCGGGCTGCTCGTCCACCCGACCCGCCTCGATGCGCAGGAAGATGACTCGCTGCTGCAGCGCGCCGAGGCCGCATTCGGGCGCCGCCTCTACCCGGCGCACCGGCTGGACAAGGGCACCAGCGGCCTGCTGCTGATGGCCAAGAACCCCGCCGCAGCCGGCCAGCTCGGCGAGGCGTTCCGCGAAGGCCGCATCGCCAAGCGCTACCTGGGCCTGGTGCGCGGCTGGCCACTGGATGCCGGTCGCATCGACCACCCGTTGGCCCGCGACCCGGAGCGCCCCAGCCAGGGCCAGGCCCTGCTGCCGGCGCAGACCGACTGGCGTTGCCTGCGCCGCTTCGAGTGGCCGGTGGTCACTCAGCCCGGCTTTCCCGACACGCGCGGCGCACTGCTGGGGCTGGCGCCGTTGCAGGGTCGGCGCCACCAGATCCGCCGCCACTGCAAGCAGATCGCCCACCCGCTGATCGGCGACGCCACGCATGGCAAAGGACCGCTGAACCGCGTGCTGGCCGCGCATTTCGGCCTGCAGCGGCTGTGGCTGCACGCCTGGGCGCTGCGCCTGCCGGATGGCCGCTGGCTGCAGGCCGAGCCCGGCGCCGACTGGGCGCCCTTCGCGCCGCCGGCGCTCAGGCTGCCCGGCTGAGGCCGCTGCCGGCCAGCAGTTGGCGGGCGCCGGCATGGTCCGCGACGGCCACGCGCTCGCGCAGCGCCGCCAGATCCGCCTCGCCCAGCCAGGGCAGGAGCTGCTCGCGCTGCGCGACCAGCCAGTCGGCCAGGCCGGGGTCGGCCGCCTGCAGCGCCTGGTCCAGGCGCTGCAGGGCCTCGGGCCGCCCGGACGCCGGCGGCCCACCGTCAACCGGGCGCTCGCTCAGCCTGCGCAGCAGGGCCAGGCCCTCGTTCAGCTGCAGCTCGAAGGCCTGCAGCCATTCGGCATCCAGGCCCTGCGCACCGCGCAGGCGCTGCTCGCCGGCCGCCCCCCATTGCGCGAGGCGCTCGCAGGCCAGGGTCGCGGCCAGGCCCTTGAAGCCGTGCAGCGCCCGCTGCGCCGCGTCGCGGCGGCCGGCGTCCAGGTCCGCCTGCAATTGCTGCGGCAAAGCCTGCGCCATCGCCGTGAAGGAGCGGGTGGCACGCAGGTAGAGATCGCTGCGGCCCTGGAAGCGGGCCAGGCCCCGCTGCAGATCGACCCCGGCGGCCAGCGCCTGCTGCAGGCGGGCGGCATCGAGGTGCAGCGGCGGCTCGGCGACCGGCGACTGCAACGCCGCCTCCAGCACCTCGAGCCGGGCCAGCAACTGGCTGCGCTCGAGTTCGCGCTCCGCTGAGACAAGCAGGCCGATCACCTGCCGGCCCTCCGCCTCGCTCGGGTTCTCGCCGCAGGCCCGACGGGCCTGCAGGCGCAGCTGCCGTTGCGCGCCGAGATCGCCCTGCAGCCGCAGCGCGTCCAGGGTCGCCTCGCCGCCATCGGCGGCCAGCCCGCGCAGCAGGCCTTCGACGGCCTCTCGCTGCGCTGGCGCCACCGCCTGCAGGGCCTGCTGCAGCGTCAGCTCGGCCGGCAACTCGACCCGCTGCAGCAGCGCGGCAGCGGCCGGCGTCCAGATCCAGCGGTCCTCGTCCGGCAGCCAGCAAAAGCCGGCGGCGCCAAGCGCTTGCGGCAACCAGTCGTCGACCTGCTGCAGCGAGGCGCTGCGCCATGCCTCGGTCCGCGGCCGTTCGATGTCGAACAGCGTGCCAGCCAGACGCAGCGCCTGACCCTGGGCATCGCGGCCGCTCACGCTGCCGCGCAGGCACAGCCAAGTCCAGGCGGCCGCAGCGCCGTCGCCACGGCGCAGCCGCAGCTCCTGGTGCAGCAGCGCGTCGCGACCGGCCAGCAGGCGCGCGAAGGCCGCCTGCCAGCGCGCCCTGTCGTCGGGGTGGATGCGATCGCTCAGCTGCGCCGCATCCATCTCCACGGAGCCGGCGGCCGGCAGGCCCAGCAGGGCCAGCGCGCGACGGTCCAGCCGCAGGCGTTCGCCACCGCCCTCGATCCGCTTCCAGCGCCAGCCGCCGGCCTGCTGACCATCCAGCCATTCGCGTTGCCGCCCATAGGCTTGCTGCAGCTCGGCGCGCTGGCGCCAGAGCTGCGTCTGCGGCAGGCCCAGGCCGATGAAGCGCCCGGCCTCGAGTGGCTGCAGTCGCAGCAGCAGCACCTCGCCGTCCGGCAGTTGCAGCGGGCCGCACCAGGCCTGCCCGCTGTGCAGGGCCTCGCGGGCGCCAGCGCCCAGCTGCAGCGATTCGCCCGGCTGCAGTCCCGCCGCAGCCTCCAGCAGCCGCCCGTCGGCATCCAGCTCAAAGCGCTGCAGCGCCGCATCGATGCACGCCAGGCGCCGATGCAGGCCCTCCGAATCCTGGCGCAGCCCGGCCTCGGTCAAGGCAGCGAACTCGGCCTCGCGCTGCGCTTTCTCGCCCAGTTCGGCGAGGTGCCGCTGCAGCCGCTCCTGCTCGGCTTCCTGGGCCTCGACAGCGGCCTGCCGTTCGATCTCAATGCGGGCCGCCCGACGACGCGCGCCGAGCAGGCCCAAGCCGGTGATCAGTGCGGCCAGCAGGCTGAGCGCGGCACCGGCCAGTGCGCTGGCCGGCAGCACCTGCAGCGGCGCAGGCCATTCAAGCGGCAGGGCCGGCGACCAGCGCAGCAACGGCAGCGCGCTCAGGCCCAGGCCGCCGAGCGCGACCGCGGCCGCGCCGATCAGGGGGTGCAGGGGCCTGGCCATGCGCCTCGGTCCCGCCGCTCAGTCCGCCAGACCGCCGAGGGCGACGAATTTGCAGTCGAGGTACTCGGCGAGGCCCTGGTGGCCGCCCTCGCGGCCGAAACCGCTTTGCTTGACGCCGCCGAAGGGGAACTCGGCGCTCGCGATCAGGCCGGTGTTGACGCCGACCATGCCGTAGTCCAGCGCCTCGGCAACGCGGACCACTCGGCCCAAGTCGCGCGCGTAAAAGTAGCTGGCCAGACCGTAGTCGCTCTGGTTCGCCAGTTGGATGACCTGGGCCTCGGTGTCGAACTTCAGCACCGGCGCGACCGGACCGAAGGTTTCCTCGGTGGCCACCTTCATGCGCGCCGTCACGCCGGTGAGCAAGGTCGGCTCGAAGAACTGCGGACCGAGATCGGCACGCGGACCGCCGCCAACGCGCAGGCTCGCGCCTTGCGCCAGCGCGTCCTCGACGTGGGCGCGCACCTTGGCCACCGCGGCGGCGTCGATCAGCGGGCCGACCTGCACGCCGGCCTCGCGGCCCGGACCCAGCTTCAGCGCCGCGACCTTCTCGGCCAAGCGCTCAACGAAAGCATCGTGCACGCCGGCCTGCACATAGACGCGGTTCGCGCAGACACAGGTCTGGCCGGCATTGCGGTACTTGCTCTGCATCAGGCCGTCGACGGCGGCGTCCAGGTCGGCATCGTCGAAGACGATGAAGGGCGCATGGCCGCCGAGTTCCAGGCTCAGGCGCTTCAGCGTGCCGGCCGATTGCGCCATCAGGATGCGGCCGACCTCGGTCGAGCCGGTGAACGACAGATGCCGCACCACCGGGTGCGCGCACCAGGTCTGGCCGATGGCGATGCTGTCCTCGGCGTCGGCGGGCAGCACGGCCAGCACGCCGGCCGGCAGACCGGCGCGCAGCGCCAGTTCGGCGCAGGCCAGCGCGGTGAGCGGCGTCTGCTCGGCCGGCTTGACCATCACCGTGCAGCCGGCGGCCAGCGCCGGCGCGACCTTGCGGGTGATCATTGCCAGCGGGAAATTCCAGGGCGTGATCGCCGCGCAGACGCCGACCGGCTGCTGCCAGACCCAGGCGCGCTTGCTCGGGTCGGGGCTGGGGATGGTCTCGCCGGCGATGCGCCGGCCCTCCTCCGCGTACCACTCCAGGAAGGAAGCCGCGTAGCTGACCTCGCCGCGCGCCTCCGCGAACGGCTTGCCCTGCTCGGCCGTCATCAGCAAGGCCAGGTCGTCCGCATGCTGGCGCAGCAACTGGGCCCAGCGACTCAGCATGCGGCCACGGTCCAGCGCCGAGCGGGCGCGCCAGGCCGGGAACGCGCGCTCGGCGGCCTCCACGGCCAGTCGGGCGCTGTCGGCGCCATGGCTGGCGACCTCGGCCAGCAACGCGCCCGAGGCCGGATCGCGGACCTCGAAACGCCGTCCATCGCTAGGGACGTCGACCCATTCGCCCTCCAGCAACGCAGCACTGCGCAGCAGGCTGGCATCATTGAGGGCTGGGCTGGCCAATTCGCTCATCGATTCGCACTCCTTCAAGGAGGCGGACTCTAGCCCCGGCACACCGCCTTCTTTTGCAACCGAATGAATCCCCCCGCGCCATGAAAGCCGCCGAGATCCGCTCCACCTTCCTGAAGTTCTTCGAGAGCAAGGGCCACGCCATCGTGGCCAGCTCCCCGGTGGTGCCCGGCGACGACCCGACGCTGCTGTTCACGAACGCCGGCATGAACCAGTTCAAGGACGTGTTCCTGGGCTTCGACAAGCGCCCCTACAGCCGCGCGACGACGAGCCAGAAATGCATCCGCGCCGGCGGCAAGCACAACGACCTGGACAACGTCGGCTACACGGCGCGGCACCACACCTTCTTCGAGATGCTGGGGAACTTCTCCTTCGGCGACTACTTCAAGAAGGACGCGATCGCTTTTGCCTGGGAGCTGCTGACCGTGCACTTCAAGCTGCCGGCCGACAAGCTCTGGGCCACCGTCTACGCGGAGGACGATGAGGCCTACGACATCTGGCTGAAGGACATCGGGCTGCCGGCCGAGCGCATCGTGCGCATCGGCGACAACAAGGGCGGCCGCTACATGTCCGACAACTTCTGGATGATGGGCGACACCGGCCCCTGCGGCCCCTGCTCGGAGATCTTCTACGACCACGGCCCCGATGTGGCCGGCGGCCCCCCCGGCTCGGCCGAGCAGGACGGCGACCGCTACATCGAGATCTGGAACAACGTCTTCATGCAGTTCAACCGGACTGAAGACGGCGTGATGCACAAGCTGCCCAAGCCCAGCGTGGACACCGGCATGGGTCTGGAGCGCCTGGCCGCGGTGCTGCAGCATGTGCATTCGAACTACGAGATCGACCTCTTCGTCGCCCTGCTGGCCGCCGCCAAGAAGGCGGTCGACGAAGCCGGTGCCGGCGACTGCGATGCGAACTCGCCGTCGCTCAAGGTGATTGCCGACCACATCCGCGCCTGCTCGTTCACGGTCTGCGACGGCGTCATCCCCGGCAATGCCGGCCGCGGCTATGTGCTGCGGCGCATCGCCCGTCGCGCCATCCGCCACGGCTACAAGCTGGGCGCACGCACGCCCTTCTTCCACAAGCTGGTCAAGGCCCTGGTGGAACAGATGGGCGAGGCCTACCCAGATCTGCGCGCCGCGGAAGCCCGCGTGACCGAGGTGCTGCAGCAAGAAGAAACCGGCTTCTTCCGCACCATCGCCAACGGCATGGAGATCCTCGAAGCCACCCTGGCCAAGGGCGGCAATGTCGACGGCGACACCGCCTTCAAGCTGCACGACACCTATGGCTTCCCGGTCGACCTGACCGGCGACGTCTGCCGCGAGCGCGGCGTGACGGTGGACGAGGCCCGCTTTGCCGAGCTGCTGGAAGAGCAGAAGCAGCGCGCCCGCAGCGCCGGCAAGTTCAAGATGGCCCAGGGCCTGGCCTACAGCGGCGCCCCGACCGCGTTCCACGGCTACGAGCACCTGGTCTGCGACAGCAGCCACATCACCGCGCTCTACGTCGACGGCTCGCCCGTGGACAGCGTGCGCGCCGGCGACGACGCCGTGATCGTGCTCGACCACACGCCCTTCTACGCCGAGAGCGGTGGCCAGGTCGGCGACCGGGGCGAGCTGCGCAGCGGCACGACCCGTGTCACCGTGCACGACACCCTGAAGATCCAGGCCGACGTCTTCGGCCACCACGGCTCGGTGGTCGAGGGCGAGCTGAAGGTTGGCGATGTGCTGAGCGCCCGCGTCGATGCCGAGGCGCGCACCCACACCGTGCGCAACCACAGCGCCACCCATCTGATGCACAAGGCCTTGCGCGAGGTGTTGGGCAGCCATGTGCAGCAGAAGGGCTCGCTGGTCAACGCCGATCGCACCCGCTTCGACTTCGCCCATGGCCAGGCCATGACGGGCGCGCAAATTGCTGAGGTTGAGCGCATCGTCAACGCCGAGATCCTGGCCAATGCGGCCACCGACGCGGCAGTGATGGAATTGGAGGCCGCGCAGAAGAGCGGCGCCATGATGCTGTTCGGTGAGAAGTACGGCGACACCGTGCGCGTGCTCTCCATCGGCACCAGCAAGGAGCTCTGCGGCGGCACCCATGTGGCTCGCACCGGCGACATCGGTCTGTTCAAGATCGTGGCGGAAGGCGCCGTGGCCGCCGGCATCCGCCGCGTCGAGGCGGTCACCGGCAGCAACGCGCTGGCCTATCTGCAGGCCCTGGAAGGCCGGCTGGACCAGATCGCCGCAGGCCTGAAGGTGGCGCCGGCCGATGCGCCGCAGCGCGTCGAGAGCCTGCTGGACCAGATCCGCCAGCTCGACAAGGAGATCGGCCAGCTCAAGGGTAAGCTCGCCTCGGCGCAGGGCGACGTGCTGACCGAGCAGGCGATCGACGTGGCCGGCATCAAGGTGCTGGCCGCCCGCCTGGAAGGCGCTGACGCCAAGATCCTGCGCGACACCCTGGACCAGCTGCGCAACAAGCTGAAGTCTGCGGCCATCGTGCTGGCCAGCGTCGACGGCGACAAGGTGCAGCTGGCCGCCGCGGTGACCGCCGATCTGACCGCCAAGCTCAAGGCCGGCGAGCTCGTCAGCCATGTCGCGGCCCAGGTCGGCGGCAAGGGCGGTGGCAAGCCGGACATGGCGATGGCCGGCGGCACGCAGCCGGCGGCGCTGCCGGCGGCGCTGGCCTCGGTCAAGGACTGGGTGGCGCAACGCGCCTGAAATCCGGCCCACCGGACTGCCCAATGAAAAAGCCGCCCTCGGGCGGCTTTTTCATTGGGCTTGGCAGGCGCTGCGATGAACTCCGCGCGCTCGCCGGGGTTCAGATCAGAACGCCGCCTCCATGTCGGCGGCGGCACCGCCGGGTTGCGGCGCCGGAGCCGCGCCACGCGGCGCACCTTCACTGGCCGGGGCCGGCTGGCGGTTTTCGGCCTGGCGCTCCACCCATTCGTAGCCGGTATGGGCATCACCCGAGGACGGCGCATCGGCGACCCGGCCCGCAGCCGCGGTCTGGCCAGCGCCTTGGCGCTCGGCTGCCGGCGTGGCTGGCGCGGCCAACTCGGCTCGTGGCGCGGGCTTCTCCGCGACCGGCCGGGCTTCAGCGCTCGGCGTGCGCTTGCCAGTCACCAGCAGCTTGCCCAGCTTGACCAGTTCACTGGCCTGCGCCGGAGCCGGGGGCAAACCCGAAGCAATCACCACGAGAACGCCAACAAACCACACTTTGCTCTTCAACATGGAACCCTCGGCACCTTGATGCATGGTGCGCAGTCTGCCGGCGGCGCCGACGAAACACGACCCCGGAGAGACGGGCTGCGTCAAAACCGGGGCCAAGCGCTGCATTGTGCGACGAATGGCGCTCAGGTCAGGCCGGTGTCGACGTCGCGACGGGCCAGCGCCAAATATTCCGCAGACTGCATCTCCCGCAGCCGGCTGACGGTCCGCGGGAACTCATGGGCCAAGGGCCCCTCGGTATAGAGCCGTTCCGGTTCGACGGCTGCCGAGACCACCAGCTTCACGCGCCGGTCGTAGAGCACATCGACCAGCCAGGTGAAGCGCCGCGCCTCGCTGGCCATGCGCAGCGGCATCTCGGGCACTCCGGACAGGATCAGCGTGTGGAACTGGCTGGCCAGTTCCAGGTAGTCGTTCTGCGAGCGTGGGCCACCACAGAGCGTGGCGAAATCGAACCAGACCACGCCGCCGGCCCGGCGCCGAGCGCGGATCTCGCGGTTCTCGATCTGCAGGCGCGGGTTCTCGTCCTGGGCCTCGGCCAGTTGGCCGAACAGCCGCTCCAGCGCCGCCTCGGCAGCGGCATCCAGCGGGCAGAGGTAGAGCTTGGCGTCGGTCAGCGTGCGGCGGCGGTAGTCGACCCCGGCATCGACATTGACGATCTGCATCGTCTCCTTGAGCAGCGCGATGGCCGGCAGGATGCGATCACGGTGCAGGCCGTTCGGGTAGAGACCGTCCGGATGGAAATTGCTCGTCGTGACAATGCTGATGCGGTGCTTGGCCATGCCCTCGAGCAGGCGCAGCAGGATCATCGCGTCGGTCACGTCGGCGACATGGAACTCGTCGAAGCAGATCAGGCGGTAGCGCCTGGCCATGCGCTTGCACAGCTCGTCGATCGGATCGGCGATGCCCTTGAGCTCGTGCAGCTCGCGGTGCAGCTCGCGCATGAACTCGTGGAAATGCAGGCGCGCCTTGCGCTGCAGCGGCAGGGCCTGGAAGAAGCAGTCCATCAGGAAGCTCTTGCCCCGGCCCACGCCGCCGTACAGGTAGACGCCCTTGGGCAAGGGCGGACGCACCAGCAGCTTGGTCACCGCATTGCTGCGGCGCGCCTTGTAGGCCAGCCACTCGTCTTCGCAGCGCTGCAGCGCGGCCAGACCTCTCGCTTGAGCTTCGTCGGCCTGGAATCCGCGGCTTTGCAACTCCGCCTGGTAGGCGGAAGTCGTCGACACCGGCTTAGAAGTTGAGAGTGCGCTTGTCGACCGCCAGCGCCGCTTCCTTGGTGCTTTCGCTCAAGGAGGGGTGCGCATGGCAGATGCGAGCGATGTCCTCGCTGCTGGCCTTGAAGGCCATCGCGACCACGCACTCGGCCACCAGCTCGCTGGCGAAGGGGCCAATGATGTGCACGCCCAGGATCTCGTCGGTCTTGGCGTCGGCCAGCATCTTCACGAAGCCGGTGGTGTCGCCCAGTGCGCGCGCGCGGCCATTGGCCAGGAAGGGGAACTGGCCGGCCTTGTAGGCGCGACCTTCGGCCTTCAGCTGCTGCTCGGTCTTGCCGACCCAGGCGATCTCCGGGCTGGTGTAGATGACCCAGGGAATGATGTCGAAGTCGACATGGCCGTGCTGACCGGCGATGCGCTCGGCAACGGCAACGCCCTCTTCCTCGGCCTTGTGCGCCAGCATCGGGCCACGCACCACGTCGCCGATGGCCCAGACGCCGGGCAGATTCGTCTTGCAGTCGGCATCGACCTCGATGGCGCCCTTGGCGTCCAGCTTCAGGCCCACAGCTTCAGCGTTCAGGCCGATGGTGTTGGGCACGCGGCCGATGGAGACGATGAGCTTGTCGACGTCCAGGGTCTTGGCCTCGCCCTTGGTGTCGGTGTAGCTGACCGTGACGCCCTTCTTGGAGGTCTTGATCTCGCCAACCTTGACGCCGAGCTGGATGTCCAGGCCCTGCTTCTTGAAGACCTTGGCGGCCTCCTTGGCCACGCCTTCGTCGACCGCAGCCAGGAAGGTCGGCATGCCTTCGAGCACGGTGACCTCGGCACCCAGGCGGCGCCAGACCGAGCCCATCTCCAGGCCGATGACGCCGGCGCCGATCAGGCCCAGCTTCCTGGGCACGGCGCCCACGCGCAAGGCACCGTCGTTGCTGAGGATCAGTTCTTCGTCGAAAGGCGTGCCGGGCAGCGCACGGGCGTTGGAGCCGGTGGCAACCACCACCTGCTGAGCCAGGATCTCTTCCTCGCCGGCCTTGATGACATAGGCGCCGTCCTTGGCCGCCACGAAGCTGCCGCGGCCATGGAAGAAGCTGACCTTGTTCTTCTTGAACAGGTAGAGGATGCCGTCGTTGTTCTGCTTCACCACCTGGTCCTTGCGGGCCAGCATCTTGGCGACGTCCATCTTCACGTTGTCGGCGGTGATGCCGTGGTCCGCGAAGTGGTGGTTCAGGTGCTCGTAGTGCTCGCTGGACTGCAGCAGGGCCTTGGACGGGATGCAGCCGACATTGGTGCAGGTTCCGCCCGGCGCCGGGCCGCCCTTGTCGTTCTTCCACTCGTCGATGCAGGCGACGTTCTTGCCCAGCTGGGCCGCACGGATGGCGGCGATGTAGCCGCCGGGGCCGCCGCCGATGACGACGACGTCGAATTGCTTGGTATCAGCCATGAGAACTTTGCTTTCTCAATGCTCAATGGGAACGAAAAAGGCCATCAGCGTGTAGAGCAACACACTGAGGGCTGCCGCCGGCAGGAAGAGCAGAAACCCGATCCGCCAGACCCAGGCAGACACACCGGTAAAACGCCCGAGGCCCGAACAGACTCCGGCCAGCCAAGCGCCCTCGCGGCTGCGCCGGAGCTGTCTGTCGCCGCCGGGCCCTGAGGGGCGGTCAAGCAGACGGACCTTGACCATGGCGAACTCGGCATCCGTCAGAGCACCGCCTGCGTGAAGACGCTGGAGACGCTCCAGCTCTTCCACCATGGACATCAGATATCGAACAGCAGGCGGGCCGGATCTTCCAGCGCGTCCTTCATTGCCACCAGACCCAGCACGGCCTCGCGGCCGTCGATGATGCGGTGGTCGTAGCTCATGGCCAGGTAGTTGATCGGGCGGATCACGATCTGGCCGTTCTCGACCACCGCACGGTCCTTGGTCGCATGCACGCCCAGGATGGCCGACTGCGGCGGGTTGATGATGGGCGTGCTCAGCATCGAGCCGAAGGTGCCGCCGTTGCTGATCGAGAAGGTGCCGCCGGTCAGCTCTTCCAGCGACAGCTTGCCGTCCTTGGCCTTCTGGCCGAAGCTGGCAATGGTCTTCTCGATCTCGGCAAAGCTCAGCTGGTCGGCGTTGCGGATGATGGGCACGACCAGGCCGCGCGGCGAGCCGACGGCGATGCCGATGTCGAAGTAGCCGTGGTAGACGATGTCGTTGCCGTCGACCGAGGCGTTGAGCACCGGGTACTTCTTGAGCGCGTGCACCGCGGCCTTGACGAAGAAGCTCATGAAGCCCAGCTTGACGCCGTGCTCCTTCTCGAACTTCTCCTGGAACTTCTTGCGCATCTCCATCAACGGGCCCATGTTGACCTCGTTGAAGGTCGTCAGGATCGCGTTGGTGGCCTGCGACTGCAGCAGACGCTCGGCGACGCGGGCACGCAGGCGCGACATCGGCACGCGCTGCTCGGGGCGATCGCCCAGGTTCTGCGCGACCGGCGCGGCGACGGCCGGCAAGGCCTTGGCCACCGCCGGGCTGGCGGGCACCGCGACCGGCGCGGCCACCGGAGTGGCCACGCCTGCCGGCTTGGCGGCCAGCGCGCCCAGCACATCACCCTTGGTCACGCGACCGTCCTTGCCGGTGCCGGGCACCGAGCCGGCGGGCAGGCTGTTGTCGGCCATGATCTTCGCGGCCGCCGGCATCGCCACACCGCTCTTGTCGGCGGCGGCCGGCGCAGCCGGTGCCGGCTCCGCGGCGGGGATCGGCTTGACTTCCATCGGGCTGATACCCGGCTGGCCCTCGGTGTCGATGCGCGCGATCACCTCGTCGCTGACGCAGCTCTCGCCGTCGTTCTTGACGATCTGCGCGACCACGCCGGCGGCCGGCGCCGGCACTTCCAGCACCACCTTGTCGGTTTCGATTTCGATGAGGATCTCATCGATCACAACGGCCTCACCGGGCTTCTTCTTCCAGCTCAGCAGGGTGGCTTCGGCCACCGATTCGGAGAGCTGCGGGACCTTGACGTCAACGATTGCCATGATCTTGTTCGTTCCTAGTTCTTACTTGGTCAGCACGAAGCCCTTGAGCTTGGCGAAGGCCTGGTCGAGCAGCGCCTTCTGCTGCTCCTGGTGGAGGTGGGCGTAGCCGCAGGCGGGCGACGCGCTGGCCGGGCGGCCGGCGTAGCCGAGACGCTGGCCGTCGAGCATGTTCTCGTGGATCTGGTGCTGCACGAAGAACCAGGCGCCCTGGTTCTGCGGCTCGTCCTGGCACCACACGATGTCCGTCGCGTTCGGGTACTTCTTGAGCTCGGTCGCAAAGGCCTTGTGCGGGAACGGGTAGAGCTGCTCGACACGCAGCACGACGACGTCGCTGGCCTTCTTCTCCTCGCGCTTCTTCATCAGGTCGTAGGCCACCTTGCCCGAGCAGACGATGATGCGCTTGACCTTGTCGGCATTGACGCCGGCCTCGATCTCGCCGATCACGGTCTTGAACTCGCCCTTGGTGAACTCGGTCAGCGGCGAGGTCGCGTCCTTGGCGCGCAGCAAGCTCTTCGGGGTCATGATGACCAGCGGCTTCCTGAACATGCGCAGCATCTGGCGGCGCAGCACATGGAAGATCTGCGCCGCCGTGGTCGGCTGCACGATCTGCATGTTGTTGTCCGCGGCCAGCTGCATGAAGCGCTCCAGGCGCGCCGAGCTGTGCTCGGGGCCCTGGCCTTCGTAGCCGTGCGGCAACATCATGACGAGGCCGTTGGCACGCCCCCACTTCACCTCGCCGCTGGCGATGAACTGGTCGATCACCACCTGCGCGCCGTTGACGAAGTCGCCGAACTGCGCCTCCCAGATCGTCAGCGTGTTCGGCTCGGCGGCCGCGTAGCCGTATTCGAAGCCCAGCACCGCCTCCTCGCTGAGGATGGAGTCGATCACCGTGAACGGCGCCTGGCCGTCGGCGACATGCTGCAGCGGGATGTAGGTGCCTTCGTCCCAGTTCTGGCGGTTCTGGTCGTGGATCACCGCGTGGCGGTGCGTGAAGGTGCCGCGGCCGGCGTCCTCGCCCGACAGGCGCACCGGGTAGCCGCTGGCGACCAGCGAGGCGAAGGCCATGTGCTCGCCCATGCCCCAGTCGACATTGATCTCGCCGCGACCCATGCTCGCGCGATCGTTCAGCAGCTTCTGCACCAGGTTGTGCGCCGCATAGCCCTCGGGCAGCGTGGTGATGCGCTCGGCCAGGCGTTTCCACTCGGTGACCGGCACCGCGGTGTCGCAGCTGTCGGTCCATTTCTTGCCGAGGAAGGGCGACCAGTCGGTCGCGTACTTGCTCTTGAAATTCGTCAGCACCGGATCGACGGTGTGGCGACCCTCGTCCATCGCGGCGCGGTAGGCCTTGGCCATCGCATCGGGCAGTTCGGCCGGCAACGAGCCCTGCGCGACCAGCTTCTCGGCGTAGAGCTTGCGCGTGCCCGGATGCTGCGCGATCTTCTTGTACATCAGCGGCTGGGTCAGCGAGGGCGTGTCCTGCTCGTTGTGGCCCAGCTTGCGGTAGCAGACGATGTCCAGCACCACGTCCTTCTTGAACTCGGCACGGTAGTCCATGCAGAGCTCCATCGCGTAGACGACAGCCTCGGGGTCGTCGCCGTTCACGTGCAGCACCGGCGCCTCGATCATCTTCACCACGTCGGTGCAGTACCAGGTCGAGCGCAAATCGCGCGGGTCGCTGGTGGTGAAGCCGATCTGGTTGTTGATGACGATGTGCACCGTACCGCCGGTGCGGTAGCCGCGGGTCTGGCTGAAGGCCAGGGTCTCCTGGACCACGCCCTGACCGCCGAAGGCCGCATCGCCGTGCACCAGCACCGGCAGCACCTGGGCTTCCGAGCCCTCGCCCCGGCGGTCCTGGCGGGCGCGCACGCTGCCCTCGACGACCGGGTTGACGATCTCCAGGTGCGAGGGGTTGAAGGCCAGGCTCAGGTGCACCGCGCCGCCGGGCGTGGAGACATCGGAGCTGAAGCCCTGGTGGTACTTGACGTCGCCGGCCGGCAGGTCCTCCGCCGCCTTGTGCTCGAACTCGGCGAACAGGTCCTTGGGCATCTTGCCCAGGGTGTTGACCAGCACGTTCAGGCGGCCGCGGTGGGCCATGCCGATGACGATCTCCTGCACGCCGCGCGAGCCGGCGTGCTGGATCAGCGCGTCCATCGCCGCGATGAAGCTCTCACCGCCCTCCAGGCTGAAGCGCTTCTGACCCACGTACTTGGTGTGCAGGTAGCGCTCCAGGCCTTCGGCCGCCGTCAGGCGGTCAAGGATGTGCTTCTTCTTCTCGGCGCTGAAGCTCGGCTTGCTCAGCGACTTTTCCAGCCGCTCCTGCCACCAGCGCTTCTCGGCGGGGTCGGAGCCGTGCATGAATTCGGCACCGATCGAACCGCAGTAGGTCTCGCGCAGCGCCTGCACGATCTGGCGCAGCGTCATCGTCTCGCCGCCGAAGTAGCTGTTCACGGCGCTGAACGAGATGTCCATGTCGGACTCGCTCAGGTCGTAGAAGGCCGGCTCCAGTTCGGGGATCTTGGGGCGTTCGAGGCGCTTGAGCGGATCGAGTTCCGCCCAGCGATTGCCGAGGAAGCGATAGGCAGCAATCAGCGACTGCACATGGACCTGCTTGCGGGCGACCGCGAGGTCGGCGCTGCTGGCCTTCTGGCCGAAGGCATTGGCCTTGGCACGCTGCGCGAAGCTCTCGATGACCGGCGCGTGCGGCACGTCGCGGGCTTCCGAGCCGTCGGTGGCGGGGACATGTTGCAGCGCGTCGAAGTAGGCGCGCCAGTTGTCCGGCACCGAGCCGGGGTTGTCGAGGTAGGCCTCGTACAGCTCTTCGACATAGGGCGCATTGCCCCCGAAGAGGTACGAGTTCAACCTGTATTGCTGCATCATTTCGCTGACCTCACGCTTTGGCTTCCAAAGCAGTGGCTGGTTGATCAACCTTCCGCGACACGGCCAGACCGGTTAGCGGATTGCGACCCGTAAGTGGGGGGACGGGAAGGGCTACAGGAACAAAAACTGGGGCCGGTACACCGGGGTACACCGAACCGGACGGCGACTGTAGCACCGGGGCCCCAGCCCGCCGGCGGCCGGAACGCACGGCGCTAGACTGCAGGTGTTTTGTATACAAGATTGAATACCGGAGCCCCGCATGGAAGTTCAAGTCGTTGATTACCGCGCGCCCGATGCCGCCCGGCGCTTCACGCAAAGCCTGCACGAGACCGGCTTCGGCGTGCTCACCAACCACCCGATCCCGCAACAGCTGGTCGAACGCATCTACAAGACCTGGCTGGACTTCTTCAACAGCGACGAGAAAGCCCAGTACGCGTTCAGCAAGGAGACCCAGGACGGCTGGTTCAGCCCCGCCGTCAGCGAAACCGCCAAGGGCGCAACGCAGAAGGACATCAAGGAGTACTTCCACGTCTACCCCTGGGGCCGCATCCCGCCCAGCTTGAGAGAAGACGCCCTCGCCTACTACGCGCAGGCCAATGCGCTGGCGGCGGAACTTCTGGGTTGGGTCGAGCAGTACACGCCGCCCGAGATCGCCCAGCACTACAGCGAACCCCTGTCCAACATGATCAAGGACAGCCGGCAGACCCTGCTGCGCGTGCTGCGCTACCCGCCCTTGACCGGCAACGAGCCCCCGGGCGCGGTGCGCGCCGCGGCGCACGGCGACATCAATCTGCTGACCATCCTGCCGGCGGCCAACGAGCCCGGCCTGCAGGTCATGGGCAATGACAAGCTCTGGCGCGACGTGCCCTGCGACTTCGGCAGCCTGGCCATCAACATCGGCGACATGCTGCAGGAAGCCAGCCGCGGCTACTACCCCAGCACCCAGCACCAGGTGCTGAACCCGGTGGGCGAGAGCGCGAAGCGCAGCCGCGTGTCGCTGCCGCTGTTCCTGCATCCGCGCGAGAACGTCGTGCTCAGCGAGCGCTACACCGCGAACAGCTATCTGCAAGAGCGGTTGCGCGAGCTGGGCGTCAAAGGCTGAGCACCTATGCAGCGGCGCCGAGCCGGCTTGCTGGCCGTTCCGCTGGGCGGTCCGCCAACCCTCGGCCGCTGCGGCAGCAAACCCCTGTCGACCCAGCGCGTGCTGGAGGCGCAGGCCGCAGCGCAGGATCCAGCACCCGGACCGGTTTCTGCGAGCGCGTTGACGCCAGCGTGCAGATCGGTGTGCGCTGCACGAGCGGGTGGGGCGGATCAGCTTGGCGCATGCCGAGGTCCAGCAACCGGAGGCGAATGCCTGCGGTCTGCAGCGCACCGGCCTGCATGGCGAGCGCCGCCAACTGAGTTGGTGAGCGCGTGAACGCATGGAGCCGTTGACACGCGCCTTCTCGCTCTGGGTGCTCGCCGCCAGCCTGCTGATGGGGGCGCTGCCTGCCGCTGCCAGTTGCTTGGGCAGCGGTGATGCCGACATCGAGGCGCTGACCCAGGACATCGGTCGCCAGCCCTTCCAGGCGCTTGAGGCCATCGAGCGAGCATTGGCGCCGGACCGGGCGCTGACGCCAGAGCAGCGCGCCTGGCTTGAAGGCGCACGCGCCCACGCCCAGCGCATGGTGGGGAGCGACATGACGGTGCTGGCCGCCGCCCTCGAAGGCGCCAAGGTGCTGCCAACTGAGCACCCGGCGCGGCTGCACCTGCAGATCCTTCGCCTGTACGGCAGCACGCTCAGCCCAGCCACGCGGGAGACCATGGAGGCCCTGCGTCAGCAACTGGCCGCGCAGCCCCCGGATCGACCCGCCACGCTCTGCGCCAAGATCCGTCTGGCCTCGGCCATGGCCGAGCACGACCGACTCAATGGCGAGTCCTTCGAGTTGGCCGCCGAGGTCTACCGCCGCGCGGCGACCGAGCCACTGGCCTGGATGCGCGCCGAGGCGGCATCCATCCTGGGTCAGGTCACCTTGCGCACCGACACCGTGTACGCCCAGACCCTGAGCGCCGAAGCCCTGCGCTACTTCGAGTCGCAGGCCATGCACGACATGGCGGCCAACGAGCTGTTCATGGATGCCCTGGCTTCCACCAATCTGATGGACAGCGCTCCGCTGCAGCACGCGGAGCGGCAGTTCCGGCGCTCCGAGGAAGCCGCCCTGCGGGCCCAGAACCCCTATGCCGCCGCCTATGCCCAATCGGGGCTTTGCGAGGTACTCACCCCGCTGGGCCGCGTGCAAGAGGCGCTGGCGGTTTGCGCCAGCAGCCTGCGTCAGATCCAGGACAGCCGCAATCTCACCACCTACAGCACCCTGATCAGTCATGCGGCAGCCTTGCTGGCCGCCAATCACCCGCGGGAGGCGATGGACCTCCTTGCCCTCATGGCGCGCGACTGGTCCGACTGGCACACGGGCTACCACGGCTACCGCTTCTACGACGTGCGTGGGCGCGCCCAGGCAGCGCTGGGCAAGCCGCGCGAGGCCATCGCCGATCTGGAGCTGGCCTTGCGCGAACTGCGGGCCTTCATGACCGACACGCGTGCCCGCAGCAACCGCCTCGTGCAGGCCCGCTTCCGCGTCGAACAGTTGCAGCAAAGCCTGTCCCAGCAGGCACGCGATAGCGCCGAACAGGCGCAGCGCCACCGCCTGCTGCTGGTCGCCGGCCTGCTGGTGCTGACGCTGATGGGCGTCATCGTGCTGACCCTGGTGCGGCACCGGCGCCTGTACCGCCGCATGGCCTTCACCGATCCGCTGACCGGGGCGGCCAACCGCCGCTACACCGAGGTCCGCATCGATGAGCTGCTGCAACATGCCCATGCGCGGCAAGAGCCGCTCAGCCTGGCCGTGCTGGACCTCGACCACTTCAAGTCCTGCAACGACCGTTTCGGCCACGAAGCCGGCGACGAAGCCCTGCGCCGCTTCGTCGCCATCGCGCGCCGCGTGCTGAGGCCCGGCGACCTGCTGGGTCGCTGGGGCGGCGAGGAGTTCTTGCTGGTTCTGCCCCGCAGCGACGCGCAGGTCGCCGAGGCGGTGATTGACCGGCTGCGCACTGCGGCGGCGGCCGAGCGCCTGGCCCTGGCGCCGGACTACCCTTTGCGCTTCAGCGCGGGCGCCGTCGAGGGAGGCGGCGACGCCGAAAACTTCCCAGCCCTGCTGGCCCGCGCCGACCAGGCGCTCTACCGCGCCAAGGCAGCCGGTCGCAACCAGACCTGCTTCGACCGAGGCTGAGCATGGCGCGTCACCAACTCATCCACATCCACCCCGAAGCCCCGGCCAAGCCGGCCTTCGGCCAGCCCTGCAACGGCTGCGGCGTCTGCTGCCTAGCTGAGCCCTGCCCCATCGGCATCGTCGTCAGCCGCAAGACCCGTGGCGCCTGCGCCGCGCTGGTGTGGAGCGAGGATCAGCGCCGCTACCACTGCGGCCTGTTGACCCGCCCGCACCTGCGCTGGCTGCAGCCCCTGCTGCGGCGCTGGATCTCGGCCGGCAGCGGCTGCGACGCGACGCTGGAGACCGAGACGCCTGCCCGCTGAGCCGGCACCCTCAGCGCGGCGGTGCTTCGGCCGGCTCCGGCCGGACCAGACGCTGCAGCAAGCCCAGCGCCGCCTTGCGGGCGCCTTCGTCGCCGGAATTGATCGAGGTTGCCACGGCCAGATTGCGCTCGGGCAGCAGGGCCACGAACGACGAGAAAGTCCCGGTGCCGCCGACATGGACGCTGGCCGCCGAGCCGCCCAGCTCGTAACGCCCCCAGCCCATGCCGCCGCCGTCGGCGCCCTGCGGCTCGTGCAGCGCACGGACGGTCGCCGGCTTCAGCAGATGAGTCGGGGCGTCGCGCAAGCCGCACAGATGCTCCTGCAGGTAGCGCGCGTAATCGGCCATGCTCAGCGACACGTCGCCGGCCGCCTGCAGAAAGGCGGGAATCACCGGATCCGCGTCCTCGTAGACCTTCTGCGCACCATCGGCGCGGTAATGGCCCCAGGGCTGGCCCGCCCCCGGCGGCATCGGCGAACCGAAGCCGGCGCGCATGCCCAGCGGTGCGAACAGGCGCCGCTGCATCAACACCTCAAAGGGTTCGCCGCCCAGCTGTTCCAGCATCAGTCCGGCGACGATGTAGCCGGCATTCGAGTACAGGAAGCGCGTCCCCACCGGGTAGCTCGGCGGCGCCGCCAGCACCTGGCGGGCAAAGGCCAGGCGCTGCTCGCTCGGCGTTCCGGCACCGACCTGGACAGCCGACAGCTCCGCGCCGCTGGCATAGGCGGGCAAGCCGGACCGGTGCGACAGCAACTGGGCCAAGCTCGCTCCGGCCAGTCCGGGATGGATCGCCTGCACCTGCGGCGCCAGCAGCTCCGCCACCGTGCTGTCCCAGCGCAGCCTGCCCTCCTGCACATAGGTAGCCGCCAGGCTGGCCAGCATGGACTTGGCGTTGGAACCCACGTTGAAGCGCGCCGCGTCGCCCAAGGTCTCGGTCCGATCGACGCGGGCCCGCCCTTGCACCGCGATCTCGATCGGTCCGCCACAGCGCAGGCGCAGCGCGGCAAGCGCGGGCGCGGGCGATCCCTCGCGGGCGGCGGCAAGCGCCGAGTCCAACGTGTCGACGGCTCTCGAGGGCCAGGCCGCGAACAGCAACCCGGTGAAGGCGATCAGCCGAAGCCGGTGTCGGGGCGCATGCCGGTTCTGAGCGGTCATTGCGGGTGCTCCTGAAGCAAGGCGTGGCGCAGCAGCACCGGCAGGCTGGCGGCACCGGCGGCCTCGGCCAGCCCGGCCCGACGCATCGAGAACCACTGGCTGGCCAGGCCCATCACCAGCGCGACCTGGGCCGCCGCATCGACATCGCGGCAGAACGCGCGCTCGGCCCGGCCGGCCTCGACCCAGCGGCCGACCAGGCTGGACAGGGTGTCCGGCTCGAACTCGTCGCGCAGCAGCGGCCAGAAGCGCAGTTGTTGCTCGTCGACGAAGAGCACCGCCAGCGGGTCGCGCTCGAACAGCTGCGTCAGCGCCTGCACATAGGCGCACAGGCGCTCGATCGGCGACGGCGCGGCGGCGCTGGCCTCGCGCACCGCATCCACCATCGCCGCGTAGCAGCGCCGGTAAAGGTCCAGGCCCAGCGCGTCCTTGCTCTCGTAGTGCCGGTAGAGCGCCGGGCTGGAAATGCCGGCGGCGCGGCCGATGTCCCGCGTCGTCGTGCGGTCGAAGCCCTGCACCGCGAACAGATGCAGGGCGGTGGCGAGGACGCGACCCCGTCCGCGATGGGTTTGAAGTGCTTGTGGCATTTGACGATGTTATCAAACGATAACAATCAACCCGCTTCACGATCCACGAACGGGAACACCGCAGGGCTGCGCTAGCCTCGCGCTCCCCAAGCCCACCGGCGCCTGCGCCCCGCTCCCGTGCCCGCCTCGTTCCGCGCCTTTCTGCAAGCTCTGCGCCCCGCCCCGCTGGCCATCGACGGGCACGAGCGCCTGCGCGTCGCCGCCGGCGCAACCCTGGGCATTGCGCTGAGCGGCGGGCTCTGCCAGCTGGCCGGCGCCACGCCCTGGCTGGTCGCGCCGCTGGGCGCCAGCGCGGTGCTGGTGTTTGCCGTGCCGGCCAGCCCGCTGGCCCAGCCCTGGGCGGTGGTCGGCGGCAACACCCTGTCGGCGCTGGTCGGCGTGCTCTGCCTGATGGCCCTAGGGCCAGGTGTGGGCACGGCCGCGCTGGCGGTGGGCGCGGCGATCGCCTTGATGCTGGCGACGCGCTGCCTGCACCCGCCGGGCGGCGCCTCGGCGCTGTTGGCGGTGCTCAGCCAAGTCCATGACCCGGTCTTCGCGCTCAACCCGGTGCTGCTGAACTCGCTGCTGCTGGTGCTGGCCGGCATGGCCTACAACCACGCCACGGGCCGGCCCTATCCGCACCGGCCGGCCCCTGCTGCGACGGCGATCGAGGACGATCTGGACGCCGTGCTGGCCCGCCACAACCAGGTGCTGGACATCAGCCGCGACGAGCTGCGCGCGCTCATCGAGGACACGCAGCTGCAGGGCTACCAGCGCCGCCTGGCCCAGCTTCGCTGCGGCGACATCATGTCGCGCCAGCCGATCACGGTCGGCCACCAGACGCCGCTGGCCGAGGCCTGGCCGCTGTTCCGCCAGCACCGCATCAAGGCCCTGCCGGTGATCGACGCCAAGGGCGAGGTGATCGGCATCGTCACGCCGGCCGACTTCATGCGCGCCGCCGAGCCCCATCCGGAACCCAGCCTGGACCTGCGCCTGCGCCGGCTGCGCGACTGGGCGCTGCGCCCCGGCACCGGCCTGCCGGACCGGGTTGGCGACATCATGAGCCGCCAGGTCCGCATCTCGCAGGAAGACCGGCACCTGGCCGAGCTGATCCCGGTGTTCGGCAGCACCGGCCACCACCACATCCCCATCGTGAGCGCCGAGCGCAAGCTGGTCGGCATGCTCACGCAATCGGATGTGGTGGCCGCGTTGTGCCGCAGCGCCGAGCCCGCACCGGGCAAGCCATAGGCCGGCGGACAGCGCGGCGTCACTAGCATCGGGCCGCTGTTTTCAGGGAGCTCCCGATGCACCGATTCGCACCCCGCGCCGTGCTGGCGCTGGCTGCAGGCTTGTTGTACGCCGTCACCGTTCAGGCCCAGACCCTGCGCTGGGCCGCGCAGAACGACATCCTGACCCAGGACCCGCACAGCCAGAACCACACCACCACCAGCGCGCTGCTGCAGCACAGCTACGAAGGTCTGGTGCGCTACACGCAGGACTATCAGGTCGAAGGCGCGCTGGCCGAGCGCTGGCAGGCCGTCTCGCCGACGCAGATCCGCTTCTTCCTGCGCAAGGGCGTGAAGTTCCACGACGGCACGCCGTTCACCGCCGACGACGTGGTCTTCAGCTTCGGCCGCATCAACGCACCCACCAGCACCCTGCAGGCCTATGTGGCCGGCGTGCAGAAGGTCGTCAAGGTGGACGCGCACACGGTGGACTTTGTGCTCGCCGCGCCCAACCCCATCCTGACGCGGCTGCTGGTCGAGTTCCGCATCATGAGCAAGGCCTGGGCCGAGAAGCACAAGACCGTCGCACCGCCGAACGTCGCTTCGCGCGAGGAGACCTACGCCACGCGCAACAGCATGGGCACCGGACCCTACCGCATCACCGCCTGGGTTCCCGAGCAGAAGCTGACGCTGGTGAGCAACCCCGATTGGTGGGATCGCGCCAACGCGTCCAACGTCAAGGAAGTCAGCTACACGCCCATCAAGAGCGACCAGACCCGCATGGCCGCGCTGCTCTCTGGCGAGGTGGATCTGGTGACCGATGTGCCCACGCAGGATGTGGTCAAGCTGCGTGCGAACCCCGCGCTCAAGGTCATCGAAGGCAATGAGGTGCGCACCGTCTTCATCGCCATGGATCTGGGCAGCGACGAAATCCGCAACGCCACCGGCCTGAAGGCCAACCCCTTCAAGGACAAGCGCGTGCGCCAGGCCTTGAGCCTGGCCATCGACCGCGTGGGCATCCAGAAGGCCATCATGCGGGGCCTGAGCCAACCCGCCGCGCTGATGGTGCCGCCGGGGGCCAATGGCTACGACAAGACCCTGGACCAGGTGCCGGCCGCTGATGTGGCCAAGGCCAAGGCCTTGATGAGCGAGGCGGGTTATGCGCAGGGCTTCGAGCTGCCCTTCAACTGCCCGAACAACCGCTATGTGAACGACGAGGAGATCTGCCAGGCCCTGGTCAGCATGTGGGCCAAGATCGGCGTGAAGGCCAAGCTGCAGACCGAGAGCTTCAGCACCTACACGCCCAAGATCCAGGGCTTCCAGTTCCAGTTCTTCTTCTACGGCTGGGGCGTGCCCACTTACGACGCGCTTTATGTGCTGCAGTCCCTGGTGCGCACCCGCAGCAGCGGGGCCGACGGCAACTACAACTACTTCCGCCTCAGCGACGCGCAACTGGACGGCGTGATCGACCAGATCAAGGTCGAGACCGACGCAGCCAAACGCGCCTCACTCGTGAAAACCGCCGTCACCCGCGTGCGCGACGAGATGTTCTTCATCCCCATCCACTATCAAGTGCGGCCCTGGGCGATGAAGAAGGGCGTGGAGACCGTGCATCGGTCGGATGACAAGCCGGAGGCGAGGTTGACCGCGGTCAAATAATTTCACCGCGGCAACAGTCAGCCTTCAATAGAACTAGTCTAGAAACGATTCTTCTCGCTGCGCCCGCAGGTCGTAGTTCGCCGATTTCCGGGCCACTGTCAAACCATCAACTCCAATAAAGTCGATGGAACTTCCATTATTTGCCGTCCGGAGAAGCAACGTGGTAAAAATTGCCTCACTCTATAACAATAAAGGTGGCGTCGCCAAGACAACCACAATATTTAATCTAGCCGCATTCTTGGCTAGGGATAAAAAAGTTCTTCTGGTTGACTGCGACCCACAATGCAACTGCACGGAACTTTTCTTCTGCTCGTCGGAAAGTTACGATGACCCCGAAGCACAGCTTCCAGGCACAAGCATCTACGAGGCATTAAAACCACGATTTGATGGCGATGCCGCACGCGTGGACGCAAGGAACATAGACCTAGCACAGTCTTCCATATACACCAACCTCTACCTACTCAGGGGCGATATAAACTTCTCCCGCGCCGAACAAAACTTTTCTGTCGCGATTGCTCAGGCCGTTACTGAGGCGGTTCACGAGAAAAACACATATGCCGTCCTAACTCGCTTGTTGAGAGACGTCGCAACACTTCACAATTTCGACTACATTCTTTGTGACGTTGGGCCGAGTGCCGGCTCCATCACGCGAATGGTTATCTTGTCTTGCGATGCAGTGTTTATTCCGACTACGCCGGACAGATTCTCATATCAAGCCGTACTTGGAATGGGATCAATTATCAGCGATTGGCTTACTCGCCACGCTGCGGTTGTCTCATCGTTTGAGCCTTTTGGGCTTGAGGCATTCTTCCCAGAAACCAAGTTCTATGGCGCGATTTTAAATAACTACAAGATCCATCGAGCTGGGCAAAAGAAGGCCTCATACCTCAAATGGGAAGGCAGAGTGAAAGACGCGCTAATTGCCATGCTGACCAATCCAGCATTGAAGCGCATCAACCCTATCAATGAATCCCTCAAATCGAATCCATTCGTCGCATCGATTCGGGACGTGGGCGCCATGGCACCTGTTGCGCAGCTAATTGGCAAGGCCATCTTTGATATCGACCAGAAAGCCACAGAATTAGCGTCCTCCGATGGGGACTCGTACCGAGGTGCGGTTTGGGGCGACTGGGTGAAGCGCAAGGATGAATATAAGGATGAGATCGCCAAACTTGCAGCAATTCTCGGGTGATCACAATGGGAAAAACATACAGCCTCGTTGCGCTGCTGGATGTTGTTGGCTATAGAAATCACCTAAAGTCCGACCGATCCACCGGCAGCGAAACATTCAAGTTAAAGCTTGAATCCGCCTTAGCCGTGCTGGCCTCAATCAACGAGACCGAACTCTCCTATCAAGCCATCAGCGATACAGTCATAATTGCGGCCAATCAATCAACATCAATATCTGATTTTCTATCTACCATTGCAGCAGTTCAGCGAGCGTTTCTGCGCAGTGGTCTCCTGATTCGCGGCGGAATCGCCTATGAACAACATTTCAAATCCGGAAATCTGACATACAGCCATGCTCTGGCAGTTGCCTACGAACTAGAGCAAAAACAAGCCATCTACCCAAGAGCCGTGATTGACAAGGGGGTCATCGATATGTTGGCAACCGGCAACAAATACTCGGAAGACGATATCCTTAGACTGCAAAATGATTCAATGATTTGCGTTCAAAATGGAATCTATTTCGTAAATTTTGTCGCAGGCCATACTGACGAGTGCTTTATGACGGCCAAGGCAATTTACGAGGCAGAAAGCCAGGACCTCGAGGGCAAAGAGATCGAATTGGCAAAGCACCGATGGCTACAGGACTACATTATTGGAGAGTCTTGTGGGAAGCATTTGCCGTACATGGATGGAATAAGCGTTTTTGCGGTGAATCGCAAATAGTGGGGCGGGCTGTTTGAATGCCTAGGTCGCCCCTCTGCGCCGCCGAGCAGCGCAAGAACCTAGGGGCTCGCGCCGCAGGCGCGACTCGTGATCTGACCCGCGCAGACTGTTTGACCGAAGTGAGCGCAGCGAACGCAGGGAGTTTCTGCGCGTGCCCCTGGGTTCTGAGCAGCGTAGGGAACCCCGGAGCCGCTAGGCGCAGGGGCGAGTGCAGTGTGGGCCGTGTTCTTTGCCTACTTTCTTGCACGAGCAAGAAAGTAGGTCGCCAGCGGGGGCGAATTCCCCGCGGGCTCTCTCAAAGCGCGACCACCCCGAGGGGCACTTCTCGAAACCTCGTTTTCTCACCCTCCGAGCTCACGCAAGTCGTTGATCTGTATGTCGGCGAGTCTGCTGCAAAGTAGGTTTCGAGAAGTGCCCCGAGATCAGCGCGCCAGCAACTCCACCAAGACAGGCACATGATCCGAAGGCCACCTCCCGGAGTCCAACCGCTCATCCACCGCCCGGTAGCTCAGCACCCGCACCGCCCCCCCATCGACCCACACCTGGTCGATCCGCGCCGTCAAGGCCTCGCGCCCAAAGCCCTGAAAGGTCCCCACAGGCCCCACCGGCGCGGATTCCGACACCGCAAACGCATCCCGCAGCCGCTCGCCCAGCACCGCCATCGCGGCCGACTCGGGCAGCGCATTGAAGTCCCCCATCAGCAGCACCCGGTCGCCGCCTGCGTGTTGCGCCAACCAGCGCAGGATCAGCCGCGCCGACTCCAGCCGCGCCCGCTCGCCCTCGTGGTCGAAGTGCACCGAGATCACGCGCCAGCAGGGCGCGTCGGCCGCCGCCTCGCGGTCGCGCAGGCGCGCCCAGCTGGTCAGGCGGAAGCAGCAGCGGGCGTCCCAGCCACGTGAAGGCACATCCGGCGTCTCGCTGAGCCAGAAGTCGCCGCTGTCCAGCCGTTCGAAGCGGCTGCGCCGGAAGAACAAGGCCGAGTGTTCGCCGGCCGACTTCCCATCGTCGCGACCCACACCCACGCGGGCGAACTCGCCGAGTTGCTCCAGGTCGGCAATCTGGTGGGCCAGGCCCTCCTGCGTGGCCAGCAGGTCGAGGTTCAGGCGACGGATCAGCTCTCGCACGCCGTCGCGCCGATGCGGCCAGGCATCCGGGCCGTCACGCGGCGTGTCGTAGCGCAGATTGAAGGTGGCGGCGCGCAGCGATCCAGGCCCAGAAGTCGCTCCCGCCAGCCCCGGCCAGCCGGCCACCAGGCCGAGCTGCAGCAGGCCGCGCCGCGTGGGGCTCATCCGCGTTGGGCTCACTACAAGGCCCGCGCGCAGGCGGCCGCGCTGGCCCAGGCCCACTGGAAGTTGTAGCCCCCCAGCCAGCCCGTCACATCGACCACCTCGCCGATGAAGTGCAGGCCGGGCACCAGCCGGCTGCCCATGTCCTGCGACTCCAGATCGCGGGTGTCCACACCGCCGGCCATGACCTCGGCCTTGCGCCAGCCCTCGGTGCCGGTGGGCGTCACGGCCCAGCGCGACAGGCTTTCGCTCAGGCGCGCCAGGTCCTTGTCGCGCTGATCGGGCATGGGCTTGTCAGCAGGAAGGTCCTGCAGCTGCAGCCAGGTCTGCGCCAGGCGCTCGGGCAGGTGTTGGGCCAGCTCGTTGCCCAGCTTGCGCTGCGTGCTGCCCTTGGCCTTGCGCAAGGTCTCGGCCAGTTCGGGCGCGGCCAGCGCGATACGCAGCGGCGTGCCCGGCTTCCAGTAGCTGGAGATCTGCAGCACGGCCGGGCCGCTCAGGCCGCGGTGCGTGAACAGCAGGTCTTCAAGAAAACGCGTCGTGCCCTTCTTGCCCTCACCGGTCTCGATGCTCACTTCCAGCGAGAGCCCGGCCAGAGCGATGAAGGGCGCCCAGGCCTCGGGGTCGAAGGTCAGCGGCACCAGGGCCGGGCGTGTGTCCACGATGCGGTGGCCGAATTGCTTGGCCAGGCGCAGGCCCCAGTCGCTGGCGCCGATCTTGGGCACGGGCAGGCCGCCGGTGGCCACCACCAGGCGCGCTGCCTGCACGGGGCCGCGAGAGGTCTCCAGCTCGAAGCCGCTGTCGCTCATGCCGCCCGCGCCGCGGCGCACCTCGTTCACGCTGCAGGGCTGCCAGCGCTCCACGCCGCCGGCCGCGCATTCGTCCACCAGCATGCGGATGATCTGCTCGGCCGAGTCGTCGCAGAAGAGCTGGCCGCGGTGCTTCTCGTGGAAGCGGATGCCGTAGCGCTGCACCAGCTCGATGAAATGCGCCGGCGTGAAACGCGCCAGCGCCGAGCGGCAGTAATGCGGATTGCCCGAGATGAAATTGGCCGGGCCCACATCGCGGTTCGTGAAGTTGCAGCGCCCACCGCCGGAGATGCGGATCTTCTCGGCCAGCTTGTCCGCATGGTCGATGAGCAGGACCTTGAGCCCGCGCTGCCCGGCGATGCCGGCACAAAAAAGGCCGGCTGCACCGGCACCGACCACCACCACGTCATAGGACTGCATGGGCGGAATTATCGGCAGCGCCATGACGCCACTCCGGCAACGGGCTCACGGCGGCTCGCACTCCGAAGCGACGGGCCGCGGACTGCCGGATTTCTTGACACCCACGATCCTGGAACGATGCCGGAATGATTTCTGGCCCTGTGAAGATCTTGAGTGGCATGGGTATTGCTTGATGAGCTGCAGTTCTGACCGGAGACCTTCATGTCTATTAAGCACAGCCTTCTGATCGCCTCGCTCGCCCTCGCCAGCGCCTCCGCATCTGCCGCCCTGATCACCGCGCTGCCGGGTGACAGCACCGCGGTCGCCATGCCGAGCGTCAACTATTTCGGTACCGGCCCGCAGACGGTCGCGCCCGGCATCACCTGGAGCTCGACCAATTCCGGCCGCCAGGGCGGTTCGGTGTTCGGCTACACGAGCAGCTACGGTTTCGGTGGCAATGGCTTTTGGAACGGCTTCCCGATGGCCGGCGTCAACAGCAGCAACGACAGCTATGGCGTCGTCGACAGCATGAGCTTCACGCTGGACAGCGCCACCACGATGTTCGGCGGCCGCATCAACTGGGCCGGCGACAACGTCGACGTGACGATTGCCGCCTACGACTCGACGGGCAACCTGCTCGAAAGCTGGGTGATGGCCAATGCCAACGGCAATGTGCAGACGGCCGACCGTTTCTACGGCATCTATCGCGCCGAGGGCGATATCGCCATGTTCACGCTGACCGCTGGCTACATCGCCATCGCCGACATCGCCATCGGCAGCAGCAATAACAACAACGTTCCGGTGCCGGCCACCCTGGCCCTGGCCCTGGCAGGTCTGGGCTTGGCCGGCGCGGCATCGCGCCGCCGCGGCTGAGTTCGGCTCAAGCCTCAGGTCTCGCAGAGCCGCCGAATCGCCCTTCCGGGTCTCGGCGGCTTTGTCTTGTGTCGTTCGGGTCGCCACCTCGGCCACGGGCGCAACATGACTCCACCCAGGGGTATCGCCCCTGGTTCATCAATGCCGGTTTGACAACCCTGAACGGTTACGGAGAACACGCATGAGTCTGTGGTCCTTTGTCCGCCGCACTGCGGCCCTGATGGCCTTCGTCACCGCCAGCGCGGCCGTGAGCGCCGCCCCGGTGACCTTCAACTACAACGGCGCCGTATCCGGCTACTGGAACGTCCCGTCCGGCCTGCTGGACGCTTATGCGCCGGTCGGCACCTCGATGTCGCTGACGATCTCCTTCAACGAGACCTTCTCCGACGGGACCTTGAGTGGCCTCGACAACTTCGGACCGGTCAGCGGCCTGCTGCAGTTCGGTGCCCACACCTTCAGTTTCGACACGGCCAATCTGGCGGGGATCCTCTACAACCCCGCGGGCGAGATCACCGTGGTGTCGATGCGATTCAGGGGTTCCGGAAGCACCCCGGATGGCATGAGTCTGTATGGGCTGATGATGGATTTCACGCCGCAACTCGATGTGCTCGGCGCGACCAGCATCGGTTTTGAGCAAGCGTCCGGCGGCGGCTCCGCCTACCGCTATGTGCAGTTCAACGGCAGCGGCGAACTGATCACCGTGAACGAGACACCAGCCCCCGGCTCCGTGGCGCTGGCCGCGCTGGCCTTGCTGGCGGCTGGCCTCGGCACCACCCGCCGAGCCAGGCGCTGAACCCAGGGCCGAGCGGGCACCTCATGAACCCGCCGCAAGCGCCTGCGTTTCACGAGCTGCTGCAGGTCGCGCTGGACGAGGCCCACCAGGGCCTCGCCGAAGGCGGCATCCCGATCGGCGCCGCGCTGTTCGACGGCAGCGGTCGCCTGCTGGGCGCCGGCCACAACCGTCGCGTGCAAGAGGACGACCCCTCGGTACATGCCGAGACCGACGCCTTTCGCAAGGCCGGCCGCCAACGCAGCTACCGCGACAGCATCATGGTTACCACGCTGGCGCCCTGCTGGTACTGCTGCGGCCTGGTCAAGCAGTTCCGCATCGGCACCGTGGTCGTCGGCGAGTCGCGCAATTTCCAGGGCGGCCTGAGCTGGCTGCGCGAACAGGGCGTGAAGGTGATCGAGCTCGACTCGGCCGATTGCGCGAAGCTGCTGGCCGACTACATCGCCGCCAACCCGGCGGTGTGGAACGAAGATATCGGCGAAGACTGAGATCTGCTCAGGCACAGCGCCCGGCGACACTGCCATCGCCATGACGACGCTCCGCGACTACCTGCGCACCGCCTTTCGCTGGCAGGCCGGCCGCCAGGGCAGCGGCTACGACAAGATGCTGCGGCTCACCGCGCGCTGGCCCCTGCCCTTCGACAGCTACCTGATCCACTACCCCGAAAGCAGCGAGATCCCGCCGCACACCGATCCGGTGACGGCCGGTCGCCACTACCGGTTGAACCTCGTGCTGAAGGCGCCGAGAAGCGGTGGCGAGTTCCGTTGCGCGACGCCAATCTTCGAGACCCGGCGCATCAGGCTGTTCCGCCCCGACGCCTGCGAACACAGCGTCAGCCGCGTGGTCGGCGGCAGCCACTATGTGCTGTCGATCGGCTGGGTGCGACGGGATTCAGCGTCGCAGCGAGGCTGACAAGGCCATCAGGCGCTCGGCCTCGGCGCGGTGCCCATAGACGTCGGCACCCCGCGAACTGCGGGCCAGATCCCGCGCCTGGTCCGCACCGAAATCACTGATCTGCGTGCTGCCGCGCAGCCATTGGCTCCAGCCGGCCACGGCGGCAGCAAAGCGCAGCTCGGGTTCGGCCGCCGCGATGGCCGGCAGTTACGCCGGCAACTCGATCAGCTCGCTCTCGCTCTGACCCGGACGCTTGAAGCGCAGCTTGAGCCAGGCCAGTTCATCGCGCGTGCCTGGCCTGGCCACGGCCGGCTCGACTCCGTAGCGCAGCGGGTCGACATGGCCCTTGCCGCCGCGCGGCACCCATTCGTAGAACGTGAAAACTTCACCCATCCAAAAATCAATATGATCATTTTGATCATTTAAGGCGCATGCTTCGCCCCATGGCTGCCACCCCACCCTGCACCACGCAGGCAGGTCGGCGGCGGGAGATGTCCATGGAAACGGCTGCCACTGTGCTGTTCGTCGACGACGAGCCGGCCATCCTGCAATCGCTACGGCGCCTGTTCCGCCCGCAGGGCTACCGGGTGCTGGTGGCCGAGAGCGGCAGCGCGGCTCTGGCCCTGCTGGCGGCCGAACCCGTGGATCTGGTGGTCTCGGACATGCGCATGCCGCAGATGGACGGCGCGCAGTTCCTGGAACAGGTGCGCGAGCGCTGGCCGCAGGCGCAGCGCCTGCTGCTCACCGGCTATGCCGACATCGCGTCGACGATCGCCGCGATCAACCGCGGCGCGATCCACCGCTACATCGCCAAGCCCTGGGACGACCAGGAGCTGCTGCTCGCGGTGCGCGAAGGCCTGGACCGTAGCCGCCTGGCTCAGGAAAACCGCCGCCTGCAAGCGCTGACCCAGGCCCAGAACGCCGAGCTGAGCGCCGCCAATGCGACGCTGGAGGCCCGGGTCCAGGCGCGCACCGCCGAGCTGGCCCAGGTCAACGACATGCTGCAAGCGTCCTATGCGGAGCTGGAGCGCAGCTTCCTGCTGTCGCTGGATGTGTTTGCCGGCCTGCTGGAGCTGCGCGAGCCCGGCAAGGCCGGCCTGTCGCGCGCGGTGGCCCGGCGCGCACGGGCGATCGCCGCCGAGCTCGGGCTGCCGCCGCGCGAGCAGCAGGACGCCGAGATCGCCGGCCTGCTGCATGGCATCGGCCATTTCAGCCTGCCCGACGCGCTGCTGGTCCGGCCGCTCTGGGCCCTGGGCAGCGACGACCAGGCGCGGGTGCACCGCCACCCGCTGGCCGGCGAGGCGGCCCTGCTGCCGCTGACCAGCCTGCAGCGGCCAGCGCGCTGGCTGCGCCACCAGTTCGAACGCATCGACGGCCTGGGCGGTCCCGACGGCCTGGCAGGTGCGGAGTTCCCGCTCGGTGCGCAGGCGGTGTCGCTGGCCGTCGAGTACGAATCGCTGCTGGCCGGTCGCCTGTCCGCCTTGCGGCCCACGCCGGCCGAGGCCCAGCAGCGCATCGCCGGTCTGGCCGGCACGCACTGGCTGCCGGCGGTGGTCGCGGCCTTCCAGCGCCAGTTGGCGCGCCAGGCCGAGCAGGCTTGCGCGGCACGCCGTGTCGACGCTGCCGCGCTGCAGCCGGACATGGTGCTGGCCCACGATCTGCTGAGCCCGCAGGGCAGCCTGCTGCTGGCCAAGGGCTTCCGCTTCGACGAGCGCAGCGTGCGCCAGGTGCGCGAGTTCCAGCGCCGCCTGGGCAGCCGCCTGCAGCTGCTGGTCGAGGCCCCTGCCGCCGTTTCCGCCTGAGGAGCCCCCATGTCCCTGCCCCGCCTGATGATCGTCGACGACGAGCCCCATGTGCTGACCGCGCTGGCGCGCCAGCTGCGCCACCAACTGCGCGATCAAGCCCTGCACCTGGAACTGCTCAGCGACCCGCTGCAGGCCCGCGAGCGCCTGCGCGAACGCCCGTATGCGATGGTGATCTCCGACTACCGCATGCCCGGCCTGGACGGCGTGACCCTGCTCGGCGAACTGCGCCGGCGCCAGCCCGAATGCGTGCGCGTGCTGCTGTCCGGGCAGGTCGACCAGGCCGGACTGCGCGGCGCGATCAACGAGGCCGGTGTGCACCGCTTCATCGCCAAGCCCTGGCAGGACGCGGAGCTGGCCGACGAGGTGCGGGCCGGCATCGCATTGCATGCGGCGCAGCGTGCCGGTGCCGAGGCCCAGGAGGCGGCGGCCGAGGCCGCCGGGCAGTTGAGCCCCCAGGAGCGCGAGGCCCGCCGTCTGGAGCGCCTGGAGCCCGGGCTGACCGAGGTCCGCCGGGACGCCAGCGGTGCAGTGCTGATGGACCCGCTGTGATGGACGCCGGCACCGCCACCCCGCCGCGGCTGGACAGACCGCTACCCGCGGCCTGGGCGCGACTGCTCGACGCCGTCGGCAGTCCGGCCCTGCTGCATGCCGGCGCGCAAGTGCTGCTAGCCAATGCGGCGATGGAGCGCCTGCTCGGTTTTCCCCGCGAGCAGCTCCAGGCCATGCGTTTCGACGCCTGGGCCGCCGAGGGTTCGAAGGAGGCGCTGCAAAGGCATAGCGCCCGGGCCCTGCAACGCGACGAGGAGCAGCCGGTGCTGGAGTTGGAGGCGCAATGCGCCAGCGGCGCGATCCGCGTGCTGGAGCTGGTGCAGCGCCGGCTGCCGGACGCGCGGGGCCACCCGCTGCTGCTGCTCACTGCCACCGATCTATCGGACATGCGCTATGTGCAGCAAAGCCTGACCGATATGGGGCGGCTGATGCAGCAAATCGTCGACAACGACCCACTGCCGACCTTCGTGCTGAATGCCGAGCACAGGGTCACGCACTGGAACGCGGCCTGCGCGCAGCTGACCGGCGTGCCGGCCTACGAGGCGATCGGACGGCACGATGCCTGGCGCGCCTTCCACGACGATGCGCAGCTGCTGCTGGCCGATCTGGTGCTGGACGAGCGGGCCGAAAGCGACGGGCCAGCCTGCTTCGGCGACAGCCTGCGCCGCGGCGTGCGCGGCTGGGAATGCGAGGTGTTCCTGCCGCGCCTGGGCCAGCACGGCGCCTGGGTGCAGTTCAGCGCCGCGGCGCTGCACGACGCCGACGGCCGCATCAGCGGCGTGATCGGCAAGCTGCAGGACGTCAGCGCGCGCCACGCCGCCGACGAGGCGCTGCGCCGGCACGGTCAGGCGCTGGAGGAGATGGTTGCAGCACGCACCGCCGAACTGTTGATCACCCACCACGACCTCGACGCCTTCCTGGAGAACGCTCCGGTGGGCATCCTGGCCACCGAAGGCCGTCGCGTGGTGCGCAGCAACCGCACCTTCGGCACTCTGTTCGGTCTGCCTGTCAACGGCGCGACCGAGCTGGACCTGCGCCGGCTCTTCACCAGCCTCGACGACTATCGGCTGCTGCAGGGTCTGGCCTCGGAGGCACTGGGCGCGGGCCGCGCCTTCGCCCACGAGATGCGCATGCAAAGCCTGAGCGGCGAGCCCCTATGGGTGCAGCTGATCGCCTACCCTGGCGGCGAGACGGCCGGCCGGCCGCGCATCTGGTGGCTGCTGCAGGACCGCAGCGCCGTGCTGCGTGCGCAGCAGGAACTGGTCGCCAACTTCCGCCACCTGCAGGAGAGCAATGCGCGCCTGGCCGAGGCGCAGAGCCAGTTGCTGCAGTCGGAGAAGATGGCCTCGATCGGCCAGTTGGCCGCCGGCGTGGCGCACGAGATCAACAACCCGATCGGCTACGTGACCAGCAATCTGGGCACCCTGGGCCGCTATCTGGACGCGCTGCTGGCGCTGCTGGCGGCCCATGAGCGCTGCGCCGGCGCCGAGGAGCTGGAGGCGTTACGCCGCGAGACCGATCTGGCCTACCTGATCGAGGACCTGCCGGCGCTGCTGCACGAAAGCGAGGAAGGCCTGTCGCGGGTGCGCAAGATCGTCCAGGACCTGAAGGACTTCAGCCGCGTCGACTCGGCCGACTGGCAGGAGGCCGATCTGAATGCCGGCCTGGAGTCGACGCTCAATGTGGTCATGAACGAGGTCAAGTACAAGGCCGAGATCCAGCGCGACTACGGCCGGCTGCCGCCGGTGCGCTGTCTGGCGGGCCAGCTCAACCAGGTGTTCCTGAACCTGATCGTCAACGCCGCGCAGGCGATCGAGGGCCAGGGCCATATCCGACTGTCCACCGGCACCGGTCGGCTCGAAGGCCGCGATGCGGTGTGGATCGAGGTCGCCGACGACGGCTGCGGCATGGACGAAGCCACGCAGCGACGCATCTTCGAGCCTTTCTTCACCACCAAGCCGGTCGGCAAGGGCACTGGGCTCGGGCTGTCGCTGTCCTTCTCCATCGTGAAGAAGCATGGCGGGCGCATCGAGCTGGAGTCGCAGCCTGGGGAAGGCACGCGCTTCCGCGTCTGGGTGCCGGTGGACGGGCCTGCGCCTTGATCGCCGCATCGGCGGTGCAACCGGCACGCGGCCCGGCGCCTGCCAGGGCAGCCGCCTCCGCTTTGCCGACCCTGCCAAAGAAAATGGCCCGCATCAGCGGGCCATTCGGATCCTTGTTCGACAAGGTATTGGCGGAGAGGGAGGGATTCGAACCCTCGGTACGGGGATACCGTACGCCTGATTTCGAGTCAGGTACATTCGACCACTCTGCCACCTCTCCTGAAACGGTGACCGGTGTGGTGAACCGGAAAGCCCGCGACTATAGCGCAGATTCAGGCGCGGATTTCGGTGGCGCCACCGAGATAAGGCTGCAAAGCCACCGGCACACGAATCGAGCCGTCTTCCTGCTGGTGGTTCTCCAGCAGCGCGACCAGGGTTCGACCGACGGCCAGGCCCGAGCCGTTCAAGGTGTGCACCAGCTCGTTCTTGCCGACCGCAGTCTTGAAGCGGGTCTGCATGCGACGCGCCTGGAAGGCCTCGCAGTTGGACACCGAGCTGATCTCGCGGTAGGTGTTCTGGGCCGGTAGCCAGACCTCCAGGTCGTAGGTCTTGCTGGCGCCAAAGCCCATGTCGCCGCTGCACAGCAGCATCACGCGATAGGGCAGCTCCAGCAGTTGCAGCACCTTCTCGGCATGGCCGGCCATTTCTTCCAGCGCCGCGTTGCTGTGCTCGGGGTGCACGATCTGCACCATCTCGACCTTGTCGAACTGGTGCTGGCGCACCATGCCGCGGGTGTCACGGCCGGCGCTGCCGGCTTCGGATCGGAAGCAAGGCGTGTGTGCGGTGAGGCGGATCGGCAGCTCGGCTTCCTTGAGCACCGACTCGCGGACCGAGTTGGTCAGCGAGATCTCCGAGGTCGAGATCAGGTACTGCTCGACCGCATGCTCGGCGCCACCGCGCAGCACCCAGAACATGTCCTCCTTGAACTTCGGCAACTGGCCGGTGCCCTCGAGCACCTCGCGGTTGACGATGTAGGGCGTGTAGCACTCGGTGTAGCCATGCTGCTGCGTGTGCAGGTCCAGCATGAAGGCGGCCAGCGCACGGTGCAGGCGCGCGACCGGGCCGCGCAGGAAGCTGAAGCGCGAACCGCTGAGCTTGGCGCCGGTCTCGAAGTCCAGGCCCAGGGGTTCGCCGAGGTCCACATGGTCCTTGGGCGGAAAGCCGAGCGCCCGCGGCGTACCCCAGCGCCGCACCTCCCGATTGCCGGTCTCGTCGGCACCGCGCGGCACGTCGTCCTGCGGCAGGTTCGGCAGTTGCATCAGCAGCTCGGTCATCGCGGCCTGCAGCGCATCCAGGCGCTCGGCACCGGACTTGAGCGCGTCGCCGATGCCGCCGACCTCGGCCATCAGGCCCGAGGCGTCCTCACCCTTGCCCTTGGCCTGGCCGATCGCCTTGGACAGGCTGTTGCGGCGCGCCTGCAGCTCCTCGGTGGCCGTCTGCAGTTGCTTGCGCTCGGCCTCCAGGGCCTGGAAGCGCTCGACGTCGAGAAAGGGCTGCGGCTGCTTGCGGGCGCCCAGGCGTTCGACGACGGCGTCGAGATCGCGGCGCAGCAGGGTGATGTCCAGCATGGTGGGTCCTTGTTGTTCTGATCAGTTGGGAGCCTGGCCGACCGCGGCCATGCTCTTGTCGCCCAGGCCCAGAGGCAGGGGAAAGCGGGTGTGCTCGACGACACCGTCCATCTTGCGCACGCTGGTCGCGCCGAAGCTGCGCAGGCGGGCGATGACGGCCTGGACCAGCACCTCGGGCGCCGAGGCGCCAGCCGTCAGGCCCACGCGCGGCCGGCCCTCGAACCACTCGGGCTGAAGGTCTTCGGCGGCGTCGACCATATGGCCCGGCGTGCCCAGGCGCTCGGCGAGCTCGCGCAGGCGGTTGCTGTTGGAGCTCGTCGGGCTGCCGACGACGATGACGATGTCGACCTGCGGCGCCATGATCTTCACCGCGTCCTGGCGGTTCTGCGTCGCGTAGCAAATATCCTGCTGCTTGGGCTCGCGGACCTGCGGGAAGCGGCCGCGCACCGCCTGCAGGATCTCCGCAGCGTCGTCCACGCTCAGCGTGGTCTGCGTGACCACGGCGAGCTTGTCCTGCTGGCGCAGCCGCACGCGGGCGACATCATCGACCTCCTCGACCAGATGGATGCCGTCGCTGAGCTGGCCCATCGTGCCCTCGACCTCCGGGTGCCCCTTGTGGCCGATCATGATGAACTCGTAGCCCTCGCGCGCCAGCTTGGCGACCTCGACATGCACCTTGGTCACCAGCGGGCAGGTGGCGTCGAAGATCTGGAAGCCGCGCGCCTCGGCCTCGCGGCGCACCGCCTGGCTCACGCCATGGGCGGAGAACACCAAGGTCGCGCCGGCCGGCACCTCGGCCAGGTCCTCGATGAAGATCGCGCCCTTGGCCTTCAGGTCCGCGACCACATAGGTGTTGTGCACGATCTCGTGGCGCACATAGATCGGCGCGCCAAACTTCGTCAGCGCGCGCTCGACGATCTCGATCGCACGGTCGACGCCGGCGCAGAAGCCGCGCGGCTCGGCCAGCAGGATGTCGTGGGCTTGCATCAGAGCACCCCGATCAGTTGCACCTCGAAGCGCAGCGGCAGGCCGGCCAGCGGGTGGTTGAAGTCGAACAGCACCCAGCTGTCGCCCAGCTCGGCGACGCGACCGGCGTAATGCCCGCCGCCCTGGGGGAGCGGAAAGGTGATGACGTCGCCGACGGCGTAGTCCTCGTCAGGGTCGCCCAGCTCGGCCAGCAGGTTGCGGCTGACGCGCTGCAGCAGCTCCGGATTGCGCTCGCCGAAGGTCTCGCCGGGCGGCATCTCGAAACGCGCCTCGGCGCCCTCGGCCAGACCGAGCAGCCGGGCCTCCAGCGCCGGCGCCAGCTCGCCGCTGCCCAGGGTCAGGGTGGCCGGCTGCTGCGCGAAGGTATCGACCACCGCCTGGCCATCGGGGCCGCTGAGGCGGTAGTGCAGGGTCAGGAAGTCGCCGGGGGCAACGGTTCTGGCGGTCATGAGGGGGCTGCCCAGGGAGCGCGGAAGGCAAAGGGGGGATTCTAGAATTTCCCCATGTCGCTCGATCACCTGCCGGCCAGCAGCCGCCCGCGCGAGAAGCTGCTGGCCCAGGGGGCGGCCGCGCTGAGCGATGCCGAACTGCTGGCCCTGCTGCTGCGTACCGGTCTGGCCGGCAAGTCAGTGCTACAGCTGGCGCAGGACATCCTCGACCGCCTGGACGGCGTAGCCGGCCTGCTGCACGCCGAAGAAGCGCAGCTGAAGCTGATCAAGGGCCTGGGGCCGGCGAAACGCAGCGAGCTGCTGGCCGTGCGCGAACTGGCCCGGCGGGCGCTGGCCGCCGAGCTGCGCCAGCGCCCGGCGATGAATGAGTTGAGCAAGGTCGGCGACTACCTGCGCCTGCAGCTCGGCGCCCTGCCCCACGAGTGCTTCGCCCTGCTCTTCCTGGATAGCCAGGGCCGGCTGATCGCGATGGAGGAGCTGTTCCGCGGCACGCTGAGCCAGACCGCGGTCTACCCGCGCGAGGTCGTGCAACGCGCACTGACCCATGGCGCGGCGGCGCTGATCCTGGCGCACAACCACCCCAGCGGCGTGGCGGAACCCTCGCGCGAGGACGTGCAACTGACCGAGCGCCTGCGCGCCGCGCTGGCGCTGGTGGATGTGCGGGTCTTCGACCATTTCGTGGTCTGTCGCGACCAGGTGGTGTCGATGGCGGCGCGGGGCCTGCTGTGAAGGTCGCGCAGCTGCAGGCGGTGCGCGACGAGCTGCGTCGGCGCCGCGAGGCCGCCGAGCAGGCCGAGCGCGAACGCTTGGAGCGCGAACGGCGCCTGGACCGCGAGCGCCGGCAGTTCGAGCTGGCGGTCGGCCCGGTGACGCCGCTACCGGAGCGCGGCCTGGCCGAGCTGCACCGCCGCGCGCCGGAACCCTACCCGCGCCAGCGCGAACAGGACGAGCAGCAGGCTTTTCTGCAAGCCATGAGCGACGAATTCGACGTTGACTCGCTGCTGGAGACCGACGAGGAGCTGAGCTTCCGCCGCCCCGGCGTGCCCCCGGGCGCATTGCACAAGCTGCGCCGCGGCGGCTGGAGCCTGCAGGCGCAGCTGGACCTGCACGGCCTGCGCCGCGACGAGGCCCGCGAAGCGCTGGGCCAGTTCCTCGCCCGCTGCAGCCTGCAGGGCCTGCGCTGCGTGCGCGTGGTGCACGGCAAGGGCCATGGTTCGCCGGGTCGGGAGGGCGTGCTGCGCGTCAAGGTGCGGCGCTGGCTGGTGCAGCGCGAGGAGGTGCTGGCCTTCGTGCAGGCCCGGCCGGCCGAGGGCGGCGCCGGTGCACTGGTCGTGCTGCTACAGGGCGCCTGAACGGTCTTCGTTCAGATTGCGCATCCAGTCGGCGGTGTTGAAAAAGGCGCCGAGCAGACGCTCGCGCAGGCCCTCGTCCAGCCCCTGCTGCTCCATCGCCAAGGCCATGCAGACCAACCAGTCATCGCGCTCGCGGATGCCGATCGCGAACGGCAGATGGCGGGCGCGCAGGCGCGGGTGACCGAAGCGCTCCTCGTAATGCGAGGGACCGCCCAGCCAGCCGCAGAGAAACCAGAACAGCTTGTCGCGCGAGCCCTCCAGGCTGACCGGGTGCAGGCCGCGCAGATGGGCGAAGCGGGGCTCGAGCTCCATCAAGTCGTAGAAGCGGTCGACCAGGCCGCGCACCGCGGCCTCACCACCGAGCAGCTCGAAGGCAGATTGGGCCAAACGGATCAGCCCAGCAGTCGCGTCGCCAACTGCTTGACGCCCTGCGCGGCGTCGCTGCCCGGGTACTGCTCCAGCAGCAGTTGACGCTTGAGCACCGCCTGGCGCACCGCCTTGTCGCTGCCCACCTCGCCCCAGAGCTGCAGCTGGAACGGGTGACCGCCGGGCCGGGCGCCTGCAAAGCGGGCCAGCACCGCACCGAGCTGGGTGCAGATGCCCTTGCCCTCGCCGGGCCGGCTGACCTGGTTGACGACCATGCCGATCACGCGGCGCTCCTGCTGCATGGCCAGCACCTTGATGGTGGCGTAGGCATCGGTCAGCGACGTCGGCTCGGGCGTGGCGACGACGAGCACATCGGCCGCCAGGCTGACCGAGTACAGCACCACGTCGGAGATGCCGGCGCCGGTGTCGATCAGCACCCAGTCGTAGCGCGGCTTGACCTGGTCGATGATGCGCAGCAGCTTCTCGCGCACCTCGGGCGTGAGCCGCGAGTACTCGACCATGCCGGAGCCCGCCAGCAACACCGAGAAACCGCCGGGCGCCGGCAGGATGGCCTGCTCCAGCGAGCATTTCTCGGTGAACACATCGTGCAGGGTCAGCTTGGGGTGCAGGTTCAGCACCACGTCCAGATTGGCCAGGCCGAGGTCGGCGTCCAGCACCAGCACCTTCTGGCCCCGCGCCGCCAGCGCGCAGGCCAGGTTCGCGGTGATGAAGGTCTTGCCGACGCCGCCCTTGCCGCTGGTGATCGCCAAGGTACGTGCTGTCATCAGCCAACCCTCCGCGCAAAGCGCTGCGGGACTCGCACTGGGGAACGGCCCTGCGTGCTCATGCGCCCTCCTCGCTCAGGTTGGCCGCAAACAGCATCGACTTCTCATCAGCACTCACCAGGGATTCCACTTGCGGCTCGAAGCAGGCGCGGTCACGCCCTTCGGCCTTTGCGCGATAGAGCTGGCGGTCGGCCCGCTCCATCCACAACAGCGGCGACGAACGCACCCATTGCGGCGCGAACGCACCGCCCAGGCTCACCGTCACCTTCAATTCCAAGCTCGGGGACACCGGCACCACGATGCCGGCGACCGCACTGCGGATGCGCTCGGCCACCGTCGGGCCGAAGCTGCTCGGGCAGTTCGGCAGCACCACCGCGAACTCCTCGCCACCGACCCGGGCCACCGTGTCCATCGGCCGCACCGCCTGGGTGATCGCGTCGGCCACCGCGCGAATCACCAGATCGCCGGCGCCATGGCCGTGCTGGTCATTGACTTGCTTGAAGTGGTCGATGTCCAACACCAGCAGCAGCGCCGGCTCGCCGGAGCGGGCCACGCGATCCATCTCCCGCTCCAGCGTCATCTCGAAGCTGCGCCGGTTCACCAGGCCCGACAGCGGATCGCGGTTGGAGAGGTCGGCCAGCGCATCGACGATGCCCTGCAGCCATTCCAGGCTGTAGGGCTCGGCATCCGGCAGCAACGCGCCGGCCTGCTCGAGCAGCAGCAGCGCATCGTCCAGCTGCAACTGGCGCAGCGCGGGCAGGGGATCGGACGGTGCGATGCGCATCAAGCGGCTGGGGTCGGTGCGGGTGAAGTCGAGCGAGGGGAAAATGGCGGGCGGCAGTCTAGCAGCGGGGCCCTGCCCGCCAGCGGCTTCGCGCCTCGGTGTCGATACCAAGTCGGGCCGCGTGGCCGGGGCTCACAATGCTTGGTCAAACATCTGCCGCCGCCCGCCCCGTCCATGTCCGCCGCCGACGTCGTTGACCAGGAATTTCCCTTCACGAACAACGACTTCGAGAGGGTGCGCAGGCTGATCTACGGCCACGCCGGCATCAGCCTGCACGACGGCAAGAAGGCGATGGTCTACAGCCGGCTGTCGCGCCGCCTGCGCGAAACGCCGCACCGCTCCTTCAGCAGCTACCTGGACGCGCTGGAGCGCACCGCGGCCAACGACCCGGAGTGGCAGGAGTTCGTCAACTGCCTGACCACCAACCTGACCTCCTTCTTCCGCGAGGAACACCATTTCCACGCGCTGGCCGAGGAGCTCAAGGCCTACCAGGGCAAGCCGCTGCGCATCTGGTGCTGCGCCGCCTCGACCGGGGAGGAGCCCTACTCGATCGCGATGATCTGCCAGGAGGCGCTGCGCAGCCTCGGGCAGGTGCAGCTGATCTGCTCCGACATCGACACCAATGTGCTGAACACCGCGCGGCGCGGCGTCTACAGCGCCGATGCGCGCGGCCTGTCGCCGCAGCGACTCAAGGACCACTTCATGCGCGGCACCGGCGCCAACGCCGGCCGCATCCGCGTCAAGCCCGAACTCGGCAAGTGCATCGACTTCCGCACCGTCAATCTGATGCACGGCAGTTGGAGCCTGGGCGAGCCGTTCCACATGGTGTTCTGCCGCAACGTGATGATCTACTTCGACGCGGCGACGCAGCGCAAGGTGCTGGAACGCATCCATAAGGTGATGCAGCCCAAGGGCCTGCTCTTCGTCGGCCATTCGGAGAACTTCACCGAGTCCAAGGACTTGTTCCGCCTGCGGGGCAAGACGATTTACGAACGCGTCTAGACCGGCCCACCATGAGCAGCCTCTCGCCCACCCCGACCCCCGGCAGTTCCGTGCTGGGCGGCGGCGCGGCCGCCTCGGCCTGGCTGAACCGCCTGAAGGCCGCACCGCGCAAGAACGGCGAAGCCTCGTTCTTCTTCTACGACTCGCACTTCAAGGCACCGGCGGTCAAAGTGCTGCCCGGCGAGTACTTCGTTGACACCGAGGACGTGCTGATCATGACCACGCTGGGCAGCTGCATCGCCGCCTGCCTGTGGGACCGCAGCGCAAACGTCGGCGGGCTGAACCACTTCATGCTGCCCGAGGGCAATGGCGAGTCCGGCCGTTACGGCTTGTTCGCGATGGAACTGCTGATCAACGAGATGCTGAAGAAGGGCGCGAGCAAGAGCCGCATGGAGGCCAAGGTGTTCGGCGGCGGTGCGGTGATCTCCGGCATGAGCAGCCTGAACGTCGGCGAGCGCAACACCAATTTTGTGCTCGACTTCCTGAAGACCGAGCGCATCCCGGTGGTGTCCAAGGATGTGATGGACATCTACCCGCGCAAGGTCTGCTACCTGCCGCGCAGCGGCAAGGCCATGGTCAAGCGCTTGGCCGCGGCCAACGACGCCATCCTGGCCCAGGACCGCACGGCGGTCCAGAAAGTCCAGCCGGTCGCCAACAGTGGCGGCTCGATCGATTTGTTCTGAGAATTCAAGCAGCATTCAAGCTTATGGCGAAGACCCGTGTGGTGGTGGTGGACGACTCGGCCCTGGTGCGCTCCATCCTCACCGAGATCATCAACAAGCAGCCCGATATGGAATGCATCGGCGCCGCCCAGGATCCGCTGGTGGCGCGCGAGATGATCCGCAACCTGAACCCCGACGTGATCACCCTGGACGTCGAGATGCCGCGCATGGATGGCATCGACTTCCTCAGCCGGCTGATGCGCCTGCGGCCGATGCCGGTGGTGATGGTCAGCACGCTGACCGAGCGCGGTGCCGAGGTGACCATGAAGGCCCTCGAGCTCGGCGCGGTGGATTTCGTCGCCAAGCCGAAGATCGGCGTCGCCGACGGCATCCGCCAGCTCGCCGTGGACATCACCGACAAGATCCGCGTCGCCGCCAAGGCGCACATCCGCCGCGCGCCGGCCGCTCCGGCGCCGGGCAGCGTGGCGGCGGCGCCGGCGGTGATCGCCGGCGTCGGCCGGCTGTCGACCGAGAAGATCATCTTCATCGGCGCCAGCACCGGCGGCACCGAGGCCACCAAGGACGTACTCGTCAACCTGCCGGCCGACTGCCCGGCAGTCTGCATCACCCAGCACATGCCGCCGGGCTTCACGACCAGCTACGCAGCGCGGCTCAACGGCCTGTGCAAGATCCGCGTGTCCGAGGCCAGGGACGGCGAGCGCATCCTGCCCGGCCATGCGTACATCGCGCCGGGCGGCCGGCAGTTCAGCGTCGAGCGTTCCGGCGCCAACTACATCGCCCGCGTCGTGGACGGCGAGCCGGTCAACCGCCACAAGCCCTCGGTTGAGGTGCTGTTCAACTCCGCAGCGCGGGTCGTCGGCCCGAACGCCTACGGCATCATGCTGACCGGCATGGGCGGCGACGGCGCGACCGCGATGCGCACGATGCGCGACGCCGGCAGCTACAACATCTGCCAGGACGAAGCCAGTTGCGTGGTCTTCGGCATGCCGCGGGAGGCGATCAACGCCGGCGCCGCACACGAGGTGCTGCCGCTCAAGGAGATCGCGCCGCGTCTGCTGGAGAAGCTGCGCGCCAGCGGCATGACGACGCGGGTCTGACCGCGTTCAGGGCAGGAACAGGCCCTGCAGGTCGGAGAGGAAGTCGAAGCCCCGCGGGGTGGCCTGCAGCCGTGCCGGATCGTCGGCGAGCAGGCCCTTGACCAGCGCCGCCTCTCGGCCCTTGGCCAGGCTGGACAGCGGCAGGCCGGTGCGTTCGCTGAACAGCGCCAGCGGCACGCCCTCGGCCAGGCGCAAGGCGTTCATCGCGAACTCGAAGGGCAAGTCCGCCCGCGCAACCTCGTGCTCGTTGCTCACCGCGCTGCCGGCCAGCGCCTGCTGCTGGTACTGGCGCGGCTCGCGCCAGCGGACCTGGCGCAGCACGCGGTGCGGGAAGCTGAGCTTGCTGTGCGCGCCAGCGCCGATGCCGAGGTAATCGCCGAACTCCCAGTAGTTCAGGTTGTGCAGGCAGCGGTGGCCGTCCTGCGCGTAGGCACTGACCTCGTAGCGGGCATAGCCCGCGGCCGCAGTGCGCGCGCACAGCAGGTCCAGCATCTCGCTGGCCAGGTCCGGGTCCGGCAGCGGCGGCGGCCGGTTCGCGAACACCGTGTTCGGCTCCAGCGTCAGGTGGTAGAGCGAGACATGGGGCGGCGCGAGTTCCAGCAACTGCGCCAGCTCGCGGTCCAGCGCGTCCAGGTCCTGCTCGGGCAGCGCGTACATCAGATCGACGTTGAAGGTCTCGAAGCAGCTCTTCGCCTCCGCGACCGCGGCCAGGGCCTGGCCAGCGTCGTGCACGCGGCCCAGGCGCCGGAGCTGCGCATCGCTGAAGCTCTGCACGCCAACCGACAGCCGCGTCACGCCGGCCTCGCGGAAGCCGCGGAAGCGGTCGCGCTCGAAAGTACCCGGGTTCGCTTCCAGCGTGATCTCGCAGCCCGGCTCCAGCGGCAGGCGAGCCCGCACATCGCTGAGCAGTTGCGCGATCTGCGCTGGTGCGAACAGACTGGGCGTGCCGCCGCCGATGAAGATCGAGATCACCGGCCGGCCCCAGATCAGGGGCAGCGCGGCCTCGAGGTCGGCGCGCAAGGCGGCCAGATACGCCTCGGCCGCATCGGCCGGCAGCTCGCGCCCGCCCTGGAACTCATGGCTGTTGAAGTCGCAATACGGGCACTTCTTCAGACACCAGGGCAGGTGCACATAGAGCGACAGCGGCGGCAGCGCGGCCAGCTGCAGCGTGCCCGGGCGCATCAGCTCGCGCGCCCGCTCCAGCGAGCTCAGCGCCATTCCCAGTTGTCCTGCAGCTGCGCGATCAGACTCTGCATGGCCCGTGCGCGATGGCTGTTTGCGTTTTTCACCGCGGCGTCCAGGCTGGCCACCGAGCCGCCAGACCCTAGCGCCTGCACGATGGGGTCGTAGCCAAAGCCGCCCTCGCCTTCGGCGGACGCGCGCACGACGAGCGGCCAGCGCCCCAGCGCGATCAGCGGCTCGGGATCCTCGGCATGGCGCAGCGCAACCAGCGCGCAGACGAAGCGCGCACCGCGCTCGGCCACGCCATCGAGCCGCTGCAGCAGCAGCGCGTTGTTCGCCGCGTCGCCCGCGCCCATGCCGGCATCCTCGGCGTAACGCGCCGAACGCACACCGGGCAGGCCGCCCAGCGCGTCGACGCAAAGCCCGGAGTCGTCGGCCAGCGACGGCAGGCCCGAGGCCCGCGCCGCATGCCGGGCCTTGGCCAGCGCGTTCTCGACGAAGCTGCCGAAGGGCTCTTCGGCCTCGGGAATCGCCAGCGCGCCCTGCGCGAGCAGCTCGACCTGCAACGGTGCCAGCAGCGCGCGCAGCTCGATCAGTTTCTTCGCGTTGTTGGACGCGAGCAGCAGTTGTCGCATCGGCTGCGGCCTCAGATCCCCAGCGCCGCGCGCTGCGCCTGGTGCAGTTCGCGGATGCCCTTCTCGGCCAGGGCCAGCAGCGCGTCGAGTTCGGCGCGCGAGAAGGTGCGCCCCTCGGCCGTGCCCTGCAGCTCGATGAAGCCACCGGCATCGGTCATCACGACATTCATATCGGTGTCGCAGGCCGAATCCTCGGTGTAGGCAAGGTCCAGCAGCGGCCGGCCATCGACGATGCCGACCGAGATCGCACCGACCTGGGCGATCAGCGGCGATTCCTTGATCAGGCCCTTCTCCAGCAGCCAGGAGCAGGCGTCATGCGCCGCCACGAAAGCGCCGGTGATGGCCGCGGTGCGCGTGCCGCCGTCGGCCTGAAGCACATCGCAGTCCAGTTGGATCGTGCGCTCGCCGAGCTTGCCCAGGTCGAAGACCGCGCGCATCGAGCGGCCGATCAGGCGCTGGATCTCCTGCGTGCGGCCGCTCTGCTTGCCGCGCGCCGCCTCGCGGTCGCCGCGGGTGTGCGTGGCACGCGGCAGCATGCCGTACTCCGCCGTGACCCAGCCGCCACCGCTGCCGCGCCGGTAGGGCGGCACCCGCTCCTCGACCGAGGCGGTGCACAGCACCTGGGTGTCGCCGAAGCAGACCAGCACCGAGCCTTCGGCATGGCGCGTGAAATGGCGCTGGATGCGCACGGCGCGCAAGGCATCCGCTGCGCGGCCATCGGCGCGCAAGAACGTGTCACTCATGGGGTTCAGCCTTTCTTTTGCGCCACGCGCTTGATCGTGGCATTGATCTCTTCGACCGCGCGCTCGATCTCTTCGTCGTCGAGCTGCGACTTGCCGCGGTCCAGTTGCTCCAACTGGGCCGACTGGATGGTGGTCGCGAAGGCCGATTCGTGCAGGCTGCGCGTGGACAGGCCTTCGGAGACCGGATCGTCCTCGCCTTCCCATTCGAGGGCCAGCACGGTCACGTTGTCGGATTTCGCACCACCCTGGCGCAGCGCCTGCTCGACCAGATCGGGCACCGCCTCGGGCAGCGGCTTGGCGCCGAGCATGCCGATGATGTCCAGTTCCTCGACCTGGCTCCAGAGCCCATCGGAACAGAGCATCAGGCGATCGCCGACTTCCAGCGCCAGCGGCCCCTGGATGTCGATCATCGGTCGGCCGGGGCTGCCCAGGCAGGTGAACAGCACGTTGCGATTGACCTTCTCGTGGCTGCGGCCCAGGGCCTCCTGCAGCTCGATGTAGGAATGGTCACGGGTGCGCGCGACGAGTTCGCCCTCGCGCACGATGTAGAGCCGCGAATCGCCGCAATGCGCCCAGAAAGCCTGGCCGCCCTGCGCAAGACAGACCACCACCGTGGTGCGCGGCGTGTCCGCCAGGCCACGGCCCTTGGCGTAGACCAGCAGTTCCTGGTGCGCGGCCATCACCGACTCGCGCAGAAAGCTGCTCGGATCGGGCAGGCGCGGCGTGGCCAGCTTCTGGAAGCGTGCGGCCAGGGCCTGCAGCGCCAGTTGCGCCGCCATCTCGCCCTCGGGGTGTCCGCCCATGCCATCGGCAAGCGCGAACATCACCGCATCCCGCGTGTAGCAGTAGCCCATGCGGTCCTCGTTCTTCTCGCGGCCGCCCTTTCGGCTGACCTGGAAGACGCCGAACTTCACGCGAACCTCATGCCTTGGCCCCGGTCTTGATGTTCTCCAGCTGCATCTTCAGGCGCTCGCTGAAGCTCAGCTTGGTGTAGCGACGCTCGGTCTCCCGAGCCAGCTCCTTCTGCAGCGCGAACACCGATTGCGGGCGCGCCAGCGGATCCAGCGCCATGCACCACTCGGCGACCTCGATGAGATTGTCCGAGTAGACATTGCGCAGGCGAGAGAGGCTCAGCGCCAGACGGTCCTTCTCCTGGCGCTGCGGCGCGTCGTTGGGCGGATAGCCCTGCATGCAGGCGTAGATGCAGGCACCGATCGCGTAGATGTCGGTCCAGGGACCGAGCGAGCCATCGCGGCGGTACATCTCCGGTGCGGCAAAGCCCGGCGTGTACATCGGACGGATGAAATTGCCTTCCTTGGACAGCACCTCGCGGGCGGCGCCGAAGTCCAGCATCACCGCGCGGTTGTCGTTGGTGATGAAGATGTTCGCCGGCTTGATGTCCAGATGCAGCATCTTGTGCTGGTGAACGATGCGCAAACCCTTGAGGATCTCGTCGAACAGCGAGCGGATCGTGGATTCCCGGAATACCTTGTCGCGTTTCAGGTCGCGCGCCGTGACGATGAAATCCTGCAGGGTATCGCCCTGCAGGTAATTCATCACCATGTAGACGGTTTCGTTCTCGCGCAGGAAATTCAGCACCGAGACCACCGACTGGTGCGAGATCTGCGCCAGCGAGCGCCCTTCCTCGAAGAAGCTGCGCAAACCCAGGCGGTACAGCGGCAGCTTGTCGGGCTTGACCCTGGGCACCAACTCGCCCGGGCTGCGCTCGGCCAGGCTCGACGGCAGGTATTCCTTGATGGCCACCAGATGGTGCTCGGGATCCTCCGCGAGATACACCACGCCAAAACCACCGGCAGCCAGTTTCTTGATGATCTGGTAGCCGCCGACCACGGTGCCGGCGGGCAAAGGAGCCGGTTTCGGCTTTGACGACATAATGGCGCTTCGTAGTTTCTAGCCAGCCAGATTCATGCCAGTCTACAGCATGACCGGTTATGCCAGCGTGCTGCGCGGGCTGTCCGACAAGAGTGAAAAGAACGCTGCGCCAGGGCCGCAAATCCAGCTCGAGCTGCGCAGCGTCAACGGTCGATTTCTCGACCTTTCGATGCGCCTGCCCGAGGACTTGCGGCACCTGGAGCCGGGCTTGCGCGATGCCGTCTCGGCGCGGGTGCGCCGCGGCAAGGTCGAACTGAAGCTGGCGCTGCAAGGTGGCGGCGAGGCCAGCAGCCTGCAGCTCAAGGAAGGCGCGCTGGCCCAGCTTGCCAATTGGCAGGCCGAGGTGCTGGCCGCGCTGCCCGAGGCCCGCCCCTTCTCGGTGCAGGAAGCCCTGCACGCCTGCCGCAGCCTGCAGGAGGCGCCGCGCTTCGCCGACGAGGCGGTGCTGGCGCTGGCCCGCGAAACGGTCGACGCACTGCTCGCCGCCCGCGCCCGCGAGGGCGAGCGCCTGGTCGCCGCGCTGCTCGAGCGCATCGTGCAGTTGCGCGAGCTGGCCGAACGGGCCGAGCCCATGATCCCCGCCGTCGTCGCACGGCAGCAACAGCGCTTCCTGGAACGCTTCAACGAGGCGTTGCAGCAGGCTGGCGCGCCGCTGAACCCCAGCGCCGCCCAGGACCGGGCGCTGGCCGAAGCGGCGTCGCATGCGATCCGCATCGATGTTGCCGAGGAGCTCACCCGGCTGCGCGCCCACCTCGACGAGATCGAGGCGCAGCTTTCGAAGGGCGGCGAGCTCGGCAAGCGCCTGGATTTCCTGATCCAGGAACTGCACCGTGAGGCCAATACCCTGGGCTCGAAGTCCGCAGCGCTGGACCTGACCGGCATCAGTGTCGACATGAAGGTGCTGATCGAGCAGATGCGCGAGCAGGTGCAAAACCTGGAGTGAGCGTCCACAGGGCCCCGATCGGGGCCGGACCGCTCATCCACCCCGGCCGATCCGGGCTCGCGGTGGCACTTGGCGGTGCTCTGCGTGCCGCAGGAAGGCACACCCACTCCGATCCCAGACAGCGCCCCGCCCCTGCCATGCCCTCGAGTTCGAGCCACCCGCCCGCACTGGACATCCAGCTGTTCGGCCGCTTCCAGGCCAAGGTCAATGGACTGGAGGTGGACGACAAGCGCTGGGGACGCCGATCGGCCAAGGCACTGGTCAAGCTGCTGTCCCTGGCACCGCCGCATACGCTGCACCGCGAGCAGATCATCGAGGCCTTGTGGCCCGATCTGGAGCCGCGCACCGCGGCCAATAACCTCGACAAGGCCATCCACGGCGCCCGGCGGGCGTTCGAGCCGGATCTTGCCAAGGGCGCCCATTCCCGATTTATCCTGACCCCCAGGAATCAGCTCATCCTGGCATCGCCAGGCGCCCTGCGGGTGGACGCCCATCTCTTCGAGCAATCGGCGAACCAGGCCCTGCGTGAGCAGGACGCCGTGGCGGCGCGTGCGGCCCTGCAGTTGTACGCCGGCACCTTGCTGGTCGACGACCTCTTCGAGGAGTGGACGCAGCTGCGACGCGAATCGCTGCAGCAGCTGTTCAGCAGTACCGCCATCAGCGCCGCCGAGCTGTTTGCAAAGAACGGCGACCCGGCGAGCGGCATTGAACTGGCGCGAAGGCTGATGCACGAAGACGCAGCCGACGAGCGCGCGCACCTGCTGCTGATGCGGCTGTATGCCCAGTCCGGGCGCAAGGACCAAGCGTTGCTGCAGTTCGAGCAGTGCAGCCGGTCGCTGCTCGCGGCCGGCCTTGAGGTCGGGGCGGAAATCAGGCTGCTGCATCAGGCCCTGCGCGATGAACTCGCCAAGCCGGCTCCGGCTGCCAGCGCTGTTCCACATGCACCGGCGCCCTTGTCGGCGGCCTGGTCGCCCCAGGTCGTACCGATCACCTTCCGCAACGGCATCATCCGATCCGCCAGGGCCGCCGCGGACGGCCAATCGGTGCTGTTGATGGCCAATTGGAACCATGGCGAGTTCGGGCTGTACCGGCTGACACCGGCATCAGGACATGCCGAGCTGCTGCTCGCGGGACATGTCGAACTGTTCGCCGTATCGACCGCCGGCCACCGGGTCCTCGGACTGAGGCCCAGGGTGTGGAACATCTTCAACACCGTGTCCACGCTGGCCATCCAACCCGCCTCAGGCGGCGCGCCGACCGAACTGCTGGAAGGCGTGCAGTGCGCCGACCTGCAGCCGGGCGCAGGCCAAGATTCGGTGGCCGCGATCGCAGAGAGGCTGGCCATCGTGCGCGAGGTGGAGGGCAGAAACCGCCTCGAATTCCCGATCGGTCGGGTGCTGTTCGAAACCAGCGGCTGGATCAGCCACCCGCGGTTCTCGGCCGATGGCCAGTCCATCGCCTTCATCGAGCACCCGATTCCCCATGACGATGAAGGCCATGTCGTCGTGGTCGAGATCGGCAGACAGATCGGTAGACGCCAGCCCTCTGAGGCGCGAATCGTCTCCAGCCGCTTCGTGACCCTTCAAGGCCTGGCCTGGCGGCAGGGAAAAATCTGGTTCACCGCCTCGCGCAAAGGCCCGGCGCGTTCGCTCTACTGCGTCGATCTGGCGGCCACCGAACACCCGATGTACCACGGGCTCGGCAATCTGCGGCTGCATGACAGCACGGCCGCTGGAAAGCTGCTGATTTCGGCCGATCGCGGCTCGAACGGGATCTACACACGCCACGCCAACGATCTGGCCGAACGCGACATCAGCTGGCACGAACAGACATGCCCCAGAGACATCAGCGACGACGGCCGGACCGTGCTGATCGAAGAGGCCGGCACGGGCGGCCGTTACCACTATTGCGCCTATCTGCGCGCCGTTGACGGCTCATCCACCCGCATGATCGCCGACGGGCTGGTTCCGCTGGTGCTTTCCCCGGATCAGCGTCGCGTCATCCTGAGGATGCCGGAGCAGCTCAACCGCCTGGCCGTGCTGGACCTCGCGTCCGGCCTCAGGACCCTGATCGAATGCGACGAGGCCAACCCCCTGGTCCACACCGAGTTCGTTTCCTTCTTCCCGGATGGCGACAGGATCGTGTTCTCCGCCACCGACAGGCAAGGCGGGCAGCGCATCTACCTCCAGGCTCTATCCGGCGGGAAGCCGATTTGCTTTGCTCCCCACGAGCACGGCTTGAAGATGTTCACCAACCGGGCCGTCGCGCCGGACGGGCAGCGAATCGTCCTGATGGACGCCAACGGCCGCCTTTGCCTGTACCAGCTCGCCGACAGCCGTGGCGCGCCGCTGGTCGGCCTGCCGATCGGATTCAATCTGATCACCTGGGCCGACTGCGGTGAACACCTCTTCGTGCACCGCTGGGACGCGGTCCCTGCGCGGATCTACAAATACCGCCTGAGCGATGGCCATATGGACGAGTGGCTGGCGCTGTGCCCCCGGCACGCCGCCGCCGACGTGAAACGCATTCCATCGGTGCGAATGAGCCCCGATGGCCGCTCGTACATCTACAGCGTGAAGCGGGTCTCCTCCGATCTGTACGTGTTCGAAGAGAGCTGATCGGCCGAGCAGCCGTGGCGGCGCCCAGAAAACAGGCCGCCGCCACCCGCGCCGCACGCGACCTTCAAAGGCGCCCAGATGCAGCGTGGGATCCCTCTGCGAACCTTGGGTGCGCACCCGCACCCAGCCCCTGTTCGATCACTGCCGAGTCCAGGTTGCGCCGTAGCCCTTGGAGCCGTCAGGCTTCTTGTACTCGAGCTCGATGGACTTGTTGTCCTTGGTCTTCGAAATGAATTTGTAGCAGTGCACCTCACTGTCGATATGGCAGAAGTCGCCGTCGATCTCTTGCCAGGTGCCCTGGCGCGAGTTGCCGCCGGTCTCGGTGAATTTGCCGTTGGCCTCCAAAACGTAGGTGACCGGTGCCCAGTTCGTGCTGAAGGCCACCGTGTAAGTGCCGGGAGGAATGACCTTGCCGCTGCGCACCGGCGGCTTCTTGACCAGCGTGCCGGACGCCTGCGCCGGCCGGTTCTGCGTCTGTCCGGCCTTGTCCTTCATGCTGAACCAGTATTCGTACTTGACCTTGTCCAGCTCCAGCCATTCGAAGCGGACCTGCTTGCCACCCGCCAGCTCGCAATTGATCGTGGCATTGCCCTTGCCGCCCGCCTTGCTGATGTTGTTGCAAACAACCTTCTCTGCCTCGGCAGCGCCGCGCCCGCCGTGGGCATGGAAGTAGGTGTAGCCATCCGCGGTGCGAACAAGTTCAACCTGGCCGCCCGCGTTCTGAGGAATGGCCTTGCCGGCTTCGAATTGGCCACCGGCGATGCCGGCAAAGGCGGTACCCGGCGGTACGGCCTTGGCTTGTTCAGGGGTCACCGTGGCGGCCATCACGCCGGCAGGCAGGAACAGGCTGACGCAAAGGGTGGCGAGTTGACGATTCATGGACGCATTTCTCCGAGAGGGAAGGAAAGGGGCTTGGCTGCAATCAGAAGCAAGGCTATCGGCCTGAACTTCCCAAAACCTTCCAGCGCCGCGCGCATGCGGCAGGCTCTGGAAGTTCGTGGGAAGTCCGGCTCCCTAAGCTGAACCGGTCTTTTCCTCAATCCTTGATGACTTCCCATGGAACGCTCGCTGAAAAAACTACTGCTGATCGCTGGTGCAGCCTTCGTCCTGCCTCTCGCGGGACAAGCCCAGACCTACAAGATCGGAGACCGCTTCCCAGGGGGCGGCTTGGTGATCGAAGTGGATGCGGCGGGCAAGAAGGGCACGCTCATCGACGAGGCGGACAGCGGCCCCTACACGCCGTCCGAGGCCATTGCAGCCGGCAAGGCCAAAGGGGCGAGCCTGCCCAATTTCACCCAACTGAAGCTGGCCTACACCTATCTGCACAAGTCGGGCAAAGGCAGCTTCAAGCCGGCCCTGTACCAGAGCGCCAATGCAAGCTCGGCGCACTACCGGATCGGCCTCGATTTCGCCACCGGCACGGAGTCGACCGGCATCGCCCAGAACCACAAGGTGCTGGTGCGCTTCACCAAGGCCTTCGACGCGAGCTCCACCGTCGCCAGCGTGTTCCCGCTGTCTCGTGAAACACGCTTCGAACCGGGCCGCAAGTACCCCTCACCGTCCGGCAAGCACTATCTGAGCTTCCAGCGCGACGGCAATCTGGTCGTTGCCACCCAGGATGGCAAGCCGGTCTGGGCCCTCAACTCGCTGACGCCCAACTGGCGCAACAACGGCTACGCCGTCTTCCAGGCCGACGGCAACTTGGCGACCTACCAGGCCGACAACGGTTACGTCTGGTCGGCGCGGCATACCCCCTCGCCTGCAGGCACGACGCTCACGCTCAATGACAAGGGCGAACTGCAAATCATCGGCCCGGACGGCAAGCCGCTCTGGACCGGCACGGCCAACTGAGCCTGCTGCGTTTCAACGACCGCACCGACGGCCGCTCCCATGCATCGAACCTATAGCTGTTCGAGAGCCGGGGAGTCCGTCGGCGCGGGATGTTTATGGGAAAGCCGGCGCCTTAAGCTGCGCGCCGGCTCCTCTCAACCCTTGGCCTTGGACCTCTCATGCAACGCCCTGCAGGAACACGCCTGAAAAGATTTCTCTTCATCGCCGGCGCAGCCCTTGCACTGCCCCTCGCGGCACTGGCCCAGACCTACAAGGTCGGTGACCGCTACCCCGGGGGCGGCCTCGTCCTCAAGGTGGACGCTTCTGGCAAGAGCGGCGTGCTCATCGATGAGGTGGACAGCGGGCCGTACACGCCGTCCGAGGCCGCCGCCGCCGCAAAGGCCAAGGGCTGGAGCGTCCCGGGGTATTTGATGGTGAGGCATGCGTACCGCAGCTTGCACCTGGCTGGAAAAGGCAATTTCAAGCCCGCCTTGTATCAGTCCCATAACCTTGAACCCGAGAGCAACAGCGGCCTCCTCTTCGGCATCAACTTCTCCAAGGGTTTGGACGAGTACGTTTACCCACGCATCAAGACGCTGGTGCGGTTCGTCAAGCCCTTCGATGCGACGGCCCCTGTCGCCACCAGCGTGTTCCCGCTGTCGCGGGTCACGGGCTTCGAGCAAGGCCGCAAGTACCCCTCGCCCTCCGGCCAGCACTACCTGATCTTCCAGAGCGACGGCAATCTGGTGGTCTACACCCAGCAGGACAAAGCGGTCTGGGCGCTGAGCTTGCTGGTGCCGAACTGGCAAAAGAGCGCCCATGTGGTGTTCCAACCCGACGGCAACCTGGCCGTCTACCAGGCCGACAAAGGCTTTCTCTGGTCGGCGCGCATGGTGGCCTCACCCGCAGGCACCACGCTCACGCTCAACGACAAGGGCGAGTTGCAGATCGTCGGCCCGGACGGCAAGCCGCTCTGGACCGGCACGGCCCAAAGAATCTGCGGAGATGCGGTCGTACTACGTGCATGCGCCAGCGGCGGTGGCAGCGGCAAGGCGAAATGAAGAACGCGCGGCGGATGCGCCGGCGGCATCCGCCGCACTGCCCGCTGCTAGACTTTTCCGGGCATGAACAGCGAACTCCCCGGCAATCTCTTCGTCGTCGCGGCGCCCAGCGGCGCCGGCAAATCCAGTCTGGTCAAGGCCTTGCTGGAGATCGAGGCCAAGCTCGATGTGTCGATCTCGCACACCTCGCGCGCACCGCGCGGCCAGGAACAGGACGGCCGCGAATACCACTTCGTGAGCAGCGAGCGCTTCCGCGAGCTGATCGCCGCCGACGCCTTCTTCGAATGGGCCGAGGTGCACGGCAATTTCTACGGCACCTCCAAGGCGGCCATTCAGGACCGCCTGGCCCAGGGCGACGACATGGTGTTGGAGATCGACTACCAGGGCGCGCTGCAGATCAAACAGCTGTTCCCGAGCTGTTTGCTGATCTTCATCCTGCCGCCGAGCTGGGACGAGCTGCGCCAGCGCCTGATGCGCCGTGGCGACACCGCGCCCGAGGTCATCGAGCGCCGCATGGCCGCCGCGCGCAACGAGGTTGCGCAGGCCAAACACTTCGACTTCGTCGTCGTCAACGCACTGTTCGAGACCGCGCTCTTCGATCTCAAATCCATCGTCCACGCGCAGCGGCTAAAATACGCTGCTCAGTTGCGGCACCGCGCCCCGGTGTTCCGCGCCCTTGATCTCCTGCAATAAAGACCACCATGGCCCGCATCACCGTCGAAGACTGCCTGGAAAAGATCCCCAACCGCTTCCAGCTGGTGCTCGCCGCCACCTACCGTGCGCGCATGCTCAGCCAGGGCCACAGCCCCAAGGTCGAGACCAAGAACAAGCCCGGCGTGACCGCGCTGCGCGAAATCGCCGCTGGCGAAGTGGGCGTTGAGATGCTGCGCCGCGTGCCGGTCTAAAGCCTCAAGCGACCGCATAAGAAGCGCCCCGCGGGGCGCTTCTTGCATTTCAGGGCTGGGGCGGTACCCTGACCTTGAACCAGGCGGCATACATCGCCGGCAGGGCCAGCAGCGTGAGTACGGTGGCAACGATCAGGCCGCCCATGATGGCCACGGCCATCGGACCCCAGAACACCGAGCGCGACAGCGGGATCATTGCCAGCACCGCCGCGGCGGCCGTCAGCACGATGGGCCGGAAACGCCGCACCGCGGACTCGACGACCGCCTGCCAGGTCGGCACGCCACGGGCGCGCTCGTGTTCGATCTGGTCGATCAGGATCACCGAGTTGCGGATGATCATGCCCATCAGCGCGATCACGCCGAGCAATGCGACGAAGCCGAAGGGCCGGTTCAGAAGCAGCAGCGCCGCCGCCACGCCGGCAATGCCCAGCGGGCCGGTCAGGAAGACCAGCATCGCGCGCGAGAAGCTCTGCAGTTGCAGCATCAGCAGCGTGAAGGTGATGAAGAGCATCAACGGCACGCCGGCCGCGATCGAGCCCTGACCCTTGCTGCTTTCCTCGATCGCCCCGGCGATCTCGATCTTGTAGCCATCCGGAAGCCGCTGCTGCAGCGCCTGCAGCTTGGGCCAGATCTGGTTGCTGACCGTCGCGCCTTGCAGACCCTCGATGACGTCGCCCTGTACGGTGATCGCGTACTGCCGACCCTCGCGCCACATCACGCCCGGCTCGAACTCGAGACGGATCTCGGCGACCTGGGTGATCGGGATGCTGCGCCCGGTGGCCGTCGGCACATAGGCATTGCTGAGGTCAGTGACGGCGCGGCGCTCGTCCAGGGGCTGGCGCAGCACGATGTCGATCAACCGGTCGTCCTCGCGGAACTGACCGATCGTGGTGCCCGACAGCACGGTGCGCGCCGCCTGCGCCAAGCTCTGGCTGCTGACGCCGAGCTGCCGCGCCTTGTCCTGGTCGACTTTCAGGCGCAGCACCTTGATGGCCTCGTTCCAGTTGTCGTTCGTGCCGCGCATGTTCGGGTTGGCAGCGACGATGGTCTTGACCTGATCCGCCCATTGGCGCAGCTGCGCCGGGTCGGGGCCGATCACGCGGAACTGCACCGGGTACGGCACCGGCGGCCCGTTGGGCAGCAGCTTGACGCGGCCGCGCGCCTCCGGGAACTCGGCCGCCAGCAAGGCGGGCAGGCGCTGACGCAGCGCCTCGCGCTCGGCCAGGCCCTTGGGCAGCAGGATGGCCTGCGCGACGTTCGATTGCGGGAACACATTGTCCAGCGGCAGGTAAAAGCGCGGCACCCCGGAACCGACCCAGAAGGTCACCGATTCCAGCGACTCCTCCTTCAGCATGCGCTGCTCGAAGCGCTTGACGAGTTCTTCGGTCTGCTGGATCGGGGATCCTTCGGGCAACCAGAGGTCGACGAGGATCTCCGGGCGGCTGGAGTCGGGGAAGAACTGCTGCTGCACCTTGCCCATGCCCAGCAGGCCGAGCACGAAGACCAGCGCCGTCAGGCCGATCGTGATCCAGCGGTGCACCACGCACCAGCGCACCGTCGCCCGCAGTCGCGAATAGAACGGCGTGTCGAACAGCTCATGCGCCTCGCCGGGCTGGGCCGGCCGCGTGCGCAGCAGCAATGCGCCGAGGTAGGGCACGAAATAGACCGAGACCACCCAGGAGATGATCAGCGAGGCGGCGGTCACCGCGAAGATCGCGAAGGTGTACTCGCCGACCGTCGACTGCGCCAGCGCGATGGGCAGGAAGCCGACCGCGGTGATCAAGGTGCCGGTCAGCATCGGCATCGAGGTGACCTCGTAGGCGAAGGTCGCCGCGTGCAGCTTGCTATGCCCCTCCTCGAGCTTGCGCACCATCATCTCGACGGCAATGATGGCGTCGTCGACGAGCAGGCCGAGCGAGATGATCAACGCGCCCAGCGAGATCTTGTGCAGCCCGACACCCCAGTAAAACATGGTCACGAAGGTGATCGCCAGCACCAGCGGGATGGTGATGGCCACCACCAGGCCGGGCCAGACGTCGATGCGCAGCGGCCGCGTGTGCAGGCCTAAGCTGATGAAGCTGACCGCCAGCACCACGACCACCGCCTCGATCAGCACCTTGACGAACTCGCCGACCGAGCGTTTGACCGCCTGCGGCTGGTCCTGCACCTGCGCCAGTTCCAGGCCGGCCGGCAGTGTCGGCCGCACGCGCTCCAGCGCTGCGCCCAGGGCCTTGCCCAGGCGGATGATGTCGCCGCCCTTGCTCATCGACACGCCGATCGCAACGACTTCCCTGCCCTGGAAGCGCACCGTCACGCCCTGCGGCTCCGCGTAGCCGCGGCTGACGGTCGCGATGTCGCCCAGGCGCACGAAGCTGACCGCGCCGGTCTGCGGGTTCTGGGCCCGGATCGGCAGCTCGCGCAGCGGCTCCAGGCTGCTGAACTGGCCGTCGATGCGCACGCCGACATTGCCCTCCGGGCTGTTCAGCAGGCCGGCCCCCTCGACCGCGTTCTGCGCGTTCAGCTGCGCGATCACCGCCGAGATGTCGATGCCCAGCTGCGACAGCTTGCGATGCGAGATCTCGACATAGACCTTCTCCGGCCGCACGCCGAACAGCTCGACCTTGGCGACATCGGGCAGGCGCAGCAGTTCGCCGCGAATCGCCTCGGCATGCCGACGCAGATCCTCGGGGCTGTAACCGTCGCCCGACAGTGCGTAGATCGAGCCGTAGACGTCGCCGAACTCGTCGTTGAAGAAGGGCCCAAGCACGCCCTGCGGCAGCGTGTGGCGGATATCGCCCATCTTCTTGCGCACCTGGTACCAACTGCCGGCGACCTCGGCGGCCGGCACGCTGTCCTTGAGCTGGAAGATGGTCAGCGACTCGCCCGGCTTGGTGAACGAACGGATCTTGTCGGCATAGGCGACGTCCTGCAGCGTGCGCTCGATCTTGTCGGTGACCTGCTCGGCCATCTGCTCCGCAGTCGCGCCGGGCCAGTAGGCCTGCATCACCATCGCGCGAAACGTGAACGGCGGATCCTCGTCCTGGCCGAGCTGGAAGTAGGCGGCAAAGCCGACCACCAGCAGCACGATCATCAGGTAGCGCGTCAACGCCGGGTGCTCGAGCGCCCAGCGGGAGATGTTGAAGCGGCCGCTGCCGCTGCTGCTGGTCGGCGAGTTCATCGTCGCCCGCCTCAGCGCGAAGCCGCCGTTGCAGCGGCCGCCGCCGCGCCATAGCGGCGCACCTTCTCGCCGTCGCGCAGCACATGCACGCCGGCGGTCACGACCTCCTGCTGCGGCGACAGGCCGCTGGTCACGATCAGCTCATTGCCCTCGGCGCCGCCGACCTCGATGGCCCGAGCGCGCAGGCTCATGCTGCCCGGGTCCAGCACGAAGACATGGGCCTGGCCCTTGGCCTGGAAGACCGCCGACAGCGGCAGGCGCAGCACGCCGCCCACGCGGGCGCGGCGCAGCGTGACCGTCGCGCTCTGACCGATCCGGGCCTCGGGCTGGACGCCGATATCGGCCTTGACGACGAAGGTGCGAGTGACCGGATCGGCCGCCTGCGCGACCTCACGCAGCTTGGCCGGCAAGGGCTCGGCAAGACCGGGCACGCTGACGGCCAGGCGGCCGCTGTCTGCCCAACGGCGCAGCTGCGCGACCTGCTGCTCGGGAACCTGGAAGACCACGTCGCGCGGACCGTCCTGGGCCAGGCGCAGCACCGGCGTGCCGGCGGCGACCACGGTGCCGGGCTCGGCCTCGACGGCGGTGATCACACCCTTGGCATCGGCCAGCAGATCGCCGTAGCCGGCCTGGTTGTTCTGCGCCCGGGCCTGCGCCCGCGCCTGCTCGAACTGCGACAGCGCGGCCTGGTAGGCGGCCTCGCGGCGCTCAAGCTCGGCCGAACTGATGAAGCCCTGGGCGCGCAGCTCGCGGAAGCGCTTGATGTCGGCCACCTGGCTGTCGCGGTTCGCCTTGGCGGCGCGCAGCTGGGCCTGCGCCGCCTCGGCGGCCAGGCGCAGATCAGCCGGGTCCAGACGCATCAGCAACTGGCCGGCGCGCACGCTGTCGCCCAAGCCGACTTTGCGCTCCAGCACCTTGCCCGGCACGCGGAACGCGAGGCGGGATTCGGTGCGCGCGCGCAGCTCACCGGCGAACACCAGATCCTGGCCGGACTCGGCAACCTGCAGCACCTGCGTGCGCACGGCGCGCAGCGGTTCGGGTTCGGGGCTCTTCTGGCCGCAGGCGGCAAGACCGATCAACGACAGGATCGCTAGCAGCGGCAGGCCGTAGCGCGCCATGGGCTTCTTCATGTCCACTCCGGGCTGTTCCTGGGAGACGGCGAGCGCTCCCTGGGCGGACTGTACTCGTGGGGTCTGCTGTCATTGCGGCCGGCGATGCGTGCGCGACACGCCCTGACAATGCCGCGTGCCCAAGCCACGCCATCAGCAAGAGAACTTCCCCGTCGCCTCCTGGCTCTGCCCGCCCCGGCTGCGCGCGCCCATCCTGGCGATCTACCGCTTCGCCCGCCATGCCGACGACCTCGCCGACGAGGGCCAGGCCAGCACCGAGGAACGCCTGGCCCGGCTGCGCCAGATGCGCGAGCAGTTGCGGGCCCTGCCCCGCGCGCAACCCGATCCCGATCCCGAAGCCCCGGACGACTGGGCGCCGGCGCTGGCCGCTGCGATGCGCGAGCACCAGCTTCCACTCCCCTTGCTCGAAGCCCTGCTCGACGCCTTCGAGCAGGACTGCTGGAAGCAACGCTACGCCGACCGCGCAGAGCTGCTGGACTACTGCAGCAAGTCGGCCAACCCGGTCGGCCGCCTGCTGCTGCACCTGGCCGGCGTGCAGGAGCCCGAAGCGCTGGCGCAAAGCGATGCGGTCTGCAGCGCGCTGCAGCTGATCAACCACTGGCAGGACCTGTCGGTCGACATCCGCAAGCCCCGGCTCTACCTGCCGCAAAGCGACCTGGACCGCCATGGCGTGGACGCCGATACGGTGCTCGCCGGCCGCGCCAGCCCGCAGTTGACCGCCTGCATCGCCGAGCTCAACGACTGGGCGCTGTCGCTGATGCGCCAGGGCCGACCGCTGCCGCTGCGGCTCGGCGGGCGCATGGGCCTGGAACTGCGCCTGGTGATCGAAGGCGGCACGCGGGTCGCGGAGAGAATCCGCGCCATGAACCACGCGACCCTGCTGCAGCGGCCCCGGCTGCGCCCCCTGGACCTGCCGCGGCTGCTGGGCCGCGCGCTGCTGTACCGGAGCGACGCCCGATGAGTCCGGAGCAGTACGCGCAGCAGAAGGCCGCGGCCAGCGGTTCCAGCTTCTACTACGCCTTCAAGTTCCTGGAGCCACCGCGGCGCGCCGCGATCACCGCCTTCTACGCGTTCTGCCGCGAGGTCGACGATGTCGTCGACGAGGTCCAGGATCCGGGCGTCGCCGCGTCCAAGCTGGCCTGGTGGCGCAAGGAGGTCGGCGCCGCCTTCGCCGGCCAGCCCAGCCATCCGGCGATGCGTGCGCTGATGCCGCATTGCCCGGCCTACGGCATCCGTGCCGAGCACCTGCTCGCCGTCATCGAGGGCTGCGAGATGGACCTGCAGCAAAGCCGCTACCTCGACTACGCCGGCCTGCAGCGCTACTGCCATCTGGTCGCCGGCGTGGTCGGTGAGGTCGCCAGCGGCATCTTCGGCCGCAACGAACCGGCGACCGTCGAGTACGCCCACAAGCTCGGCCTGGCGCTGCAGCTCACCAACATCATCCGCGACGTCGGCGACGACGCGCGACGCGGCCGCATCTACCTACCGGTCAGCGAACTGCAGCAGTTCGGCGTGACCGCCGCCGAGATCCTCAGGCGCGAGCCGCCCTACGGCTACAGCGAGCGCTTCAGCGCGCTGATGCGCTTCCAGGCCGAGCGCGCGCATCGCATCTACGACGAGGCGCTGGCGCTGCTGCCCGAGACCGAGCGTCGCTCACAAAAGCCCGGCCTGATGATGGCCAACATCTACCGTGCGCTGCTGGGCGAGGTCGAGGCCACCAACTTCCAGGTACTGCACCAGCGCATCGCGCTGACGCCGCTGCGCAAGCTGTGGATCGCGATGCGAACGAACTGGAAAGGCCGTTGAAGCTGCTCGTCATCGGTGCCGGCTGGGCCGGCCTGGCCGCCGCGGTGCGCGCGACGCAGCGCGGCGCCGAAGTCACGCTGCGCGAGATGGCGCCGATCGCTGGCGGTCGGGCGCGCAGCTTCCGCGACGCCGAGGATCTGCGGCTGGACAGCGGCCAGCACATCCTGATCGGCGCCTACTCGGCGACGCTGGCGCTGATGCGGGAGCTCGGGGCGGACCCCGAGCGCCTGCTGCAACGCCTGCCGCTGACCCTGGTCGACGCGCGCGGCGACGGCCTGCGCTGGGGCCGCGGCGGTGCGCTGCGCGCAGCGACGGCGGCAGTGCTCGGTCACCCGGGCTGGGGCTGGGCCGAACGCCTCGGGCTTGCCCGCTGGGGCCTGGGTCTGCTGCGGCGCGGCCTGCGCTGCCCGCCGGACTGGAGCGTGGCCCGGCTCTGCGCCGGCCTGCCGGCGCGCGTGCACGCCGAGCTCACCGAGCCGCTGTGCGTTGCGGCGCTGAACACCCGTGCCGAGTCGGCCAGCGCCACGGTCTTCCTGCGCGTGCTGCGCGACGCGCTGCTCGGCGGCCCGGGTGCAGCGGACCTGCTGCTGCCCCGCGTGCCGCTGCAGGCACTGCTGCCTGAGCCCGCCTGCGACTGGCTGCGCGCCCACGGTGCAACGCTGCAGTTCGGGCGCCGTGCCGTGCAGTTGGCGCGCGACGCGCAGGGCTGGCGCTGCGACGAGGATTGGCGGGGCGACGCGGTCATCGTCGCCACCAGCAGCGTCGAGGCCCAGCGCCTGCTGGCGCCGCACGCGCCGGGCTGGCTGGCCGCCGCCGAGGCGCTGCGGCCCGAGGCCATCGCCACCGTCTATCTGCAAGCCCCCGGCCAGCGCCTCGCCGCGCCGATGGTGGCGCTGGCGGGCGGCCCGGCGCAATTCCTGTTCGACCTGGGCAGTCTCGGCGGCGCTGCCGAGCTCAGCGGCCGCTTCGCTGCCGTGGCCAGCGCCGTGGCGGCCGAGCTGGACGACGGCCTGGAGCCGCTGGCCCAGCGCATCGAAGCGCAGTTGCGCGCCCAGGTGCCGGCGCTGGCCGAAGCGCGCCGGCTGCGGGCCCATGTCGACCGGCGCGCCACCTTCGCCTGCCTGGCCGGCGTGCCGCGGCCGCCGCTGGCCGCGGCGCCGGGCCTGTGCGTGGCCGGCGACTACATCGACGGCCCCTACCCGGCCACGCTCGAAGGCGCGGTGCGCGCCGGCGAGGCAGCGGTCGACGCCCTGCTCAGGCCCGCTGGCGGCCCCACAATGCCGAGGCAGCCATGAGCGACTCCTCCACCCCCGCCATCCAGGTACTCGAGCGCGCGTTCGCGTTGCTCGACGTGCTGGCCCGTCACGCCGATCCGATCCCCTTGAAGGAACTGGCTCAGGCCACTGGCCTGCACCCCAGCACCACGCACCGCATCCTCAACGACCTGACGATCGGCCGCTATGTGGACCGGCCCGAGCCCGGCAGCTACCGGCTGGGCATGCGCCTGCTCGAACTCGGCAACCTCGTCAAGGCGCGGCTGGACGTGCGCGACGCCGCGCTGCCACTGATGCGCGAGCTGCACAAGCTGACCCACCAGCCGATCAATCTGTCGGTGCGCCAGGGCGACGAGATCGTCTACATCGAGCGCACCTACAGCGAGCGCAGCGGCATGCAGGTGGTGCGCGCGGTCGGTGGCCGCGCGCCGCTGCACCTGACCTCGGTCGGCAAACTGTTCCTGGCCGCCGACGACCCGATGCGCGTGCGCGCCTATGCGACGCGCACCGGCCTGGCCGGCCACACGCGCTCCAGCATCACCGAGCTGCCGCGCCTGGAGCGCGAACTGGGGCAGATCCGCCTGCGCGGCATCTCGCGCGACGAGGAAGAGCTGGAGGTCGGCGTGCGCTGCATGGCCGCCGGGATCCACGACGACCAGGGCAAGCTGGTTGCCGGGCTGTCGATCTCAGCGCCGGCCGACCGGCTGGAGGAAAGTTGGGAGGGCCGGCTGAAGGAGATCGCTTCGGCGATCTCGGCCGCCCTCGGCCATCACGGCGTGCGCTGAACGATTTCCTCGGACAGCCAGCGGCGCACGCGCTCGGCATCACCGATGCGGCTGTACTTGCCAGCGGAATCCAGGAAGACCATCACCAGGCGACGCCCGGCGAGTTGCGCCTGCATGACCAGGCATTGCCCGGCTTCGCTGATGTAGCCGGTCTTCTGCAGGCCGATGTCCCAACTGGCGTTCTTCACCAGGCGGTTGGTGGTGCCGAACTGGGCCTGCTGGCGGCCGACGCGCACGGTGGCGCCGGTCGAGGTGCTGAGCTCGCGCAGCAGCGGCACCTGGTAGGCGGTCTTGACCAAGCGGGCAAGATCGTGCGCACTGCTCTGGTTCGCCGGCGACAGGCCGGTCGGCTCGACGTAATGCGTGTCCTTCATGCCCAGCAACTGGGCCTTGGCATTCATCGCGCTGACGAAGGCCTTGAGGCCGCCCGGGTAATGGCGACCGAGCGCATTGGCGGCCCGGTTCTCGCTGCTCATCAGCGCCAGATGCATCATTTCGCCGCGCGTCAGGCGGGCGCCGATGCGCAGGCGCGAGCCGGTGCCCTTCTCGGTGTCGATGTCGTCGGCGGTGATGGTCAACACCTCGTCCAGCGGCAGCTGGGCCTCGCTGACGACGAGGGCGGTCATCAGCTTGGTGATCGAGGCGATGGGCAGTACCGCGCCATCGTTCTTGGCCAGCAGCACTTCTTCGGTGTCCAGGTCCATGACCAGCGCGACGCTGCTCTTCAGCGCCAGCGGATCGTCGGTCTTGTCGAGTCCGTAGAGCTGGCCGAAGGACGGCTTGGCCGGAACCACCGCAACGACGGGCTTGGCAGCCGCCTTGCGGCGTACCGGCGCCTTGGCCGAGGCCTTGCTCTTGCGAACCTGGGGCTTGGCGTTGCTGCTGGCCTTGGCGGTGGCGACCTTGGAGGTCTTGGCTTTGGCCTCGGCCGAGGTGATCCCGGTCGCGGCGTCACCCAGGGTCAAGCCCATACCCAACAACATGATCGCCAGCCAACGCATTCGAAACCCTCCGTCACACCGGCGCCGAGTGTAAGCCCGAGTTGGAAAGGCAATCAAGGACAAGCACTTAGGGGTGATACCTGAGGCCGGCTGTGAAACAAATCACAAGCAATGGACAGCGCGTGCCCAGGCAAACCTCCGCCGGGGCTGCGCGCTCAGCCCTGCGCCGCCACCCGCTCGTCCTTCACGCGCAGCTTGTTCAGGCCGTTCAGATAGGCCTTGGCACTGGCGACGATGATGTCCGGATCGGATCCCACCGAGTTCACCACGCGTCCGCCCAACTGCAGGCGCATGCTGACCTCGCCCTGGCTCTGGCTGCTGCCGCTGGAGAGTGCGTTGATGCCGAATAGAAGCAACTCCGCCCCCGACTGCAACTCGCTCTCAATCGCCCGCACGCAGGCATCCACCGGGCCGTTGCCGTCGCTTTCCGCCTGGAACTCCCGGCCGCCGGCTGCAAACACCACACGGGCATGGGGGCGCTCGCCAGTCTCGCTGCGCTGCGCCAGGCTGACCAGATGGAAGTGTTCGCCGATCTGCTCGGCCTGCTCGTCCTGCACCAGGGCCAGGATGTCTTCGTCGAAGACCTCGGCCTTGCGGTCGGCGAGGTCCTTGAAGCGCGCGAAGGCCTCGTTCAGCTCGGCCTCGCTCTCCAGCTCAATGCCCAGTTCCTGCAGGCGTTGCTTGAAGGCGTTGCGGCCGCTGAGCTTGCCCAGCACGATCTTGTTGGCCGACCAGCCGACATCCTCGGCGCGCATGATCTCGTAGGTGTCGCGCGCCTTCAGCACGCCGTCCTGGTGGATGCCCGAGGCATGCGCGAAGGCGTTCGCACCGACCACGGCCTTGTTCGGCTGCACGACGAAGCCGGTGGTCTGGCTGACCAGCTTGGAGGCCGGCACGATCTGACTGGTGTCGATATTGACCTGCAGGCCGAAGTAGTCCTTGCGGGTACGGATCGCCATCACCACCTCTTCGAGCGAGCAGTTGCCGGCCCGCTCGCCCAGGCCGTTGATCGTGCATTCGATCTGCCTCGCGCCGCCGATCTTCACGCCAGCCAGGCTGTTGGCCACCGCCATGCCCAGGTCGTTGTGGCAGTGCACGCTCCAGATCGCCCTGTCGGAGTTCGGCACCCGCTCGCGCAGGCTGCGGATGAACTCGCCGTAAAGCTCGGGAATACCGTAGCCCACGGTGTCGGGAATGTTGATCGTGGTCGCCCCCTCGGCGATCACAGCCTCCAGCACGCGGACCAGGAAGTCCGGATCGCTGCGGTAGCCGTCCTCGGGCGAGAACTCGATGTCGTCGCAATGGTTGCGCGCGAAGCGCACCGACAGCCGGGCCTGCTCCAGCACCTGCTCGCGCGTCATGCGCAGCTTCTTCTCCATATGCAGTTCGCTGGTCGCGATGAAGGTGTGGATGCGTGCCGCGTTCGCGCCCTTCAGGGCCTCGGCGGCCCTGGAGATGTCGCGGTCGTTGGCGCGGGCCAGCGAGCAGATGCGGCTGTCCTTGACCGCTGCGGCAATCGCGCGCACCGCATCGAAGTCACCCGGGCTGGCGGCCGCGAAGCCCGCTTCGATGACGTCGACGCGCAGCCGCTCCAGTTGCTTGGCGATGCGCAGCTTCTCGTCTTTGGTCATCGAAGCGCCGGGCGATTGCTCGCCGTCGCGCAAGGTGGTGTCGAAGATGATCAACGAGTCGGACATCGGAGGCTCCAGGATGAAAAAACAAAACCCGCCGAGCTGTTCGCCGGGCGGGTTCGCTTGAGGATTTGGTTTGGTCAGGCGGCCGGGATAGGCCGCGCACGGTTCAGCGCACCCGGTGACGGGTGGGTAGTAGCAGCAGGGCGCGCTTGAACATGGCAGGAAATGTAGCAGCCGCCGGCTTCGTCAGCGGTGGAGCCCGGCTTCGTCCGGCTCGTCGGTGCTGATGGCGATCAGGCTGGCATGCCGGCCCTGCCATTTGCGTCGCGCGTACTCCACATAGCCCGATACCGAATAGCAGCAGAACAACGCGAAGAGCACGATCGGCGGATGGCTGGAGACCAGCGCGATCAGCAGCACCAGCGCGACAAGCAGCGCAAAGGGCACCGAGCGCTTCAGGCTGAAGGACTTGAAGCTGTAGAAGGGCGCGTTGGTCACCATGGTCAGGCCGGCATACAGGGTGATGCCGAGCATGGTCCAGGGCAGCCAGGCCTCGGTCCGGGGCGACCAGCCGCTGTCCACCGCCACCCACAGCGAGCCGGCGACCAGGGCCGCCGCCGCCGGGCTGGGCAGCCCCTGGAACCAGGCCTTATCGACCACCCCGGTGTTGATGTTGAAGCGCGCCAGGCGCAGCGCCGCGCAAGCGCAGTAGACGAAGGCAGCAATCCAGCCGTACTTGCCCAAGTCGGTGAGCGCCCACTCGTAGACCACCAGCGCCGGCGCGGCGCCGAAGCTGACCATGTCCGACAGGCTGTCCATCTGCTCGCCGAACGCGCTGGACGTGCCCGTCATGCGCGCCACGCGGCCGTCCAGGCTGTCCAGCACCATCGCGCAGAAGATGCCGATCGCCGCGTTCTCGAAGCGGCCGTTCATCGCCATCACGATCGCGTAGAAGCCACCGAACAGCGCGGCCAGCGTGAACAGATTGGGCAAAACATAAAGCCCCTTGCGCGGCTTGCCGCGCACAGGGGCTTCAGCGAGGTCGGAGTCCTCGAACTCGGGATGCGGTGCTTGCATCCCCCGCAGTTTAGTTGCGGCCTCCGTTGTGGGCTCAGTTACGCGACTTGTCGACCATCTTGTTGGCCTTGATCCAGGGCATCATGTCGCGCAGCTTCTCGCCCACGATCTCGATCGGGTGCTCGGCCATCAGCCGGCGGCGGCTGATCAGGGTCGGGGCGCCGGCCTGGTTTTCCAGGATGAAGCTCTTCGCGTACTCACCGGTCTGGATGCGACGCAGCGCTTCCTTCATGGCCAGCTTGCTCTGCGCGGTGATGACCTCGGGGCCGGTCACGTACTCGCCGTACTCGGCGTTGTTCGAGATCGAGTAGTTCATGTTCGCGATGCCGCCTTCGTAGATCAGGTCGACGATCAGCTTCAGCTCGTGCAGGCACTCGAAGTAGGCCATCTCCGGCGCGTAACCGGCTTCGGTGAGCGTCTCGAAGCCGGCCTTGATCAGCTCGACGGCGCCACCGCAGAGCACGGCCTGCTCGCCGAACAGATCGGTCTCGGTCTCTTCGCGGAAGCTGGTCTCGATGATGCCGGCCTTGCCGCCGCCATTGGCGGCCGCGTAGCTCAGCGCCAGATCGCGCGCCTTGCCGCTGGCGTCGGCGTGCACGGCGATCAGGTGCGGCACGCCGCCGCCCTGCTTGTAGGTGTTGCGCACGGTGTGGCCGGGCGCCTTGGGGGCCACCATCCAGACGTCGAGGTCGGCGCGCGGCTGCACCTGGCCGTAATGCACGTTGAAGCCGTGGGCGAAGGCCAGCGACGCGCCCTTCTTGATGTTGGGCTCGACCTCGCTGCGATACACCGAGGCGATCTGCTCGTCGGGCAGCAGGATCATGACCACATCGGCAGCCTTCACCGCTTCGGCCACTTCAGCAACCTTCAGACCCGCGCCCTCGGCCTTGGCCCAGCTGGCACCACTGCGGCGCAGGCCGACGGTGACGTTCACACCGGATTCGTGCAGGTTCAGCGCATGCGCATGGCCTTGCGAGCCGTAGCCAATGATGGCGACCTGCTTGCCCTTGATGAGGCTGAGATCAGCGTCTTTGTCGTAGTAAACGTTCATGGTCTTGGCTCCTAAATTCAGACTCGAAGAATGCGTTCGCCGCGGCCGATGCCGCTGGCGCCGGTGCGCACGGTTTCCAGGATGGCGGTGCGGTCCACCGCCTCGATGAAGGCGTCCAGCTTGCTGCTGTCGCCGGTGATCTCGATCGTGTAGGTCTTCTCGGTTACATCGACGATGCGGCCGCGGAAGATGTCGGTGGTGCGCTTGAGCTCCTCGCGCTCCTTGCCGACCGCGCGCAGCTTGACGAGCATCATTTCGCGCTCGATGAACTGCGCCTCGGTCAGGTCGACCACCTTGACCACCTCGATCAGGCGATTCAGATGCTTGGTGATCTGCTCGATCACTTCATCCGAACCGGTGGTCACGATGGTCATGCGGCTCAGGGAAGGATCTTCCGTGGGCGCCACCGACAGGGACTCGATGTTGTAGGCACGGGCTGAGAACAGGGCCACGACGCGGCTCAGGGCTCCGGCTTCGTTCTCCAGCAGGACGGCAATGATGTGTTTCATGGCATGGCCCGCCCGGCCGCCCGAAGGGCCATGCAGCCCCCTCGGGGGGCAGTGAACGGAGTGAACGTGGGGGTCGTCATTTCAGAGATCCTCCGAGCCCAACAGCATCTCGGTGATGCCCTTGCCCGCCTGCACCATGGGCCAGACGTTCTCGCCCGGATCGGTCCGCACGTCCAGGAACACGGTACGGTCCTTCAGGCGCATCGCTTCGCGCAGCGCGCCTTCCACGTCCTGAGGCCGCTCGACCAGCAGGCCGACATGGCCGTAGGCCTCGGCCAGCTTCACGAAGTCGGGCAGCGCGTCCATGTAGGAATGGCTGTAGCGACCGCCGTAATCGAGCTGCTGCCACTGCCGCACCATGCCCAGGTAGCGGTTGTTCAGCGAGACGATCTTCACCGGCGTGCGGTACTGCTGGCAGGTGCTGAGCTCCTGGATACACATCTGGATCGAGCCCTCGCCGGTGATGGCGAACACATCGGCCTCCGGCTTGGCCAGCTTGATGCCCATTGCATAGGGCAAACCCACACCCATGGTGCCCAGGCCGCCGGAATTGATCCAGCGCCGCGGCTCGTCGAACTTGTAGAACTGCGCCGCCCACATCTGGTGCTGACCGACGTCGGAGGTGATGTAGGTCTCGCGGTCGCGCGTCAGGTTCCACAGGGTCTCGATGACCATCTGCGGCTTGATCAGGGTGTCGCTGGGCTTGTAGGCCAGGCAGTTCTTGCCCTGCCAGTCCTTGATCTGCCGCCACCAGGCGTTGAGGTCCTCGGGGCGGGCACGCTCGTTGGCGGCCTTGATCTGCGCGATCAGCTCCTGCAGCACGTCCTTGACGTCGCCGACGATCGGGATGTCGACCTTGACGCGCTTGGAGATCGAGCTGGGGTCGATGTCGACGTGGATGATCTTGCGCTCGACGCTGGCGAAGTGCTTGGGATTGCCGATCACCCGGTCGTCGAAACGCGCGCCGACGGCCAGCAGAACGTCACAGTTCTGCATGGTCATATTGGCCTCGTAGGTGCCGTGCATGCCCAGCATGCCCAGGAAGCGCGGGTCGGTGGCCGGCATCGCGCCCAGGCCCATCAAGGTGTTGGTCACCGGGTAGCCGAGCAGGTCAACGAGCTCGCGCAGCTCCTTGTGCGCCTCGCCGAGGATGACGCCGCCGCCGGTGTAGATGTAGGGGCGCTTCGCGCTCAGCAACAGTTGCACCGCCTTGCGGATCTGGCCCGCATGGCCTTTCTTCACCGGCTGGTAGGAGCGCAGCGAGATCGTCTCGGGGTAGCTGAATTCGGTCTTGTGCAGCGAGACATCCTTGGGGATGTCGACCACCACCGGGCCAGGTCGGCCGGTCTTGGCGATGTGGAAGGCCTTCTTCAGCGTCGTTGCCAGCTCGCGCACGTCCTTGACCAGGAAGTTGTGCTTGACCACCGGGCGCGTGATGCCGACGGTGTCGCACTCCTGGAAGGCATCCAGGCCGATCGCCGGCGTCGGCACCTGGCCGGTGATGATGACCATCGGGATCGAGTCCATGTAAGCGGTGGCGATGCCGGTGATGGCATTGGTCACGCCGGGCCCCGAGGTCACCAGGGCCACGCCGACCTCGCCGGTGGCCCGGGCATAGCCGTCAGCCGCATGGATGGCCGCCTGCTCGTGGCGCACCAGCACATGCTGGATCGTGTCCTGTTTGTAGAGAGCGTCGTAGATGTAGAGAACAGCCCCACCGGGGTAGCCCCACAAATACTGGACGTTTTCCGCCTGCAGGCTGCGCACGAGAATTTCGGCGCCCATCAACTGCTCAGGCGGGTTCGCGGGATCGGCACGCGTTTCGGTGCCGGCCGCGATGGTTGCGGTCGTCATGTCAAGCTCCTTGGCTCCCCCCAGGGAAACCGAGAATCTGTGGCCCTCCCCACCGGCTCTTGGCCGGGGCTTGGGGCTGCTCCCAATTCCCAGAACTGGAAGTGGACGCAACTCTAACCGCCAAGCCTTCGCATAAGGTGAAGCCTGGGCTGGCCATAATCGCGACCTTTTGCTGACGACACCCGTCGTGCCCGCCGCTTCCGAACTTGATGAATTCCTGCGCTCCGTCGAGCGCCGTGCCTACAAGCGCACCGCCTACATGGTGCGTGACGACGAGGCGGCGCTGGACATCGTGCAGGACAGCATGATCCGGCTGTCCCAGCACTATGCCCACCGCCCGGGGGCGGAATGGCCGATGCTGTTTCAGCGCATCCTGTCCAACGCAACGATGGACTGGTTTCGCCGTCAGCGCGTGCGCAACGGCGTCATCGTCAATCTGTCGGACTTCGAGGGCGACGAGACCGAGGACGCCTTCGACCTGCTCGCCGCGATCACCGGCGGCGACGGCGCACTGGGTGCGCTGAGCGCCGAAGACGAAGTTTCGCGGGCACAGATCGTCACCTTGATTGAAGAAGAGATACAAAAACTGCCCGCGCGTCAACGCGAGGCGTTTCTGCTCCGTTACTGGGAAGACTTCGATACCGCAGAAACCGCCAGCGTGATGGGTTGCTCGGAAGGCAGCGTGAAAACGCATTGCTCGCGGGCCGTTCATGCGTTGGCGAAAGCCTTGCAAGCCAGGGGAATCCGACGATGAGCCCAATGCCGACCGGAACCGAGAACGCCGAACTCAGCGAGCGCGTTGGCCGACAGCTGGCCGACGCGCTGCGTTCGCGCGCCGAAACCCTGGAACCCGCGCTGGAGGCCCGCCTCGCGTCCGCCCGCGCGGCGGCGCTGCAAGCCGCCCAGGAAGCCCGCCTTGCCCCGGAACTGGTGCCTGCCGCCGCAACGGCGGGCGCTCCGTCCCGCGAGAGCGGACGCCGCTGGGGCCTGCTGCTGCCGGCAGCGCTGCTGGTGCTCGGCCTCTTGGCGCTGCAGCACAGCCAGTGGCTGCAGCAGACCCTCGGCCTGGCCGACCGCGACACCGCGGTGCTGCGCGACGATCTGCCGCCCAATGCCTATGGCGACCCGGGCTTCACCGAGTACCTCGACGAGAAGACCGAGGATGGCAAACCGCCGGCCGACGAGGACGAGGCGAAGCGGTGAGGGTTGGCGGGCGGCTGCTCCTGTTGCTGCTGATCCTGGCCGGCCCTGCGCTGGCCGGCGGCCGTGACTGGCAGTCGCTCAGCCCCGCGGAGCGCGAGGTGCTGGCGCCGCTGGCGGATCGCTGGCCGCAACTGGACGAGACCTCGCAGGACGGCTGGCTGCTGATGGCCCGCCGCTACCCCGAACTTCCGGCAACCGAGCAGCGCCGGCTGCGTGATCGCCTGCGTGCCTGGGCCGAGCTCAGTCCCGCCGAGCGCGAGCGGGTTCGCAAGGGTCATGCGCAGGCGCAGCGGGTACCAGCCAGCGACCGGCAGGCGAAATGGGAGCGCTACCAGTCGCTGCCGCCGGAGCGCAAGCAGGAGCTGCAGGCCCGCGCCGCCGCACGCCGCGCGGCCAGCAGCCCGCCGGAACACCCGCTGCAGGATGCCCGCAAGCAGCTCGACGAACGCACGCTGCTACCGCGGCGTGCCGCATCGGCACCGTGAAGGGCGCGCCGCCGCCCGCCCCACAGACCACGCCCCGACTGACGGTGCGCATGGCCTGTGCCGTCTACGAAGGCCTGCTGCTCTTCGGCGTGCTGGCCGGCGCCGGCCTGCTCTACGGCATCCTGCTGCGCCCCGCTGGCGACAGCAACTGGGGCTGGCCCTTCTACCTCTACCTGCTGGTGGTGATGGGCGGCTACTTCGTCTGGTTCTGGTCCAAGGGCGAAACCCTGGCCATGGCCACCTGGCACCTGCGCCTGCAAAGCCGCGGCAAGCCCGGGCCGCCCAGCCGGCTGCAGGCCCTGGTGCGTTTCGCGGTCAGCCAGCTCTGGTGGCTGCCGGGCCTGGCCACCGTGCACCTGCTGGACCTGGACGGCAACCGCGCCGCGCTGTGGAGCATCGTGCTGGCCAATGTCGCCGGCTACGCGCTGAGCACACGCTTGCACCCGAGCCGGCAGTACCTGCACGATCTGATCGCCGGCACCGAGATGGTCCGCGCGCCTCGGCAGGTCAAGAAAAAGGGGCGCTGAGCGCCCCTGGTTCAAACCACCCGGCAGCGCCGGGCTGGCCTCAGATTGCGGCGTCGTCGGTCTCGCCGGTGCGGATGCGCACGACCTGCTCGATCGGCGTGACGAAGATCTTGCCATCGCCGATCTTGCCGGTCTTGGCGGCGCGCAGGATGGCGTCGATGCAGCGCTCGACGTCGCTGTCCTTGACGACCACCTCGACCTTGACCTTGGGCAGAAAATCGACGACGTACTCGGCGCCACGGTAGAGCTCGGTATGGCCCTTCTGGCGGCCAAAGCCCTTGACCTCGGTCACGGTGAGGCCGGACACGCCGACCTCGCCCAGGGCTTCGCGGACCTCGTCGAGCTTGAACGGCTTGATGACGGCGGTGATCTGCTTCATGGGGGTCTCCTTAGGCTCGGAAGCGGTTGGTGATGGGGTAGCGCCAGTCGCGGCCGAAGCTGCGATGGGTGATGCGGATGCCGATCGGCGCCTGGCGGCGTTTGTACTCGCTGATCTTGATCAGGCGTGTCACCTTGTCCACATGGGCGGGGTCGAAACCCTCGGCCAGCAGCTGCTCGACCGGCGCATCTTCCTCCATGTAGCGCTGCAGGATGGCGTCGAGCACCGGATAGGGGGGCAGGCTGTCCTCGTCCTTTTGGTCGGGGCGCAGTTCCGCCGAGGGCGGGCGCTCGATGATGCGCAGCGGAATCACTTCGCGACCGCCGTGCTGCTGGTTGCGCCAGCGTGCCAACCGGAACACCAGGGTCTTGGCGACGTCCTTGATGACCGCAAAGCCACCCGCCATGTCACCGTACAGCGTGCAGTAGCCGGTCGCCATCTCGCTCTTGTTGCCGGTGGTCAGCACCAGGGAGCCGAACTTGTTCGAGAGCGCCATCAGCAAGGTGCCGCGGATGCGCGCCTGCAGGTTCTCCTCGGTGGTGTCGGCCGCCCTGCCCTCGAACAGTGGCGACAACGCGGTGTTGAAGCCGCCGAACAGCCCGTCGATGCGGATCTCGTCGTAGCGCACGCCCAGGCGTTCGGCCATGTCGCGGGCGTCGATCCAGCTGATGTCCGCCGTGTAGGGCGAGGGCATCATCACCGCGCGCACCTTGTCGGCCCCCAGCGCGTCGACGGCGACCGCCAGCACCAGCGCCGAGTCGATGCCGCCGGACAGGCCGATGAGGGCGCCCGGGAAGCCGCTCTTGCCCAGGTAGTCGCGCACGCCGGTGACCAGCGCGCCCCAGACCTGGGCCTCCATCTCGGGCAATGCGGCCACCGCTCCCCGGCCCTCGCCATCGACGAGCAACAGCTGTTCGGACCACATCGGCGCGCGAGCGCCGAGTCGACCCCCGGCGTCGAGCGCGAACGAGGCGCCGTCGAACACCACCTCGTCCTGGCCACCGACCAAGTGCGCATACAGCAGCGGCAGGCCGACGCCGCGCGCGGTCGCCGCCATGCGCGCCTCGCGCTCGGCCGGCTTGCCGATATGGAAGGGGCTGGCATTGATGACCGCCAGCAGCTCGGCACCCGCCGCCTTGGCAGCCTGCGCCGGCTCCTCGAACCAGGCGTCCTCGCAGATCAGCAGGCCAATGCGTCGGCCCGCAATCTCGAACACCAGCGGCGCCAGGCCGGCCTCGCGGCCGGACACGAAGTAGCGGCGCTCGTCGAACACCTGGTAGTTGGGCAACTCGCGCTTGGCGTAGCGGCCAATCTCGCGCCCCCCTTGCAGCAGCACCGCGCCGTTCAGCCCACGAGGCGCCTGCTGCGAGCGGCTTTGCGGCAGCGCCTGCTCCAGCGGCAGCGGCGTGCCGACCACGACGGCGATGGGCAGGGCCGCCAGTTCGGCGGCCAGCGCAGCGAGCTGCTGCTGGCAGGCCTCGATGAAGGCCGGCCGCAGCAACAGGTCCTCGGGCGGGTAGCCGCAAAGGCTGAGTTCAGGCGTGACCAACAGTTGCGCGCCCTGCGCTACGGCGTCGCGCGCTGCGGCGGCAATGCGCGCCGCGTTGCCGGCCAGGTCACCGACGGTGACATTGAGTTGCGCCAGCGCCAAACGCAGCTTCGGCAATGACATGGGAACGAGCTCCAGAAACGAAAACGGCAGTCCGTGGACTGCCGCATGATGCCCTGAAGGGCAGCTGGCTTACTTCTGGCGGGCGGCCCAGGCGGCCATGCCGTCGACGATCTCCTTGACCGCGCCATCCACGCCTTCCCAGCCCTGCACCTTGACCCACTTGCCCTCTTCGAGGTCTTTGTAGTGTTCGAAGAAATGCTGGATCGCCTTCAGGCGCGACGGGTTGAGGTCCTCGTGGCTCTTCCACTGGCTGTACAGCGGCAGGATCTTGGTGGTCGGCACGGCGATCAGCTTGCTGTCGCCGCCGGCCTCGTCTTCCATCTTCAGGATGCCCAGCGGGCGGCAGGTCACGACCACGCCGGGAATCAGCGGGACCGGCGTGATGACCAGCACGTCGACCGGGTCGCCGTCGGCGGCCAGCGTCTGCGGAACGTAGCCGTAGTTGCACGGGTAGTGCATGGCCGTGCCCATGAAGCGATCCACGAACAGCGCGCCGCTGTCCTCGTCGACCTCGTACTTGATGGGGTCGCCATTCATCGGGATCTCGATGATGACGTTGAACTCGTTCGGCGCCTTCGCGCCAGGGGTCACGTTGTGCAGGCTCATCGGCTTCTCTTATGGGAAAACCCGCATTCTAGGCAGGCGCCCCCGGGACAGTCCTCGCTCGCGTTTACCCGAGAGCAGGCCCGGCTTCGTCATCCGCGACCCCTAGCATCACCGCGTGCTGTCACCTCCCGTGTTAAGGCGGCAGCAGGCCTGTTGTTCCAAGGCGGATCCGAAACCAATTGGAGTGGTACGCATGACGACGAGTTTGGCGCTGTACTTTGCGCTGGCCTGCGGGCTGGTGGCGGTGATTTACGGCTTCATCCAGCGCAGCTGGATCCTGAGCCAGGACGCGGGCAACGCCCGCATGCAGGAGATCGCCACGGCGATCCAACAAGGTGCGGCCGCCTACCTGGGCCGCCAGTACCGCACCATCGCCATCGTCGGCGTCGTGCTGGCGATCGCCATCGCCGTGGTCCCCGGCCTCGGCATGAAGACCGCCATCGGCTTCGTGATCGGCGCGGTGCTCTCCGGCATCTGCGGCTTCATCGGCATGAACATCTCGGTGCGCGCCAATGTGCGCACCGCGCAGGCGGCCACCAAGGGCATCGGCCCGGCGCTGGACGTCGCCTTCAAGGGCGGCGCGATCACCGGCATGCTGGTCGTCGGCCTGGGCCTGCTCGGCGTCGCCGGCTTCTACATGGCGATCTCCGGCGGCACCGGCTCCAGCAGCGAGGCGCTCAAGCCCATGCTCGGCCTGGCCTTCGGCTCGTCGCTGATCTCGATCTTCGCGCGCCTGGGCGGCGGCATCTTCACCAAAGGCGCTGACGTCGGCGCCGACCTGGTCGGCAAGGTCGAGGCCGGCATTCCCGAGGACGATCCGCGCAACCCGGCGGTGATCGCCGACAACGTCGGCGACAACGTCGGCGACTGCGCCGGCATGGCCGCCGACCTGTTCGAGACCTATGCGGTGACGCTGATCGCCGCGATGGCCCTCGGCGCGATCATGGTCACCGGCGACGGCGCGCTGTCGGCGGTGATCTACCCGCTGGCGCTGGGCGGCGTGTCCATCATCGCTTCCATCATCGGCTGCTACTTCGTCAAGGCCAGCCCCGGCATGAAGAACGTCATGCCGGCGCTCTACAAGGGCCTGATCGTCTCCGGCGTGCTCAGCCTGGTGGCCTTCGGCTTCGTCACCAAGGCGATGTTCCCCGGCGAGCTGGTGCTCGCAGGCGGCATGACGGTGACCTGGACCGCGCTGTTCGGCGCCTGCCTGATCGGCCTGGTACTCACCGCGGCGATGGTCTGGATCACCGAGTACTACACCGGCACCCAGTACGGCCCGGTGCAGCATGTCGCGCAGGCCAGCACCACCGGCCATGGCACCAACGTCATCGCCGGCCTGGGCGTGTCGATGAAGTCCACCGCCTGGCCGGTGCTCTTCGTCTGCGCCGCGATCTTCGCCGCCTACGCGCTGGCCGGCCTCTACGGCATCGCCATCGCCGCCACCGCCATGCTGAGCATGGCCGGCATCGTCGTCGCGCTGGATGCCTACGGGCCGATCACCGACAACGCCGGCGGCATCGCCGAGATGGCCGAACTGCCGGCCAGCGTGCGCGACGTCACCGACCCGCTGGACGCCGTCGGCAACACCACCAAGGCAGTGACCAAGGGCTATGCGATCGGCTCGGCCGGCCTGGCCGCGCTGGTGCTGTTCGCCGACTACACGCATGCGCTGAGCGCTCGCGGGATGGCGATCAGCTTCGACCTCAGCGACCCCAAGGTCATCATCGGCCTGTTCATCGGCGGCCTGATCCCCTATCTGTTCGGCGCGATGGCCATGGAGGCCGTCGGCCGCGCGGCCGGCGCAGTGGTCGTCGAGGTGCGCAAGCAGTTCGCCGACGGCCTGATCATGGCCGGCAAGCGCAAGCCCGACTACAGCGCCGCGGTCGACATGCTGACCACGGCGGCGATCAAGGAAATGATCGTGCCCTCGCTGCTGCCGGTGATCGCGCCCATCGTCGTCGGCCTGCTGCTCGGCCCGGCCGCGCTCGGCGGTCTGCTGATGGGCACCATCGTCACCGGCCTGTTCGTCGGCATCTCGATGTGTACCGGCGGCGGCGCCTGGGACAACGCGAAGAAGCTGATCGAGGAAGGCTTCAAGGACGACAAGGGCGTCGAGCACCGCAAGGGCTCGGAGGCGCACAAGGCGGCGGTCACCGGCGATACCGTCGGCGACCCCTACAAGGACACCGCCGGCCCGGCCGTCAACCCGCTGATCAAGATCATCAACATCGTGGCGCTGCTGATCGTGCCGCTGCTGCCGCTGCCGGCCACCACCGCCGCGCCCCTGCCCGCGCACCCGGTCGAGCCGCTGGCGATCAGCACCCCGGCGGAGGCGCCGAGCGCCACAGGGGCCGCCAGCGAGGCGGCGTCGCAGTAAGCCCGCTCGGAAACCGTGAACCAAGCCCGCCTCGGCGGGCTTTTTCACGCTCGGCATTCGAGAGAATGCGACGCCGATGATCCCGCCGCCCGCCGACCTCGCCCAGGCCCTGCTCAACCCCCAGTTGTGGCGGCTGGAGGCGGCGCGCCGGCGGCGGCAGCTGGAGGATCTGCAGGCCTTCATCCGCCAGCTGGAAGCCGAGTACGCGCAGCTCGAACGCCAGGTGCTGGCCTTCATGGCGCGCTACGAGCAGCAGCTCGGACTCGCCTGGAGCGATGTCGACAGCCTGCAGCAGCAGCTGCAGGCGGCGCTGGAGGCCCTGGCCGGTGGCCAGGTGCCGCTGCCGCCGCGGCGCCGTCGCTCAGCCCTGCCGCAGTTGCCGGCGGGACCGGCCTGGCCGGCGGCGCCGGCCGACCAGCCCGGCTTGCAGCCGCCGACGCTGAAGGAACTGCACCGCCGCGCGGCGATGCGCCTGCATCCGGACCGCGCCGACAACGAACTCGACCGCCAGCGCCGCGAAGGCCTGATGCGCGACGCCAATCTCGCCTACGCCGACCAGGACCGCGCGACCCTGGAGGCGCTGCTGATTGCCGCCGGCGAGAGCCCGCAGCGCCTGGGCGGCTTCGATGTGCATGCGCACTGGCGCTGGCTGGACCGCAGCGAGCAGTTGGCGCAGGGCCGCATGCGCGTGCTGCGCGCCCATCTGCTGCTGCTGCGCCAGCACCCGATGACGGTACTGGCCGAGGCCGTCGAGCGCGGCGAGCAGCGCGGGCTGGACGCGCTGTCGCTGATGCGCTCGCGCCTGTTCGCGCAGGCCCAGGAGCTGCGCCAGCAGCTCTACATCGGCGCGCGCCTGCAGGCGGCCACGCCGCTGGCCCGGCAATTCCTCGCGCAATGGATGGCGCGCTGGGGCGAGCCGGCCTCCGTGCAGCCGCTCTACCGCAGCGGCCCGACGCGGAACGGCGAGCGCGCCGCCAGCTCGGCGTCGTAGGCGGCCACCGCGGCCTGCTCCTCCTCGGTGTAGCGCAGTACCGCGTCGGCAAAGCGGGCGTCGCGCAACCAGTGCTGGCTGCGCGTCAGCGCTGGCAACAGGCCGCGCGCCATCTTGTGCTCGCCCTGCGCACCGCCCTCGAAACGCTGCACGCCCTGAGCCATGCACCAGGCGATCGGTGCGTAGTAGCAAAGCTCGAAGTGCAGGCAGGGAATCTCGCGCAGGCAGCCCCAGTGGCGGCCATAGGCAAGGCCCCGCACCCGGTCCCAGGCGAGCAGGCTGGCGGCCACTCGTTCGCCGCCCTGCGCCGCCGTCAGCAGCACCCAGTCCTGCAGGCCGCTGGCCGCGAAGAAGCCTTCGGCCAAGTAGGGCGACTGGCCGCGCTGCGCATAGGTGGCCGCATAGCAGCGCTCGAAGAAGGCCCAGTCGTCGGCGCCGATCGCCTCCCCGACCTGCACGCGCACCTGCACACCGGCATCCTGCACGCGGCGGCGCTCCTGCTGGATCTTCTTGCGCTTGTCGCGGCGCAGCGCAGCCAGGAAGTCCTCGAAGCCGCGCCAGCCCGGCTCGCGCTGCCAGTGGAATTGCGGCTGCTCGCGCGTTGCCCAGCCCAGGCCCTCGACGGCCTGCGCATCGGCCGCGGAGCCGAACAACAGGTGCAGGCTGCTGAGCTCCTGCTGCGCAGCGAAACCCATCAGGCCCTGGGCGAGCAGGCGGCGCGCGGCATCGTCCACCGCCAGCAGGCGGCTGCCGGCGACCGGCGTGAACGGCACCGCGACCACCGCCTTCGGGTAATAGCGCAGCCCATGCTGCGCATGGGCGCGGGCCCAGCTTTGGTCGAACACGTACTCGCCCCAGGAATGCGCCTTCAGCCACAGCGGGCAGGCGGCGAGCAGTTCGTCGCCGTCGACCAGGCGCGCGAAGCAGGCCGTCCAGCCGCTCGCCGGCACCGCGCTGCCGCGCGCCAGTTCTCGCAGAAAGGCCCAGCGCATGAACGGCGTCGGCGCGTCCTGCGCATCGAGCAGGTCGTCCCAGCGCGCGGCCAGATCCTCGGGCCAGTCGGTCGCGAGCTGCAGTTCGGGCATCAGCCCTCGGCTGGCCAGCGGCGCAGCGCGCGCTGGAAGAACAGGCTGTTCGGCAGCTGCAGCGTGGTGCCGGCCTCACCGACTTCGCTCAGCGTGGTGTAGACCAGGTTGATGTCGATGACCCGGCCCTTCAGTCCCGGCTTGTCGCCGGCCTCGACCAGTTCCACCAGGTCGCCGGGCTGGAAGGCCCGGGTCGTGAAGATCAGCAGCGTGCAGAACAGATTGGACAACACGCTCCAGGCGGCGAAGAAGGCCACCGCGCCCACCGCCGCGAAACCGGTGAACGCCGTCCACAGCACCGACCCGGACACGCCCATGCGCTCCAGCGACCACAGCAGCGCGCCGCCGTAGATCAGCAGGCCGACGACGCGGCGCGACAGCATCGCCATCACCGGCGGCAGCGAGTAGGTGCTGGCCAGCCGGCCGATCAACCGGCCGACCACGCGCATCGCCAACCAGGCGACAAAGAAGATCAGCAGGACCTGCGTGGCCACGGCCAGCAGCTCCAGCCAGTTGCTCGCCCATTCGGGCAGACGGGATTGGATCGATTGGAGGAATTGCTTCATGCGTCAACAGGCGCCGGGCCACCAGGATCGCGGCCCCAAAGCCGGCATTGTCGGCTGCACGCTCCGGCACGGGCCTACCTGCGCCGGCCGGACCGACAGACCCTGTGGCTATAGTGGCTCGGCATCGAAGGCCCCGCGGGAACAACGCCGCGAGCGCAAGGGAGGCCGGCATGGCGACAAAAGCTGAAGACGCCCCCTCCGGGGCCCTGCAAGCGCCGCCGCAGGCGCCACGGCGCTTGCGCGGCCTGCGCTCGACGCTGCTGACGCTGATGTTGGTCGCGCTGCTGCCGGCTCTGAGCACCGCCGCCTATGCCGTCTGGCAGGCCGGCGAATCGTTCCGCAAGGCCACCCTGTCCAGCCTGTCGGACACCACGCGCGCACTGGCCCAGAACATCGAGGACGATCTGAGCGCCAAGGCCGTGCTGCTTCAGGCGGTGGCCGGCAGCGTGCAGAACGAGTACCTGCCGCTGCCGGACGCGGCCGTCTGGCTGGAGCGCCTGCTCGGCCATCCCGCCTCGCTGAGTCTGGAGCCGGACAGCGCCGCGGCGGTCGAAAGCCCGGCCGCAGCCGGCGAGCCCCAGGGTCCGCAAGGCGTGCGGCTGTCGGATCTGCAGTCGGCGGACGATGCGCAAGGCGCCGGCGTGCAGCTCTCGGTGCCGCTGCGCCAGACCGACGGCGGGCCGGCGCGGCTGTCGCTGCGCATCGAGGCCCGCCATCTGCTGCGCATCGCACCCCAGGCCGGCGCCAGCGACAGCAGCCTGCTGATCGCCGTCACCGACGGCCTCGGGCACATCGTCGCCCGCTCGCGGGACGGCGAACGCTTCATTGGTCGCCCGGTGCCCGACTGGCCCAAGCTGAAGGCCCTGAGGAGCCCGAGCGGCCAGTTCGAGGCGACGACTGCCGAAGGCCAGGGCGTGATGCTGTCGTTCACCACGCTGGCGCACACGCCCGGCTGGGTGCTGGTCGTCGGCGAGCCGCTGGGCGCCTTCAACACGCGCTGGCAGCAGCCGCTTCGGCATCTGGCGATCGGCGGCGGCCTGGGCATGCTGGTCGCGCTGTGGGTCGCCTGGCGGCTCAGCCGGCAGATCATCGGCCCGGTGCAGGCGCTGCAGCGCAATGCGCGCGCGGTGGCCGAGGGGGGCGACGCGATGGCGGCGGCCGAGGTCCGGAACTTCCCGATCGCCGAGTTCGAATCGATGCGGCAAAGCATCGAGTCGGCCCAGCACACGCTGCAGCGGCAGGCGCAGATCGAGCGCGACAACGCCCAGGCCATCGCCGCCGGCGAGCTGCGCTACCGGACCCTGGTGGAGACCGGCGCCGTCGTGCTGTGGCGGGGCTGCGGGCAGGGCCGCTTGGTGGCCGCCGCCGGCTGGGAACGGCTGACCGGCCGCGCCGAGGCGGAGGCCTTGGACGAGGGCTGGCGGCGCTTCGTGCATGCTGAGGATCTGCCCATCGTCGACAGCATGCTGGCCGAGGCCGCAGCCGCGCAGCGCGTGGACGCCGAGTTCCGCATCGGCCACACCGATGGCGGCTGGCGCTGGATGCGCTCGCGGGGCGCGGCGGTGCACTCTGGCGACGGCCCGGCCCGCGAATGGGTCGGCGTGCTGGAGGATGTCGACGAGCGCCGCCAGGCCCATGCCCGCATCGCCCATATGGCGCACCACGACGCGCTCACCGGCCTGCCCAACCGCATCGAGTTCCGCCTGCAGTTGGAAGCCGCGATCCGCCGCACCGGCCGCGGCGAGCGCGCTGCGCTGCTCTACATCGACCTGGACCGCTTCAAGCAGGTCAACGACAGCCACGGCCATCCGGTCGGCGACGCGCTGCTGCTGGCCGTCACGCAGCGCCTGAGAAGCCTGGTGCGCGAATCGGACACCGTCGGCCGGCTGGCCGGCGACGAATTCGCGATCGTGCAGTCGCGGATCAGCGGCCCGGCCGATGCCGCCGATCTCGCCCACCGCGTCGTCAGCACCTTGAGCGCGCCCTACGAGCTGGCCGCCCAGCGCGTGGAGATCGGCGCCAGCGTCGGCATCATGCTGATCGACAGCCCCGAGGACGAGGCCGAACAGCTGCTGAAGTTCGCCGACATGGCGCTGTACCGCGCCAAGCAGGACGGCCGCGGGCGCCATCACTTCTTCGACCCGCAGATGGATCAGCGCATGCAGCAGCGCCGCCGCCAGGAGCAGGAGCTGCGCGCCGCGGTCGAGGCCGAGGACTTCGAGCTGCACTACCGCCCGCTGGTCGGCCTGCCCGACCGCCGGCTGAGTGGTGTGAGCGCCGAGTTGTGCTGGCGGCATCCGTCGCAGGGCACGCTGGCCGCACCGGCGTTCTGGGCGCTGGCCGTCGAATTCGGCCTCGATGGCCGGTTGATGGCCTGGATGCTGGAGCGGCTGTGCGCCGATCTTGCACGCTGGCCTGCGGCCGCCAAGGGCGCCCTCGATGTCTCGGCGCTGCTGCCGCGCTGGGCCGGCGCGCTGCCCGAATGGGTCGATGCGGCGCTCCAGCGCTCCGGGCTGTCGCCGGCCCGGCTAGAGCTGGAGATCGACGAGCGCGCGCTGGGCTCAGCGGCCGAGCGGCTCTGGCCGCTGCTGCGCCAGCTCAAGCAGCGCGGCGTGCGCGTGGCCATGGCGCGTTTCGGCGCCGACGACAGCACCCTCGGCCTGCTGCGCCGCTTCCCCTTCGACATGGTCAAGCTCGACAGCACCATCGTCCATGACCTGGGCCAGCAGAAGGCCGGCGACGCAATTGCCCGCGCGGTGGCCAAGCTCTGCGACGACCTGGGCATCCTGACCGCCGCCGCGGGCGTGGACAACGAAGGCCAGCTGAACCTGCTCAGCGCCGAGTACTGCGCCGAGGTGCAGGGCGCGATGTTCGGCGGACCGGGCCGGCTCGACGAACTGCTTGGCGCGCAGCAGGCAGAGCCCCTGGCCCCCTGAGCCGCCAGCTCAGGCCGGCACCGTGCCGCCGGCCGCCTTCGCTCGGCGCATGACCCAGTTGAACAGCGGCGTGGCCATCAGCGTGGTCAGCACCGCCATCAGCACCAGCACCGAGAACAGCCCCGGCAGGATGACGCCAGCGGACAGGCCGATGTTGATGATGATCAGCTCCATCAGGCCACGCGCATTCATCAGCGCGCCGATCGCCATTGCGTCGGTGTTGGACTCGCCGTTCAGCCGTGCCGCCGCCCAGCAGGCGAGCAGCTTGCCGCCGAAACTGGCCGCCAGGATGGCCAGCGCGGCGACGAAGATCGCCGGCTCGAACAGCAGGTCGAGCCGCGTGTTCAGGCCCGAATAGGTGAAGAACATCGGCAGCAGGAAGACCACCACGAAGGGTTGCAGCAGCGCGCGCAGCTTGTCGACCAGCGCGCCGCGCGGCATCACGCAGCCCAGCAGGAAGCCGCCGAAGACCGCATGGATGCCGGCCACATCCATCGCGAAGGCGCTCAGGCAGAACAGGCCCAGGCAGGCCGCGAACACAGCGCTGGGCAGCGGCTGCTCGGGTCGCACCCAGCGCGCCAGGTGGCGCAGCCAGCGCCGGCCGACGATGAGCATGAACAGCGCATAGGCCGCGCCGCCGCCGATCGCCAGATAGGCGCCACCCCAGTCGCCGCCAAAGCTCGCCAGCACGACCGCCAGGATGCACCAGGCCAGCGCGTCGTCCACCGCGCCGGCAGTCAGCGCCAGCGTGCCGAGCGAGGTGCCGGCCAGGCCGCGCTCGTGGATGATGCGGGCGAGCATCGGGAACGCGGTGATGGCGATCGCCGCGCCCATGAACAGCGAGGCCTCCATCAGCCGGGTCTGCTCGGAGAACAGGCCGGGCACGGTCTTCAGCCAGGGGGTGATGGCAAAGGCCAGCGCGAAAGGCACGAGGACGCCGGCCGCCGACACGCTGGCCGCGCTGCGCGCCCGGGCGCGGAAATGGTCGGCGCGGAATTCGGTGCCGACCAGGAACATGTAAAGCCCCACGCCCAGCTGCGCCGCCACATAGAGCGTGCCCATGGTCGGCTTGGGGAACAGCTGCTGCTGCAACTCCGGCAGCAGCCAACCGAACAGCGAGGGGCCAAGCATCACGCCGGCGATCATCTCGCCGACCACTTGGGGCTGACCCAGGCGCTGCCCGAGCCGGCCGACCAGTTGGCAGACCAGCAGGATCACCGCGGCCTGCGCGAAGAAATGGACGGAAAGCTGCGAGACCGGCAAGACGGGCGACCTGTAGATTTACTACAGCGATTGTCCGACCCACGCCTTGGCGCAGCCGTCCGCAGCTTCCCTAGCTACCTCGGGGTGCGGCACGGCGCCACAACGCAGTTGCCTACAATGCCGGCATGCTTGAACGACTGCTGGCCGCCTTCCTGGCGCTGGCGATCACCCTTCTGGCGCTGAGCGGCCTGGACACCCTGCCCTCCGCCGATGCGACGCCGACGCAGGAGATCGGCCGGACCACCAAAGGCCCGGTCGGCTCGCTGCAGGCGCACCATCTCGACGACCTGCCGTTCCAGACCCTGCAGGATGCGTCGACCCCCGAACCCATGCCCGCGGCGCCGGTGTTCCGCGCGCTGAGCAGCGCCAGCACGGCCGGCTGGACCGCCCAGCGGCCGGACCGCGCGGCCAAGCCCCCCTTCCTCGAAGGCCTGCTGCGGCCACCCTGCCCGCGCGCCTGATCTCGCGCTGGTCCCGGGGCGCCCTGCCCCGGTTGCTGCCGCCCGTTCGCGGCAGCCCCTCAACCCGGATGCCGGCGGCACCCTGCCGCCGCGCATGCAGCCATGGAAATTGCGTTACTCATCGCCCTCATCCTGATCAATGGCGTGTTCGCCATGTCGGAGATCGCCCTCGTCACCGCGCGCCGCGCGCGCCTGCAGAAACTCGTCGAAGACGGCGATCGCGCCGCCGCTGCGGCCATCCAGCTCGGCGAGGACCCCACCCGCTTCCTGTCCACCATCCAAATCGGCATCACCTCGATCGGTGTGCTCAACGGCATCGTCGGCGAGGCCGCGCTGGCCGGCCCGCTGGCGCAGACCCTGCGGGAACTCGGTGTCGCCGACCCCTATGCCGGCTACACCGCCACCGGCCTGGTGGTCGTGCTCATCACCTACTTCTCCATCGTCGTCGGCGAGCTGGTGCCCAAGCGCCTGGGCCAGACCCATCCGGAGCTGTTCGCCCGCCTGGTCGCCCGACCCATCCAGGGCCTGGCCGTCGCCACCAAGCCCTTCGTGCTGCTGCTCAGCATGTCCACCCAGAGCCTGCTGCGCCTGCTCGGCGTGAAGCCCGGCGGCGCCAGCGCCGTCACCGCCGAGGAGATCCACGCGATGCTGGAGGAAGGCAGCCATGCCGGCGTCATCGAGTCGCAGGAGCATGCGATGGTGCGCAATGTGTTCCGCCTCGACGACCGCCAGATCGGCTCGCTGATGGTGCCGCGGGCCGATGTCGTCTGCCTGCAGCTCGACGACGGCTTCGACGACAACCTGGCGCGCATCGAAGGCAGCGAGCACGCCCGCTTCCCGGTGGTGCGCGGCAGCCTGGACGATGTCGTCGGCATCGTCAACGCGCGCCGCTGGCTGGGCCGTGCGATGCGCGGCGGCGAGCGCCGCCTGCTGACCGAGGAGCTGGAGCAGCCGCTCTATGTGCCCGAGACCCTGACCGGCATGGAGCTGCTCGACAACTTCCGCTCGTCGAACCTGCACATGGCCTTCGTCATCGACGAGTACGGCGCGGTGCAGGGCATCGTCACGCTGCAAGACCTGATCGAGGCGATCACCGGCGAGTTCCAGCCGGTCGGCCTGCAGGCCTCCTGGGCGGTGCAGCGCGAGGACGGCAGTTGGCTGCTGGACGGCCACATCCCGGTGCCGGAGCTGAAGGACCGCCTCGATCTGGCCCGCGTGCCCGAGGAGGAGCGGGGCCGCTACCACACGCTCAGCGGCATGCTGATGCTGCTGATCGGACGCATCCCGGCGGTCGCCGAGGTGACGCTCTGGGAGGGCTGGCGCTTCGAGGTCGTGGACATGGACGGCAAGACCGTCGACAAGGTGCTGGCCAGCCGCATCGAGGTGCCGGCCGAGGCCTCGCCATGAGTGCCGGCATGGGCTGGCTCGAGGCTGCGTTGCTCGGTCTGGTGCAGGGCCTGACCGAGTTCCTGCCGGTCTCCTCGAGCGCGCATCTGCGCATCCTCGGCCCGCTGCTGCCCTCGGGCGGCGACCCGGGCGCCGCGTTCACCGCGATCACGCAGATCGGCACCGAGGCGGCGGTGCTGATCTATTTCCGGCGCGAGCTGGCGGCGATCGCCGCCGGCTGGTGGCGATCGCTGCGCAGCGGCGGCCGCGACACCGATGCCGACGGCCGCATGGGCTGGCTGATCCTGATCGGCACCCTGCCGATCGCGCTGCTCGGCCTGGCCTTCAGCGGCTTCATCGAGACCAGCCTGCGCAATCTCTACCTGACGGCGGCGATGCTGATCGGCTTCGGCCTGCTGCTCGGCTGGGCCGAGCGTCGCGGCAGCCAGCACAAGACCCTGGCGAACTTGAGCTGGCGCGACGGCCTGCTGTTCGGCCTGGCCCAGGCGATGGCGCTGATCCCCGGCGTGTCGCGCTCCGGCGGCACCATCACCGCCGGACTGCTGCTGGGCTACAGCCGCGAGGCCGCCGCGCGCTATGCCTTCCTGCTCGCCGTGCCGGCAGTGCTGGCCTCCGGCGGCTACCAGTTGCTGAAGAGCTGGGGCGACACGCAGGCCCTGGCTTTGGGCCCGACGGTGCTGGCCACGGCGATCGCCTTCGCCGTCGGCTACGGCGTCATCGTGCTGTTCCTGCGCCTGGTGTCGACGCGGGGCTACTGGCCCTTCGTGGTCTACCGCGTGCTGCTCGGCCTGCTGGTGCTGGGCCTGCTGTCCGTCGGCGTGCTGGCGCCCTGAGGCGCGGCGCCTCAGCCAGCCGCCATGCCATCGCCCAGGTAGTCCAGGAACACGCGGATGCGTGCCGCCAGCTCGGTGTTGCGGTAGTACACGGCGCTCACCGGCTGCAACTGCTCGACGGTGTCCTTGACGAAGAGCTGCACCAGATCGCCGCGACGCCGGTCCTCGGCGCTCATGAAATCGGCCAGGCAACAGATGCCCTGGCCGGCCAGCGCCAGCTGGCGCACCACCTCGCCGCTGGAAGCCCGCAAGGCAGGGCGGATCTCGTAGTGCGCCTCCCCGCTGGCCGCGTCGCGCAGCGGCCAGCGGTTCAGGTGCTCGGGCTGCGTGAAGCCGATCAGGCTGTACCGGGCCAGCTCCTCCACGCGACGCGGCCTCCCCCTCGCCTTCAGATAGGCCGGTGACGCCAGCACGCGCATCGGAAAGCGGCCGAGCAGGCGCGCATGCAGGCTGGAGTCGCTGAGCCGGCCGTGGCGGATCGCGATGTCGGTGCGCTGCTCGATCAGGTCGATCAGTGCATCGTTGCTATTGAGCTCCAGCTCGATCTCCGGATAGCGCTGCCGAAAGCCGGGCACCAGCGGCAGCAGCGCATGCTGCATGAAGGGCCCGGATGCATTGACGCGCAGCCGCCCCGCCGGCCGCTCGCGCCGCGCCGCGATCTCGTCCTCGGCGGCCTCCACCGCGCCCAGGATGGCGCGGGCATGGCTGAGGAACTGCGCGCCCTCCTCGGTCAGCTCCAGGCGGCGCGTGGTCCGGCGCAGCAGGGTCACGCCCAGCTTGGCCTCCAGCCGCCCCATGGCGCGGCTGAGGCCGGAGACCGTCTGCTGCAGACGCTCGGCGGCCGCGGTGAGGGAGCCGCCATCCACCACCGCGGCAAAGGCCTGCAGCTCGTCGAGGCTGGTTTTCATCGCATCAACTATTGACTTCAGATCAATAGACTATCGCCGATCACCGGCTTTTTCCGCATCAATCGAATCCACACACTGGCGGCCTTTCCACAAATTCCGCCGCCATGCCCGTCGCCTTGCTCGCGCTGACGCTCAGCGCTTTCGCCATCGGGACGACCGAGTTCGTCATCGTCGGCCTGATCCCCACCGTGGCCGCCAGCCTCGGCATCTCCATCCCCTCGGCCGGCCTGCTGGTCAGCCTCTACGCACTCGGCGTGGCCGTCGGCGCGCCGCTGCTCACCGCCGCCACCGGCAAACTGCCGCGCAAGACCCTGCTGCTGGCGCTAATGGCCTTGTTCACGGCCGGCAATCTGCTCGCCTGGCAGGCGCCCAGCTACGAAACCCTGGTGATGGCCCGCGTGCTCACCGGCCTGGCGCATGGCGTGTTCTTCTCCATCGGCTCGACCATCGCCACCGGCCTGGTGCCCAAGGAGAAGGCGGCCAGCGCGATCGCCATCATGTTCACAGGCCTGACCGTGGCCCTGGTCACCGGCGTGCCCCTGGGCACCTGGATCGGCCAGCAGTGGGGCTGGCGCGCGACCTTCCTGGCCGTGGCCCTGCTCGGCGCCATCGCCTTCCTGGGCAGCCTGCTCTTTGTGCCGCGTGGGTTGAAGCATGCGGCGCCGGCCTCCGTCGCCCAGCAGCTGAAGGTGTTGGCCGAGCCACGGCTGCTGCTGGTCTATGCGAAGACCGCGGTCGGCTATGGCGGCACCTTCATTCCCTTCACCTTCCTGGCGCCCATCCTGCAGGAGATCACCGGCTTCGCCCCTGGTGCCGTGGTCTGGGTGATGCTGGCCTACGGCCTGTCGGTGGCGGCAGGCAATCTCTGGGGCGGCCGCCTGGCCGACCGCAAGGGCCCGATCGCCGCACTGAAGATCATCTTTGCCTTGCTCGCCGCCGTGCTGCTGCTGCTGCAGTTCGCTGCCCCGCACCCGCTGCTGGCCGTGCTCACGGTGCTGCTCTGGGGTGCCGTCGCTTTCGGCAATGTGCCCGGCCTGCAGGTCTATGTGGTGCAGCAGGCCGAACGCTTCACGCCGAAGGCGGTGGATGTGGCCTCGGGCCTGAACATCGCCGCCTTCAACCTCGGCATCGCCTTCGCCGCCTGGGCCGGAGGGCTCATCGTCAGCCATCTGGGCCTGATGCACACGCCCTGGATCGGCGCGCTGGTGGTGCTGGGCGCGCTCGCGCTGACCGCCTGGAGCGGCCGGCTGGACCAGCGCGACGAACGCAGCGGCTGCGCCACGCCGCGGGTCGGCACGGCCCGCCCGCTCGCGCACTGATCGCCTCCTCGCTTTCAAGGATCCCCCATGAAGACCTCGCTTCGCCCGCTGGCCGCACTGCTGCTGGCCGCCTTCCTGCCGCTCGGCCATGCGGCCGACAGCGCCTCGCTCGAACGCTGGCGCAGCTACCGCGGCGTCAGCTGGAGCGGCGACGGCAAGCCCTTCGCCAACTCGGTCAGCGCGCCCATCGCCGGCCTGCATTTCGACGCCCAGGGCCGTGCCTTCGTCAGCACGCCGCGGCTGATCGCCGCCGACTCTCCCGCCACACTCAGCCTGCTGGACACCCGCAGCGACGGCGGGCCGGCCGCGCTGCAGGCCTTTCCCGCCGCCAGCCAGCAGGACGTGCAGGCAGCGCCCGATCAGCAGCTGCGCAATGTGCTGGGCTTTCATGTGGATCGCCGCAACGGCTGGCTCTGGGCCCTGGACCTGGGCTTCGTGGCCGGCGAGGCCGAGGCGCCCACCGGCGCACAGAAGCTGATGGTCTACGAGCTGGCCAGCGGCCGCCTCGTCAAGCGCATCGCGCTCGACGGCGTGGCCGACCGCCAGGGCAGCTTCCTCAACGACGTAGCGGTCGACGAGCTGCGCCGCATCGCCTATGTCTCCGACAGCGGCCTGCGCAGCGCACCGGCCAATCAGGCGGCGCTGATCGTCGTCGACTTCGACAGCGGCGGCGCCCGTCGCGTGCTCGCCCAGCATCCCAGCGTGATGCCCGAAGCCGGCGTGCAAGTGATGGCCAGCGGCCAGGCGGTCTGGCCTGGCAACCCGCTGCGCCTGGGCATCAACGGCATCGCGCTGTCGCCCGACGCCTCCACTCTTTATTGGGCGGTGACCACCTCCACCCAGGCCTATGCGCTGCCCACAGGCTTGTTGCGCGATGCCGCCCTTCCGGCCGAGCGCCTGGCAGCAGCCGTTCAGAAGCTCGGCGATGTCGGCGGCAACACCGATGGCATCGTCACCGACGCCGCAGGCCGGCTCTATCTGACCGAGGTCACGCTTGGCGGCATCGTGCGCTGGGACCCGGCAACGCGGCAGATGAGGCGGATCGCCGCCAGCCCCTCGGTGCACTGGCCCGACACAGCGACCCTCACACCGACGGGCGAGCTGGTCTTCACGGCCAGCAGCCTGAACCGTCACTTCGCCGGCGCGGTGAAGCCAGGCGAGGAGCGCTACGAGCTGTGGCGCCTGCGGCTGAAACCCTGATCGGCCTAGCGCAGGAACTTCATTGCACCGTACTCCCAGGTCCAGGGCACGCCGGCCTCGCCCAGCACCCGCGCCACCAGCCGTGGAAAGGCCGGCTCGGCTCGCACATCGTTGGACAAGATGAGCACGCAGCGCTGCCCACGCTGCAGGCAGACCAGGGTGTTGCCGGTCTGGTCGTCGTGCCCGCCTTTGAAGAAACCGGGGCCTTGCGGGCCGTCGAAAACGACCAAGCCCAGACCGGCGGCGAGGTCGGCCCGGCGCTGCGCGGCCGGCAGTTCGGGTTGCAGCGAGGGGAATTGCGAGGCGGTCGTGATGGGCAGCGAGGGTTTCAGCAACTCGGCCGTGCCCGCTGCTGACAGGCCGTCACCGCGCACATAGGCCGCGGTGAAGGCGGCCATGTCGGCGATGGTCGTGTCCATGGAGCCAGCGGCACGTACGCGGCTGCGCTGGTCGTGCGCTCGGGGCTGGCCCTCCAGGGTCCAGCCATCGGCCAGGTTGTTCGCGAAGTCGGCCCGCCAGCGCATGCTGGTGGTCTTCATGCCGAAGCGGTCGAAGACGCGGCGCTGCATCTCGGCGCCCAGGTCCAGGCCCAGGCCGCGTTCGATAACGAACTGCAGCAGGATCAGGCCCACGCCGGAGTAGGCATAGCGGCTGCCGGGCTCGAAGTGGAAACGCAGCTTGCCGTCGGGCTCCAAGAAGGCGAAGTTCGCAAAGCCCGGGCTGTGCGTGAGCAGCAGGCGCGGCGTGAGCTGGCGCCAGCGCTCGTCGCCGGCCAGATCGCCCCAGTTCGCATAGCCGGGCGCGTTGCCGTACTCGGGCAGGGGCTTGGGCAGGGCCTCGGCAATCGACCTGTCGAGTTGAAGCCGCCCCTCTTCGACCAGTTGCATGACCGTGTAGCCGAAGACCATCTTGGTCAGCGAGGCGCCGTACATCACGGTCTCGGTCTGCAGCGCCTGGCCGGCCGCATTGCGCTCGCCATAGGCCGCCACATGCACGACCTGGCCACGATCGATGACGGCCAGCGCCAGGCCGCGCGCCTGGGTGTCGCTCATCGCCTGGCGGGCAGCGGCATCGAGCTGCTCAGCGCTCGGCAGCGGCGGCGGCGACACGGCAGCGGCGAGCAGCGGCAGTGCGACGCCCAGCAGGGCCAGCAGGCGATTCACAGACATGGAGGCTCCGGACAGAAGATCAGGATTGGATGCGGTTGCGCCCCTGGCCCTTGGCCAGGTAGAGGTGCCGGTCGGCGACGGCGATCAAGGCCTCCAGGCTTTGCGGACCGTCGCCCGAGCCGCTGGCCAGCCCCCCCGAGACGCTGACCCGCAGATCGGCCCCGAGATGCGACCAGTCAGTCTCGGCGACGCGCAGCCGCAGCTTCTCGGCAATGCGCAGCGCCGGCTCCAGCGCGCAGCCGGGCAACACCACGCAGAACTCCTCGCCGCCCATGCGGGCCAGCAGATCGCCTTCGCGGATCGCGCCCTGCATGCGCTGCGCAGCCTCGGCCAACACGCGGTCGCCCACCGCATGGCCGAAGCGGTCGTTGACGGACTTGAAGTGGTCCAGATCCAGCAGCAGCACGGCCATCGGGCGCTCGGCCAGCAGCAGGGTCTGGGCCGCCACCTGCAAGCCGCGGCGGTTCAGCGTGCCGCACAGCGGGTCGCGCAGCGCCTCGTCCTGCCAGAAGCGAAGCTGCCGCTGCGCCTGCTCGCGCTCGGCGCGCTGCTCCTGCTCGATGCGCTGGAACAGGCCGAGCAGGCGGCGCACCGTGGCGATCTGCAGGCGATGGCGGTTCTCCAGGCGCTCGAAGCGGCGCGAGGCCCAGTCCAGCGCGGCGTCGACCTGACCGGCACGGATCTCCAGGTTCATGCGCGACTCCAGCAAATCGTCGACCGTCGGGTCCAGCGGCTGCTCGCCCTCGGTGGCGATCAGGGTCTCGAGCAGGCGGCGGGCTTCGTCCAGGCGGCCGGCCTCCAGCAGCAGACGGGCATGGCTGGCCGCCAGGCCCAGGGCCACGCGATGGTGGTCCTTGGCAACGATCCAGGCCTGGTCGAACGCCTGCTCGGCAGCCTGGCGCTGCCCGAGCAGCGCCAGCGCGGCACCGATATTGCTCAGGGTCCAGGCACCGCGCCAATCCCGCGTCAGCTGCGCCTCCCCCAGCCATGCACGCGCGCGCTCTGCCTGGTGCAGGGCCTGGCGGGCCAGATCCTCGCGCGCGGTGATGTCGTCGCGCTCGGCGCGCGCCAGCATGATCAACGAGTAGGCCCAGTTGTTGAGCAGCAGCAGACGCGTGGCCAGGGCCTCGGGGACTTCGGGCAGTTGGCCCAGTGCCTCCGCGTAGACCAGCAGGGCCTGCGGCCGCTGGCCGGACACCGCCAGCACCGCGCCCTTGCCGTTCAGGCGCATGCAGACTTCGATCCGGTCCTCGCGCTGACGGGCATCGTCCAGGCCACGGTCGGCATAGCGCAGACCCAGCTCCAGATCACCGGCCAGCGCCACCGACAGACCGAGCGAACCGTAGCACCAGGCGAGCTGCGGCGCATGGCCACGAGCGCCCAGATACTCCATCGCGTCGATGGCCTGTGTCAGGCCGTCGGCGTTGCGGCCGACCTGCGCCGCCAGCCGCCAGCGCACCAGTTGCTGGGCCTGGCGCAGCGCCTCGCGCTGGTCCTCGGGCGCCGCGTCCAGTTCCGCCGCGAGCCGGTCGGCGGCCTCGTCCAGCTGCCCGTTCGCGCACAGATCAAGGCAGCGGCTCAGCAATGAAGCGGTCTGGGGCATGGGCTTGTTGCAGCGCTGCGCATTGGCGCCCATGATGCCAGCGCCAGCCCGGCCCCGCCCGCAACCGACGGATCCGACCCGGACTTGCTGCACACCCCGGCCTGAAATGCGCCGGGCAGCCGCATCAGGCCTCGCGGATGCGCAGCTCGGCGTAGCCGGTGGCCGGATCGGGCGCGCGCGCGAACTGCCAGCCGGGCAACCAGGCAATCAGCAGCTCGGCCGTGGTACGCACCCGCGAGCCGGGCAGCAAATGACCGCCCAGCACGCGGCCGTCGGGCAGCGAAACGCTGGCATGCAAATGCGAGCCGTCGGGACTGAGGCTGCCGCTCAGGCTCAGCAGCTCGCAGTCCTCGTCCAGCAGCAGGCATTGCTCGGCGCCGGCCAGACGCAGGCGGGCCGGCCGCAGGCTGCCGATGCCGGCGACGACGAAGGCCGCCGCCACGCCGCGCTCGCGCAAGGCTTGGTCCAGGGCGGCGCGCAGATCGACTCCGGGCGACAGGCGAAGGGGCTGCATCGAACTCATAGGCAGAGCTTATGCGCCAGGACTTGACGCCCAAAATATGATGACCTTAATATGATTACCATCATGAAATCGGCAACACCCCCCAGCGGCCGCAAAGAACTCAGCCACCAGCGCATCGTCGAGGTGGCGGCGCGCCAGATCCGCCGCAGCGGCGTGGCCGGCGTCGGCGTGGCCGATGTGATGAAGCAGGCCGGGCTCACGCACGGCGGCTTCTATGCGCACTTCGCATCGCGGGACGCGCTCGTCGTCGAGGCCATGGAACTGGCCGGCCAGCAAGGCCTGACGCTGCTGGGCGAGCACATCGCCCGCCAGCGCGCCCGCGGCGAATCGCCGCTGCAATCCCTGGTCAAGGGCTATCTGCGCGACAGCCTGCTCGACGACCTGGAGCAAGGCTGCGTGGTCGCCGCGCTGGGCTCTGAGCTCCCGCGCCTGGAAGACGCGCTGCGCGACGCCGCCCGCGAACGCGTGCTGGCCGTGATCGAGCTGGCGCGGGCCTGCCTGCCCGCCAGCACGGCGCACGAGGCCCCGCTGCTAGCCGCCAGCCTGGTCGGCAGTCTGCAGCTGGCCCGCAGCCTGGGCGGCAAATCCGGCAAGGCTCTGCTGGCGCAAAGCCGCGAGGCCCTGCTGGCCCGCTACGACACCCCGAATCCCAGCCGCCCCGGCTGAACGAGCGCGCCGGCCTGCTCTTCCCTTCGTTCGCCGGCAAATATGACGACCATCATCCAAGGAGTTCCATCATGAAGATTGCCAACGCCACCGTCCTCGTCACCGGCGCCAACCGCGGCATCGGCCTCGCCTTTGCCAAGGCCTTGCTGGCGCGCGGTGCGCGCAAGGTTTACGCCGCCGCCCGTGACCCGGCCACCGTCACCCTGCCCGGCGTGGTGCCGCTGCGCCTGGACGTGACAAAGCCCGAAGACCTTGCCGCCGCCGTGGCCGCCGCCGGTGATGTGGACCTCGTCATCAACAACGCCGGCATCGCGCTGTATGGCGGCTTCATCAACGCACCCGATGCCGAAGCGCAGCTGCGCCGCCACTTCGAGGTCAATGTGCTGGGCGTGATGCGCGTCGCGCAAGGCTTTGCGCCGGTGCTGGCGAAGAACGGCGGCGGCGCGCTGCTCAACGTGGCCTCGATCGCGAGCTGGATCTCGCGCCCGCTACTGGGGAATTACGCGGTCTCCAAGGCGGCGGTCTGGGCCCTGAGCAACAGCCTGCGCCACGAACTCAAGGACCAGGGCACGCAGGTCACGACCCTGCACATGGGCTTTGTGGACACCGACCTGACCGAGGCGATCGACCAGCCCAAGTCCAGGCCCGAGGACATCGTCGCCCTGGCCCTGGATGGGCTGGAAGCCGGCGCCCCCGAGGTGCTGGCCGACGCGCTGACGCGCCAGGTTCAGCAAGGCCTGTCGGCCGGCGTCTACCTGAGTTGATTCACTTGTTCGGCTGGGGCGTCACCCGCAGATAGGGCGTGACGGCCTCCCAGCCCTTGGGGAACTTCTGCTTCAGGACCTCGGGATCCTGCACCGAGGGCAGGATGACCACGTCGTCGCCGTCCTTCCAGTCGGCCGGTGTGGCCACGCTGTGGGAATCGGCCAGCTGCAACGAGTCGATGACGCGCAGGATCTCGTCGAAATTGCGCCCGGTGCTGGGTGGGTAGGTGATGCTGGCGCGGATCTTCTTCGCCGGGTCGATGAAGAAGACCGAGCGCACGGTGGCGGTGGCACTGGCGTTCGGATGGATCAAGTCATAGAGCTCGGCGACCTTGCGGTCGGCATCGGCAATGATGGGGAAATCGACCTCGGCGTTCTGCGTGCGGTTGACGTCCTCGATCCAGCGCTGGTGCGAATCGGCAGGGTCCACCGACAGCGCGATGACTTTCACGCCGCGGCGCTCGAAGTCGGCCTTGAGCCGGGCGGTGCGCCCCAGCTCGGTGGTGCAGACCGGCGTGAAGTCGGCCGGGTGCGAGTAGAGGATGCCCCAGCTCCCGCCCAGCCACTCGTGAAAGCGGATGGGACCGAGGCTGGAGTCCTGTTCGAAGTCGGGGGCGATGTCGCCGAGGCGCAGCGTGGGCATGAGGAGGTCTCCGGGTTCAGGGGGCCCATCCTGCGCCGCCGCCGCCGCGCCGGCAACAAAGGCTTGCGCAAGAGCTGATTCAGGCCGGCGCGCGCAGCCGGAATCGCGCCACCACCTCGGCCAGCCGTGCCGCCTGCTCCTTCAGCGAATCGGAGGCGGCGGCCGACTGCTCGACCAGCGCGGCGTTCTGCTGCGTCATCGTGTCGAGCTGCGTGACCGCGGCATTGACCTCGCCCAGACCCTGGGTCTGCGCGCGCACCGCGCCGGCGATCTCGCCGATCAGTCCGGCCACCTTGCGCACCGAGCCGACGATCTCGTCCATCGTGCGGCCGGCATCGGCAACCTGCCGGTTGCCGTTCTCGACCTGCTCGACCGAGGCCGAGATCAGGCTCTTGATCTCCTTGGCCGCCTCCGCGCTGCGCTGGGCCAGCACACGCACTTCGCCGGCCACGACCGCGAAGCCGCGGCCCTGCTCGCCGGCGCGCGCCGCCTCCACCGCCGCGTTCAGCGCCAGGATGTTGGTCTGGAAGGCGATGCCGTCGATCACGCCGATGATGTCGGCGATGCGCCGCGACGACTGCTGGATGCCATCCATGGTGCTGACGACGCGCGCCACCGCGCTGCCGCCCTGCTCGGCAACGCCGGCGGCATTGGCGGCCAGCTGGCTGGCCTGGCCGGCCGAGCCGGCGCTGCTCTGCGCGGTCTCGGTGATCTGCTGCATCGCTGCCGAGGTCTGCTCCAGGCTGGAGGCCGCCTGCTCGGTGCGCGACGACAGGTCCAGGCTGCCGGCCGAGACCTCGCGGCTGGCCTCGGCGATGTGGTCGGCGCTATGCCGCACCACGGCCAGCGACTGGTTCAAAGCTTCCTGCATGCGCGCCAGGCAGCGCAGCAGGTCGCCGAGTTCATCGGCACGGCCGGAGGCGACCTCGAAGCTCAGATCGCCATCGGCGATGCGGTCGGCGGTCGCCGTCGCCTCGCGCAGCGGTCCGGTCAGCGAGCGCGTCAGCCGCCAGGCCAGCAGCACGCCAAAGCCCAGCGCAATCAGCACCATCAACGTGATGCCCCATTGCACCGCCCGGTAGCTGGCCCGCGCATCCTCATGTGCCTCGGCGGCGCCCAGGCGGTTGCTCTCGGTCAGCTTGCCGATCGCGTCGGTGGTGGCGCGAAAGACCCGGCGCGAATCGCCACGCAGATAGGCCAGCGCCGCCTCGGTCTCTGCGGCGCGCACCAGCTCGATGAGCCGCGGCTGCGAGGCCTTGTAGGCCTCGACGATGCGGGTCAGCTCCTGGTACTGCTCGCGCTCGGCCTCGCTGCCCAGGCTGCGACCGTAGGCAGCGAGCAGATCGGGCAGGATCGTCCATTGCCGCGCAAGACGGCCGCTCTCCTCGGCGAGCGCCTGCTCGCCGCCACCCAGCAGCATCTGCAGCTCGGCGCGACGCATCTGGTTCAGCGACTCGTTGATGCCGGCCAGCTGCTGCGTGCTGGGCAGCCAGTCGGTGGCCAGCGCCTCGGCGTCGGCCTGCACGCGCGCCACGCGGTTGGCGGCGAACAGCCCCATCATCAGCATCACCAGCAGCAGCAACGCGAAACCCAGGCCCAGACGCGGACCGACACGCAGATTCGACAGGCTCATCACATAGCTCCGTTGAACCGGCGGCCTGCCGGCAGGGCCAGACCATAGACAGGATGGCGGCAGCGCGCATGCGGGAGTCCACTACTGCGAAGCACGCATCAGCAGGTGCCAATCGCTTCCTTGTTGGCGAACACCCGCCCACCTACGCTGCGAAGCATTCCAGCCAGGGAAAGCTTCCATGAGCATCAGCGCCGTCAATGTCCGCAACCAGTTCCGCGGCACCATCCAGCAGATCATCGAAGGCCCGGTGGTCTCCGAGGTCGATGTGATCACACCCCAGGGCTTGGTCGTCACCTCGGTGATCACCACGCGCTCGGTCAAGGATCTCGGCCTCGTCGCCGGCCGCGAGGTGATCGCGCTGGTGAAGAGCACCGAGGTCTCGATCGCCGCACTCTGAGCCGGGAGCCTGCCATGCTCAGACCCCCTCGCCTGCTCATCATCCCCGGCCTGCACGACAGCGGCGACGCGCACTGGCAGACCTGGCTGGAGCGCCAGCAGCGCGGCGCACTGCGCGTGCGCCAGCGCGACTTCAGCACGCCGGACCTGCGGCGCTGGAGCGAGCGCATCGATGCCACCGTCGATGCGAATCCGCAGGACGGCTTCATCGCCGTCGCGCACAGCTTCGGCACCCTGGCCCTGGTCGAGCACCTGGCGCGGCGCGACGACTCGCCGATCCGCGCGGCGCTGCTGGTGGCGCCGGCCGACCCCGACAAGTTCGGCATCGCCGAGTCGCTGCCGCGCCACCGCGTGCAGCGCCCGCTGACCCTGATCTACAGCATGAGCGACCCCTGGATGAGCGCCAGCAACGCACGGCGCTGGGCCCAGGCCTGGGGCGCACACGCGATCAATCTGGGCAGCGCCGGGCACATCAATGCGGAGGCCGGTTTCGGGCCGCTGCCGATCGCCCGCCGCTGGGTGGAGCAGGCGCGCTCACGCTGGGCCCGCGAGCAGCGACCGGCGATCGCCTCCATCCTGGAGTGGCAGTTCGCGCTCTAGTCCTTTGTTTTCGTGGCCTGCAGGTCCTGGAATACGGGGCCGTCTCCAACGGGGTGACAGGGCTTGCAGGCCACACCTTCCATAGCGTCCGCCCAGGCGGCGGACTCCAGTTTCGGCCCGCGGGCCAGGCTAGCTCTCCGGATGCCGTCTCCGTCCGGAAGTGCTGGCCTGCGGGCCACCTACAAGGCGCAGCCCGGTTTCGTGGCCTGCAAGTCCCGGAGATCAGGGCCGTCTCCAACGGGGTGTGTGGGACTTGCAGGCCACACCTATTACCGCCGCCGTTGCCGCCCCTTCATCCGCGCAGCAGCGCCGCCAAACTGACCGCCGCGCGGGGCGCCTGCCAGGCGCTGCGCCAGCGTGGCGCCACCGCGGCAGCCCGCCCGGCCGCCACCCGCCAGCCAGCATCGTCCTGCAGCGCCAGCAAGGCCTGGCGCCAGCGCTCGCGGCTGGCCGCCTCATCGGCCTCCTCGGCCATCAGGCCCGAGGTGCCCTCGACCATCTCCGGCAACCCGCCGCGGTCCGAGACCAGCGCGGGAATGCCATTGGCCACCGCTTCGGCGGCCAGCCGGCCGGCGGCCTCCTCCACCCGCGAGGGCATGAGCAGCACGCGGGTCAGCGCCAGCAGCTCGCGCACCGGCCGCTCGCCCTGGACAAGGTGCACATTGCCCAGCGCCGCCGGGTCCACGCCGGCCTGGCGGGCCGCGCTGACAAAGGCCGTGGCGCCGGCCCGGCCCTCGACGATCAGGAACGGCCATTGCGGGCAGGCCGCAGCCAGCCAGGCGACCCGCGCAGCGCCCTTCTCCGGCTCGGGATTGACGAAGGTCGCGTAGACCGGCTCGTGCGAGGCCACCAGCACATCGGGATCCCAGATCGGTGGCGGCAGCACCAGGGCCGGAACCGGCAGGCAGCCGGCATAGCGCTCGGCCATGAAGCGGCTGGGCAGCAGGACCGCATCGCAGGGCGGCAGGCGCAGCTGCAGATAAGCCAGGTTGTGCAGGGCCAGCAGCACCTTCGCGCCACAGGCCTGCGCCGCCGCGCAGAGGCGGTGCTCCAGCGCGTCGGCGCCATAGCTCAGGAAGAGCTGCGGCCGGAAGCTGCGCAGCAGCTCCAGGCTGCGACGCTCGAACTGCCCGCCATCGAAACGCGACCAGTCGCGACCGACGCCCTCCGGCAGCTCGATCAGTTCCAGCTCGGCGCCGCCCAGGTCCTCGCCGGGCAGCGGCCGGCCGGCGCGGCCCGACTCCGTGGCCGTGGTGCACAGCAGGCGGACCTGCCAGCCCTGGCGCGCCAGCTGGCAGGCCAAGTGCCGCATGGACACTGCCGCCCCGCTGCTGCGATCGAACAGCGACTGCGGCAAGGCCAGCAGCAGGCGCGGGCCGCGCACCTCAGGCCTTGCGGCGGCGTGGCAGCAGGCCCAAACCCAGCAGGGCCAGCGCCAGGCTGCCCGGCAGTGGCACGGCATTGCCGGGACCGCCGGGCTCGGCGAGCGCGTTGTAGACCGAGACGTCGATGGAATTGCCCGGCACCACCAGGCTCACATCGCCATAGGCATAGGTATCGCCCAGCCATTGCCCCAGATTGCCGGTGGCCGTGGCCACGATCTGCCAGTAGACCGTGTTGCCGCCAAGGTCCCACTCCTCCAGCGCGCGGCTGTAGAAGTCGCCCATCACGGAGAGCGGCTCGCTGCCGGCCTCCAGATAGCCGTTGGCATAGCCGGACTGCCCGCCGCCCACGCTATTGCTGGGCTCCCAGCTCAGCAGCGACGCGTTCACCGACCAGTTGCCGCCGAACAGTCCGGTGTCGACCAGCATGTCGTAGTGCACCTTGAGCTGGTCGCCGGCGCGGGCCTCGTTCTTCAGCGTTCCCCACCAGACCAGGGCCACGCCCCGGGCGCCGACGCGAGCGCAGGAGCCGTCCACGCAGTTGTGGGCCTGGAAATCGGCGGCATCGGCGCTCGCACTGCCGTAGAACTTCGCCGAGCCGTCGGCGTTGAGCTCCTGGACCGTGCCACCGTCCGGGCTGCTGCCCCAGGTCGCGAAGTAGCCCGAGGCGTTGTAGAAGTAAGCGCCACTGCCCTGGACGACTAGGTCGCTGGAGGTCAGCAGCGCGGCATCGGCCGACAAGGGGGTGATGGCCATGGCGCCCAGGCCGGCACCGAGGGCCAGCTGCTGGGCACGCTGAAGAAGCGCAGAGGTCATGAGAAGCTCCTGAGGAACGAGGTGGGGGACAGCGGTTTACGCAGGCTGGCGAGCCGCCAAGGCTCACCCGCGCCCCCCTCGTCCGAGGGGGGGCTCCCCCAATCCCGATCCCGGACGCCGCCTGGACTCAGGCGCGCCGGCCCGCCAGGCGCTTGACCACGGCCACGAAGTGGTCGATCTCGTCACACGTGTTGTAGAAGGCGAACGAGGGCCGCACCGTGGCCTCCACGCCAAACCGCCGCAGGATGGGCTGCGCGCAATGGTGGCCCGAGCGCACCGCGATGCCTTCGTCGGCCAGCGCCTTGCCCACCGCCGTGGTCTCGTGCCCGGCGAGCACGAAGCTCAGCACGCTGGCCTTGTGCGCCGCCGTGCCGATGATGCGCAGACCGGGAATGCCGCGCACCGCCTCGGTCGCGTACTCCAGCAGCAAATGCTCGTAGCTCGCGATGGCCGGCAGGCCGATGCGCTGCACGTACTGAAGCGCAGCACCGAGGCCCACCGCGTCGGCGATGTTGCCGGTTCCTGCCTCGAACAAGGCCGGTGGCGGCTGGAACTGCGTGCGCTCAAAGGTGACGTCGGCAATCATGTTGCCGCCGCCCTGCCAGGGCGGGCTGGCGGCCCAGGCTTCCGGCCTTGCGACGACGGCGCCAATGCCGGTCGGGCCGAAGATCTTGTGCCCGCTGAACACGAAGAAGTCGGCACCCAGGGACTGGAAGTCCACCGGCATGTGCGAGACCGACTGCGCGCCGTCGATCAACACCGTGGCTCCTACCGCCTTGGCCAAGGCCACCAGTTCCTGCACCGGCAGCACCGTGCCCAGCGCATTGCTGACCTGGGTGACGGCGAGCAGTCGCGTCTTCGGCCCGATCAGGCGACGCGCCTCGGCCAGCAGGATCTGCCCGTCCTCGTCCACCGGGATCACGCGCAGCTGCGCGCCCTTGCGCTGCGCCAGTTGCTGCCAGGGCACGATGTTGGCGTGGTGCTCCAGGTGCGAAACCAGGATCTCGTCGCCCTCGCGCAGATGCGCCTCGCCCCAGCTCTTGGCCACGAGGTTGATGCCCTCGGTGGCGCCGCGCACGAAGACCACCTCGTCGGCCGAGCGTGCGTTCAGGAAGCGCGCGACGGTGTTGCGCGCGCCCTCGTAGGCATCGGTGGCCCGCGCCGCCAGCTGGTGGGCTGCGCGGTGGATGTTGCTGTTCTCGTGCTCGTAAAAGTGGCTGATGCGATCGATGACGGCCCGCGGCTTTTGCGTGGTGGCCGCGTTGTCGAACCAGACCAGGGGCTTGCCGTCCACGCGTTCGGACAGGATGGGGAAATCGCGGCGCACCGCGTTCAAATCGAAGCCCACCGGCGTGCGCGCCGCCTGCAGCGCGTCGCGGGGCGGGCGCTGCGGTGCGAGGTCCAGGAAGTAGTAGCCGCTGGCCGCGTGCTCGCGCGGCGGCTGCAACAGGCCCTGCGGCACGCCGAGCAATGGCGAGCCCAGGCGGCTGTCGACGCCTGGCACGGCGATCACCGGTGCGTCGGGCAGGCCATTGGCCGCCACCGCATGCGGGAATTGCGAAGGCGATGGGCGCAGTCGCACCGCCGCCTGGTCGGGCCCGCTGGGCACGAGATTGAGCGCCGGCACTGCAGCGCCCACGCCGCCGAACTGCGTGGTCGTGGCTTGCGGCAAAGGCCCGCTCGGCACGCCGGGCGGCAGCGGGTTGCCGGGCAGCGGCAGGCCGCCGGCGGAGCTGATGCCGGGCTCCCCGCCCGGCAGCGTGCGGAAGAACTCGCCCGCCAGCCGCGCCAGCGCCTCGACGTCGAGGGGGCTGTGGCCCCCGGCCTCAGCGGTAGGTGTCGGGGTAGGCATGGTATTTACCGACTTCCACATCCTCGAGCACGGCCAGCGCGTCGTCGCTGTGAACGGCCAGCGAGCAGTACAGGCTGATCAGATAGCTGGCGATGGCATTGCGGTTGATGCCCATGAAGCGCACCGACAGACCCGGTCCCTGCTCGCCCGGCAGGCCCGGCTGGTAGAGCCCGACCACGCCCTGGCGTTTGTCGCCCACGCGCAGCAGGATGATGCGGGTCTTGCCATCGGTGACCGGCACCTTGTCGCTGGGAATCAGCGGAATGCCGCGCCAGGTCAGGAACTGCGCGCCGAACAGACTCACCGTCGGCGGCGGCACGCCACGGCGCGTGCACTCGCGGCCAAAGGCGGCAATGCCCAGCGGGTGCGTCAGGAAAAACGCCGGCTCCTTCCAGACCTTGCTCAGCAGATCGTCGAGGTCGTCCGGCGTCGGCGCGCCGGTCAGGGTGGAGATGCGCTGCTCGTCGGCCACATTGGCCAGCAGGCCGTAGTCGGGGTTGTTGATGAGCTCCGACTCCTGACGCTCCTTGATGGTCTCAATGACCAGGCGCAACTGCTCCTTGATCTGGTCGTGCGGGCTCGAATAGAGGTCGGAGACGCGCGTGTGCACGTCCAGCACGGTGGCGACCGCGTTCAGGAAGTACTCGCGCGGCGCCGCGTCGTAGTCGGCGAAGGTGACGGGCAGCTCGGCCTCGTCGCGCTTGGCGCAGGCGACCTTGACGGCCTCCGGATCGGCGACCTTGTTGAGCCGGTAGATGCCGGCCTCGACCGGGATCCACTGCAGCAAATGGGTGAGCCAGCGCGGCGTGATGGTCGCGAGCTGGGGAACGGTCTTGGTCGCGTTGGCGAGCTGCCTTGCGGCAGCGTCGCCCAGCGCGAGCTGTTGGGCTTCGGCCATGAATTCAGTCCTGCGGGCTTGTGGAAGAAACGGAGACGGGCACCTGGTTGCGCAGATCGCCCTGGGTGATGAAGCTGTCCGGCGGCACGCTGTGCGTGAGCCAGACATTGCCGCCGATGACCGAGCGCGCACCGATGGTGACGCGGCCCAGCACGGTGGCGCCGGCGTAGACGACGACGCCGTCTTCGACGATGGGATGGCGCAGCAGGCCCTTGGCCAGCGAACCATCGGCCGCCTGCTGGAAGCGCTTGGCGCCCAGCGTGACGTTCTGGTAGAGCCGCACGCGGCGGCCGATCTCGGCCGTGGCGCCGATGACCACGCCGGTGCCGTGGTCGATGAAGAAGCCGGGGCCGATGGTGGCGCCCGGGTGGATGTCGATGCCGGTCTCGGCATGCGCCAGCTCGGCGATCACCCGCGCCACCAGCGGCGCGCCGCGGCGGTGCAGCGCATGCGCCAGGCGGTGGCTGATGCTGGCGCGCAAGCCCGGATAGCAAAGCAGCACCTCGTCCACGCTGCCGGCGGCCGGGTCGCCCTCGTAAGCGGCGAGCACATCGCTGTCCAGCAGGCGGCGGATCTGCGGCAGCTCCTGCGCGAAGGCATGCACCAGCTGGTGCGCCTGTGCTTCCAGCGGCGCTGGGTCGCGGGCATCAGGGGTCACGGCGCGTCGCGCCAGCAGGCGCAGCTCCAGCAGCACCTGGCCTTCCAGTTGATGCAGCGCGTTCAGCAGGCTCAAACCCACATAGGCGTTCTCACCTTCCGGGTGCAAAGCCGGCGGCCCCAGGCGCATCGGGAACAAGGCGCCGCGCAGCTGCTCGACGACCTCGCCCAGCAGCTCGCGCGAGGGCAGCTCGCGGCCGCTGGCCTCCGCCAGGCGCCCCTGAGCGGAACGCCAGTCCTGGCGCGCGGCGCGCAGGCCGTCGACGACGGCGTCGATGCCGAAGCTGGAAGCCATCAGTCCTGCACCCAGGGCAGGCCATGGAAGCGCCAGCCGTTGTGGTGGCCGCGCTGCTGTGCCGCGTCGGCCTCGCCCTCGAAGCCCTCGAGCACATTGAAGACCTGCGTGAAACCGGCCTTGGCGGCGGCCTCGGCAGCCAGGGCCGAGCGCTTGCCACTGCGGCAGAGCAGCAGCAGGGGCTTGTCCTTGCCGGCCTTGCTCTCGAGCTCCTTGACGAAACGCGGGTTGCGCGTCAGCGCCGTGCCCGTGGCCCAGGCCACGTGCAGGCTGCCCGGCACCTGACCGACGAAGTGACGCTCCTCGTGGCTGCGCACATCGACGAGCAGCGCGTCGCCAGCCTGCACCAGGGTCCAGGCATCGCGGGGCGAGACACCGCCCGCGTAGGGCAGAGCAGTTGCGGCCGCTGCGCCACGCGCCTGCCGCAGCAGGGCCGGCTCGGCCTCCAGGGTATCGAGACTCATGGGAACTCCAACGGGGATGGCGCCGCAGCCTAGGTCGCGGCTGGCGCGCGGCCAACGAAGCAAAGCGGGGCTGCTGATGCGTTTTCCGCAAGCGACCCGCAGCGCAGCGCCTGATGCGCTTTTCCAAGAGTCAACTCGGTTCTCATCTGCGCAGAACGCATCAGCAGCCGCCATTTGCTTCGTTGCCGCCACACCGGCCCGCAGACCACCATGACGGCCTGTTCCAACCACCCGCCAGGGCTTACGACATGTCCATCTCCCGTCTCGCCTCGCTGACCCGCCGCGGTCTGTTCGTCCTCTCCGCGACCGCTGCGCTGGCCGCGCCGGCTTGGGGCCGGGACATCGCACTGCTGAACGTCAGCTACGACCCGACCCGCGAGCTCTATGTCGAGTTCAACAAGGCCTTCGCCACGCACTGGAAGGCGAAGACCGGCGACACCGTCACGGTCAAGCAAAGCCATGGCGGCTCGGGCAAGCAGGCCCGCTCGGTGATCGACGGCCTGGATGCCGATGTCGTCACCCTCGCGCTGGCCTATGACGTGGACGAGCTGAACACCAAGGCCAAGCTGATCCCGGCCAACTGGCAGACCCGGCTGAAGGACAACGCCAGCCCCTACACCTCGACCATCGTGTTCCTGGTTCGCAAGGGCAACCCCAAGGGCGTGAAGGACTGGGACGACCTGGTCAAGCCGGGCATCTCGGTGGTCACGCCCAACCCCAAGACCAGTGGCGGGGCGCGCTGGAACTACCTGGCCGCCTGGGGCTATGCGCTGAAGAAGAACGGCAACGACGCGGCCAAGGCCGAGAAGTTCGTCGCCGACCTGTTCAAGAACGTGCCGGTGCTGGATTCCGGCGCCCGGGGCTCGACCATCACCTTCACCGAACGCGGCATCGGCGACGTCTTCCTGTCCTGGGAGAACGAGGCCTTCCTGGCCGTCAAGGAGCTCGGTCCGGACAAGTTCGACATCGTCGTACCTTCTCTGAGCATCCTGGCCGAGCCGCCGGTCTCGGTGGTCGACAAGAACGTCGACCGCAAGGGCACGCGCGCCGTGGCCCAGGCCTATCTGGAGTACCTGTACACGCCGGAAGGGCAAGAGATCGCCGCCAAGCACTACTACCGCCCGCGTGACGCCAAGGTGGCCGCCAAGTACGCCAGCGCCTTCCCCAAGGTGCAGCTGTTCACCATCGACGAGGTGTTCGGCGGCTGGACCAAGGCACAGACCACGCACTTCAACGACGGCGGCGTGTTCGACCGCATCTTCACGAAGCGCTGAGCTCTGGTTCCCGAACCCGCAAAGGCCGGCACCCAGCCGGCCTTTGTCGTTTCAAGCCCCGCATTACCGCTGCTTTCCACAATGGTCCGTTCGGGCGCCGCTGGTTTTTCAAAAGCCGCTCAATTTTTAGAGTTCAGCCCATGGACAAAGCAATCGTTCGCAGCGTCCTCAACCCGCTGAAGGAGCTGAACATGAGCAAGCTGAACACCCTCTTCGTCGCCACCGCCCTGCTGTTCGCCGCCGGTGCCCAAGCCGACACCGCCGCCCAGGTCGCGCAGGAGCGCACCGCGCTGGCCATGCGCACCGCCGGCGTCGACCACCTGATGCCGGAACTGCGCGACGCCAACGCATCCGGCCTGGCGCAAAGCCGCCAGTCCGCCGCCCAGACCGCAGCGGCTCAGCCGGCCAAGACCCGCGCGCAAGTGCTGGCCGAGCTGCAGCAGGCCCGCCAGAACGGCGAGATGGACTTCGCCGCCGCCCAGGTCGGCTTCCCGACCCAGCCGGCTGCCGTGGCGTCGAGCGACACCCGCCTGGCGGCCGCGCCCGCCAAGACCCTGCGCTGAGCGCAGCGGGCGCCGCGACCCCGGCGCCCGCCGGTCCCTGGCCCACAATGGGTCATGGACCAATTGCGCGCATTGCGCGTCTTTGTGCGCGTGGCCGACGAAGGCAGCTTCGCCCAGGCGGCCCGCGAACTCGATCTCTCCGCGGCCGTGGTCACGCGCCTGGTCGCCGATCTCGAGGATCGGCTGGGCAGCCGGCTGATCCACCGCACCACGCGTCGCCTCAGCCTGACCCCGGCCGGCGCCCAGTACCTGGAACGGGTGCGGCAGATCCTTGCCGACCTCGACGAGGCCGACGCCCAGGTGGGCAGCAGCACCGGCCAACTGCGCGGCCTGCTGCGCGTCGCCGGTCCGCTGCCGGTGCTGCAGCTGCAGATCGCGCCGCTGCTGCCGGCCTTCCGCGAACGCTATCCGGGCGTGGAGCTGCAGTTCAGCGCCGTGCCGCCGCTGGAGGCGCCCGACGACGGCGCCGACGTGACCCTGCTGATCCGCGGCCCGCGGCCGCTGGACGGCGATTTCGTGGCCCGCCGCGTGGCCTGGGCCGAGGTGCTGCTCTGCGCCAGCCCCGATTACCTCGCGCGGCGCGGTGTACCAGCGCATCCGTCGGAGCTGGCCGCGCACGATCTGCTGGTGCCACAAGCCCCTGGCGCGGCCCGCGAATGGCGGCTCAGCCGGTACCAGGGCAGCGAGGTGGAAACCGCCCATGGCCCGGCGGACCGCTACCCGATCGACTCCGACAGCCCGGCCTTCCTGATCAGCCTGGCCCGCGCCGGCCTGGGCATTGCCGGCACCCTGCACTACCTGGTCGCCGAGGACCTGCGCAGCGGCCGCCTGCAGCGCGTGCTGCCCGATTGGTCCGCCGGGTATTTCTCGCTCTACGCCGCGATGCCGACGCGCAAATACCTGCCGCAGCGGGTGCGGGTGTTCAACGACTTCCTCGCCGAGCAACTCGGCGGCGACGAGGACGCGCCCCGGATGTAGATGCGCTTTGCGCATCAGCAAGCCCGGAAAGCTTCGTTCCTCGAAAGAGCAGCGCTTCCTAGAGTCCGGCTCCTCGCCGCCCCTTCGGCCGGCCCGGAGTCGAACTTGCCTCTGCATCTCCCCCGTCGCCTGGCGCTGCTCGCGCTGCCGCTGCTCGCCGCCGCTGCGCTGCCGGCGCAGGCCCAGACCACGCTGCTGAACGTCAGCTACGACGTCAGCCGCGAGTTCTACAAGGACTTCAACGCCAGCTTCGGCCCCTACTGGAAGGCGAAGACCGGCGAGACCCTGGTGCTGAACCAGAGCCATGGCGGTTCCAGCCGCCAGGCGCGTTCGGTGGCCGACGGCCTGGAGGCCGACGTGATCACCATGAACCAGCACAACGACATCGACATCCTGTTCCAGCGCGGCGCACTGCTGCCGGCGGACTGGGCCAAGCGCCTGCCGAACAACAGCTCGCCGACGACCTCGATCTCGGTGATCCTGGTGCGCAAGGGCAACCCGAAGAACATCCGCGACTGGAGCGACCTCGGGCGTGCCGGCCTGTCGGTGATCATTCCGAACCCGAAGACCAGCGGCAACGGCCGCTACACCTATCTGGCGGCCTGGGGCGCGGCGATCAAGAACGGCGTCAGCCCGGAAGCCGCGAAGGCGCTGGTGACGCGCATCTTCGCCAATGTGCCGGTGCTCGACGGCGGCGGCCGCGGTGCCACCACGACCTTCGCGCAGCGCAATCTGGGCGACGCGCTGGTGACCTTCGAGAGCGAGGCGCCGCTGATCATCAAGGAGTTCGGCGATCAGTTCGACCTGATCTACCCGAGCCGCACCATCCTGGCCGAGAACCCGGTCACCGTGGTCGACAAGGTGGTCGACAAGAAGGGCACGCGCAAGCAGGCCGAGGCCTATCTGCAGTACCTGTACAGCCCGGCCGGCCAGGAGATCGCCGCCAAGCACCACCTGCGCCCGCGCGACGCCAAGGTGCTGGCCCAGTACGCCAGGTTCTTCCCCAAGGTCGAGACCTTCACCGTCGACGAGGTCTTCGGCGGCTGGACGCAGGCACAGCGCCAGCACTTCAACGACGGCGGCCTCTACGACCAGATCATCAGCGCGGCGAAACGATGACCCCCAGTCTCCCTCCGGTCGCCACCTTGCAGGCCGCGCCGGGCCGGAGGTCCGGCCGTTCGGCAGGCAGGCCGGCTTCGCCAGCCAGTCCAGCCTCACCCCCCCGAGGGGGCCGCGGCGTCCTTGGGGCGGCCCTACGGACGCCAAGATCATGATCCTCTCCAGAACCCTGCTGAAACGGCACACCGTGCTGCCAGGCTTTGACCTGGCGCTCGGCATCGCCGTGCTCTACCTCAGCCTGCTCGTGCTGATTCCGCTGTCCTCAGCCTTCCTGAAGACCTTCACGCTGAGCTGGCAACAGTTCCTCGACGCCACCACCACGCCGCGCGTGCTGGCCTCCTACCGGCTGACCTTCGGCGCCTCCTTCCTGGCCGCGCTGGTCAATGTGCTGTTCGGCTTCATCGTCGCCTGGGTGCTGGTGCGCTACCGCTTCCCCTTCAAGCGCCTGGTCGACGCCCTCGTCGACCTGCCGTTCGCGCTGCCCACCGCGGTGGCCGGCATCGCGCTGACGGCGATCTGGGCACAGAACGGCAGCCTCGGCCAATACCTGCCCTTCAAGGTCAGCTTCACGCCGGTCGGCGTCTGGGTGGCACTGGTCTTCATCGGCCTGCCCTTCGTCGTGCGCACCGTGCAGCCGGTGCTGGAGGACCTCAACCGTGAGCTGGAGGAAGCCGCCGCCACGCTCGGCGCCAGCCGCTGGCAGACGCTGCGCCTGGTGATCCTGCCGATCGTGATGCCGGCGCTGCTGACCGGCTTCGCGCTGGCCTTTGCCCGCGCGCTGGGCGAGTACGGCTCGGTGATCTTCATCGCCGGCAACATGCCCATGGTCAGCGAGATCACGCCGCTGCTCATCATCACCAAGCTGGAGCAGTACGACTACGCCGGCGCCACCGCGATCGCCGTGGTCATGCTGGTCACCAGCTTCCTGCTGCTGCTGGCCATCAATCTGCTGCAGGCCTGGGCCCGCCGCCGCCAGGGAGGCATCGCATGAGCAACGCCGCCAGTTACCGCCCGCCCTTCGCCGAGGCCGAGCCGCCTGCGGCGCCCCAAGCGTCCCCGCTGGTGCAGCGCCCGCGGCTGGTCCGCGAGGCCACCACCGAGGCCGCCTGGGTGCGCCGCAGCCTGATCGGCCTGGCCCTGGCCTTCCTCACGCTGTTCCTCTTCGTGCCCCTGGCCACCGTGTTCTACGAGGCCTTGAAGAAGGGTTGGGACGTCTACCTCGCCGCGCTGGTCGACCCGGATGCGCTGTCCGCCATCAAGCTGACGCTGATCGCCGCCGCGATCAGCCTGCCTTTGAACCTGGTGTTCGGCATTGCCGCCGCCTGGGCCATCGCGAAGTTCGAGTTCCGCGGCAAGAACCTGCTGCTGACCCTGATCGACCTGCCCTTCTCGGTCAGCCCGGTGATCGCCGGCCTGATCTTCGTGCTGGTCTTCGGCCTGCAAGGCTGGTTCGGCGAATGGCTGCGCGACCACGACATCAAGATCATCTTCGCGCTGCCCGGCATCGTGCTGGCCACCGTCTTCGTCACCGTGCCCTTCGTGGCCCGCGAGCTGATCCCGCTGATGCAGGCGCAGGGCATCGAGCAGGAGGAGGCGGCCCGCGTGCTCGGCGCCAACGGCGGGCAGATCTTCTGGCGCGTGACCCTGCCGAACGTGAAGTGGGCACTGCTCTACGGCGTGATCCTCTGCAATGCCCGCGCCATGGGCGAGTTCGGTGCCGTGTCGGTGGTCAGCGGCCATATCCGCGGGCAGACCAACACCATGCCCCTACACATCGAGATTGCCTACAACGAGTACCAGTTCGCCGCAGCCTTCGCCGTCGCCTCGCTGCTGGCCGCGCTGGCCCTGGTGACCCTGGTTGCCAAATACCTGGTCGAGCAGCGTGTGAAGAAGCAGCTGCGAGGAGCAACGCATGCCAACACTTGAGCAAATCGCAGAGCGGGCCGAGCGCCGGGCCGCTCCCAAGCCGGCCCCATCCCCTCGGGGGATCGGCCGACGTACCCGTCGGACGAGGGGCTGACATGAGCATTGAAGTCCGTAATTTGCAGAAAGCCTTCGGCAAGATCGTGGTCTGCAACAACCTGAACCTGGACATCCCCTCGGGCGAGCTGGTCGCGCTGCTCGGCCCCTCGGGCTCGGGCAAGACCAGCCTGCTGCGCATCCTGGCCGGGCTGGAAGTGCCCGACGCCGGCAGCGTGCACTTCAACGGCGAGGAGACCACCGAGGCCGATGTGCGCGAGCGCAATGTCGGCTTCGTGTTCCAGCACTACGCGCTGTTCGCGCACATGAGCATCTTCGACAACGTCGCCTTCGGCCTGCGCGTCAAGCCCAAGAAGCTGCGCCCCAGCGAGGCGGAGATCAAGGAGAAGGTCTTCAAGCTGCTCAAGCTGGTGCAGCTGGACTGGCTGGCCGACCGCTTCCCGCACCAGCTCTCCGGCGGTCAAAGGCAACGGATCGCGCTCGCGCGAGCGCTGGCCGTGGAACCCAAGGTGCTGCTGCTGGACGAACCCTTCGGCGCGCTGGACGCCAAGGTGCGCAAGGAGCTGCGCCGCTGGCTGCGCCGCCTGCACGACGAGGTGCATGTCACCAGCGTCTTCGTGACCCACGATCAGGAAGAAGCCATGGAAGTGGCCGACCGCATCGTCGTCATGAACGAGGGCCGCATCGAGCAGGTGGGCACGCCCGACGAGGTCTACGACCACCCGGCCTCGCCCTTCGTGCTGCAGTTCCTCGGCGACGTGAACCTGTTCCACGGCCGCAGCGCGCATGCGCCGGGCGGCGAGAGCGCGGCCCCGGAGGTCGTCTACGTGCGGCCGCATGAGCTGGACATCCTGGGCGAGCCGGAGGAAGGGGCCTGGCCGGCGACGCTCTCGCAGGCGCTCACGGTCGGCGCGCAGACGCGCATCGAGTTCAAGCGCGACGGCATCGAGGGCTACCTGGACGTGGAGCTGCCGCGCAGCGAGTACCACGGCCTGCGCGAGCGCCTGAGCCTGCAGCGCGGCAGCCGGGTGTGGCTGAAGGCGCGCAGGATCACGCGTTTCGAGACCACGGCGTCAGCCAGCTGAATCCGCCCCGCAAATGACGAAGGGCCCCTCGGGGGCCTTTCGTTATTGGGGAAACGATTCAGAACTCGATCACCGTCCCCGGCGCCGACGCCAGCGCCTGTTCGATGACCTCGGCGGTCAGCGTCGGTGCGAAGGTTTCGATGAAGGCGCGCACATAGCCGCGCTGGAAAGCGCCACGCTTGAGCGCGACGCGGGTGGTGTTCAGCGCGAACAGATGGCGGGCGTCCAGCGCGACCAAATGCTGGTCGCGCTCCTCGTCGACGGCCACGGAAGCGACGATGCCGACGCCGATGCCCAGCTCCACATAGGTCTTGATGACGTCGGCATCCATGGCGGACAGCACCACGTCGACCTGCAGGCCGGCCTTCGCGAAGGCCTCGTCGATGTGGCGCCGGCCGGTGTAGCCCGGCTCGTAGGTGACGATGGGGAAGCCGGCCAGGCGCTCCAGGCTGAGGGGCTGGCCATCGTTCAGCGGGTGCTCGGTCGGCACCACCACCACATGCGACCAGCGGTAGCAGGGCAAGGCGACCAGGCCAGGGTACTCGGCCAGCGCCTCGGTGGCGATGCCGATGTCGGCGGCGCCGCTGAGCACCTGTTCGGCGACCTGGCGCGGCGAACCCTGCTGAAGATGCAAGCTGACGCGCGGATGGCTGTCGCGGAAATCGCGCACCGCAGTCGGCAGCGCGTAACGCGCCTGGGTGTGGGTGGCCGCCACCGTCAGCGTGCCGCTGTCGGTCTGCGCGAACTCGGCGGCCACGCGCTTCAGGTTCTCGGCGTCCTGCAGCAGGCGCTCGATGATGGGCAGGGCCAGCTCACCGGTCGGCGTCAGGCCGAGGAAACGCCGCCCGGCGCGGATGAAGAGCTCGGCGCCGAGTTCGTCCTCCAATTCCTTGAGCTGCCGGCTGACGCCGGGCTGGGAGGTGTGCAGGGCCTCGGCCACCAAGGTCAGGTTGAAACCCTGGCGCACCGTCTCGCGCGCCGATCGAAGTTGCTGGAAGTTCATGGCGCCGCGGGCCGGCAGTGGTCCAGCGCGCAGTGTGCGGCGCCTCAGCTCATGCGGACAAGGAATCAATGATCAGATGCTTATGCAAATATTGACTAAATGCAGTTGGGGGGTGTCGCGCATCGCCACCGCGCGGCGATCCGTGCCGCCTTGCTGCTAGCCTGCGCCTGCGATGCATGAAAAGAACAATCTGATGAACTGGACCGAGTCGCCGCTGGGCCAAGCCTTGCACGACGAAGGGGGGCAGTTGCTGGCACGGATCCGGCCGCTGTCCGCCGGCGGCGTGTCCGCGCAATGGTGCAACGGCCAGACCTGGGACGTCTCCGACCAGCACACCAAGCTCGGGCGCTCGCCGGCCCGCTGGTTCGCCACCGTGCCCGAGGCACGCAAGGCCATCGAGAGCGCGTTGGAGGCGCCGCAGGCCGGCGATCCCGGCTGGACCGGCGGCGGCGAAGCGGGCATTGCCCGCGTGCCCGGCCTGGTGCAGCAGCTGTATGCGCTGGTCAAGGAGTTCGAGACCCTGTTCCCCGGCCGCAAGTTCACGCCGGACGGCCATCTGGTCTGGAGCATCGGCGAGGTGATCGCCGCGCACGGCTTCGGCCTGCGCCTGCTGGACGGCGACAGCGGCGCCCACGACGCGCTGGCCCCCGACGGCCGCCTCGTGCAGGTCAAGGCCACGCAGGGCCGGGGCATCACGCTGCGCAGCGAGCCCGAACACCTGCTCGTGCTGCAACTGCGGCGCGACGGCGGGCATGAGCTGGTCTACAACGGCCCGGGCGAGCCGGTCTGGGCCAGCGCCACGGCCAAGCCGGGCGGCGCCCAGCGCACCATCTCGCTGGTCAAGCTGCTGCGTCTGATGCAGGCGGTGCCTGCCGAGCAGCAGCTGGCCGCGCCCGTCAGCGGCTGATCGCCATCGGCCCACCCCAGAGGCCAGGCCGCGGAACTGCGGGGAAGGCGACGGCGCCCGGCCGCGCGCCCGGGGCAGCTGTGTGCGGACTGCACACAAGAAACAACACACGGTAGCCGCTGCGAGCGGCGATGCAGTCCTCGCGATCAGCGACATTTCTGTCCGGCGCCACAGGCGGCTCGGCCAACGGGTCGCGGACCTGTCTAGGCAAGCCACCGAAAATGGCGGCGCCGCGAGCGACCTTGGCGCTGACCGCCCCGGTTGCCGCCGCGAAGCCTGCCCAGAGGCAGCCGCACCCAGCCCCCCTGCGAGCCCGAACGATTCCTTGGCTACCGATGACAGAACAAATGCATCTCGTTGCTTGCATCTTGCCGGGCCAGGACGCGCAGCATCTGAGCCACTACGCACTCGCACACGCCAAAGCAAGCCGTGCGAGTTGCACGGTGATCAGCCTCGAGGATCCCGGTGACCCCGCCGTCACCGGCTCAGGCGAGCTGGCCCTGGACGCTGCGCTGGCCCGCGCACGGAGCGAGGGCGCGGACGTCCACCGACTGCCTTTGCAGGACCTCAGCGCCAGCTCCATGCTGGATGCCGCCCGCCCCTGGCTCCAAAAGGCGCAGCGGACCGTGCTGATGCTCGCCCGGCAGCCGGACCCGCTGTTCGCAAGCTATTCCAGCGCCAGCGGCCTGGCCGAACTCTGCGCCGACGACTTTCCGAATCTCTCCGTCAAATGGGTGCGCAAGCCGCCGCCGAGCCAGTGCCCGCTGGCCCACAAGCACCGCCGCGCCAGTTGGCGGCCGCTGCTCGAAACGCTGGGGCTGCTGGGCATCACCTCGGTCATCGCTCAGCTGGCGTCCGCTCGCCTCACCGACGGGCATATGGATCTGGTCTACCTTGCGGGAGCCACGCTGATCGCGCTACGGCACGGCGCGCTGCTCGCGAATGTCTTCGTGATCGCAGGCCTGTTGATCTACAACCTGCTGGTCCTGGAGCCCTTCCTGAAGCTTGCGCCGATGGACTCGCATCAGACCGCACATTTCATCGTGATGGTGCTGATCGGCAGCCTGATCGGTCTGCTGACCTCAGTGGTCAGAACGAAGTCGCTGGAAGCGGACGAACGCATGCGCCGCATGCTGGCCGCCAACGACCTGTCCTACGCGCTGGCCCAGGCCGTACATCCGGCCGAAGTCGAGTTGGCGCTGCGCAGCGCCGTCGACAGCGCGCTGGGCGGCCAAGCCGAGTTGCTGATCGAAGAACAGGGCAGCCTGCAGACGCCTGAGGGTGGCAATCCCCTGTTGGCGCTGGAATCGCAGGCACGACTGGCCTTGCGCTCGGGCCGCAACCTCGTCGAAGGAACACGGCCGACCACCGTCTACCTTGTGCTGCGCGGCACCTCCGAGGCCTTCGGACTGCTGGTCGTGCGGACCGCCGACGCATTGAATCAAGACGGTGGCGACGCCGATCTTCTCGAGGCCTTCGCCAGCCACGCAGCGGTAGTCCTGCAGCGGCAGCGCCTGGAAGCCGCGCAGGCCGTTGCGCGGCTGGAGACCGAGACCGAGCGTGTGCGCAGCACCCTGCTGGCGGCGGTCTCGCATGATTTCCGCAGCCCGCTGAGCACCATCGTCGGCACGCTCGAACAATTGCTGTCGAGTGCCGAGGAGTTGCCCGCCCGGCAGCGCAAGGCGATGCTGCTGGACGCCCATCGGGATGCCTGCCGGCTACAGCAGCGCATGAGCAAGCTGCTGGACCTGACGCGGCTCGACGAAGGCGCCGTCAGCGTTCAGCCGGAGTGGTGCCCGGTCGAGGAACTGCTGACCGAGGTCGTCAACCAGCAGCGCACCCATGCACAGACCCACCGGCTGAGGGTGCAGACCGCATCCGATGCCATGCTTTGGTGCGATCCTCGCCTGATCGAGCAGTTCCTCGACAACCTGCTGGAGAACGCGTTGCGGCACACCCCGCCGGACACGGTCGTCGAGCTGCTGGTCGAGCCAGCGGAGAGTGGCATGCGGATCGTCCTTCAGGACAGCGGCCCGGGCTTTCCCGCAGACACCGTGCAGGAGGTGCAGGCGCGCTACCAACGAGGAACGGCGCAATGGGTGGCGGATGCCGGGCTGGGCCTGAGCATCTGCGCCGTCATCGCCCATCTGCACCGTGCGGAGTTGCGGCTGGAAAACCGTGGAGGCGCGCGGGTGGAACTCCGCCTGCCTCAGCCGGTCTTCCTGATGCCGCCGGAAGCTGCGGACGCATGAAGCTCCCCACCGCATTGATCGTCGAAGACCACCTGCCGATCCGGCGCATGGTCGTCAACGCGCTGAAGGCCGAAGGCTACACAGTCCACGAGGCCTCCAGCGCCCTGCAAGGCGAGACCCTGGCCGCGAACCGCCGGATCGACGTGTTTCTGGTCGATCTCGGCCTGCCCGATGACGACGGCACGGAGCTGATCCGCCGGCTGCGCACTTGGACACAGCGACCGATCCTCGTGCTGTCCGGCCGGACGCATGAGCTGGAGAAGGTCGAAGCCCTGGACGCGGGAGCCGACGACTACCTCGTCAAACCCTTCGGCATGGCGGAACTGCGCGCGCGCCTGCGCGCCACACAGCGGCGCTACACATCCAGCGAGGGCGACCGCTTGCGGCTTGGCGGCTTGATCCTCGACCTGGACCGTCAGCTGTTGACCCGGTCCGGCGCGCCAATCAGCCTGACGCCGGTTCAGTGGCGGCTGCTGCGCGTGCTGGCGCGTCACCCGAGCCGTGTGGTGACGAATCGCCAGTTGCTGCAAGAAGTCTGGGGGCCTGGGCGCACCGAGCAGGCCGGCTACCTGCGCGTCTTCGTACACCAGTTGCGGCGCAAGCTCGAGGCCGATCCCGCCAAGCCGCGTCATCTCCTGACCGAATCCGGCGTGGGCTACCGCCTGATCGTCGACGATTGAGGCCTCGGATTCGGAACAACCGCCGCGTGAATTAAACAGGTCGTTAATGCCCTGACGTCTATCGTCAGGAAATGAAACAAAGGCCCGCCCAGGACGTTCCGCTTGCCCAGCCTGCCCTCGGCCGCGAACCGCCCGGTCGCGACGCCCCCGATCACCCGCGTCAACGCGGTGATCGGCGATGAGGGGGTTCACCGCATCGAATCCGAGCTCCGAAACCGAGCCGGCTGAGCGCGGCCTCAAAGCGTTCCTGCTGCTGCCGGCCCTGGTTTCGGCCGCCGCCATCCTGGTGGCGCCACTGCTGCCAACGCCCTGGCACTGGCCGCTGGCCCTGCTCCCCCTGGCAGGCCTCTGGCCCGTGCACCGGGCGCTGCGCGAGCAGCGCTCGCAACAGCGTGCCGCGATCGCCGAATTCCTGGCCAGCCTGCGCACCTTCGCTGATGCGCTGATCCCGATCTGGGCCCGGCAGATCGACACCTCGCGCGGCCAGATGGAAGCCGCCGTGACATCGCTGAGCAGCAGCTTCGGCGGCATCGTCGACAAGCTCGGCCAGACCCTGGACAGCAGTGCCGTCAACCTCCAGTCCGGCGAAGGCGGGCTGCATGCCGTGTTTGCCCAGAGCGAGCGGCGCCTGACCCGGCTGGTCGACGCCATCGAAGCCGCCACGCAGGGGAAGGAGCAGCTCACGGCGCAGATCGGCGACCTCGCCTCGCTCGCCCAGGACCTCGACGGCATGGCCACCCAGGTTGCGCTGATCGCGTCGCAAACCAATCTGCTGGCCATCAACGCCGCCATCGAAGCCGCCCACGCCGGGGAGAACGGCCGCGGGTTCGCGGTGCTGGCCCAGGAAGTGCGCAAGCTGTCGGCCATGTCGGGGGATACGGGGCGCCACATCGCCGCCACCGTGCAGCGAGTCATCGCCCGCATCGAGGAGACGCGCCGGCACTCCGACGCCTCGTCGCAGGAGGACCGTGCCGCAACGGCCCAGTCCCGCGAGGCGATCACCTCGGTGCTGCAGGACCTGCGCCAGCTGACCGATGCCATGGCCGGCTCGTCCGAGTCCATGCGCCAGGACAGCGCCGCCATCCACCTCGAGGTCTCTGAGGCGCTGGTGCAGCTGCAGTTCCAGGATCGGGTCAACCAGATCCTCTCCCACGTCCAGCAGAGTATCGATCAGCTGCCCTCGCTCGTCGGCACGCATGAACAGCTTTATCGAAGCGAGCAGCGCCTCGCCCCACTGTCCGCCGAGCCGCTGATCGAGGAGCTGGAGCGCAGCTACGCGATGGCCGAGGAGCGGGAGCCCGGCGGCGCATCCGGCTCGGCCGATCGTCCGAACCGACACCAACCCGCCGCAAGCGAGATCACCTTCTTTTGAAGAAGCCATGACCAAGAAGACCATCCTCATCGTCGACGACTCGGCCTCGCTGCGCCAGGTCGTCGGCATCGCGCTGCGTGGCGCAGGCTACGACGTGATCGAGGCCTGCGACGGCCAGGACGCGCTGAACAAGCTCACCGGTCAGAAGGTGCATCTGATGATCAGCGACGTGAACATGCCGAACATGGATGGCATCACCTTCGTGCGCACCGTCAAGCAGCGCCCGGCCTACCGCTTCACGCCTATCGTGATGCTGACCACCGAGTCGCAGGAAAGCAAGAAAGCCGAAGGCCAGGCGGCCGGCGCAAAGGCCTGGGTGGTCAAGCCGTTCCGCCCGGAGCAGATGCTGGTCGTGGTGCAGAAGCTGGTCCTGCCATGAGCCAGGCCCTGAACCTGAACCTGGGCAGCGAGCTCAGCATCTACCGTGCTGCCGAGCTGAAGCAGCAACTGCTGGACGCGCTGCAGGCGAACGCGCAGCCGGGCCTGGACCTGGACCTGTCCGCCGTCGAGGAGGTCGATACCGCCGGCATCCAGCTCCTGTTGCTTGCCCAGCGCGAAGCCCGCAATCGCGGCCGCAGGCTGCGGCTGCTGCGACCCAGTACCGCGGTGCGCAATGCCATCGAGCTGCTGGAGCTGGATTCGCTGCTGCCACTGGCGCATGAGGAGACCGCATGAACCTCGACCAGGCCTTGCAGACCTTCATCGCGGAAAGCCGCGAGCTGCTCGACGACATGGAGCAGGGATTGCTCGCGCTGTCCTCCGGCGATCCGCAGGACGGGCCCGAGGTGATCAACGCAATCTTCAGGGCGGCGCACACCATCAAGGGGTCAGCGGGCCTCTTCGGCCTTGACCATATCGTCGCCTTCACCCATGTGGCAGAGAGCGTCCTGGACGAGGTGCGCGCAAGCCGGCAGCACCTGGACGAGGCGCTGATCGCGCTGCTGCTCGGCTGCGCCGATCACATGCGCGCGCTCATCGACGCGGTCGCCGAGGGTTGCAGCGAGGCCGATCCAGCGCTCGAACAGCAGGCGGCCCCGCTGCTGACCGCCTTGCGCGGGCGCCTGGATGGCCGCGGCGGCTCCGCCCTGGCCTCCGCGACCGTCTCCATCGCCGATGCGCAAAGCCTGAGCTGCTGGCACATCTCGGTGCGCTTCGGCACCGGCGTGCTGCGCAACGGCATGGACCCGCTGTCGTTCATCCGCTATCTGCGCACCCTGGGCCGCATCGTGCGCATCGTCACCCTGCCGGACGCGCTGCCGGATGCGGACGAGATGGATCCGGAATGCTGCTACCTGGGATTCGAGATCGCATTCGAGACCCAGCTCGACAAGACCCGCATCGAGTCCGTTTTCGAGTTCGTGCTGGACGACTGCGTGCTGCGCATCCTGCCGCCAAGCTCACGCATTGACGAGTACCTGTCGCTGATCCATTCGCTGCCCGAGGAACCGTTCCGGCTGGGCGAGATCCTGGCGCGCTGCGGCTGCGTGACCCCGCACGAGATCCGCCAGGCCCTGGAAGCGCAGCAGCGCGGCCGCGGCGATGAGCAGGCGCAGAACCTGCTCGGCGACCTGCTGGTCGAGCAGGCTGGTGTCCAGCCGGTCGTCGTCGAGGCGGCACTGGCACAGCAGCGCAAGGCGCGGGACGGCGCCCACCGCGAGCAGCAGTCGGTGCGGGTGGACGCGGAGAAGCTGGACCACCTGATCGACCTCATCGGCGAGCTCATCATTGCCCAGGCCGGCGCCAGCTTGGCCGCCAAGGCGGCCGGGATTCCCGAGTTGCAGGAGTCGCAGTCCGCGCTGAGCTCGCTGGTCCAGGAGGTTCGCGACAGCGCGCTGCAGCTGCGCATGGTGAAGATCGGCGCGACCTTCAAGCGCTTCCAGCGCGTGGTCCACGACATCTCCCGCAGCCTGGGCAAGCAGATCGATCTGGAGATCAGCGGCGAAGACACCGAGCTCGACAAGACCGTGGTCGAGAACATCGGCGACCCGCTGACGCATCTCGTCCGCAACGCCATGGACCACGGTATCGAGACCCCGGCGCAGCGCCAGGCCAGCGGCAAGCCGCCGCGCGGCCGCGTACGACTCAATGCGTTCCACGATGCGGGCAGCGTGGTGATCGAAGTCAGCGACGACGGCGCCGGCCTGAACCGGGAACGCATCCTGGCCAAGGCCGTCGAGCGCGGCCTGGTCGAGGCGGGCAAGATCCTGTCCGACGCGGAGGTCTTCGCGCTGGTGTTCGAGCCCGGCTTCTCGACGGCCGACGCGATCACGAACCTGTCGGGCCGGGGCGTCGGCATGGACGTGGTCAAGCGCAACATCACCGCGCTGCGAGGCCATGTGGCGATCAGCAGCCGGCCGGGAGAAGGCAGCACGGTCAGCGTCCGGCTGCCGCTCACGCTCGCCATCATCGATGGCTTCCAGGTCGCCGTCGGCCGCTCCGTCTTCGTGGTACCGCTGGAGGCCGTCGAGGAATGCATGGAGCACCGCGATAGCAGCAACGACTACATCGATCTGCGCGGCGAAGTTCTGCCGCTGATCCGCCTGCGCAGGCTCTTCGAACTGCAGGAGCCGCCGCCGCTTGCCCGCCAGAACATCGTCGTGCTCCGCCAGGGTCGCGACAAGCTGGGGCTCGTCGTCGACAACCTGCTCGGAGAAGCCCAGACCGTCATCAAGCCTCTCTCCCGGCTGTTCTCGCAGGTCAAGGGCATCAGCGGCTCCAGCATCCGCGGCAACGGCGATGTCGTGCTGATTCTCGACGTTCCAGCATTGATCCAGCAAGCCAGTCGGAGCGCCAACGGGCGCAGCACCGGCACCTTCATCCCGACCTCGGCCTAGTCCTCAGCGGATCGCCCTCCTCAGTCAACCAGGAGCATCAATTTGTTCTCAAACTTCAAAATCGGCACCCGGCTCATCGCCGGCTTCCTGCTGGTCGCCGCCATCAGCATGGTGGTCGGCTTTTTCGGCCTGCGCAGTGCCAGCCAGATCAATGAACTGGCCACGAATATGTACCAGAAGGAGTTGCTGGGCCTCTCGTACATCAAGGAAGCCAATATCGAGCTGATCTACATCGGCCGGGCCCGCGCCAACTACCTGCTGGCCACCTCGCATGAGGAGCGGGCAACCCATCTGGCCTCGATCCAGAAGTCCAGCGCGTCCGTCAAGGACTACGTGAACAAGGCCAGGCCGCTGTTCGTCAGCGAGCGGGCGCGCGAGCTGTTCGGCAACTTCGACCGGCGCTGGGAGTCCTACCTGGCCGAGATGCAGCGCGCGCTGTCCCTGGCCGCGACGCAGAAGCTGCAGGAGCGTGACGAGGCGCTGACGCAAAGCCTCAACGCGGTGCGCGACAAGGCGAACGAGATGGATCAAATGATCACCGAGCTGGCGCGACAGAAGGAGGCCCGGGCCGGCGAGGCGAACGACGAGACCGACCGCCTCTACCTCGAAGGCCGGCATACGCTGATGCTGATCATTGCCGCTGGCGTGCTGCTCGGCGTGGCCCTGGGCTGGCTGATCAGCCGCGGCGTCAGCCGTCCCATCATCCAGGTCGTGGACGTCGCGAACCGCCTGGCGGAGGGCGATATGACGGTCGACATCCACAGCAGCAGCAAGGACGAGGTCGGCCAGTTGCTGAGCGCCATGAAGAACATGACGGCCCGGTTGTCGCAGGTGGTCTCCGAAGTCAATGCCAGCGCCGAAGCGCTCGCCGGAGCCTCGGAGGAGGTGAGCGCAACGGCGCAGTCGCTTTCGCAGGCAGCCAGCGAACAGGCGGCCAGCGTTGAGGAGACCAGCGCCTCGCTGGAGGAGATGACGGCATCGATCGCGCAGAACACCGAGAACGCCAAGGTCACCGACAGCATGGCTTCGCAGGCCTCAAGCCAGGCCAACGAGGGCGGCGAGGCGGTCAAGGCAACCGTGACCGCGATGAAGCAGATCGCCAGCAAGATCAACATCATCGACGACATCGCCTACCAGACCAATCTGCTCGCGCTGAACGCCGCCATCGAGGCAGCGCGCGCCGGCGAGCATGGCAAGGGCTTCGCCGTCGTCGCCGCCGAAGTGCGCAAGCTGGCCGAACGCAGCCAGATTGCCGCGCAGGAAATCGGCGAGGTGGCCTCCAGCAGCGTCGAGCTCGCGGAACGGGCCGGCCGCCTGCTGGACGACATGGTGCCGAGCATCCGCAAAACCTCCGATCTGGTGCAAGAGATCACTGCGGCCAGCGAGGAGCAGTCGTCCGGCGTCGGCCAGATCAATTCGGCGGTCAGCCAGTTGAGCCAGACCACCCAGCAGAACGCCAGCAGCTCGGAAGAACTGGCCGCCACGGCCGAGGAGATGAGCTCCCAGGCCGAGCAGCTTCAGCAGGCAATGGGCTTCTTCCGGCTGGGTGCGCACAGCGGCGGCACAAGCGCCAGAACCAGCCGACCCAAGCCAGCCGTCCGCGGCAAGAGTGGCGGCCCGCGCCGTGTCTCGCCCACCCCCTATGCGCCAGCACTGGCGGTCGGCAATGACGACGGTCAAGGGGTCGACGAATCGCAGTTCGCACGCTTCTGAGGAGGCGGGCATGAGCCTAGCAACGAACGAGCTGTCGGCCAGCTCCATCCAGCACCTCACCTTCAGCCTTGCCGGTGAGACCTACGCGATCGGCATCCTGGGAATCAAGGAGATCATTGAGTACCGCGGACTGACCCAGGTGCCGATGATGCCGCCCAGTGTCTGCGGGGTCATCAATCTGCGCGGCGCGGTGGTGCCGGTGATCGATCTGGCAGTGCGCTTCGGCAAGCCGCCCAGCTCGATCGGCAAGCGCAGCTGCATCGTCATCGTTGAGATCGGCGAGGGCTGCGAGCAGGCCGTGCTCGGCGTGATGGTCGATGCGGTCAGCGAGGTGCTGGACATTCCCGACGAAGACATCGAACCCGCGCCGAACTTCGGCACGCCGATCGGCCGCGAGTTCATCGCCGGCATCGGCAAGGTGCGCGGAAAATTCGTCATCCTGCTCGAGGTGGGCCGCGTACTCTCGCTCGACGAACTTGGCGGACAGCTCCCGGTGGCGGACGAGAGCACGCCGGAAGCCGCGACCTGAACTCCATGGTGACGATCTCCAACGCGGAGTTCGCCAGCTTCCAGCGCTTCATCCTCGAGACCGCCGGCATCACGCTGGCGGCCTCCAAGAAGGCGCTGGTCAGCGGGCGCCTCTCCAAACGGCTCGCCCATCACAGCTGCACCAGCTACGGCAACTACCTGGAGCTGGTGCTCAGCGGCAAGGCGCCAGGCGAGATGCAGATCGCGATCGATCTGCTGACGACGAACGAGACCTACTTCTTCCGCGAGCCCAAGCACTTCGATCTGCTGCGCAGCCTCGCCCGCGAGGCCCTGGCGGCACGCAGGCCGATGCGCGTCTGGAGCGCTGCCTGCTCAAGCGGCGAGGAGGTCTACAGCATTGCGATGGTGCTCGACGACGTGCTGGGCACGCAGGGCTGGGAGCTGCTCGGCTCGGACATCAGCACCCGGATGCTCAGCCGGGCGCGCAGCGGGCACTACCCGCTGGAGCGCACCCGCCAGGTGCCAGCCGACTACCTGCGGCGCTACTGCCTGCGTGGCTTCGGCGACCATGAGGGCAGCCTGCTGATCCAGCGGTCGCTGCGCGACCGCGTGCAGTTCATGCACCTGAACCTACTGGAAGGTCCGCCAAAGCCGGAGGCCTACGACCTCGTGCTGCTTCGCAATGTGCTGATCTACTTCAATCACGAGACCAAGCGCCAGGTCGTCGGCAAGGTCCTGGGCGCGCTCAAGCCCGGCGGGCACCTGCTGATCGGCCATTCCGAGAACCTCAACGGCATCTGCGACGAACTGCGTTCCGTCGCGCCGTCGATCTATCGCAAACCTGGAGCCGACATGTGAACCGGCAGACGGTGATCCTGGCGCCGGGCGACTATTTCATCGGCGACGAGCGCTATCGCGTCCGCACCCTGCTCGGCTCCTGCGTGTCAATCACGCTCTGGCATCCGCAGCGCCGCATCGGTGCCATGTCCCACTACCTGCTGGCCCAGCGGCCGGAGCGGCCGGAGCGCTCGCAAGGCGGCGCGCTCGGCCTGGACGCGCGCTACGGGACCGAGGCGATGCGGCTGATGATCCATGGCCTGATGCGCCGCGGGCTCCAGCCCGAGGATTGCGAGGCCAAGGTGTTCGGCGGCGCCCATATGTTCCCCGCGCAGGAGGGGCGCTGGCCCGAACACGTCGGCCAGCGCAACGGCAACACCGCGGTCTCCCTGCTGCGCGAATGGGGCATCGCGCTGGTAGCCAGTTGCCTGTTCGGCTACGGGCATCGCACGGTGATCTTCGACATTGCCACCGGCGAGGTCTGGGCCCGCCAGTCGACGCCGGCCAACAAACCGATCGGCCGACCGCGCCCAGGATCGCAGGGAGATGACTAGTGCAGGACCCGACCATCCGATCCGTGCTCGTGGCCGAAGACAGCGGGGTGCAGCGTGCGCACCTCTGCAGCCTGCTGGCCGCCCTGGGCATTCTGCAGATCCACGAGGCCGCCAACGGCCGGGACGCGCTGGCGCTGCTCGAGACCCTGGCGGACAAGCCCGACGTGCTGATCATCGACCTGGAGATGCCGGTCATGGACGGCGTCGAGCTGATCCAGCATCTGCAGCTCCGCCGCCTGGGCATCCCGGTGGTGGTCGCGTCGTCGCAGGAGTCGCGGTTGATCGATTCCGTGCTCGAGATGGCGCGCGGCCACGGTCTGCGCATCGCGCAGGTCAGACGCAAGCCCATGCAGCGCGAGGAACTGCACGCCGCCCTGCAGGACTGCCTGAGCAGCCCGATGCCGCCGCCGGCGCGGCCGATTGCCTCGGCAGTCGATCCCGCGCGCCTGGCCCAGGCCATCTCCCGCGACGAGATCCGTCCGCATTTCCAGCCCAAGGTCGATATCCGGACCGGCTTGATCCGCGGCGTCGAGGTCCTGGCCCGCTGGACCGACGCCCGCCTGGGCCCGATCCAGCCGGACAGCTTCATCCCCGTGGCGGAGGCCAACGGCGCCATCCATGCGCTGACCCTGTCGGTGCTGCGCCAGGCCCTGCAGCAATCGGCCCACTGGCAGGCGCGCGGCCTGAGCCTGAGCATTGCCGTGAACCTATCGCCGATCCTGCTCGACTCGACCCAGTTGGTCGGCGAGATCGGCGAACTCGTACGGCAGGCCGGCCTCACGCCGGAGCAACTCGTTCTGGAAATCACCGAAAGCGCGCTGATCAGCTGCGAGAGCCTCGCGCTGGGCACGCTGGCGCGCCTGCGCATGGCAGGCTATGGCCTGGCGATCGACGATTACGGAACCGGCTTTGCCTCGCTGCAGCAGCTGTCCCGGATCCCGTTCACCGAACTCAAGATCGATCGTCGCTTCGTGCACCAGGCCAGTGAAAAACCCCAGCTGCAGGTCATGCTGCAGTCCGCCATCGACCTGGCCACCCGGCTCGGCCTGGTCAGCGTCGCCGAAGGCATCGAGACCCTGGACGACTGGGGTCTGCTGCGCGCCTACGGCTGCAATGTCGGACAGGGCTGGTTGATCGGCCGGGCCATGCCCGGCGAGCTGCTGCCAACCTGGATCCGCGAGCACCAGCAAGCCCTGCCGGCATTGCGCGCCGAGCCGCCCAAGAAACCGTGAAGCCCCAGATCAAGACCCTCATCGTCGACGACTCGGCTGTTGTCCGTCAGGTCCTCAGCGGCCTGCTGGACCAGGCCTCCGACATCGACGTCATCGCCGCCTGCGCTGACCCGCTGCTGGCCCGCGAACGCATGCGCCTGCAGTGGCCCGATGTGATCGTGCTGGATGTCGAGATGCCGCGCATGGACGGCATCACCTTCCTGCGCCAGATCATGGAGACGCGGCCCACGCCGGTGGTGATCTGCTCCACGCTCACCGAGCAGGGCGCGAAGACCAGCATCGAAGCCATGGCGGCCGGTGCGGTGGCCATCGTCACCAAACCCAAGGTCGGGCTGAAGCAGTTTCTGCAGGCGTCTGGCGACGAGCTGCTCGCAGCAGTGCGCAGCGCGGCACGCGCCAATGTGCGGCGCCTGGGACCCCGCCAGCCGGCGCCGCCGGAGCGCGCCACCGTCAAGCACAACGCCGATGTCATCCTGCCGCCTGCGAGCCCGCGGGCGCTGTCGCAAACCACCGAGCGCGTGGTCGCCCTCGGCACCTCCACCGGCGGCACGCAGGCGCTGGAACAGGTGCTGACCGGCCTGCCTCGGGTGAGCCCGGGCATCGTCATCGTCCAGCACATGCCGGAGAAGTTCACGGCGGCCTTCGCCGCTCGGCTCGACGGCATCTGCGAGATCGAGGTCCGCGAAGCCGCCCAGGGCGACCGCGTGCTGCCCGGTCTGGCGCTGATCGCACCCGGCGGTCGCCATCTTCTGCTCCGACGAAGCGGCGCCCAGTACCACGTGGAGATCGTCGACGGTCCGCTGGTCAATCGCCACCGGCCCTCGGTCGACGTCATGTTCCGCTCGGTCGCCCGCAGCGCCGGCGCAAATGCGCTCGGCATCATCATGACCGGCATGGGTGACGATGGCGCCGCAGGCCTGCTGGAAATGCGCCAGGCCGGCGCGCAGACCCTGGCGCAGGACGAAGCCAGCTGCGTGGTGTTCGGCATGCCGAAAGAGGCCATCAAGCGGGGCGCGGTGCTACGCCAGGTCGCGCTCGGCCAGATCGCCACGGAGATCGCAGCGCTGCGGGTGCGCGGTTGAGCGGCTGAGCGACTGCCGGCCGACCGGATCCAGGGGCCGACCGGCAGCCAGCCGGCGCTATCGAGACGCCGCGGACTCGGCGGACTTGCGAAACGCCGCCGGCGGGCGGCCCAGCAGGCGCTGGAACGAGCGCCGCATGCGCTCGCTGCTGCCAAAGCCACAATCGTCGGCAATGCGCTGCACCGAGGGCAGGCCACTTTCCAGCGCGGCACGTGCCGCCTCCACGCGCAGGCGCTCCAGCACATGCGCCGGCGTGCTGCCGGTCTCGGCACGGAAGCAGCGCGCGAAATGGCGCGGGCTCATGCAGGCCCGCGCAGCGAGATCGTCCACCCGGTGCGCCTGCGCCAGGTTGCGGCGAAGGTACTCGATCAGCTCGCCGAAACGCCCCTCGGGCCGCTGCGTCTCCAGCAACGGCGAGAACTGCGACTGCCCACCCGCGCGGCGCCGCTCGACGACCAACTGGCGGGCCGCGGCGCGCGCGACCTCCTCGCCGCAGTCGTGCGCCACCAGGGCCAGGCAAAGGTCGATGCCGGCCGTCATGCCGGCGCTGGTCCAAAGCTCGGGGCGAGAGGGCCCGACGCCGGACACCGCCGGCTCGCGCACGAAGATGCGGTCCGGCTGCAGGTGCACGCTCGGGAACTCGGTGGCGAACTGCCGGCTGCGCGACCAGTGCGTGGTGGCGCAACGCTGGTCCAGCAGGCCCGCCGCGGCGAGCAGCAGGCTGCCGCTGCAGATGCTGCCGATGCGTGCGCCCTGCCGGCCGGCGCGCTGCAGCCAGCGCAGCAGCCGGGTATCCCGGCAGGCGGCATCGATGCCGTCGCCACCGATCACCATGACGAGATCCTGCGCGCTGCAGGCCCGCGGCAGCGGCTGCACCGGCCAGGCGACGCCGGCCGAGCTGCGCACCGTGCCGCCCACCACAGCCGACAGGCGCCAGTCGTAGCTGGCCGGCCGCTCCCGCCGCGCGAGCTCGAACACCGCCATCGGCCCTGCCAGATCGAGTTGCTGGAAGTCCGGAAACAGCACGAAGACGATGCGGCAGCCCATCCGTCATTCTGGCAGTCCTTGGCGCGGCCGCGCGATGGCAGAAAAGGTGGGAAACGTGTCCTGGCGCTCAGAAGCCTCTGTCCGCACACTGCCCGCCATCCCAAGGGAACGCGGCAAGGAGGCCGCCCGCCGATGACCCCCAGCCTGCTGACGCACCAGAAGCCGGAGCTGCCGCGCGAGGCCGGCACGGCGCTCGACCGGGACCTCATCCACATCACCCGCCGACCCGACATCGTGTTCGCCGAAGGCAGTGGCTCCTGGCTGGTCGACGAGAACGGCAAGCGCTATCTCGACCTGGTGCAGGGCTGGGCCGTGAACAGCCTGGGCCACAGCCCTGCCCTGGTGGTCGAGGCGCTGGCCCTGCAGTCGCGCCGGCTGCTGAACCCGAGTCCGGCCTTCTACAGCCGCCCGCTGCTCGACCTGGCGCGACGGCTCACAGCGCTGAGCGGCTTTGACCGCGTCTTTCTCGCCAGCTCCGGCGCCGAGGCCAACGAAGGCGCGCTCAAGCTGGCGCGGCGCTGGGGTCGCAAGATGCGCGGCGGCGCGCACGAGATCATCAGCTTCGACCAGGGCTTTCACGGCCGCACGCTGGCGATGATGAGTGCCTCCGGCAAGCCCGGCTGGGACCAGCTGTACGCGCCCATGCCGACCGGCTTTGCGAAGGCCAGGCTCAACGACATCGACTCGGTCGCCGCCCGCATCGGGCCGCAGACGGTCGCCGTGATGATCGAGTTCGTGCAGGGCGAGGCCGGCGTGCGCCTCGCCGATCCCGGCTTCGTGCGCGAGCTGCGTACCCTGTGCAGCGAGCGCGAGCTGCTGCTGATCGCCGACGAGGTGCAGACCGGCATCGGCCGCTGCGGTCATGCCTTCGCCAGCGAGATCTACGGCGTGGCGCCGGATCTGATGACCCTGGCCAAGGGCCTGGGCGGCGGCGTGCCGCTGGCCGCGCTGCTGTGCCGGGAGCGCTTCAACTGCTTCGAGCCGGGAGACCAGGGCGGCACCTTCTGCGGCAACCCGCTGATGGCGGCCGTGGGCCTGGCGGTCGTGGACGAGGTCTGCCGCCCCGAGTTCCTGGCGAAGGTGCGCCAGCGCGGCCTGCATCTGGCCCGCGGGCTGGCGCAGATCGCCCAGGACTTCGGTCTGCCGGGCGAGCGCGGCGCCGGCCTGCTGCGGGCGCTGCACCTGCCCAGCGCCAGCGCCGAGGCGATCGTGATCGCCGCCCGCCAGCTCGAACCCGTGGGCCTGCTGCTCAACGCGCCGCGCCCCGATCTGCTGCGCTTCATGCCGGCCTTGACGATCGCCGAGAACGAGATCGACGACGCGCTGGAGATGCTGCGGAGCGTGCTGCGTGCCACGCCGCACTGAGCCAGCGCTCGTCGGAGCCTAGGGCCCGTTCACACCCAGCGAAGCCGCCTCCGGCTGCGGCGCGCGCAGCAGCTCCAGCTCCCGCCGCAGTGCCGCGTTCTCGGCCTCCAGCGCGGCCACGCGCTGACGCAGGGTGTCCAGGCTCTGCGGCTGGGCCTCCGGCTGCTTGCGCCGCGATTCGCGCACCCGCTTGGCCGCCTGCCTGAGTTCGTCGGCGCCGGCCGACGCCGCGGCGACCTGCTCCTCGACCGGCAGGCTGGCGACCGCGGCCGCGGCATTGATCGAGACCTGCCCGGTTTTTACCGCCGTCACCAGCTCCGGAGCGCCCTGCTTGTGGATCTTCTCGATCTGCTGCACCTGGCTGCTGCTCAGGCGCGCGGCCTTGGCCAATGCCTCGCGGGTGTTCAGGCTTTCGTCGGCGCTCGCGACGACGGGCTTGGGCGCTCCTGCCTCGAGCGCTGCAGGCGGGGGCTCCGGCGCGTCCGCCGAGCGCGACGCCGGCTCATCGGGCTGCACCCAGCTTCGCGTCCGCCGCTCAGCCACGATCTCCCGCTTGCGCAGCGCCAGCACCCCGCGCTGGAAATCCGACAGGCTGCGCCGCCCCAGATGCTGGTCGATCATCCACAGCTGCACGTCCTCCAGGGAGGTGAAGCGTGGGTTCTGGATCGTCCGGAACGGCAGGCCATGCGTGCGGCAGATGCCATAGCGGTTGTGACCATCCACCAGAACATTGCCCCAGAGCACCAGCGCATCGCGGCAGCCCTCGGCCAGCACGCTGCGTTCCAGGGCCTCGTGCTCCTCCGGCGTCAAGGGATCGATGTAGGCCCTGAGTTCTTCATTGACGACGATGTCCATCGGGATCGGAGTGCGCGCAGGAAAAAGGGCGCGGATTCTAGGGAGCGCTGGGACATGATTTCGAGGTGGCTTCAGTCAGCCATCCTGCAGGCAAGAGCGTGGAGACGAGCACTTGCGCAAACGCAGCGCTCTCAGGAACTACGCCAAGCCTCGCCGCTGGCAACTGTTCTCCCAGAGGGAACCCGTCTGCGAATCCTGGAGGAAGTGCAGGAACTCAGACGCAAAACCTCGTCTACGAGTAATCAGAAGCGTTGCTGACAGCCGGCTCAGACTCTTGCTGCATTCCCCCGCGAAAAACTTGTCGCATTTCTGTCGCCCAACCCAGCCCCAAACAGCCCGATTGGTGAAGAGCGCGGCTGTCGATGCCGACAAAGCGGCGCTGCTTGCAAATCGCCAGAAAGGCAGCGCAAGCCATTGATTCAAAAGGAATTCCTCAAGCATCGCTATCGTTCAGGCAAGAAAAAACCCGGTGTCTTGCGACACCGGGTTTTCCTTTACCTATGGTCGGGGCGGCGGGATTCGAACTCGCGACCCCTTGCACCCCATGTCATTAATCATTGGACGTCTATGGACTCATCTGGACGCCGCGAGACAACATTGATCCTTTTATATCAACAACTTAGAATGCACCCGATGTTCTAGATGATCCACTGAAGTCCGGCAGCGGCTGCATTTCGGTTTAGATCTTGGTTTAGACCTGGAGACTCCACATGACCCGCTATCCCAAACAAGGGAAAGGCCGCCGTTGGACCGTGAAGGAGCTTGAAGCCGTACCAACCTCATGGCGTGGCGACAAGCTGGCGGACGGCGATGGCCTCGTTGGAACCGTTCGCGCTGGGAGTGCGAACACTGTTTCCGTTCACTTCAGCTACGCCTTCAAGTGGGAAGGAAAAGTGACGTGGTACTACTGCGGCACTTGGCCCGTTGCAAGCCTTGAGGCAATTCGCGTTGAACGTGATCGAGCGCGCACGTTGGTGAAGGAGGGCGTGAAGCCGACGGACGCGAAACGTGCCGCCAAGATTGAGGCGCAGGCAAAGGTGGAAGCCACCATCGCCGAATCAGCCCGGAAAGAGGCGGAGAACCTGCCAGTTCGCGCCATGTTTCAAGCATGGATTCAGGATGGCGTTCGGCGCGCTGACGGCAACGCAGAGTTACGCAGAAGCTTTGAGAAGGACGTACTTCCAGTCATCGGCGACACGGCTGTTCGGGACATATGCGAGGCTGACCTTCGGGGCGTACTCCGCGCAATCATCGGAAGGGGCACTTACCGCATGGCGTCTCGCGTCCACGCAGACCTAGTGCAGCTATTCGGGTGGGCAGAGGATCGCAAGCCTTGGCGCGCGCTCATGGTGGAAGGCAATCCGAGCAAGCTAGTTGAACTCCACAAGTTGCTGCCTCACGGATGTGACCCGGATGCAGAGCGTGACCGGGTGCTGTCCGCCGATGAGCTGCGTGAGCTGAAAGCCAAGCTGGCGGACATGGAAGCCGCCTATGCCGCAGCGCCTGCCGGAAAAAAGTACAGCGTAGATCGACCGATCAAGAAGGAAACGCAGCTCGCACTTTGGATTTGTCTAGGGACGCTTTGTCGCATTGGCGAGCTACTGAAAAGCCGCTGGGAGCATGTAGACCTAGCTGACGGAACGTGGACGATTCCACGCGAGAACACTAAGACCGGCGTTGAACTGAAGGTGTACCTCTCAACGTTCGCGCTACGTCAGTTCAAGACTCTGCACCAGCTGACTTCAGACTCGCCGTTTTGCTTCCCATCAAGAGCGGCTAAAGGGGACGTGGCTCAACACCACGTCTGCGTCAAAAGCGTATCCAAGCAGGTTGGCGACCGGCAAACCCTGTTCAAGAGACGCGCCGGCCCAATGGCACATCGCAAGCATGACAACTCGCTGGTGCTTTCAAACGGAAGCGCTGGGGAGTGGACACCGCACGACTTGCGCAGAACAGGCGCAACGATGATGCAGCAGCTTGGCATCTCGCTGGATGTGATCGACCGCTGCCAAAACCATGTGTTGGCAGGTGGCCGTGTGCGCCGCGCTTACCTACATCACGACTACGCGTCAGAGAAGCGCGAAGCCTGGGCCATGCTGGGCGACCGCATCGAAGTTCTCCTGAACAACTCAAACGTGATCCCCTTTGCCAGCTTGACCGCCTGATGACTCCGAAACATCGCCGCGCATGTTGGTGCGGCGAGCCGAACCTCATCGAGACCATCGTCCTCCGTCACTAGGTGGGACATCCAGCCTACGGGCGTTACAGCAAGGGCATTGGCGTTCGCCATCCTTTGCGCGGTCAGAAGTGCTGAGGTGCAGCGAGTCACCTGGGCGAAGAGTACTTGCGCTCAGGCACCTAGACCGGCCCTACCGAGCGCGTTGAGGCAGTCAACGAGGATCGCGTCCCTCTCGCTGCTTTTCACGAGGCCAAGCGACACGCTTTGTGCGCGCGCGGCTGTCTTTACGTTCCGCCTACGGCACAAGCCCACCAGCGCAAGCGCAACCATGGGAGGCGCACACTGTCGGCAAAAGAAATGCTTGCATTGTTTTTATGCTTGCTTATCATGCAAGCACAGATCTGAAACGAGGTGCTTGCAATGACGGATCAGAAAGATGTTCGGGGACGCGCCAAAGGTGGTGTCGCCCGAGCCTTAGCGTTAAGTGATGAGAAGAAGAGCGAGATCGCCAAGAAGGGCGCATTAGCTCGATGGGGGCGACTGCGTGTAAAGGCAACGCACAAAGGCAACTTCAATGCTCATTTTGGGATCGACGTCGAGTGCTACGTACTGGACGACGAAGCAAAGACCGCGGTCCTAACGCAGCGCGGGATAGCAACCGCCATCGGTCTAAAAAACCCCGGGGGCAAGGACTTTGAGCGTCTCGTCAGCGGTAAGGTTCTATCGCAGTACCTTGGTGCTGATGTAGTCGCAAAGGTCATGCAACCCATTGAATTTAAATGGGTCTACCCTGGTGCCAAACAGAACACAGTGAGCATCAAAGGGTACTCGGCAGACCTCTTGATTGATGTGTGCAACGCAATCCTCGCCGCACACAAGGCCGGTGTTCTGCGCAAGCATCAGGAAGATCTAGCCAAGCAAGCGGCAATCATTGTTGGTGCGTCTGCAAAAGCTGGAATTCAGGGCCTCGTCTATGCCTTGGCTGGCTACGACCGAACCAAAGAAGAGGTCATTGCTGCGTACAAGATGTACGTCGCTGAAGAGGCACGAGAGTACGAACGAGAGTTCTCTCCGGAGCTCTATGAACAGTGGTACCGCCTCTACGGCCTAGCCAAACCTGAGCGCGGCCGGCCATGGGAGTTCCGTTACCTGACCATCGACCACATCTACAAGCCACTCGCACACAGCAACGGCCGCGTGTTCAGCCTGGCGAAGTCAGCGAAGGCGGCAAATGGAGAGAAGAGCGACAAGATCCACCAGTTCTTGTCAGAGATCGGGGTGAAGGCCCTCCGTACTCAGGTCGGCAAGATCACTGGCATCGCCACGGTCTCCGAGACCCGGGAAGAGTACGAGCGTTTCATCTCAGAGAAGATCCTCGGGCAGCGCACCCTGCCATTCGACGAAAAGTAACCGGCCCCTTGCGGACCGAGACCTCCGCCAACTGGCCAACTTTGAGCTCAGCTATGAAACTGACTCACGGCGGACTAAGCCCGTCCGCAGTTGAATGATGATGACGATGCCAGTAGGCACAAGCGCCCACCAGCACAGGGAGAGTCCAAATGTCAAATCGGTGCTACGCCAACGAAAAATCCGACTGGGAAGCTCGTCGATCAGGTAGTCAGTCCCGTCGCCCGGGGGCTGACTACCGAGATGCATTCACACGAGATCGAGCGCGGGTAATCCATTCCGCAGCATTTCGTCGGCTTCAAGCCAAGACCCAGGTCCTGGGCATTGGAGAAGGTGACTTCCACCGTACACGTCTCACGCACTCGATGGAGGTCGCTCAGATCGCCAGAGGGATCGCGAGGATGCTCAAGGAGACTGGCAGGGAACAAACCTGGCATGAGTGGTTGCCAGAGCCGAACCTCATCGAGGCCATCGCACTGTGTCACGACCTGGGACATCCTCCCTTCGGGCATGGCGGCGAAGTAGCACTGAACTTCGCGATGCGAGATGCCGGTGGCTTCGAAGGAAACGGGCAGACGTTGCGGCTCCTCAGTCTCCTTGAGGCTCATACGGAAGGCCACGGACTGGACCTAACGCGCCGTAGCCTTCTGGGCGTGTTGAAGTACCCAGTTGCCTATGAACGAGTCGTCAGAAGGGAGCGTCCTGATTCCCCCGCCAGTCTGACCCAGCTGCGGCGTGACGACTGGAAGCCCCCCAAGTGCTACATGGCGACCGAGGAACGGGTGGTCGCGTGGATCATGGAACCTTTCGGGACCAATGACCGCGACCTACTCCGGTCAGCACCTGAGCCAACGGAGCACAAACACGCCAAGCCCAAGTACTGCGCGTTCGACACCTCAATCATGGAAGTGGCAGACGACATCGCGTACGGCGTGCACGATTTCGAGGACGCTATTGCACTTCGGATGGTTGATCGCGACGACTGGAACGAAGCCGCGAAGTACTTGAGCAACAAGTGGGCCGATGACAAGGAAATCGGATCGGCGAAGACTCTCTCGGATGAACTCTTTGGCAGTTCAGCGGCGCGTCGAAAGCATGCAATCGGTGGGCTGGTCAACGCATTGATCACCTCCGTTGTCGTGGAGCACCAACCCGACTTCGAGCACCCCCTGCTCAAGCATCGTGCGCGACTTGCCACCGAGGCCCGTCAGTTCCTCGACTGGCTTATGAAGCTAGTACGCGAACGCGTGATTCACAACCCACAAGTTCAGACCCTTGAGTACCGTGGGCAGCAGCTGGTTGTCCGGCTGTTTGAAGCGTTGAAATCAGACCCTGAGCGACTGCTGAAGCCCAGCTTCAAAGAGCAACTCCCTGCGACGGGAGAGGTGGATCGAAGCCGCGTCATTTGCGACTACATCGCCGGCATGACCGACGAGTACGCAACGCGAATGTTCGAGAGGCTGTTTGTTCCTCGGCAGGGCCAGTTCTCCGACCGCCTTTAGCAGCCCCTACACACGAATCACCTCGGCTGTGACCGCTCACCTCGTCTGAGCGTTTCCCCTTCAAGCGCGGCTTGTTCGTCGCGTATCCGGGAGTGGTCCTCCGTCGCAACTAGAACGAAGAAGAAGCAACATGACCTTTCAAGAGCTGCTCAACGAACTGGCAGACGCCGCACGCAGCAACCGAGACAAGGGCACGCAGTTTGAGAAGCTGATTGCCAACTACCTGTTGATCGATCCCCAGTACGCCGACCGTCTGGCTGACGTTTGGCTGTGGGAGGAGTGGCCTGATCGATGGGACACCGATGTAGGCATCGACCTGGTAGCCCGAGAGCGGGGCACTGGGGACTACTGGGCAATCCAGTGCAAGTTCTACGACCCCGGCTACTCGCTGCAGAAGGCAGACATCGATTCGTTCTTCACCGCCTCGGGCAAGAGATTTGCAACCAAGGACGGCGAACGCAGCTTTGCCCACCGCATCGTCGTTTCAACGACTGACAAGTGGAGCAGGCACGCTGACGACGCACTTGCAAACCAAGTCATTCCCGCATCGCGCCTATGGTTCAAGGACCTGGCTGAGAGCCCCATCGACTGGAGCCAGTTCAGCCTATCCAACATCAAGGACATCAAGCTCAGGAAAAAGAAGGAGCCCCGCGAGCACCAGAAAGAAGCGCTCGCCGCAGTGGCTGATGGCTTCAAGGACGCAGAGCGCGGCAAGCTCATCATGGCCTGCGGCACGGGCAAGACATTCACCGCGCTGCGGCTGATGGAGAACGAAGTACCGGCCAACGGACGTGTGCTGTTCCTCGCGCCGTCGATCTCGCTGGTGGCACAGTCGCTTCGAGAGTGGACAGCAGAGAGCACTGACCCCTTCCATGCGTTTGTCGTTTGCTCCGACTCCAAGGTGGGCCGCGATGAGGAAGACATCAGCACTCATGACCTGGCCTACCCCGCGACCACCGACGCCAAGAAACTGAGCAAGGCTGCATCGGCGCTCGCGAAAGATCGCCGCACCATCGTCTTCTCCACCTACCAGTCGATCCAAGTGGTGGCGGATGCACAGAGGGCAGGATTTGGAGAGTTCGATCTCATCGTCTGTGATGAGGCACATCGCACCACAGGCCTGACGCTGCCTAGCGAAGACCCATCCGAGTTCGTCAAGGTCCACGATAACGCCATCGTCAAGGCCAAGAAGCGGCTCTACATGACCGCCACGCCGCGCATCTTTGCGGACAAGTCCAAGAGCAAGGCCAACGAGGCCGATGCCATCCTCTTTTCCATGGACGAGGAGGACACCTACGGCCCGGAGTTCTATCGCCTGGGCTTCGGCAAGGCAGTGGATCGAGACCTGCTCGCCGAATACAAAGTTCTCATCGTGGCGGTGAAAGAGGCCGAGATGGCCAAGCTCGCCAACAACTACAACAACGCCTTCAAGCTCGACGACAAAAAGGCCATCGACATCAACTTCGCCACCAAGATCATTGGTAGCTGGAAGGGGTTGTCAAAGCGGGGGTTAGTGCTGGTCGGTGAGGACGGCCAAGAGGAAGCATTAGCCGAGGACGTGGCCCCCATGCGACGCGCTGTGGCTTTCTCCAAGTCCATCAAGGACTCCAAGCAAACGCAGGAAATCTTCGGTCAGTTGGTCGAAACCTACCGGCAAGCGCACCTGGGGGAAGACCAAGCGCTTCCAGGCATGGTCGCCTGCCAGGTTGACCACGTTGACGGCACGATGAACGCCCTCAAACGGCAGAGCGCGCTGGACTGGCTCAAAGCCGAGGCAGGCGAGGGGCAATGCCGCATCCTTTCCAACGCTCGCTGCCTATCCGAAGGCATCGACGTTCCTGCGCTGGATGCTGTGGTGTTCTTCGACACCCGCGAGTCCATCGTGGACATCGTGCAGTCCGTCGGCCGTGTCATGCGCAAGGCCCCAGGCAAGCAGTTCGGCTACATCATCCTGCCGGTCTGCATCCCCTCAGAACGCGTCAAGGACTACAACAACTACATCGACAGCGACCCGCAGTTCAAGGGCATCTGGAAGGTCATCAAAGCCCTGCGAGCCCACGACGAAAGTCTTGTGGACGAGGCCGAGTTCCGCCGCAAGATCAAGGTCATCACTGACCCCGGCAAAAAGGGTGGCGACGACCGCAAAGGCGGCGAACAAGCCGACCTACCGCTCGAATTCCCGGTCTTGCCCATCGACGCCATCAATGAAGCGGTCTATGCGGCTATTCCCAAGAAGCTAGGCGACCGTGAGTACTGGGCCGAATGGGCCAAGGGCATCGGTCAGGTGGCAGAGCGGCTGATCGCCCGAATCAATGCGTTGATTGACAGCTCACCTGCGTTGGCAACGGACTTTGCTCGCTTCCTCAAAGGCTTGCAGGACACGCTCAACCCCACCGTGAGTCGCGACGACGCGGTGGAGATGTTGGCGCAGCACATCCTGACGCTGCCAGTCTTTCAAGCCTTGTTCGCCGATTCCGACTTCCCCAATCGCAACGTGGTCGGACGCGCTCTGCAAGACATTGTGAACAAGCTGGATGCCGCTGCTGTGGGCTCAGAGACCGAAGGGCTGCAGAAGTTCTACGACAACGTGCGCGAGCGCGTGGCACTTGCGAAGAGCGACAAGTCCAAGCAGGAAATCATCCGCCACCTCTACGACACCTTCTTCCAGAACGCGTTTCCTCGCATGAAGGATCGTCTAGGCATCGTCTACACACCCGTGCAGGTCGTGGACTTCATCTTGCGCAGCGCCGATGCCGCCCTGCGCAAGCACTTCGGCGAATCGCTGGGTAGCGAGGGGGTGCAAATCCTCGACCCCTTCTCGGGCACGGGCACGTTTCCCGTGCGGCTGATTCAGTCGGGCTTGATTGACAAGGAGACCCTGCCGCACAAGTTCGCGCATGAACTGCACGCCAACGAAATCGTGCTGCTTGCCTACTACATCGCCACCATCAACATCGAGACGGCCTACCACGGCGTCATGGGCAACTACCAAGCCTTCGACGGCATGGTGCTCACCGACACCTTCCAAATGACGGAAGAAAACGACCTTGTGGACAAGGTGATCCTGCCCGAGAACAACGCTCGGGTGGAACGTCAGCTTGCCCAGCCTCTTCGCGTGATCGTCGGCAACCCTCCGTACTCCACAGGGCAAGAGAGTGCAAACGACAACAATCAGAACGACGGATACCCAACGCTTGATGAGGCCATCAGATCGAGCTACGTGGCCAACTCATCCGCCATGCTGGTACGGAATCTCTACGATTCCTACATCCGCGCCATTCGTTGGGCATCCAACCGTGTTGGCGAACGTGGCATCGTGGCCTTCGTTACGAATGGCTCATTCCTGGACGCGAACAACATGGATGGCCTGCGCAAGTGTTTGACGCAGGATTACAGCCATCTCTACATCTTCAATCTGCGCGGCAACGCCCGCACACAGGGCGAAGAGCGCCGCAAAGAAGGTGGCGGAATTTTTGGAGAAGGGTCGCGCACTCCCGTTGTTGTCTCCATCATGGTCAAGGACCCCGCCCACACAGGGCCTTGTGAGCTGAGATACCACGACATCGGCGACAGCCTGACGCAGCAGGAGAAGCTAGAGACCATCGAGCGCATCGGCAGCATCGATGGCATGGAGTGGCTGGTGCTTTCCCCAAACGCCGAAGGTGATTGGGTCAACCAACGAGACCCTGCGTTCGAGGCGTTCATTCCGCTGGGCGACAAGGACGATGGCGGCAGGCCGGTGGTCTTTGACGTGTACTCGCAAGGATTGCTAAGTGCTCGCGATGCCTGGGCCTACAACATGAGCAGACCCACGTTGGAGGCAAACATGCGTCGCATGATCGATGCCTTCAACGAAGACAGTGCGCGGTACATCAAGCTCTGCGAAGGCAAGACAAAGGACGAATGGCCGGAGGTGGAAACCGTCATCAATGCCGACCCGAAGAGGATCAGCTGGTCGCGAGCGTTGAAGGCCGACGCTAGGCGCGGAAAGGTCTATGCGTTCGAGCAGGCGTCGTTGACGCAGAGCATGTACCGCCCGTTCGCCAAGCAATGGTTGTACTTCAACCGTCGCTTCAACGAGATGGTGCTGCAGATGCCCAAGCTGTTCCCGACGCCTAAGCACAAGAACGTGGTGATTGCCGTAACGGGAACAGGCGCGTCCAAGTCGTTCTCTTGCCTAGCCGCAGACGCTATCCCAAATTACCACATGCACGACACCGGACAGTACTTCCCGCTGTACTGGTACGAGGCAGTGACAGATCAGGCCGAGGCTCAGAGCACCATGTTCGGAGCAGATGGCAAGGCCGATGCCGATGGATACGTACGGCGCGAATCCATCACAGACTGGGCACTCGACGCCTTCCGCAAGCACTACGCCGACCAAGCAATCACCAAGGAGGATGTCTTTTGGTATGTCTACGGCATCCTCCACTCCCCCGAGTACAAGAGGCGCTTCGGCACCGACCTCAAGAAGATGGTGCCTCGCGTTCCCTTTGCGAAGGACTTCCGAGCGTTCAGCACGGCTGGCCGCAAGCTTGGCGAATGGCATCTGAACTACGAGGACGTCGAACCTTACCCGCTGACCGAGGAAAGCAAGCGCCTCGTGATGGAGCCGGGCGACTTTCGAGTGGACAAGATGGCCTTCGGCAAGAAGGACGGCAAGCCCGACAAGTCCGTCATCGTCTACAACCCGCACCTGACCTTGCGTGACATCCCACTCGAAGCCTATGACTACGTCGTCAACGGCAAGTCGGCCATCGACTGGATCATGGAGCGGTATGCGGTGTCGGTAGACAAGTCCAGCGGCATCAAGAACGATCCCAACGAGTGGTCGTCTGATCCCCGATACATCGTTGATCTCTTGAAGCGAATCGTGAGAATTTCTGTGGAAACAACGCGCGTCGTTCGCGAGCTGCCAGACTTATTGGAGTCCAACTAGCGAACCGCAAATGAGGTGCCGGCAGCGGTCATACACAGCAGCCGGCATCACGTAGCGCCGAAGATTTTGTCGAACACCACTCTCACCAAGAGAAAGGTTCGTCTGCCTGCTGGCGAGACGATCACGTCCGCTCAATTAGCTGACGCAATTGCGAGCTATGTCGCGCCACCTCGCGCCACCTTGGTAGGCATGGAGTGCGTTGCACGGTGGAGCAAGCCGTTCCCAAGCGAAGACGGCTCGGCCTTAGCGGGCTTTCATGCCGCACGAAACCTGACAGCCGAAGAGTTCGAACTATTCGCTAAACAGCTGTCTCGTCTGCCTAAGCTACACGGGCGCATGTCAGAGGATGAAAAAGAGGATTTTCTGCGTCGATTCAAGGAATTGAACCCGAGCCAGGATTGGACGCCGGTCCTACGAATTGGTAGAGACACGCCTGCTGAACATGAGCTTCGATCAAATATATCTTCCCAGCATCGGAAGAAGATCAATGAAAAGGTGGCGTCGGGAGAACTCACTTCTATTCAGAAGAGCCAGAGCGAAAATGGTCAGTGGGTTCATATACTACTCATTAATCAAGCGCAAGAATATCTAAGAGGCCATGGATACCCTTGTACTCAAGATTTTCATGCTAAAGAATCCGCTCTGCAGTCTTCGCTAGGGAAGCCTACGCATCGAAATTATCTCGATGAGGTGGTTGAAGAAGCCATCGAGCTTGCACGCAGAATTTTTCATATCGATCCCGTTTGGCGCGCATTGGTGGAAATTGCAGCGACGGAGCACGGTGAGCTGTACTTGGATGAGAGCGACAGGAAATCACTCAAAGGGCCAGTTGAACAACAAACCATCAGCATTGTTGGCCAATCCAAGAAGCTCAAACGAGAACTAATAAGAGGACGATTGAGGACACGCAAGAAAAATCTCATGTGCGAATGATCAAAATCAGCCCGCCACCTGGCGGGCTTTTTTTCGACCCAATGCTGATCGTGCGCCTATCGGCATGCTCAAGGGAGATCTGCCACCCGGATGAATTCGGACGAAGTTGGACACATTGGCTAGCCTATGGAGTGGGCCCGGCACAGTGACGTCACCCTCACTTCACGGCAATAGCCATCATGCAGCAAGCTGTCCTACGCCTTCGAGAGATGAAGATCACCACAGGTCTCGGCCGCTCCTCAATCTACGCCAAGCTGAAGGCTGGCGGCCCCCATTTCGACCCCTCCTTTCCACGCCCAATCAAGCTTGGACAAGCTGCTGTCGGCTGGCTTGAGCATGAAGTGCACGCCTGGCTGGAATCGCGCCCTCGCACTGGATCCTGATCCGCATGAGCTACGTTCTAAAGCAGCGTACAGAGTGTCCCGGATCCGTACAAGCTAGCCCGACTGGGAAGCGCTCGAACAGTAGACGTGCTAACGCTGACAGTGCCCTCCAGCACCCCCTCTCACCTGGGCTAAGTCGTAATGCCACAAAGACCAGGCCACATGCGAAGAAAAAGCAAGAAAAGATCAGAGTCACCGCACGCATCTTCGACAAACACGAGATGATGAATTATGGATTTATATATTATTGATTATGTATAAGCCACAATCATCCCACTTATCGAGAGCTGATGAAGTCATCAGCAACAATGAATCAACTAAATCAATCAAGAAAGGAGATCAACAGCACAAGTCCACAGAAATCGGAATGCACTTGACAGACGAGCCCTATTCAAAGGAGGTCTTTGACAACTTTCAGGTTGAGAGTATTTTTGATCACGACAAGGAGGATGATGGCGCAGTCATAACGCACCAGTACGATGAACTCAGAAGACTCCGCATGCTTCATGAGCTTGTACGCCACATTGAAAAGAATCCGAAAGAGCGGGCCTTTAAGCGTTTCACAACCAAGACAGGAAAAGAGCGGCTGCATGTCACATCACTCGGCACGACATGCTTTGCACTACTCAATAGCCATTTACCTCAAAGAGACAGTCATCTTCGTCTTAGCGAGGAAATTGAGCTTCTTTTGGAAGTTGCCGAGACTCTTGGATTTCCATTGAAATGCAACTCAATTACGCAAGAAGTGGCATCTTGGATGAGCGGGACTGCCGATCTGAAAGAGTTTCTAGGAAAGCCAGTCGTTGAAATCATCAACACCTTCATCTTGAAGCTTGGCGAGAAACTGAGAAGCCAGCAATTCAGAGGAAGACGGTATGAGCGGCTTCGACAGGCCAATGAAAACCACGGATCAGCCTGCTCCTACATTGAAAGTCTATTCGGAAGGTATAAACGTCTTCTTGTTATTCGAATAGATTTACACTTCGCCAAGGAAGATGCGCCAAGACCCGACAACAAAGAGATCGCCAGGTTACTGCAGCGCTTCCTTAACAACTTTCGCCATACACGCTACGGATCAAAAAAGGTTGGGTATGTTTGGAAGCTTGAGGACGGTCATTCACGAGGGCCACACGTCCATTTACTGCTGCTTCTAAACGCTTCAGAACACCAGAAACACGCCTTCATTGCTGAGGAGATCGGTCGCTTCTGGGAGGAAAACATCACCAACGGGAAAGGTTATTTCATCTCATGCCATCGCAAGGGCTTCGAATATCGCTTTCCTGCACTAGGAGTCGTTGAACGGTACGACGAAGAGAAGCGCCAAAACATCTACCGCATCCTTCGTTACTTTACCAAGGCGGAGCAGTTCATGAAGATCGCTGGAAACCGCTGCTTTGGAAAGGGGAAACCAGCTCCTGTCAGGCCCAATCGGCTCGGCAGGCCTCCCAGCACAAGTTATTCGGCTACGCAAACCGTCTGACAGTTCGCAAGACCCCTTTCAAAAAATTCTTGGTTGTACATACTTAACTTGAATCAATCAAATACGCCATCACCAGCATGGCGCATTTTCATCGATTCACTTTTCAACCAAGACTTGGGGGTTTTATGGCTTTTGAATGCCCGCGCTGCAAGTCAGCGAATGTTGTCGCATTGGATCGCGCGAAGGGGCTCTGCGCAGACGTTGGATTGATCAGCGGAAGCGCTGCGGGTGCAACTGGTGCAGTCGCTGGGGCTCGCGCTGGTGCCGTCGTGGGGGCGGTAGGTGGACCCGCTGGCAGCACCGTAGGGATGCTGGCCGGGGCCTTGCTGGGTGCCTGGTTGGGCGCTGCATCTGGTCGCTACGCCGGCAGCCAAGTTGGCCAGTTCATCGACGAGCAGTGGCTGGAGAACTTGGAGTGCCAACGCTGCGGACACGCGTTTTCGTTGGAGGCCACATAGCGCCGTCATCGCTTGCCGGCAGAGCTGCTGCAAGCTCGGAATCCAATCAACCGTCACAACACAAGGTCGCCCTCCGGCACGGAGGTGCGACCTTTTTTGTGCCCTTTCACGAGGAAAAGAGATGTCTCATCAGATTCAGCAGATGGCCTTCGTCGGCCAAACGCCCTGGCATGGCCTGGGAAACCGCCTCGCGCGCAGCCAGCCGCTGGAGGTGTGGGCAACGCAAGCCGGCATGGACTGGTCAATTTGTGCCACTGCCGTTCGCTTCGAGGCCAAAGTTGCGGACCACACTGCCTTGTGTGCCTACGACGATCAGCGGGTCCTCTACAGGAGCGACACGCAGCAACCTCTGTCGGTCGTATCGGGCCGCTATCAGATCGTTCAGCCCAGAGAAGTTCTGGAGTTCTATCGCGATCTCACCGAAGTCGCGGGCTTCGAGCTTGAGACGGCAGGCGTACTGAAAGAAGGTCGTCGCTTCTGGGCTTTGGCACGCACTGGAAAGGAGTCAGCACTCATGGGAAGTGACGTTGTTCGCGGCTATTTGCTGCTGGCGACATCCTGCGATGGCACGCTGGCAACGATGGCTGTGCCCACGAGCATCCGCGTGGTGTGCAACAACACCTTGGCTATCGCGTTGAAGGACGCAGTCGGCGCTATCAAGGTTCCCCATCGAACTGCTTTCGACGCTGACAGGGTGAAACGGCAACTCGGCATTGCCGTAGGTCACTGGGACGGCTTCATGCTGCGCATGCGCGAGCTGGCGCAGCGCAAGGTGAAAGATCAGGAAGTGGCTCGATTCATCCAGCGCGTCATGTCGTCGAATGAGGCGCCAACTTCTGAGACCGCCAGAGAAGCCCATGGAAGGGCCATGAGGCGCGTCCTGGCGCTGTTTGAGGGGCAAGGCAGGGGATCGGAACTGCAAGCGAGCAAAGGGACCGCCTGGGGCCTTCTGAACGCCGTCACTGAGTTTGTCGATCACGAGCGGCGGGCTCGCAGCGCAGCGTATCGCCTCGATAGCGCGTGGTTCGGTCAGGGAGCAGCGCTCAAAGAGCGGGCGTTGTCGAATGCGCTTTCGCTTGTCGATTGAGCAACCTAGCCCGCTGTTGGTTTAGACCTGGGTTTAGATCTCAGCTCAATCCTAGGCATAGAAAGGACAACGGGCTAGCTTCCGTGAAGAAGCTAACCCGTTGAATTTACTGCTCTAACTTTGGTCGGGGCGGCGGGATTCGAACTCGCGACCCCTTGCACCCCATGCAAGTGCGCTACCAGGCTGCGCTACGCCCCGACTGAGCCCGCGACTATAACTCAGTCTTCCAGCGTTTCCCGGATGCGCAGCAGCTCCATGCGCAGTTCGCCCGGCCCGATCGGTTCGAGATGGCCGTTTGGAATCTGGATCGGATGCAGCGTGGCCGGGGCCGATAGCTGGTCCGAAAGTTGGTTGCGCGCGCCGCTGATCGTGAAGCCTTGGTCGTAGAGCAGATCGCGGATGCGGCGCACCAGCAGCACCTCGTGGTGCTGGTAGTAGCGGCGGTTGCCGCGGCGCTTCTGCGGGCGCAACTGGGTGAACTCCTGTTCCCAGTAGCGCAGCACATAGGGCTTGACGCCGCACAGCTCGCTGACCTCACCGATGGTGAAGTAGCGCTTGGCGGGGATGGGGGGCAGACCGTTGTCCATGACGAGGCCGCGATGCTAGCCGCAGCTCAGCGTTCGTCATCCCCCTGAACGGTCGCCTTCAGTTTCTGGCTGGCATGAAAGGTGACGACCTGTCGCGCCTCGATGGGGATCAGCTCGCCGGTGCGCGGGTTGCGCCCCGGTCGGGCGGCCTTCATGCGCAGGCCAAAGTTGCCGAAGCCGCTGAGCTTGACCTCCCGGCCGGCGATCAGGCTCTCGCTGCTCAGGTCGAAGAAGGCTTCGACCATGTCCTTGGCTTCGCGCTTGTTCAAGCCGAGCTTCTCGAACAACAGCTCCGAGAGTTCGGCCTTGGTCAGCGTCGGCGTCTCGATCGACGCGATCAGGGCCGAGAGCTTCAGGGGTTCGTCCATGTGGCGGTTCTCCTCAGGCGCGCAGACGCGCTTGCACGCGCTGCTGCAGGCTGGCGAGCACGGCCTGCACGGCCGTGTCGATGCGCTCGTCGGTGAGCGTGGCGGCGTCGTCCTGCAGGCTCAGGCGCACGGCCAGGCTGCGTTCGGCGCTGCCGGCCGGGCGGTAGATGTCGAACAGGCGGGCGTCGCGCACGATGGGGTCCTGGGCCGCGTGGATGGCGGCCATCAACGCTTCGTGGGTAATCGCGTCTCCGACCACGACGGCCAGATCGCGTTGCGCGGCCGGGTGGCGGGGCACCGGCCTCACGTCGGGCAGCGGTTGCTGCAGCAGGGCATCCAGATCCAGCTCGAACAGCAGCGGCGAGGCCGGCAGTTCGTAGGCCTGGCGCCAGCGCGGGTGCAGTTCGCCGAGCACGCCGACGGCGCGGCCATCGACCAGCACCTCGGCCGAGCGACCGGGGTGCAAGGCCGGGTGGCTGACCGGGCGGAAGCTGGCGGCGCGCGGCGCCAGCAGCGCTTCGACATCACCCTTCAGATCGTAGAAGTCGACCGCGCGCTCCTTCAGGCCCCATTGCTGCGCATCCAGCGCGCCATAGGCCAGGCCGGCGACACGGCGCGGCTGGCGGATGCCGGCAACGTCGAGCGGACCGTCCTGCTGCGCAGCATCGCGCCAGAACACGCGGCCGGTCTCGAACAGGCGGACGCGCGACTGCCGGCGCGCCAGGTTGTGCCTCAGGATCTCGATCAGGCTGCCGAGCAGCGAGGAGCGCATCACCGACAGCGGTGCGGCGATCGGGTTGAGCACGCGAATCGGATCGCCGTTGCCGGCCAGTTCGCGCTCCCAGCGCTCCTCGACGAAGCTGAAGTTGATCGTCTCCTGATAGCCCAGTTGGGCCAGCTGGCGACGCAAGCGGGCCAGCGGACGCAGCGCCTCGGGCAACAGGCGCGGGGCCACCGGGCCGATGGGCGGCCCCTCGTTCAGCCGGTGCAGGCCGAGCACGCGGATGACTTCCTCGATCAGGTCTTCCTCGATCTGGATGTCGTGCCGCCAGCTCGGCGGCGTGACGGTGATCTCGCCCTCGCCGGCACTGAACGCGAAGCCCAGGCGCTGGAACACCTGTTCGCACTCGGCCTGCGTGACCGGGATGCCGAGCACGCGCGCGGCACGCGCCACGCGCAAGGTCACCGGCTTGGCCTCGGGCAGGCGCAGCACCTGATCGTCCAGCGGGCCGGGCTGGCCGCCGCAGATCTCCAACACCAACTGGGTGATGCGCTCGATGTGCTGCGGGATCGTCGCCGGGTCCACGCCGCGCTCGAAACGGTAGCCGGCGTCGGTGCTGAAGTTGTAGCGGCGCGCACGGCCCTGGACGGCCTCGGGCCACCAGAACGCCGCCTCGATGTAGATATTGCGCGTGTCGTCGCCGACCGCGGTGGCGTCGCCGCCCATGATGCCGGCCAGGGACTCGAGCTGTTGCGCGTCAGCGATCACGCCGACCTTTTCGTCGACCGTGATGGTGTTGCCGTTGAGCAGCTTGAGCTGTTCGCCCTGTCTCCCCCAGCGCACCTGCAGGCCGCCGTGGATCTTGTCCAGGTCGAACATATGGCTGGGACGGCCGAGTTCGAACATCACGTAGTTCGAGATGTCGACCAGGCTGGAAACCGGGCGCTGGCCGCAGGCAGCCAGGCGGTCCAGCATCCATTGCGGGGTCTTCGCCTTCGGGTTCACGCCGTGCACGACACGACCGGCAAAGCGGCCGCAGAGGTCCGCGGCCTCGACCTTCACCGGCAGGCGCTGGTCGATTGCCGGCACCGCGGCCGCCATGGGCGGCAGCGTCAGCGGCGCGCCGGTCAGCGCGCTGAGTTCGCGCGCCACGCCGAGCACCGAGGCCGCATGGCCGAGGTTGGGCGTGAGCTTCAGCGTGAACAGCATGTCGTCGAGCGACAGCTGATCGCGGATGCTCTTGCCGACGGTCGCAGCCGCATCGAGCTCCAGCAGGCCGCCGTGGTCGGTCGACAGGCCCAGCTCGCGCGCCGAGCACAGCATGCCGAAGCTCTCGACGCCGCGCAGCTTGCCGACCTTGATCTTGAAGGGCTTGCCATCCGATTTTTCGTCGGTCGCCGGGGGCAGTTCGGCTCCCACCGTGGCCAGCGGCACCTTGATGCCGACGCGCGCATTCGGCGCGCCGCAGACGATCTGCAGCAGCTCAGGCCCGCCGGCGTTGACTTTGCAGACGCGCAGGCGGTCCGCATCGGGATGCTGGGCCGCCTCGACGATCTCTGCCACGACCACGCCGCTGAAGGGCGGCGCGAGCGGGCGCAGCTCCTCGACCTCGAAGCCGGACAGGGTCAGCAGGTCGGCGAGCTCTTGGGTGTTCAGCGGCGGGTTGCAGAAGGACCGCAGCCAGGATTCAGGAAATTGCATACCGCTCGATCAATTGAACTGGGCGAGGAAGCGCAGATCGCCCTCGAAGAACTGGCGCAGGTCGTTGACGCCATAGCGCAGCATGGTCAGGCGGTCCGGCCCCATGCCGAAGGCGAAGCCGATGTAGCGCTCCGGGTCCAGGCCGAAATTGCGCACCACGTTCGGGTGCACCTGGCCGGAGCCGGCGACTTCCAGCCAGCGGCCCTTCAGCGGACCGTCGCCGAATGCAATGTCGATCTCCGCCGAGGGCTCGGTGAACGGGAAATAGCTCGGCCGGAAGCGCAGCTCCAGCTGCTCCGTCTCAAAGAAGGTCTTGCAAAAGCCGGTGAACACCGCCTTGAGGTCGCGGAAGCTGACGTTCTCGCCAATCCACAGGCCTTCGCACTGGTGGAACATCGGCGAGTGCGTGGCATCGCTGTCCACGCGGTAGGTGCGGCCCGGCGCGATCACGCGGATTTCGGGCATCTGCGCCTGACCGGCGTATTTGGCCGCATGGGCACGTGCGTAGCGCACCTGCATCGGGCTGGTGTGCGTGCGCAGGCAGTACGGGAGGCCTTCGGCGTCTTTCATGTCGACGTAGAAGGTGTCCTGCATCGAACGCGCCGGGTGGTTGGCCGGGTTGTTCAGCGCGGTGAAGTTCATCCAGTCGGTCTCGATCTCCGGACCGTCGGCGACGTCGAAGCCCATCGAGCCGAAGATCGCCTCGATGCGCTCGATGGTGCGGGTCACCGGATGCAGGCCGCCGGCGCCGCGGGCGCGACCGGGCAGGGTCACGTCCAGCGCCTCGGCCTTCAACTGCGCGGCCAGTTCGGCTTCGGCGAGCTCAGCGCGACGGCCGGAGAGCAGGCCCTCGATCTGCTGCTTGGCCTGGTTGATCTCGGCGCCGCGGCTCTTCTTCTCCTCAACGGAGAGCTGCGCCAGCCCCTTCATCAGCTCGGTGATGCGGCCACTCTTGCCCAGGAAACGCGCCTTTGCGTCCTCCAGTTGGGCCGGCGCCGAGGCCGCGGCGAACGCGGTCTTCGCCTCTTCGATCAGTTCAAGCAAAGCAGACATGCGACTCGGAAACTACGCAGAAAAAAGGAAGGCCGAGCACCGCGGGGTGTTCGGCCTTCGCTAAGGCGCTCCCGGCGAACCGGGAGCTGGAGGCAGTTACGCCAGCGCGGCCTTGACCTTCGCAAAAATGGCGGCAAAGCCGGCCGGATCGTGAACCGCGAGATCGGCCAGGACCTTGCGGTCGATGTCGATCTGGGCCTTCTTCAGGCCGGCCACGAACTTGCTGTAGGTCAGGCCCAGGCCACGCGAGGCGGCATTGATACGGGCGATCCAGAGCTGACGGAAGACGCGCTTCTTGGCACGACGGTCACGGTAGGCGTACTGACCCGCCTTCATCACCGCCTGCTTGGCGATGCGGAAGACGTTCTTACGACGACCGCGGAAGCCCTTGGCCAGGGCCAGGACCTTCTTGTGACGGGCGCGAGCGGTTACACCACGTTTGACGCGAGGCATGTGTGATCTCCTTGATTACTGGATTACAGACCGGCCATCGGCAACATCTGTGCGATGTGGCCCATGTTGGTCTCATGCACGGTCACGGCGCCGCGGAGCTGGCGCTTGTTCTTCGTGGTCTTCTTCGTCAGGATGTGGCGCTTGAACGCTTGACCGCGCTTGACGGTGCCACCCGGACGCACGCGAAAACGCTTCTTCGCGCTGCTCTTGGTCTTCATCTTGGGCATTGCTGCTCCTTCTATGTATGCCGGGCTGGGCGGCTGGGGTTGCCCCAGCACTTGATGGCCTGCTCGGCTTATGCAACCGGAACGCTGACCAAAGCGCCCCGGCTGATTCCTCGGTTTCGAATTACTGCTTCTTCTTCGGCGCCAGGATCATGATCATCTGGCGCCCTTCCAGCTTGGGCATGTGCTCCACCACCGCCACATCGGCCAGCTCGTCACGGATCTTTTCCAACAGGCGCAGGCCGATGTCCTGGTGCGTGATCTCGCGGCCGCGGTAGCGCAGCGTGACCTTGCCCTTGTCGCCGTCCTCCCCGATGAAGCGGCGCAGATTGCGCATCTTCACGTTGTAGTCGGCGTCATCGGTACCCGGGCGGAACTTGACTTCCTTGACGTCGATGACCTTCTGCTTCGACTTCGCCTCGGCCGCCTTCTTCTGTTCCTGGTACTTGAACTTGCCGTAGTCCATCAACCGGCACACGGGCGGGTTGGCGGTGGCGGCAATTTCCACCAGGTCCACATCGGCGTCCCCGGCCAGACGCAGCGCTTCCATGATGGAAACGATGCCCAGCGGCTCGTTCTCCACGCCGTTCAGGCGCACTTCAGGGGCGGTGATCTCGCGGTTCAGCCGGTGCTTGCGTTCGACATTGGGCTGGCGACGGTCGAAGAAGGTAGCGATGGTGGTTCCTTGTTCGTTACTGAAAAACGCGATGCGCGCCTGGGCTGCTCAGACCTTGGCTGCGATATCGGTCGCGAGCTTCGAGGCGAAGTCGCCGACCGACATGACACCGAGATCCTGATTGCCACGGGCGCGCACGGCGACGCTGTGGTTTTCCCTCTCCTTGTCGCCGACGACGCAGATGAAGGGCACCTTTTGCAAGGCGTGACTGCGGATTTTATAGGTGATCTTGTCCCCGCGCACGTCTGCCTGGGCCCTAAGCCCTTGTTTCTGCAGCATTTTTGCGACTTCCTGGGCGTATTCGGCCTGGTTTTCGCTGATCGAGCAGACGACGACCTGGGTCGGCGCCAGCCAGACCGGCAGCGCGCCGGCGTGCTGCTCGATGAGGATGCCGATGAAGCGCTCCAGGCTGCCGACGATGGCCCGGTGCAGCATCACCGGCGTGCGGTGGCTGCTGTCTTCGGCCACATAGCTGGCGTCCAGGCGCTCGGCCATGCTGAAGTCGACCTGCATGGTGCCGCACTGCCATTCGCGGCCCAGCGCGTCCTTCAGCGTGTACTCGATCTTCGGGCCGTAGAAGGCGCCGTCGCCGGGGGCGATGACGAATTCGCAGCCGGAGGCGCGCAGGCTTTCCATCAGCGCGTGCTCGGCCTTGTCCCAGATCTCGTCGGAGCCGATGCGCGCCTCGGGCCGCGTCGCCACCTTGTAGAGAATGTCCGTGAAGCCGAAGTCCTTGTAGACCTGCTGCAGCAAGGTCGTGTAGGTGATGCACTCCGGCAGGATCTGCTCTTCCGTGCAGAAGATGTGCCCGTCGTCCTGCGTGAAGGCACGCACGCGCATGATGCCGTGCAGGCCGCCGGTGGGCTCGTTGCGGTGGCACTGGCCGAACTCGCCGTAGCGCAGCGGCAGGTCACGGTAGCTCTTCACGCCCTGCTTGAAGATCAGGATGTGGCCCGGGCAGTTCATCGGCTTGAGCGCGTAGTCGCGCTTCTCCGACTCCGTCGTGAACATGTTCTCGCGGTACTTCTGCCAGTGCCCGGTCTTCTCCCACAGGCCCTGGTCGAGGATCTGCGGGCCCTTGACCTCCTGGTAGCCGTTGTCGCGGTACACGCGGCGCATGTACTGCTCGACCTCCTGCCAGACGGTCCAGCCCTTGGGGTGCCAGAACACCGTGCCGGGGCTGTGCTCGTCCAGGTGGAACAGATCCAGCTCCTTGCCCAGCTTGCGGTGGTCGCGCTTCTCGGCCTCCTCCAGGCGGGTCAGATAGGCCTGCAGATCGTCCTTGCTCGCCCAGGCCGTGCCATAGACGCGCTGCAGCATCTCGTTGCGGTGGTCGCCGCGCCAGTAGGCGCCGGCCACCTTCATCAGCTTGAAGTGCTTGAGCTTGCCCGTGCTCGGCACGTGCGGGCCGCGGCACAGATCCTCGAAGCCCCCCTCGCGGTAGAGGCTGACGTCCTCGCCGGCCGGGATGCTGCCGATGATCTCGGCCTTGTAGGCCTCGCCCATGGCCTTGAAATGGGCAATCGCCTCGTCGCGCGGCAGCACGCGGCGCTCGACCTTCTCGTCCTTCTTCGCCAGTTCCTGCATCTTGGCCTCGATGGCCGCCAGATCCTCGGGCGTAAACGGACGCTTGTAGCTGAAGTCGTAATAGAAGCCGTTGTCGATCACCGGCCCGATCGTCACCTGGGCCTCGGGGAACAGCTCCTTCACCGCATAGGCCAGCAAATGCGCGGTGCTGTGGCGGATCAACTCCAGGCCATCGGCGTCTTTCTCCGTGACGATGGCGAGTTGGGCATCCTGCTCGATCAGGTACGACAGGTCGACGAGCTTGCCGTCCACCTTGCCACCGAGGGCCGCCTTGGCCAGACCGGCACCGATGCTGGCGGCCACCTGGCCGACCGTGACGGGCGCGTCGAAGGGGCGCTTCGAACCGTCGGGAAGTTGAATCGAAATCATGAAGAGGTGCTCCGGAAAAACAAAACGCGGCCGAGAGGGCCGCGTTCTTGGGAAAAGGCAGAAAGACTTACGCGCAGCACCACGCGGCGGGGCTGCGCCGTTCGCTGGAGGTACTAGTCCGCGGTGTCATAACCGTGCTGCCTTTCCCGTTCTTGTTCGTTGGATGAGGTCGCGATTCTAGAGCGGCTGCGCCTGCAGGCTGTCGCGCGACGCCATCTGCAGGAAGGATTCGGCCAGGCGCTCGCTTTCCGCGACCGCCTGCCGCCAGCGCTGCATGCGCTCGGCCGGAGGCAGTTTCACGAAGTCGTTGCGGTCCGGCAGCTTGCCACCCGGCAGGCTGCGCACCCAGTCAGCGTCGGGCACCAGCAGCACCAGGTTGTCCAGGAACGGACTGGGTCGGTGGCGGCGCTTGAGCATCTTGTCCAGCCAGCCCGGGATCACCTCGCGCTGGAAATGCGGGTAAAGCGCCAGTGGCGCCGCGCCGCCCAGCAAGCCGCGGTAGTCCAGATGCAGGTGGTAGTCGGTGATGCCGCCGTCCCAGTAGGCACCGCGCGGTGCGCCGGGCAGGTCCTGCTGGGCGGCCAGCCAAAAGGGGATGGAGCAGCTGGCCAGCAGCGCGGGGCGCAGATTCGCTTCGCTCAGTGGCAGCTCGCGGCTGGCGAAATCGCTCAAAGCCAGGGGCAGGTGCTGACGCGAATCGGAGAACACGACGCGCTCCAGCCAATGGCCCAGCCAGGGCCGGTGCAGCGCATTGGCCGCGTAAGCGCCGAGATAGCCCAACGGCGTGCGCAGTCGCCCCTCACGGGCCAGCAGACGGCCCTTGCCGCGCGAAGTGACGATGTGCAGCCGGTGGCGCGGATGCGCCAGCAACTCGGGTTCACGGCCCTTGAACTGCTGGGCCAGGATGGCCTCGAACTTCGCGCTGACCGGGCCGGCACGCAGCTTCTTCTCGCCCGGCTCGGGATCGTAGTGCTGCGTGATGTAGGCCTCGGCCAGGGTGGCGAAGTTTGCTGCCGCATCGCCCGGCAGGCAGGCCGTCGTCATGCGCCAGGCGCCGATGCTGGCGCCGACCAGATGCAGGGGCTCGGGGCCGCGCAGCCAGCTGCCGAACAGCAGCCGGTCCAGGTGGTTCAGGATCAGGCCCTTGGGGCCACCGGCCGCCGCGGGCAGCAGGCCGATGTCTTCAGGCTGCAGCCCGCGCTCGGCGAGCCGCGCGCGGGCTGCAGGTCCTGCGTGAAGCCTTAGAACTTGTGCTCCCAATTGATCGAATACCAAGTCTTGGGCCGGCGCTCGGTCCAGCTGAAGTCGCCATTGGACAACAGGGTCAGATTGCGCTGGTCGACGGCCTGGAAATTGTTCGCCGACACGCGCAGCGAATCGGTACGGCTGATGTTCCACATCGCGAACATGTCGATGGTGCGCGCACGCCCGTTGTCCAGGCGTTGCAGGCTGCTCTGCTGGACCTCGTAGCTCGGCGTGTAGGCCAGGCTGGCGCCCAGCGACACCGGCAGGCTCTTCAACCGGTAGTCGAAGCCCAGGTTGGCCGACCAGGGTTGCTGCTGCTCCAGGCGGTTGTCCGGCCCGGGGATGTCGTCGACCTTGGAGGTGTAGAACGAGACCGAAGCACGCAGGCTCAGCGCGGTGGACGGCTCGAACAGCGAGGGCAGCAACTCGTTGGCGCGGCCCTTGATCTCGAACTCCAGACCCGAGGTCGTCGCCTTGCTCAGATTGACCGGCTTGGCCACCCAGCGCGGCACAGTCGCCCAGGGCACGGTTTCCTGCACCAGGCTGTTCCTCACCAAGCCGGTGATGCGGCGGTGGAACACGCCCACCGAGATCATGCCGCCCGCCTTCAGATAGGTTTCCCAGGCGAGGTCCAGGCCGGTGGCCAGTTCGGGCTCGAGCAGCGGGTTGCCGACGCGGTCGGGCGCCGTCTCGGTGTTCGGACCGGTGGTCGGGTAGTTGGTGTTGATCGTCGGGCGGGCGATCAGCTGGTCGATGTTCGGTGCCTTGTAGCTGCGCGTCAGGCTGGCGCGGATCAGGTCGCGGCCCTTGGGATCGAACTTGTAGTTCAGGTGCAGCAGCGGCGTGGTCACGCTGGAGGTCGAGCGGAAGTCGCTGCCGGCGCCCTCGCTGACGGTGCGGATGCGCTCGTTGCGGATGCCGAAGTAGGCCGACCACTGCGGGTTGATCTCCCACTCGTCCTGCGCGTAGATGGCGCTGCGGGTAATCGTCGCGTCGAAGGGCTGGCCCTCGATGCCGGGCAGCAACTCGACGCCGTTCTCCACCGTGCGGCGCTTCTCGTCGCGGGTGCGGCGCTCGACCTCGGCGCCTGCGGTGAAGGTGTGCTCCTCACCGACCAGGCGGGTGTACTTGCCGCTGATCTGCGCGCCGCGGTTCTTGTTGTCGCCCACCGTCTGGCGGTCGATGGTCTGCGTGCCGGCGGCGTTGCGGCCAATGAAGCGGGTGTCGAAATCGGCACCGCCCTGCCCCAGGCTGGCGCGCAGCTCGATGCGGTCGTCCTCGGTGTAGCGGTTGTTGTACTGAAGGTTCAGACGCGTCGCCTGGAACTTGCCGCGGTTCGTGAAGCTGTCGTCGACGCTGCTCGGCGCGCTGCCCAGCAGCACCGTGGTGCGCGTTTCGCCCTTGTTGCGGAAGTTGTTGCTGATCGCGAAGGCCTGCAGGGTCAGGCTCTCGTCGTCGCCCAGCTTGATGTTCAAGCGCGGCGCGATGTTGAAGCCATAGCCCCAGGGGATGTCGTGGCCCTCGGTGGCGACGCGCTGCGGCTGCAGCTGGGCGTCGCGGCCCAGGCGCTCGCCGCTGCTCTCGTTCATCAGCCGCCAGCTGAAGAAGGACACCGGCATCACGAAGCCCAGGCCGCCCTTGCGGTCGCCATAGGTGAAGCCGGCATTCAGCACCGGCTTGTCGTCGTTGTAGGCAAAGCCCACGCGCAGGTCCTTCTGCACGACGCGCGGCGCGTCGCGCAGGATGATGTTCACGGTACCGGCGATCGCCTGGGCGCTCTGGTCGGCGGTCGGCGACTTGCTGACCTCGATGCGCTCGACCGAGGCCGGGTTCACCTGCTCCAGGTTGAAGCCGGGAGGTGCCGGCTCCCCATTGACGAGGATCTGCGTGAACGCGCCGCCCAGGCCGCGCATGCGCAACTGGCCGCCGCTGACATTGACGCCGGGCAGGCGCTTGAGCACGTCGGAGAGCTGGGTGTCACCGTATTTGTCGAGCTCCTCGCGGCCGTAGAGCTGCTTGGCCACCGGCGCGCGGCGACGCATCTCGGTGTCGGTCGTGCGCTGCCCGCGGACCTCGACGCGGTCCAGCTGCTGCTGGTTCCCCGGCTGGGCTTGCTGGCTCTCGACTTCCTGCTGGGCGTGGGCGGTGGCGACGCAAAAAGCGGCCGCCAGGGCGACCGCGTGAAGCTTGTGATGCATGGATTAGCTCTTGTTCTGGGCGCGTGCAAATGCAGCGGCCAGAGCATTGGCCATCGGCGGATTCTTGGCATTGGTCATAGTGGGGTTTGCACCACGATGACTTCCGGCACGCGGCGCCTCGCGGTCCCTGGACGCCGGCTGCTCTGGCGAGGTGTTCATCTTCATCGTCAGCGAGATCCGCTGGCGCTGCAGATCGACCTCCAGCACCTTGACGCGCACGATGTCGCCGGTCTTCACGACCTCGCGGGCATCGTTGACGAATTTGTTGCTGAGCTGGCTGACATGGATCAGCCCGTCCTGGTGCACGCCCAGGTCGACGAAGGCGCCAAACTGCGCGACGTTGCTGACCGTGCCCTCCAGCACCATGCCGGGCTGCAAGTCCTTCAGGTCCTCGACGCCATCGTTGAAGCGCGCCACCTTGAAGTCGGGGCGCGGGTCGCGGCCCGGCTTCTCCAGCTCGGCCAGCACGTCCTTCACGGTGATCGCGCCGAAACGCGTGTCGGCCAGCTCCTGGGCGATGCTTTCCGGCTTCACGCGACGCAGCACATCGGCCCGGCCAATGACCTCGGCCAGCGGCTGCTTCAGCACGCCGAGCAGCTTCTCCACCACCGGATAGGTCTCGGGGTGCACGCCGCTGATGTCCAGCGGGTTGTCGCCGTCGCGGATGCGCAGGAAGCCGGCCGACAGCTCGAAGGTCTTGGGCCCGAGGCCGCTGACGTCGAGCAACTGCTTGCGGTTGCGGAACGGACCGTTCGCATCGCGGTGGCGCACGATGGCGCCAGCCAGGCCCTGCGTCAGGCCCGAGACCCGCGCCAGCAGCGAGGGCGACGCAGTGTTCAAGTCCACGCCGACACCGTTCACGCAATCCTCGACCACCGCATCCAGCGAACGCGCCAGCTCGCTCTGGTTGACATCGTGCTGATACTGGCCGACGCCGATGCTCTTCGGATCGATCTTCACCAGCTCGGCCAGCGGATCCTGCAGGCGGCGGGCAATGGACACCGCGCCGCGCAGGCTCACGTCCAGATCCGGCAGCTCCTTGCTCGCCGCCTCCGACGCCGAGTAGACCGAGGCGCCCGCCTCGCTGACCACGACCTTCTGCAGCGCGATGTCCGGCGCCATCTGCGTCAGGCGCTTGATCAGGTCGGCGGCCAGCTTGTCGGTCTCGCGGCTGGCGGTGCCGTTGCCGATCGCGATCAGGTTGACGCCATGCGCCGCGCAGAGCTTGGCCAGGGTGTGCAGCGAGCCTTCCCAGTCGCGGCGCGGCTCGTGCGGATAGACCGTGCTGGTGGCCAGCACCTTGCCGGTGTCGCCGACCACCGCCACCTTGACGCCGGTGCGGATGCCCGGGTCCAGACCCATCACCACCTTGCGGCCGGCCGGCGCGGCGAGCAGCAGGTCGCGCAGGTTTTCGGCAAAGACCTTGATCGCCGTGCCCTCGGCGGCCTCGCGCAGACGGCCGAACAGATCGCGCTCCAGGCTCATGCTGAGCTTGACCTTCCAGGTCCAGCCCACGGTCTTGCGGACCAGCGCATCGCCGGGCCGGCCCAGGTTGGACCAGCCCAGATGCGCGGCAATCTTCATCTCCGCCAGCGTCGGCTTGCCGGGCACCAGTTCCTCGTTCAGCTTCAGCTTGGCGTCCAGGAAACCCGCCTGACGGCCGCGGAACACGGCCAGCGCGCGATGGCTGGGCACGCGGGCGATCGGCTCGTCGTAGTCGAAGTAGTCGCGGAACTTCGCGACCTCGGCATCGTTCTCGTTCTGCCCGGCGACCAGCTTGCTGTCGAACAGGCCTTCGGCCCACAGCCACTCGCGCAGCTTGCCGACCAGCACCGCATCCTCGGCCCATTGTTCGGACAGCAGATCGCGCACGCCGTCGAGCACCGCGAGCGCATCGGCAAAGCCGGCCTCCGCGTTGACGAAGGCAAGGGCCTCGGCGGCCGGGTCCAGCGAGAGATCGGCGAGCAGCTTCTCGGCCAGCGGCGCCAAACCGGCCTCGCGGGCGATCTGGCCCTTGGTGCGGCGCTTGGGCTTGTAGGGCGCGTACAGGTCTTCGAGCAACTGCTTGGTGTCGGCCGCCTCGAAGGCGGCGCGCAGCGCGTCGCTCAGCTTGCCCTGCTCGTCGACGCTCTTGATCACCGCGGCGCGGCGCTCCTCGAGCTCGCGCAGATAGCCCAGGCGGGCCTCCAGCTCGCGCAACTGCACGTCGTCGAGACCATCGGTGGCCTCCTTGCGGTAGCGGGCGATGAAGGGAACCGTTGCGCCCTCATCCAGCAGGCTCACGGCGGCCTGCACCTGCGCCGGGCGAACCTTCAGTTCGGCGGCGATCTGCGAAAGGATTCGATCCACGAAAACAAAGGGCGCCTGCACAGGCGCCCGGGGGAAACGCGAAGGGCGTGAATTCTGCCAAAGCGCCCTGCGGAGTCGGCCGGAAGCCCTCCGGTCTCAGGCGCCGCGCAGGGTCTGGCGCAGTTGCTCGCCAAGCTCGGGGCGCTCGGCGAACGGATCGCTGGGGTTGCGCGCGTGGAGCATCTCGTCGGCCCGCAGGCCCACCAGGCCCAGGGCCTTGGGGTGGCTGAAGACCCAGAAACGGTGCGCGCGCACCGCGTCCAGCACCATCGCCGCGACATCGGCGGCGCTGAGCTTGCCGCTGGCCACCGCCTTGCTGCTCATCAGGTAGCTGGCCTTCTGGCTGGGCGTGGCCTGGTGCTGAGTGGCCGGGTCGCGGTTTCGGTGGCTGTCGGCAATGCCGGTCGGCACGAAATAGGGGCAGAGCACCGACGCGCGGACCTGATCGCCGACCAGGGCCAGGTCGTGATGCAGGGTCTCGCTCAAGCTGACCACCGCATGCTTGCTGACGTTGTAGGGCCCGGACAGCGGCGGGTTCAATACACCGGCCATGCTGGCGGTGTTGACGACATGCCCCTCGTAGTTGGGGTCGACCTTCGCGGCGGCCAGCATCATCGGCGTGAACAGGCGCACGCCATGCACCACGCCCATCAGGTTCACGCCCAGCACCCAGTCCCAGTCGGCCGGCGTGGCCTCCCAGATCAGGCCGCCGAAGGCCACACCGGCATTGTTGAAGACCAGATGCGGCGCACCCAGCCGCGCCTGCACGGCGGCGGCCAGGGTCGCCATCTCGGCGGCGCTGCTCACGTCCACCCGCTGCGCCATCGCCGGCTGCAGTTCCTCGGCCGCGCGGGCCAGCGCGTCGGCCTGCACGTCGACCAGCACCAGCCGCATGCCTTCGGTCCGGCACAGACGCGCCAGTTCCAGGCCGAAGCCGCTGCCCGCGCCGGTGATGACGGCCGTCTTGCCCTTGAGATCCTTCATGGCTTCACTTCCTGCTTTCAGTTCCGGCGCATCTCGCGGTGCGGGATGCCGTCCTCGTCAAAGATCTCGCCCACGCCGACGAAGCCGGCACGGCCGTAATAGGCCTGCAGATGCGCCTGCGCGAACAGGGTGATGCCCTGTCCCGGCCAGTGTCGCGCGCAGGCCTGCACCGCTCGCGCGGCCAGCTCATGGCCGAGGCCACGCCCTCGCGCAGCCGCCGTGGTCAGCACGCGGCCGATCACCGGCCCCGCCTCCGGTCGCGCCCTCAGACCCGGCGGCAGGAGGCGCGCGTAGGCCAGCAGTTCGCCGTTCTCGGTTGCCCTCAGGTGCAGGGCCTGCGGATCCAGGCCGTCGACATCCTGGTAGGCGCAGTCCTGCTCGACGATGAAGACCTCGGCGCGGCGCAGCAGGATCTCGTGCAGGCGCTGCACGCCGAGCTCGTCGAAGCGCAGGCAGTCCCAGTTCATAGCGCCGCCGCGTCCACCGTGGCGAGCAGGGGCTGGCGCGCCAGCACCGGCGCCAGCCAGGCCGGCACCAGGGGCAGCTCGTAGGCGTAGAAATAGGCGCAGGCCGCCTCCAGGCCCGCCTGCTGCGAAGGCGTCGCCGCCAGCACCAGCTCCAGCCAGACCCAGGCCAGCACGAAATGCCCGAACCCCTGGAGATAGGGCGTGGCGTGGGCCGCCGCATCAGCCGGCTGCCCACTGGCCCAGGCCGCCTTGGTGGCCTTGCCGACCAAGGCCAGCGTCGCGGCCAGTTGGTTCGCCCGCTCGGCCAGTTCGGGCCGCTGCAGCGCGCGCTCGATCGTGGCGTTGACCCTCGCCGCAAAGGCCTGCAGGAGCGCCGGCTGGCTGGCCTTCCTGAGCAGCAGGTCCAGGCCCTGGATGCCATGCGTGCCTTCGTGGATCATGTTCAGGCGGTTGTCGCGCCAGTACTGCTCCAGCGGCCAGTCGCGCGTGTAGCCGGCGCCGCCCAGCACCTGGATGGCCAGGCTGTTGCCCTCCAGGCCCCACTGGCTGGGCCAGCTCTTGGCGACCGGGATCAGCAAGGCCAGCAGTTGTGTGGCCTCGTCGAGCGCCGGCCCGCTGCTGCGCTGCTCGTCGACCAGACGCGCGCAGTACAGGTTCAGCGCCAGCGCGCCATAGGCATAGCTTTTCTGCGCCAGCAGCATGCGGCGCACATCGGCATGCTGAGTCAGCGCGATCTGCGGGCCACCGCGCATGCCGACCGCGCGGCCCTGCAGGCGTTCCTGCGCGTACGCCTTGCTCGCCTCGTAGCCGGCCATGGCCAGCATGGTGGCGCCCAGGCCGACGCCGATGCGCGCCTCGTTCATCATGTGGAACATGCAGGCCAGGCCCTGGCCCTCGGCCCCCACGCGATAGCCGACCGCTTCCGCCGCGTCGCCGAAGTTCAGCAGGCAGTTGGTGGTGCCGCGCCAGCCCAGCTTGTGGTTCAGGCCGACCAGGCTGACGCCATTGCGTTCGCCGTTCAGGCTGCCGTCGCCGTTCACCCGCCACTTGGGCACGATGAACAGCGAAATACCGCCGCTGCCTTCGGGCAGCGAGCCATCGGCCCGCGGCACCTTGGCCAGCACCAGATGCACGATGTTCTCGGACAGCTCGTGCTCGCCCGCGCTGATCCACATCTTGCTGCCTTTGAGCGCGTAGCACGGCCCCAGGGCATGGTCCGCATCGCGCAGCTCGGCGCGCGTCGTGATGTCGCCCAGCGAGGAGCCGATCGCCGGCTCGCTCAGGCACATGGTGCCGAACCAGCGCCCTTGCAGCTGCGGCCGCGCGAAGACCTCGCGCTGCGCCGCCGTGCCATGGGCGAGGATCAGGCCGGCATTGCCGGTGGTCAGCATCGCGTAGCCGATGCAGCCCACGCTGGCCTTGCTGAAGAAGGCGTTGGCGGCCATCTCGACGACGCAGGGCAGTTGCAGGCCGCCCCACTCACTGTCCTGACTGGCCGCCTGCAGGCCGGTCTCGAAGTAGGCGGCCACGGCCCGCGCCGTGCTCGCCGGCAGCCGCACCCTGCCGTCGACGCCCACCTGCGGCTCCTCGATGTCGCAGGCGCGGTTGGCCGGTGCGAACTCGGCAGCGGCCACGCGCTCGGCCAGGTCCAGCACCTGCCCAAAGGTGTCGGCGCTGTGCTCGGCATAGCGCTCGCGCGCCGTCAACTCGGCGACGCGCAGCCAGTCCAGGAGCAGGAAGTCGACGAAGTCGCGCATGGCTCAGCAGCCTGCGCGCCAGAAGGCCGGCGCATCGTGCTCGACCGCGGCGAACTCGGCGCAGCGCGCCTTCAGCGCCGCCTCGCCACGGCGCTCCAACTCGAACATCGGACCGCCGCGCCAGCGCGGGAAGCCGTAGCCGCTGAGGTAGACGAGGTCGATGTCGGAGCCGCGCAGCGCGATGCCCTCGGCCAGCAATGCCCTCCCCTCCAGACCCAGCGCCAGCAGCAGGCGGTCGACGATCTCCTCGTCGCTCACCGCCCGAGGGCTGCGGCCGAGCTTGGCGCGCTGCCCGTCGATCAGCAGCTCGACCAGTTGCGACGGCAGCGCATCGCGCGAGCCCGGCGCGTAGTCGTACCAGCCGGCACCGGTTTTCTGGCCGTAGCGCCCCGCCTCGCAGAGCGCATCGGCCAGCGGCTGGGCACGTACGGCCTTGCCGTCCTTCACGCGCTGCTGGCGCACCCGCCAGCTGACGTCGTTGCCGGCCAGATCGCCCATGCGGAACGGCCCCATCGCGAAGCCCCAGGCCTCGATCGCGCGGTCCACCTGCTGCGGCGTGCAGCCCTCGTCCAGCAGGAACAGGGCCTGCTGCAGATACGGCTCCAGCATGCGGTTGCCGATGAAGCCGTCGCAGACCCCGGCGACCACGCAGGTCTTGCCGATGCGCTTGCCGAAGTCGAGCGCGGTGGCCAGCACCTCGGTCGAGGTGGCCTGGCCGCGCACCACTTCCAGCAGCTTCATCACCGCCGCCGGGCTGAAGAAATGCAGGCCCAGCACATCGGCCGGTCGTTGCGTGACCGCCGCGATGGCGTCCACGTCGAGCGTGCTGGTGTTGCTGGCGAGGATCGCGCCCGGCTTGCAGACGGCGTCGAGACGGCGGAACACCGCCTGCTTCAGCGCCATGTCCTCGAACACCGCCTCGATGACGAGGTCCGCCTCGGCCAGCGCCGCGTCGCCGGCCTGCGCGCGCAGCGCGGCGTTCATGACCTGCGCCTGCTCGGCCTTCAGCCGGCCCTTCTGGACCTGGGTCAGCAGGTGGTTGACGACCATCGCCTTGCCACGCTTGAGCTGCTCGGCGTTGGGTTCGATCAGGTCAACCGGCAGCCCGGCCATCAGGCAGGCGGTGGCGATGCCGCTGCCCATGGTGCCGGCGCCGATCACCGCAACGCGGCGGATCGCGCGACGCGGCGTGTCGGCCTCGATGCCCGGCACCTTGGCCGCCGCACGTTCGGCAAAAAAAGCGTGGCGCAGCGCCGCCGAGGCCTCGCTGCGCATCAGCGCCTGGAAGCCGGCGCGCTCGGCCTTCAAGCCTTCGACGAAGGGGCGATCCAGACTGGCCGCAACGGCGTCGACACAGGCCAGCGGTGCCGGATAGGGCAGCTTGGCGGCCTGGGCGCGGGCCTGGGCCAGCAAATCGGCATCAGGTGCCACACTGCGCTCGCTCAGGCGTGGCGTGCCATGAGCCGACTGTGCGAACGCGGTTGCGCGATCGAGCAGCTCGGCCGCCGGCACCACGGCGTCGATCAGGGCCTGGTCGGGCAGCCCGGCCAGCTTGGCGGCGCGCTGCGGCTGGCCGCTGCTGATCATCTGCAGCGCGGCGGCCAGACCCAGCGCGCGCGGCAGGCGCTGCGTGCCGCCAGCGCCAGGCAGCAGGCCGATCTGCACCTCGGGCAGGCCGAGCAGCGCATCGTCGGCGACCACGCGGTAGTGGCAGGCCAGCGCCAGCTCCAGGCCGCCGCCCAGGGCCAGCTTGCCGACCGCGGCGATCACCGGCTTGCGACAGGCCTCGATGCGCTGCGTGAGCATGGGCAGATGCGGCTCGGCCAGCGCCTCGGGCTTGCCGAACTCGCGGATATCGGCGCCGCCGCTGAAGGCCCTCGCCGAACCGCCGATGACGATGGCACGCACTGTCGCATCGGCCTCCAGGCGCTCGATCGCGGTCCACAGGCCGCGGCGCAGCCCCAGGCCCAGGCCGTTGACCGGCGGGTTGTCCATCGTCAGCACGGCGACGCCGTGCTCAATGCGTTCGTTCAGCATGGTGGTGTTGACTTCAGTTGTCCGCGACGCACTTCGCATGAACCCCAAGGGGCCGCCGTGGAACCGGCTTCGCCGGGCCACTGGCGGCGCCCCCTTGAGGGGGCCGGCGAAGCCGGTAGGGGGTGGGCCATCAATCCAGCAGGGTCTCGACCAGGGCGCGCAGCTCGCGCTTGTCGACCTCGCCATTCATCAGCTTGGGCAGTTCGGGGAAGACCAGCGCGCCGACGGGGCGCTCCCAGTCGGCCACGCGGTCCTTGAACAGGGCCAGCAGTTCGTCGCTGGCCACGGCCGGCCGGCCCTGCGTGAGCACGACGATGAGCAGCGGCCGCTCACCCTGTTCCAGATCGCGGTGCGGGATCACCGCGGCCTCGGCGACATCGGCATGGTCCAGCGCGATGCGCTCGAGGGCCTGCGCGCTGATCCAGTCGCCGCCGCAGCGGATCAGGTCCTTGCGGCGGTCGGTCAGCGTCACCGTGCCGTCGGGGTCGATGCGCGCGATGTCGCCGGTCGGCAGCCAGCCCTCCTCGCCATCGACCGCGACGAGCGGCGACTCGGCCTCGCCCAGGTAGGCATCGGCCACCCAGGGCCCGCGCACCACCAGTTGGCCCTCGCTGAGTCCGTCGCGCGGCAGCTCGTTGCCGGCTTCGTCGATCAGCGCTAGCTCGACGCCGAAGCCGGCCCGGCCCTGCGGCACGCGGCCGTTGGCATCGGCACGCAGCAGCGCGCCGCGCGACACCAGGGCCGGCGGCGCCACCTCGTTCATGCCCCAGGTGTGCAGCACCTCGAGGCCGAACCAGGCGCGCAACCGGCGCAGCAGATCCGGCGGGAACGCGGCCGCACCGACCGCTGCGCGGTTCAGCGTCGCCGGATGGCTGCCGGTGGCCTCGAAATGGTCGAGCAGTTGCTGCCAGATGTTCGGCGGGCCGGCGGCCAGGGTCACGCCCTCCTCGTGCATCAGCGCGGCCAGCGCCGGCGCTTCCAGGCCCGGCGGCACCAGCACCAGGCGCGCGCCGGTCAGCGCCGCGCTCAGGCACAGCGCCCAGCCGCCGCTGTGCGAGACCGGCAGCAGCGGCATCACCGTGTCATCGCGCGACAGGGCGTAGGCATCGGGCAGCGCCGCGGCCATCGCCTGCAGCAAGGCGCCGCGATGGCTGGTCGGCACGCCGCGCGGCCAGCCGCTGCTGCTGGCGGTGAAGCTGATCAACGCCGGTCGGCGTTCGTCCAGGCGCGGCCAGCGCCAGTCCGGGTCGCTGCCGGCCAGCAGGGTGTCGGCATCCATCAGCGTCGGGCCGAAGCCGCTGGCCGGAAGCTCCTCGGGCCCACCGAACTGGATGTAATGGGCCACGCTGGCCATCTGCAGCTGCATGGCCTCGACCAGCGGCGCCATGCGCGCGTCGAACACCAGGGCCTGGGCCTCGGTGCGGTTGACCGCGTGGATCAGCTGCTCGGGGAAATGTCGCGGGTTCAGCGCCAGCGCCGGCGTGCCGGCGGCCGCGGTGCCCAGCACCGCCTCCAGCAGGCCCTGCGCGTTCCAGCCCAGGAAAGCGACCACCGCGCCAGGCTTCAGGCCCAGGCGGTCCCAAACCTGGCCCCAGCGCCGCGCCCGGGCTTCGAGCTCGCCCCAGTTGCCATGCTGGACCTGACCGTCCTCGGTCAGCGTGATCAAGGCAGTGGCCGCATGCTCGCGGGCGGCATGGCGCAGCAGACTTCCGAGGTCCAGAGGCAGTTGCATCATCAGGCTGTCGATCTTAGGGGCGGCCTTTGCGCGCCAAAGCCCTGCCCCCCCTGGGAAAGACCCGCGACCGACAATGCAGGCTTCGTGGAGGAGATGCTGATGAGCAAGAGCTATCCGGTCGAGAAGAGCGACGCCGAGTGGCGCGAGCAGTTGGACCCGCTGGAGTACCAGGTGGCCCGGCAGGCCGCCACCGAGCGCGCCTTCACCGGCCGCTACTGGGACCACTGGGAGAACGGCGAGTACCGCTGCGTGGGCTGCGATGCGCTGCTGTTCCGCTCCGACACCAAGTTCGACGCCGGCTGCGGCTGGCCGAGCTATTACGAGCCGGTGGACGCCGAAATCGTCGAGCGCGTCGTCGACCGCTCGCACGGCATGCTGCGCATCGAGGTCCGCTGCAAACGCTGCGGCAGCCACCTTGGCCATGTGTTCCCCGACGGACCCGAGCCAACCGGCGAGCGCTTTTGCATCAACTCGGCCGCCCTAAACTTCGCGCCCCCGTCCGAATCCGAGACCCCGTGAAGATCCTGCTCGACTTCCTGCCGCTGGCGCTGTTCTTCGGCATGTTCAAGTACGCCGAGGGCCAGCGCGAATGGGCGGCCAGCTTCGCCACCGCCCAGCTGGGCTTCATGGTCAGCGGCGGCGTCATCGGCCCCGACGAGGCGCCCATCCTGCTGGCCACCGTGGTGGTCATGTTCGCCACCCTGGCGCAGGTGCTGATCCTCAAGCTGATGCGCCAGAAGGTCGACGCCATCCTCTGGGTCAGCCTGGGCCTGATCGTCGTGCTCGGCATGGCCACGGTCTACTTCCACAGCAAGACCTTCATCATGTGGAAGCCGACCGCGCTGTACTGGCTGATGGCGCTGGGCTTCTGGGCCGCCGATGCCTTCTGGGGCAAGAACTGGCTGAAGGCGGTGCTCAAGGACCTGCCGCTGCCGGAAGCCGTGTGGAAGCAGCTGAACTGGATGTGGATCGTCTTCTTCGGCTTCATGGGCGTGCTGAACCTATGGGTCGCCTACAGCTTCAGCGAGTCGGCCTGGGCGAACTTCAAGGTCTTCGGCTCCACCGGGCTGATGCTGGTCTTCATGGTCGTGCAGGGCGTCTACCTGAGCCGCAAGCTGCCGCCCGAGGACAAGGCCGAATGAGAGCCGACCTGCCCGCGCTCGGCGAGCGCCTGCAGGCACTCGCGCCGCTGCAGCTCGAATGGGGCGACGACAGCCATCTGCACGCCGGCCATGCCGGCGCCCGGGAAGGCGGGCACTACCGGCTGAAGCTGGTCAGCGCGCGCTTCGCCGGCCTCGGCCGGGTGGCCCGCCACCGGCTCATCTATGATGCCCTCGGCCCTCTGGGCCCGCTCGGGATCCACGCCTTGCAGATCGATGCCAAGGCACCCGGCGAAGTCTGAAACCGCCGCGGCCCCGCCGCGGGATTCCTTGTTCTCCTCGTTCCACCCCCGATGAAATCCACCTTGATTGCTGCCGCCCTGCTGGCGGCCGTTGCCGGCGCGCAAGCGCAGAACGTCACCACCGTCAACGGCAAGCCGGTGCCGTCGGCGCGTGTCGAAACCATGATCCAGCAGATCGTCAAGGGCGGTCAGCCGCGCTCGCCCGAACTGGAGAAGCAGGTCAAGGACGAGATCGTCCACCGCGAGATCCTGATGCAGGAAGCCCAGCGCCGCGGCATTCCGGCCACCAAGGACTTCCAGGCTCAGCTGGAATTCGCCCGCCAGGCCCTGCTGATCCGCGAACTGCAGGCCAGCTTCCTGATGCAGAACCCGATCAGCGACGCCGACGCGATGAAGGAATACGAGGCCGTCAAGGCCCAGCAAGGCGGCCAGGAGTACAAGGCCCGCCACATCCTCGTCGAGACCGAAGAAGAAGCGAAGAAGATCATCGCCGACCTGAAGCTGGGCGCGAAGTTCGAGGACCTCGCCGCGAAGAGCAAGGACCCCGGTTCGGCCGAGCGCGGCGGCGATCTGGACTGGGCGAATGCCAACGCCTATGTGCCCGAGTTCAGCCAGGCCATGGTCGCGCTGAAGAAGGGCGAGCTGACCGACACCCCGGTGAAGTCGCAGTTCGGCTTCCACGTGATCCGCCTGGACGACGTGCGCGCCGCGACCTTCCCCGACTTCGAGCAGGTCAAGGACCAGGTCAAGCAGCGCATCGCCCAGGTCCGCTGGAACGAGTTCCAGCAGAAGCTGCGCACCGCCGCGAAGACCGACTACAAGTTCGGCCAGTAAGCCCTTTGCCGACCAAGGCCGCCCTCAAGGAAACGCTGGGTCGCCCCATGTTTCCTTGACTCCCTTGGGGGGCGGGCCGGGCACAGCCCGGCTCCGGGGGCACACCGCACAGCGGCCTTTCTTATGCCTGCATCGAAGCTCGCCCGACGCTGGCTGCCGACCCCGGACCGGCTGGCACAGATCAAAGGCCTGGCCTGGCTCGGCCACTACCTGCAGCCGCGCCCCTGGCTCTGGGTCGCGCACCGCCGCAAGGTGGCGCGGGGCGTCGCCGTGGGTCTCGCCGTCGGCGTGATCCCGCTGCCCATCCAGATGTTGGCCGCCGCCGCCGCCGCGGTGCTGTTCCGCTGCAATGTGGCCGCCGCCGTGGCCGCCACCTGGCTGACCAATCCGTTCACCCTGGTGCCGATCTGGGGCCTGGCGCTGTGGCTGGGCCGACTGGTCGTCGATACCAGCGCGGTGTCGGCCGCGCCGGCCATGCTGGACCTGGACTGGAGCGCCCCGTCGACCTGGGGACCGGCCTTCTGGGCCTGGCTCAGCGGCATGGGCCCGGCCTGGCTGGTCGGCATGCCGATGGCCGCCGTGGTGCTCGGCTTGGCCGCCTATGTCGTGGTGTTCTACGCCTGGACGGTGGTGATCAGGCTGGAACGCATGCGGCGCCTGCGGCGCCGATCTCCCTCGCTTCGATCGCCTCGCTGAGGCGCCCGGCCTCGATGCGCAGGCGGCGATCACAACGCGCCGCCAGCTTCTCGTCGTGGGTGACGAGCACCAGCGTGGTGCCGTTCTCGCGGTTCAGCTCGTCCATCAAGGCCATCACCTGCTCGCCAGTGGCGTGGTCGAGCGAGCCGGTCGGCTCGTCGGCCAGCAGCAGTGCCGGTTGCACGACGAAGGCGCGGGCCAGGGCCACGCGCTGCTGCTCGCCCCCGCTGAGCAGGCGCGGCCGGTGGCCCAGGCGCTCGCCCAGACCGACGCGATGCAGCATGCGTGCCGCCTTGTCGCGCGCCTCGGGGTCGTTGCGCAGTTCCAGCGGCAGCATGACGTTCTCCAGCGCCGTCAGATTGGGCAACAGCTGGAAGCTCTGGAACACGAAGCCGATGCGCGCGCCGCGCAGCACCGCGCGCTCGTCCTCGCTGAGCTCGAACAGGTCCTGACCCTCGATGCGCACGCTGCCGGTGCTCGGCGTGTCCAGGCCGGCGAGCAGGCCGAGCAAGGTGCTCTTGCCCGAGCCCGAGGCGCCGACGATGGCCACCGAGGTGCGCGGCTGCAGGGAAAAGGACAGCGCATGGAGAATGGTCAGCTCTCCCCCGCCCGCGTCCTTGACGCGCTTGCTCAGGTCCCGAACTTCGACAATGGGTGCAACTTCAGACATGGATTTCTCGGCCGGCCGCCGGCTGTGGATCGCGCAATGTAGCGGCCTGCTGCTGGCCGGCGCCGGCGCACGGGTAAGCGCGGCCGCGCCGGCAGCACGCGCCGGCGGCAAGCTGGTCGTGGTCGGCGACAGCCTGTCGGCCGAGTACGGCATCGCCCGCGGCAGCGGCTGGGTGGCCTTGCTCGCCCGCCGCCTGCAGGAACAGAAACGGACCGTCGAGGTCGTCAACGCCAGCATCAGCGGCGACACCACCGCCGGCGGACGCGCCCGCCTGCCGGCGCTGCTGCAGCAGCACCGTCCCAGCCATGTGCTCATCGAGCTGGGCGGCAACGACGCGTTGCGCGGCATGCCGCTGGCCCACACACGCGACAACCTGCTGGCCATGGTGCGCGCCGCCAAGGCCGGCGGCGCCAAGGTGCTGCTGATCGGCATGCAGGTGCCGCCGAACTATGGTGGCGCCTACACACGCGGCTTTGCCGCCGTCTTCGAGGAAGTCGCGAAGGCCGAGAAGGTGCCGCTGGTGCCCTTTCTGCTGGCCGGCTTTGCCGAGCGGCCGGACGCGGAAAGCTGGTTCCAGCCGGACCGCATCCACCCGCTGGCCAAGGCGCATCCGCTGATGCTGGACACCGTCTGGCCCCTGCTCAGGCCCCTGCTCTAGGGTCTAGCGCTGCACCTCGCCGGGGTTGCGGCGTGGGCCGTCGCCGGCCTCGCGCCGGGCCGGACCATCGCCGCGGCCTTCGCGACGCGGCTCGGCGCGCGGCGGTTCGATGCGGCGCGGCGGCTCGACGGCCCGTGGCGCCTCCACGCGAGGCGCTTCAGCCCGCGGCATCTCGGGGCGCGGCATTTCCTGCCGCGGACTTTCCGCGCGCGGCGCCTCGAAACGACGCGGCGCTTCGATACGACGCGGTTCCTCCGCACGGGGCGCCTCGGCCGTGGGCTCGATCCGGGGCCGCTCGGCTCCTGCCGCATCGCCGCGATCGCGCCCCGGCCGCTCGGCAGCACCCTGCCCGACGCCGGGCTGACGCCCTTCCGCTGCCGCCTGCGGGCGAGCCGGGCCGACCTGGGACGGCTCGCCGACCTCACGCGGCCGGTCGATCTGCGCGGTCCGCGGGGCGCCGTCGCGCTCGGGCCGCCAGCCGCCACCCGGCTGCCGTGTCGGCCCCTCATCGCCGCGACCGGCACGGCGCTCCGTGCCGCGCGGGACCTGCGGCAGGCCGGCCTCGCGGGCCAGCTCACGAGACGGGCCGGTCGGCAGCGGCTGCAGACTGCGCAGCACGGCGTCGTCGCGCACCGGTACCGGACGCTGAGCCCGCTGTCCCGGTTCCAGCGTGCTGACCGCGCCGGGCACCTCGCGGTTGCGCACCACGCCGTCGCGCGGCCGGCGCACGGTGACCGGATCGGGATCCAGGCGCTGCTGATAGCGCGGCCCGTGGCGGTACCAGGGGCGGTAGCGCTCGTAGGGCGCCAGTGGCACCCAGGCCACCGGCGGCGCCGGCCTGCCGCCAATGTGCACGCCAACCTGCACCGAACCTCCGCCCACCCAGGCCACCAGGGCCGGGGCAAACACCGGGCGCGGCACGATCACCGGCCCGGGCGCCCAGCACCAGCGGCCGCGCCAGTTGACCCAGCGGCCGTAATGCGAGGTCGCGTAGCCCCAGGGCAGGTCGTCGACCCAGGTCCAACCCCAGTAGCGGGTCCAGGTCCAGCGGCCATAGCGGTAGGGCGCCCAGTCGACGGCGATGCGCAGCGGCACCCAGACCGGGCCGTAATCGCCGCTCTGCTCCCAGCGACCGTAGCGATCGAGTTCGTCGGCGCCGGTCAGCTCGGGCGATACATAGCGGTAGGCGGGCCGGTCGTTCAGGCTGGCCACCGCGTCGCGGCCGAAGCCCAGGCTGGCGATCAGCCAGTCGCCGAAGGCGTCGCCCCGCAGCAGGCGGCTGCGCTCGGCGCGCGGGCCGCCATCCCACCAGAGTTCGGCCTGCTCGTCGGCCGCGATGTAGAGCGGCGCGTCGTCCTGGCCGCGGTGGTCAAAGCGCAGCCGGCCCTCGAAGGCCTGGCCGCGGCTGCCACGGGCCAGTTGGTCGATGCGGTAGGCGCCGGCGCCCTCGAACTGGAAGCGGCCGTCGCGGGTGCGGACCAAGGCGTCGCGGGCCGCCTCGCGGTTCAGCCAGCGCAGGGCCAGGCTGCCGCGCTCCAGCTCCAGGTCGATACGCTCGTCGTCGAGCCGGCGCAGTTCCAGTTCGGCGCGGCCGTCCAGCCACAGGCCATGCGCGCCGATGCGCAGGCCGATGCGGCCACCGTCGGCGCTGCGCACGCGGTCGCCCTCGGCCAGGGTCTGGTTGCGCATTAGCGGCTGCCATTCACGGCTTTCGGGGTCGAACCAGAGTGCGGTGCCCTCCAGTTCGGCGACCCGCGCCACCCGGGTTGGCGGGTCGCGGCCTTCCTCGGTCTGGGCGCGGGCCGACGCGAAGGGCCAGGCCAGCAGGGCCAGCAGCAACAGCCCAAGCTGGAGCAGGAACCAGCGGCGCAGCGGCCGGGGCAGAGCGTGGGTCATCGGTCGTCTCCAGCAGGGGGCTGTGCGAGCGACAACGCCGCCAGCCCGGCGGCGGTGGACCGACCGCCGTGTAAACCTGTGTCAAGCCCCGGTCCAGGCTCAGTCGTCGTCGCCGGCATCCAGGCCCGGGAACAGGATCTCGGTGAAGCCGAAGCGGCGGAAGTCCTGCACGCGCATCGGGTAGAGCACACCATCCAGGTGGTCACATTCGTGCTGCACCACGCGGGCATGGAAGCCCTCGGCCTCGCGCTCGATGCGCTCCCCGCGCAGGCTGAAGCCGTTGTAGCGGATGCGCCGCGGCCGGCCGACCACGCCGCGCAGGCCCGGCACCGACAGGCAGCCCTCCCAGCCCTCCTCCAGCTCGGCATCCAGCACCTCGATGCGCGGGTTGATGAGCAAGGTCTGCGGCACCGGCAGCGCCTCCGGGTAGCGCTCGTTGCGCTGGAAACCGAACAGCACGACGCGCAGGTCCACGCCAATCTGCGGTGCCGCCAGGCCGGCGCCGTTGGCGGCGACCATGGTGTCGCGCAGGTCCTCGGCGAGCTGGTGAAGCGCCGGCGTATCGAATTCCTGCACCGGCTGCGCAATGCGCAGCAGGCGCGGATCGCCCATCTTCAGAATCGGATGCACGGCCATGCTACGGTGAGGTCCATGAGTGAGAACCCGCCGATTCTTCCCGAGCACAGCGAGCATCTGGGCCATGGGGTCTATGCGATCGACACCGGCTTCCAGCGCCCGCGCTTCGATGCCGCCTACCTGTTGCTGAGCGCCGAGGGCCGCGCCGCCTTCATCGACACCGGCACGAACTTCTCCGTGCCGCGCCTGCTGGAGACCCTGGCCGCGCTGGGCCTGCCGCGCAGCGCCGTCGACTATGTGATCCCCACCCATGTGCACCTGGACCACGCCGGCGGCGTCGGCCTGCTGATGCAGGAGCTGCCCACCGCCCGGCTGGTCTGCCACCCGCGCGGCCTGCGCCACATGATCGACCCGAGCCAGCTCTGGGCCGGCGCCAGCGCGGTCTATGGCGACGAGGAGATGCAGCGCAGCTACGGCAAGCTGCTGCCGGTCGCCGCCGAGCGCGGCCAGCCCAGCAGCGACGGCATGGTGCTGATGCTGGGCAGTCGCCGGCTGCTGTTCATCGACACCCCCGGCCACGCCAAGCACCACCACTGCATCTGGGACGAGGACAGCCGCGGCTGGTTCACCGGCGACACCTTCGGCCTGTCCTACCGCGAGTTCGACGCAGGCGGCCGACCCTGGGTGCTGCCGACCAGCACGCCGGTGCAGTTCGAGCCCGAGGCCATGAAGGCCAGCATCGAGCGCCTGCTCGCCGCGGCGCCCGAGCGCATGTACCTGACGCATTACGGCATGGTGCAGGACGTGCCCCGTCTGGCCGCCCTGCTGGACACGCTGATCGACCGCATGGTCGCCGTGGCCCGTGCCGCGCAGGCCGAGCGGCACGAGCGCATCAAGCGCGAGCTGCTGGCGGTCTATGTGGACAGCCTGCGCGAGTTCGGCTCGACCCTGCCCGAGCCGGAGGTGGCACGGCTGCTGGCCACCGACATCGAGCTGAACGCCCAGGGCCTGGAGGTCTGGCTGGAGCGGCGATAGGGTCGCCGCCCCTCCCCTCTCCCCTCGCCACGATCAGTGGCTATGCCCCAAGGCCGCCAGGCTCATCAGCCCCAGGCCGGCACCGATCCACAGCACCTGCCGCACCGTGTCCTTGAAGCACTTTACAGGGCAGCACGTTGATCCCCGCTGATAATGTACAACTGCTTAAAGGAGCCAACGGAGAATTAATTTATCAAACCAGTACCGGGGAAAATATAAAGGCATTACAGCATAATACCTTATTTAATCCCCGGGGAAGTGCGGCCTTCAGTATCACCCTGTCTGACGGCACAAAAATATGGTTGAATGCGGGGTCTTCAGTTTCTTACCCGGTAATATTCCCGGCAAATGAACGGCGTGTAACGATTGACGGGGAAGCCTATTTTGAAGTAGCCCATAACGCGGCAAAACCTTTTATCGTTACTAAAGGCAACCTGGATATTAAAGTACTGGGCACAAAATTTAATGTAAACGCTTATGCTAATGAAGCCGGTATTAATACCGCTTTAGTAGAGGGTTCGGTAAAGGTTTCCAATAGTGCTCACTCCGTCACCCTTACGCCGGGGCTGCAAGCAATAGCTGCCAACAGAGACGGCGCATTGACTATTTCAAAAGCCGATCTTGCCAAGACCCTGAACTGGAAAAGTGATTTTTTCAGGTTTGACCTGTTTAGTTTTCCCGAAATAATAAAACAACTGGAACGCTGGTATGATATAGATATAACGGTTGAGCATGTGGACACAAAAGATATTAATATTTCCGGGGACATGAACCGGAATACCAGTTTATCCAGTGTGATTAAAATACTGGAATATTCAGGATTGCATTGCCAGTTAATGCCAAACCGGAAACTAACGATATCCAAAAAATAATAATATGTAAAAAGAACCGGCAGGCTGTAATACCCTGCTGCCAGGAACAAAGCCATGGTAACTAAAAAACCGGAAGTGTTACGAGCACCCCCGGCCTGATTTTCAGTTGCCATAAGTTAGGACACTTTATTGAACAACTAAACGATTGCAAATTATGCAAAAAAATGTAAAGCCCGCCAGGACAGCTGTCAGCGGTATTTTCAACTATGCGCAAAAATGGATCTCTTCAACATTTTTGACACCCTTAATCCACTACAGGTATTTAAAGAAACTTAAACTTGTTATGAAGCTTTATGTTATTCTTTTTTTTGCGGCCATTACGCAGCTGAATGCCAACACTACCGCCCAGACCGTGACGCTCCGGGTGAAAAAAATGTCTTTACGGTCGGTGATGGAGATAGTAAAAAAGCAAACGGGATATGGTATCCTGTATGTTAATAATGCTGATAAGGAAGCCGTACCCGTAGCCGTAAACCTTAGTAATGTTCCCCTGGCATTTGCACTGGATGAGATCATGAAAGAGCAGGCGCTCAATTACCAGATCACGGAAAAGAATATTATCATAAGCAGGAAACTATACCTGCCGGATAAGCTACAGTTAAAGACAGAAGAAAAACAGCATTTTTTTGCTATCGTAAAAGGTCGTGTAACCGATTCTACCGGCAGCCCTATCAGTGGGGTCAGTGTGCAGGTGAAAGCAACAACTACCGGACAGGCTACGGATGAAACCGGGAGTTTTACCATCAATGCCAAAGAGGGTGATATCCTGGTTATTTCTTCAGTAGGTTATATTACCAGGGAAATAAAAATAACCGATGTGGCTGCTTTTTTGGCAATAACATTACAATCACAGCCCCGGGAAATTGAAAATATAGTAGTTACCGCATTAGGTATCAGGCGTGCCGAAAAGGCTTTATCCTATCATGTACAGGAGTTTAAAGGTGATGAAGTAACAAGAAATAAAGACGCCAACTTTGTGAACGCCTTAACCGGTAAGATTGCCGGTGTTACCATTAACTCCAGCTCTTCCGGTATTGGTGGCGCTACCCGTGTGGTAATGCGTGGTACAAAATCTATCAGTGGCAATAATAATGCGCTGTACGTGATCGATGGCATTCCTATTCCCAATATAAATGGAGGAACAGGTTCTACCGGTGCCTTCCAGGGCGCGGTTACCGGTGAAGGCATTTCCAGCATTAATCCTGAAGATATTGAAAGTATCTCTGTACTGACAGGACCTTCCGCCGCCGCTTTATATGGTAACCAGGGAGCGAACGGTGTTATTATGGTAACGACCAAAAAAGGTAGTGCCGGTCGTTTAAAGGCAAGTTTTTCGCATAGCACCGACTTCTTCAGCCCCTTTATACTACCCCGTTTTCAAAATACCTACGGCCAGGAAGACCCTTTACAAATGCAAAGCTGGGGAAGAAAACTCAGCACCCCTTCTTCCTATAAACCCAAAGATTTTTTCCAGACAGGATTCAACATTTTTAACGGGATCAGTATTTCCGGTGGTACAGAAAAAAGCCAGACATTTTTTTCCGCAGGCAGTAACAATGCGGAAGGTATTATACCTAAAAATACTTTCAACCGGTATAATGTTTATTTACGCCAGACCACACAGTTCACTGAACGTTTTACAGCAGACTTTAATGCCATGTATGTAAAATCGGATTATAACAATATGATTGCACAGGGACAGTATCATAACCCCATTGTTCCGGTATATCTTTTTCCTCCTGCCGATGATATCCGTAAATATGAAATATATGAGCGTTATGATCCTGACAGGAGAATCCCCGACCAGTTCTGGCCCTTTGGTAACCAGGGCTTACAAATGCAGAACCCTTATTGGATCACACATGCACAATCGGACCGGCAGAAGATCGACCGGTATATGTTAAGCGCAGTAGCTAAGTATAAACTTACCGATTGGCTGGATATCACAGGAAGGGTACGCATTGATAACAGTGCTATCAAAGGAGAAATAAAAAGACCTGCAGGTACAGATGGACTGTTCGCCTCCAGATTAGGTTTTTATACCTTATCACAAACCAGTATGAAAAATACTTACGCAGATATCATTGCATCCGTAAGGCATAAATTATCCTCCGACCTGCAATTTAATATCAATGCCGGCGCCAGTTTTGTAAATGAAAAAAGTGAGCTCACCGAAGCTGGTGGCAATCTTTCCAACCTGGCTAATTTTTATGCCATTGAAAATACAAGGTCACTTCCCCGGACAAATTTTGGTCCTATTATTCCACATGAGGAGCAGGCCATTTTTGCTACTGCTGAGTTTGACTATAACAAATGGTTATTCCTTAACCTGACCGGTCGTAATGAGTGGTCGTCTGCATTAGCCGGTGCTAATACCAAATCCTATTTTTATCCTTCAGCAGGTATATCAGCGGTACTTACAGATGCAATAAATATTCCCAAAAATATCCTTTCGTTTGCCAAACTACGTTTTTCCTATGCCGAAGTAGGTAATGCACCGCAACCGGGACTTACCTCACTTACCTTGCCGCTGGTACAGGGTGGTGCCAATAATTTTTCACCGGCACCGTTTCCCGAATTCCAGGCCGAACGCACCCGCTCTTACGAACTGGGTATGGAGTTAAAGTTCCTGCGTAATAAACTTTCTTTAAATGCAACCGTATACCAATCCAATACCTATAATCAATTACTGAACTACCAGGTAACCGGAACGCTGTTTACCAACTACTATTACAATGCCGGCAATATTGCCAACCGGGGTATTGAAGCCAGCCTGGGCTATAACAATCGTTTCGGCGAACTGGGATTTTCTTCCAACCTGATATTCTCTCTCAACAGGAATATTGTAAAACGACTTTCAGAAGGTTATGTGAATCCTGCTACAAAAGAGGTCTTTGGAGCCGACAGTATAAGGAACGGTACAGTGGGTAATGACCTGTTGAACATACTGGCCGTAGGTGGCAGTATGAGCGATCTGTATATTACCCAGGTATTACGGGAAGATAACCAGGGTAACTTATGGGTAAACCCGCAGACCAATGGTATTGAAAAAGTAAATATCCCCGCCCGTTATATCGGAAGAACAGCACCTGACTATAATATCGGATGGAGCAATACCATCAGTTATAAAAACTTCGACCTTTCCTTTTTAATAGATGCCCGTGTGGGTGGTATGGGTATATCCTATACACAGGCCATTATGGATGCTTATGGTGTATCCGAACAATCGGCAAAGGACCGAGACCGCGGAGGTGTGGCCATATATGGAAAAATGTATGCCGATGTCAAAAACTACTATGCTACCATTGGCGGTGCTTCCGGCGGACAGGTAGGTATGGCCGCCTATTACCAATACAGTGCAACCAATGTGCGGTTACGGGAAGCGGCGCTGGGCTATACCATACCCGGCAGTTTATTTAACGGACGTATAGACGATATTAAAATAAGTGTGACCGGTCGTAACCTGTTCATGTTCTATAATAAAGCGCCGTTTGATCCGGAATCGGCATCATCAACCGGGACTTATTACCAGGGCATTGATTATTTCCGTCAACCCAGTTACCGCAGTTTTGGATTTAGCCTGAGAGCCCGGTTTTAGACCGGCCCGTACTTCCATTACTATATATTTTCAAAGCCGGGACAGGAACTGTGAAAAAAATATTACCGGCACAATAATTAAAACTATTGCATCATGTACCAATTCAAATTACTATATACCGTTAAAAGGCTTATTGTTTTACTGGCAGTTGTATTGCTGGGAGCAGCCTGTACCAAACGGTTTGATAAGATCAATACCAATCCTTACCGCCCTACACCCGATCAGCAAAACCCTGATAACTATTCTACCGGTGCCAACTTTGTGGCTATGATCAATGCAGTTACGCCTGCAGGAGATGCACCAGGTTTGACAGATTTTGCTAATAGTTACCAGGTAGCTTTTAACCTGGCAGCAGATTGTTTTTCCGGTTATATGGGCCAGGCCGGAGACTGGAATACAAACAGTAATAACCTTACCTATGCCTTTAACACAGGTTGGGTAAATGAACAGTTTAATTTAACGGGTGCTTTAATGCGTGCCTGGAACAGTATTAAATTCTTTACCGACCAGTCACAGGATTCCCTGCAATTTTCAGTGGCCGATATTATTAAAGTAACGGGTATTATCCGGACAACCGATAGTTACGGTCCTGTTCCTTACTCGGCTATTATAACTGGCACTGCCACTCCTGCTTATGACAGCCAGGAAAGTATTTATGCCAATGCCTTTACCGATCTTATTAAAGCCCGCAATATCTTATTCCGCCTTGGCGCTTCTGCCGGAAGACCCTTACAGGCCTATGATATGATCTATGAAGGCGATTATTTAAAATGGGCACGTTATGCAAATTCACTCATATTAAGACTGGCCATACGCACTGTATATGTGGATGCAGCCAAAGCAAAACAATACGCAGAGGAAGCCGTTGCACACCCGGCAGGGTTATTAACCGGAAGTGCCGATAATGCCGTACATAGCTTAAAAGCCGGCAATGGACAATTTAATTTTAATAACCCCCTGGTTACCTTAACACAAAACTACCAGGAAGCCCGTGCGGGTGCTTCCATTGTAAGCATACTGACAGGCTACAATGATCCCCGTTTGCGTGCTTATTTTAAAAACTCCACACTGACCGGCCGTACTACAGAAGTGATAGGTGTAAGAAGCGGTATTAATATTGTAAGACCCAATTACCAGCCTTTCTCTGAACTGAATGTTACAACCGGTACCCCGCTTCCCTGGATGCGTGTCTCTGAAGTTTATTTTTTAAAAGCAGAAGGCGCAATCCGCGGCTGGGCCATGGGCGGCAATGCCAAAGATTTGTATGAGTCCGGTATAAAAGCCGCATTTGAAGAAGCCGGCGTAACATTACCGGCAACTTACCTGGAAGATGATGCAGCGGTACCGGTTAAATATGTTGATCCTGCACCGGGAGGAACCAGCACTGATTTAGATTATGCCAGTACCGGAGCTGTTACCGGTGTTACCAAATGGACCATTAAATGGGATGAGGCGGCCAATTTTCAAACCAAGTTACACCGCATCATGATGCAGAAATGGATCGCCTTATACCTGAACGGGCCCGAGGGCTGGGCCGAATACCGGCGCACAGGCTTTCCACGCATTTTACCCGTATTGCAAAACAGGAGTTCCGGCAACGTGATTACTTTATTCCAGGCCCGCCGGCTTCCTTACCCGCAGGCGCAGTATAACCAGAACCCGGTACAGATCATAAAAGGCATTTCCCTGTTGGGAGGACCAGATAATGGTGGCACCCGGTTATGGTGGGATAAAAACACCAATATTCCCCGTTAGACATAATACTCCGGACTTATACAATTAATCAGAAAAATGATACTCATAACTCATACAACCAATTTATATAATCGTTGGGGCATCATCCTGGCAGTAGTGCTGTTTGGCTGGGGCTGTACCAAAAATGATATAAACAATACCGGCATTTTTATCAGTGATCCTGATTTAACGGGTAACAATATCCGGAATATGTCTGTTGACCAGAATGGCGGCAGTTATCGTGTAACAGCCAGTTCTTCCATACTGGCAGAAGCTGATATCCCTTTGAGCTTTGAGGTGGATACGGCCCTGGTGGATGCTTATAATCAAAAATGGGGTACCGCTTATAAACCACTGCCCCCGAGGTTTTACAGCCTGTCGTCCGCTACATCCGTTATCCGTAAAGGAAGCAGTATATCCGACTCCGTCAATATACTGGTAAAGCCCCTGGATAACAGTGTTTCTGATGGCGATTTGTTTATGATTCCGGTAACGGTAAATCCACGCGCCGGCAACATTTCTGCAATAGCAGCTTCTCGTGTAGCTTATGTTATTATTAACCGGGTATTGATCAACCCGGCTTTAGATGTTTCGCGTATCAGTAACCTGGCATTCGATATTCCGGATCCTATAAAAAACCTCACGGCATTTACAGCCGAGTTCCGGGTGAAAGTAACCAACAGTTTTTATAATAATATGACGTTGTTCTCTGCCTATCCTTCGGAAATATATTCGCGGTTTGGCGATGTGGTGATAAAACCCAACCAGCTCCAGATCAAATATGCCGGCATTCAACCCGCTTCACTCACTGAATTTACCAGCAACCGCTGGTATCATATAGCTTATGTGCTGGATGGTGCCGCCGGTACTTTTAAAATTTATGTAGACGGGCGCTTAGATGCCACCACACCTACACCGGGTAATGTAAGTTTTAACCTGGAGTCCATGTTTTTCGGAGGCAGCGGCCGGCACCCCATGCATGTACAGGAGTTACGGTTCTGGACCAAAGCCAGGACCCAGGCCGAAATAGCAGGTAGTTTCTGTGCGGTTAACCCCGCTGCACCCGGCTTATACGGTTATTGGAAATTTAACGATGGGCAGGGTAACACTGTTGCCGATGCTACCAACAAAGGGCATACAGGAAGGTTTACCGGTACCAATGCATGGGTACCAGGTATACGGTGCCCGGAATAATTAATTTATCATTTTTAAACAGTACTATCATGAATAAGTTTTTAAATCTTATACCTGTTTTTATAATCATTGTTTTGGTAACGGCCTGTACAAAACAAAATGAACCTAAAGCATTGGACGTAGACATTCAGTTGAAACGTTCCAATGATTACTTTGCCAATCTCAGGGCCTATAAAGCATCGCCACACCAGATATACTTTGGCTGGTTTGGTGGAACAGGAGGCCCGGGGAATCCCAGTTTTGCAGGTATCTACGATGCCATTCCGGACAGCGTTGATATTGTGAGTCTGTGGGGAGGCTACCCGCCTCTGGGTAGTCATAATCACCAACTTTTGCAAAAAAACCGGTCATTAAAAGGAATAAAGTTTGTTTGGTGCATGTTTGGCAGTGGGGTTGAAAGTTTGATGAAAAAAAACGACAACACACTCTTCCTGAATGATAAAATGCTGGCCATAGAGAAAGTTGCCAAAGCAATGGCAGATACCATCGCTCTCTACCAGTTAGATGGCTTTGACCTGGATTATGAACCCAGCGAAGCTTCAGAAAGGAATGCAATATTTGGTACTTCTTTTGACTCACCCGATGGTAGCAATCAATATGTATTTAAACTATTCCAGGAATTAGGAAAATATATGGGACCAAAATCCGGTACTGAAAACTTATTGATCATTGACGGGTACAGTGAAAAGGGAGTAGAGCCGTATTACAACTATTTTATGCAACAGGCATATAATTCAAGCTCAGGAGCTAACCTGAGTTCAAGACTGTTAACCTATGGGCTGGGCGAATGCCCACCGGAGAAGTTCGTTCCCTGTGAGAACTTCGAAGACCACTGGCGGTCAGGTGGTGTAAATTTTAGTGATCCTGTACGCGGTACGATCCCCTCTTTATTCGGCTTTGCTTACTGGCAACCATCAGGTGGCCGGAAGGGAGGCATCGGTTCCTATCACACCGAATATGAATACGCTTTAACGCCTGACTATTATTATACCAGGCGGGCCATCCAGATCATGAATCCCGCAGCAAAATAAGTCATACCACCAGTAATAAGATAACCAAGCATATTTTTTATATGAAATACGTAAATTATATACCGGTCTTTTTTCTTCTGTTAATATCCATATATGCCTGTAAGAAAAATGACCTCAATAAAAACGTGGTCTACCTTGCTGCAGCAGAGACCAACAATGTTACCACACTGACAGTGGAAAATACGGGAGGTGAATTTGTCATACTCTCCAAATCCTCCAAACCGGTATCGTCACCGGTAAGCATTAAAGTGATAACGGATAATACACTCATTAATGCCTACAACGAGGAGAATAACAAACAATTCTCTCCCCTTCCTGAAAATAGTTATGAGTTGAGCGCCGAAACCCAAACTATTGCGGCCGGAACCAATATCTCTGATAAAGTAAGCTTAAAGATCACTTCTGCAGCCGGTTTTGAAGATGGGAAATCCTATATGATACCCGTGCGTATTCAATCTGTTTCCGGGAGCAACACATCCGTGCTGGAGGCATCAAAAACCTTGTACATCATTATTAACAAGGTTATTATTGCTACAGTGGCTTCTCTTACCAACAATTATCTTAAAGTAGATTTTGCCAAAGGAGGAGATGCCTTAAAATCCCTGACCAACCTGAGTTTAGAGGCCCGGATCATGGTGAATAGCTTCCAGGCCAGCTCACCTTTTATCAGTAGTATTATGGGCATGGAAGAAAATTTTTTACTACGTTTTGGCGATGTAACCGTAAAGCCTAACCAGTTGCAGGTGGCCGGCGGGCCTACAGCTACCAATGTAAGCACCGAATTTTCAACCGGCACCTGGTACCACCTTGCGGCAGTATATAACGGAAGCCAGTTAAGAGTGTATGTAAACGGTGAGTTGGCAGCAACCAAAGATGCCGGCAGAACCATCGATTTATCAAATGGGTTTCATATAGGCTACTCTGCAAACGGACGATTATTAGACGGCGCCATCAGTGAAGCAAGGGTTTGGACCAGGGCGCTGACGCAAGCAGAGATCAATAATGGCATGTGTGTGGTTGATCCTGCCAGCAACGGCCTGCTGGCTTACTGGAAATTCAACGAAAGTACAGGTAATACAGTTACCGATATCAGTGGCCATGGTTATGATGCCATTGCCAACAGGGCCATTACCTGGATTCCGAACATACGTTGTAATTAACCGAACCTGACAACCACAAAAAATTTACTTGCTTATATAAAACTATCCTCATGCAACTCATCAAACGTATATATTTACTGGCAGCAGCCAGTTGTTTATTCCTGTTGAACGCCTGTAAAAAAGGCGATTCATTCAATACTTCCGAATTACATGTATATGCAGCACCGGGTACCCTGGCCTATAATGTGATACAGGGTAATTTTAATGTGATCGGCACCCAGGTAATTCCCGGGCCCGGTACATCTTTCCCTGTATTACTTTCCCGGGCTGTTGACAGGGATATACAGGTAAATGTTTCCATTGATACATCCCTGGTACGGGTATATGACAGTATCAATAAACTCACTACCCCTTCTGCAAAGCTACCTGCAGGAGCATTTACCCTCCGGCAAAACGGTGTAATAACCATACCCGCCGGGCAAACAGCATCGGCTGCTGCCGCACAGGTTGAACTGACAAATGCCGGCCTGCTAACGGCAGGCACCAGTTATATTATACCTGTGGTGATCAAAAATGCCAATAATGGAGTGCCGGTAAGTGGCTCCCGGAATATCATTTTTTTAAAGACACAGTTAAAAGTGATCAAAGCCGGTATCAGTTCATGGACCAATACCAATACCATCTCACTTGTATTAAATAAAGCAAACAATGTGGTTACCGGCCCCAATGCGCTTTATTTGAAAGGCAGTTTAAATGAACAGTTAACAGGCAATTCGCAAATAACGGCAGAAGAAGCGCCATCGCTGCTGGCAGCCTATAACCAGCAAACAGGTAAAAATTATGTACTGCCGCCGGCCTCTTCTTACCAGTTTCAGAAATCCACGGTGAACATACCTGAAAATATGGTGAACAGTGCCGACAGTTTTACGATCAGTTTACCCAACCTTCAATTGTTTCAACCAGGAATTGATTACCTGCTACCCGTACAATTAAAAACGGCCAAAAACCAGTCAGTGGATATACCCGCCGATGAAACAAAAAAAGTAGTATACATTCAGATTTCCGTTTTTGAAAACAATATTGATCCGGCCAATAGTGGCCTTACGGGTACGGCCATAAACCGCACGGCATGGAATGTTTCTGCCAGTGGCAACTACCCGGGTAATGAGGTAGGCCGTATACTGGATGGTGATAATGGCAGTGCCTGGGATTCGGATGGAAATATGCCTGCCTGGGTGGAACTGGATATGGGAACAAGCAAAACTGTAAAAGGTTTCCCTATTGTACCCAGCTACGAATATCGTCCGGATGACTTTATTAATATGGAAGTGTATTCCAGTAATAACGGCACCACATGGAAACTGGAAGGAAGATATTTTGGTACCGCTACCGGCAGTGGCTCTACCGCCGACAACCCGGACATTAAAACAGTAAGGTTTGTTACGCCGGTTACAGCCAGGTATTTCAAATTTAATATCACCAAAACCACCGACGGACGTTATGCAGGCATGGGAGAACTCAATGCGATGGAATAATATTTCTCGTCATCATAGCAAGTGTGTTTTAGTCCGTGGGTGAATTTGTTTCTACAGGATCCCATGTATGGCATTGCAGTTTGCCATCTTTAACAGTCAGGGCGGCTTCGGCCGCCTTTTTTATACAAAACAGATCAATGATTATAATTTTTAATATTGTCCGCAACGCCTGCATTTTAAATAAGCGAAGCTGCCGATAATACTGATCACACAACGATTCCTAAATAAGCTGTTATCTATATATCTACTATTATGGGAGGTTTAATTATAACAAAGGTCTGCCATTTACCGGCAGACCTTTTATTTGCTTATAGCCGTCCATTTGATCGCATAGAACCGATTGTCGACATTATGCTGCTTTGGTGTTGCTTGTGTGGCTTTTCTTGCAGGTATACAAAAATAAACGGCCAGTGGAAAATCATCAATTTGATTTGGCAATACCATGATAGTTTGCTACATAAATAAGGGTTGTAACCGCTTTTCCAATTATCATTTTATCGCCAAAGGGCGACAGCATAATTATTGCGAAACTATAAGTTTCGAATAGTTGAGACCTTTATTATATACAAAGGTCTGCCGATTATTAGCAGACCTTTTTATTTACTGATAGCCTTCCATTTGATTGCATAGAAACGATTAATTACAAGGTATATAGACTTTTCAATTACCATTTTTATCGCCAAAGGCGATAGCATAATTATTGCGAAACTATAAGTTTCGAATAGCGGAATAGCGGATTTCGAATAGCGGAGCTTAGAGAAGGCTTTATTCACCCAAAGCTGGTTTTCTATTTAGCCGATAAATAAATGAATCATTTATTATTTTAAACTCTTCGTTTGGAGGAGGCGTTTCATTCAATATTTGTTTTCGCAGATTACTATTGCCATAATCATAAAAAATAATGATCGATTTGCCAAAGAACGGATTATAGTCTCTATGAAAACTAATTACACTATCAAAATAATTATCCTTGTCATTGGAGTAACAGACTTTGTTTAGATTATACTTATCGTAAATCTTTTTTAACATAGTTTCCTTGAAAGTTTGTTGGTCCCAACACTTAGAATTATAAATACCAAGGGGGGAACGATCTTTCAAAAAAACCGTGTCTTGTTGCTTAAGATAATTACTTTGTTCCAGATACACTATTGCCTCAGAAAGGTCATCGATATTTCGAGCCACTTTCTTTAGATACTTTTTACTATAACAAGACATCAGTACAGTTATTAACAAACAGTAAATGATAAGATATTTAATGTATTCCATTCTTTTCTAATGTTTCGGTTACAAAATTCGTCGTTGCTTTATTTTTGTCTTGCGCTGCAAGGGAATGTACATCTGTGGCTCTTCCTTTCTTTGAGAGAAGCCTGCCCACAAACCCCAACCCTTTAATTATTGCAGTAAAAATATTTTTACCTCCTAACCCTGTAACTTTATCTCCAGGTAGTTGAGCATCATCATACATTATATTACCGATTTTTCCAGCTTCTTGAAGTTTTAAAATTTCTTTAAACAACTTAGAGTTTTTTGATACAGGAGAACCTCCTAAAATCAAGTTGTCAATTTTGAATGTATTATCCAATCCATATTTTGAAGGATCCCTAAAAATATCCACTACAGCCTGTGCTGTCGTTACAGAACCCTGACTAAAACCCATTACATTCAATTGTTCCCCATTTTCTTTATCTAACGGATTGCTAAGTATGTTTTGAGCTATTCCCGAGGCTACATCATATATCCGCGTGCCTGGTTTAATACTTCCTGAAGAAGCGGGTCTTTGTGAATTGCCAATTACATGTAACATATCACCAAACAACCCATGTGAACCATCTACTGTTTGACTGGTTGTTCCATATTTTTCCGTGTAACCAATCAATGCTTCTGTGATATTTTTTGCATAAATCCCTGTTTTTATACTCCCCTCTTGATATCCCAAACCAGGTACAAAAATTATTCTTTTACCATCTGGGTCAATATACACAATTGGATTATCAGCACAATAAGTATAAGGAGATAAATTATAATACTTATCAGCTAATGGGTCTATATGATTCCATCTCCCTATTTGATTATCATACATCCTTGCACCATAGTCCAACCACTCCAATCCACTACCATCAGCGAACTCTTGTCGTTGTTCTTCTTTGCCATTGTATTTATACTTATTCTCCGCATTGCCGGTTA